>Ga0335075_10005254_pt1 | contig 20148 bp, 10 predicted proteins | sample Lox_Sample_24_FD_206723 | JGI IMG/M metagenome (GOLD analysis project Ga0335075, IMG submission 206723) | Soil microbial communities from Loxahatchee National Wildlife Refuge, Florida, United States - Lox_Sample_2.4 | ecosystem: Environmental > Terrestrial > Soil > Wetlands | place: USA...
GTGTTACGATCGCTCGGGATCGCCACTCCAATGCTCGACGCCACCAGACGGTGCGGCTCGCGCGTCGAGTTTTCTGCCACCACCGCGAACACCACCTCCCCGGGACTCAGGTATTTCAGCCCTTCCTTGCGGGGGACCAGTTTCGCCTGCGGCGGAAAGATCGACGATACCCGCACCAGATTCTGTGCGGCAATGCCGGCGTCGCGCAGCGCCAGCTCAAACGAAGTCAGCCGTTCCTTGTGCTTTCCAACACCCTTGGTGAAGAACAGGCGTTTCGGAACCATGCTTTTTCCCAATTTTTTCTGCTCCTTTGCTTCTCTGCTTGCGGCGCATTCTTCTGCTTCTCCCCGCCGGAACGGTGCCCGGCAGAAGTCCGCCCCGTTGAAAAGTAACACAAGCGGAAGCTCATGGGGACGCTGGATTCAACGAATTTACGCCGTTTTCAATCATACGGCATGGCCGCTTCGTCTGGAATGCGCCTCCGCGCTACGCCTGCTCGCACCCTGCGTCGCAATCTCCAGAAATTCCTGCGCCGCCCGCGACAGCTGCCGGTCCTTCCGGAAGATCAGCCCCAGATCCCGCGCCAGCCGCACGCCTTCGAGCGACAGCAGGCACAGCGTGCCCGCGTGTTCTTCCTCCGCAACGTTCGTGCGCGGCAAAAATCCGAGCCCCAGACCCACGCTCACGTATCGCTTCAGCATCTCGCTCGACTCCACTTCCATCGCCACTCGCGGAGAAATCTCGTTCACCCGGAACAGCTCGTCCAGTTGCTCCCTGCGCCGTCCGTGCGCCGGCAGCAGCAGTGGGTATTTCACCGCCTCCTGGATGCGCAGCGTACTGCGCCCCGCCAGCGGATGCCCCTGCGGCGCCACCAGCGCCAGCTCATCGCGGTGGATCGTCTCGACCGTCAGCCGCGCATCCCGGACCGGCAGCGAAACCACCCCGAAATCCACCTCGCGGTTCACCACGCTCTCCACTGTCCGCAGCCGCTCCGCGCGCACCACGCTCAGCATCACCCGCGGATACTGCCGCCGGAAATGCGCGAACACCTGCGGCAGCACGTACAGATGGGTAGCCTCATTCGCGCTGATGGTCAGCTCGCCCCGGGGCGACCGCTCCTGCTCGGCAACCGCCAGCAGAATGTGCCGCTGCCGCTCCATGCAGTATTCGGCAAACGGCTCGAACAGCCGCCCTGCCGCCGTAAATGTCACCTTGCCGCCGTCCCGGTCGAACAGACGCGCTCCCACTTCCTGTTCCAGCGATCGAATCTGCGCGGAGATCGCCGGCTGCGTCCGCAGCAGCTTCTGCGCGGCCCGCGAGAAGCTCCTCAGGCGGCTCACTTCCAGAAAAGTGCGAAGCTGTTCGAAGTCCATGCCTGTCCCTCAGAATATGCGAATTCGCGTTGCTTTCCGCCAAATTCGCCGCCGTGCGGTTCAGTGCCCCATGGATTCAGGGTGTTGTTCGGCGCGCGGCGGCCGCCGCATCAGGAACGGCAGCGGAACCAGGCACGCAATAATCAGGCTCAGCCCGCAGAACGCGTTCTTGTAGCTCAGCATCTGCGCCTGCACATTCAGCATTCGCCATGCGTCACCCATGGCCAGCTCCGTCGCGCTCGCCGCACTCTGCCCCAGCCGCATCAGCGCATCCCGCGTCATGTCCAGAAATTGCAGATATTGCGCGCTGCCCGCCTGAACATGCGCTCCCAGCGTCTGAACGTGCGTCTGCTCCGTCCGCTCCAGATACGTCGTCAGCATCGCCGTGCCCACCGACCCGCCGATGTTCCTCGCAAAATTGGAAAAGCTCGATATCTGGTTGTTCTTGGTCCGCGGCACGCCCAGATAATTGAGCGTGCTGATGGGAATGAACACAAACGACAGCCCCATCACCTGGTAGGCGCGCCACAACGTCACCTGCCCGAACGACACGTTCAGATCCAGCCGCGTCAGGTTAAACAGCCCGATTGCCGTGATCGAATACCCGATCGCCACCAGCATCCGCGGATCGAACTTTCCTGAGCTGACAATCCTCCCCGAGATGGGCATGGTCAGCAACAGCACCAGCGCTCCCGGCGACAGCACCATCCCCGCTCGCTCTGCCGTGTAACCCAGCAACACCTGCAGAAACTGCGGAATCAGCACCGTGGTCCCGAACAGCACCATCCCCAGAACGAACTGCAGGAATACAGACGTCCCGAAGTTGCGGTTCTTCAGCAGCTTCAGATCCACGATCGGATCGTCATGCCGCCACTCCCACCACACGAAGAAGGTCAGAGCGCACGCCGCGATGATGGAAAACACGACAATATTCGGATCGCCGAACCAATCTCGCTCCTGACCCTTGTCCAGCACGAACTCCAGGCAGCCCACGCCCAGCGAGATCAGCCCCAGACCCATGAAGTCCACGCGCCCCGAGTGCGAGATCTCCTCGGTAAGATACGGTGGATCCTCCACCATCCGCTGCGTCAGGAACAGAGACAGAATCCCTACCGGCAGATTGATAAAGAAGATCCAGTGCCAGTTGAAGTTGTCCGTAATCCATCCCCCCAGCGTCGGCCCGATCGCCGGCGCCACCACCACCGCCATCCCGTAGAGCGCAAAAGCCTGTCCGCGCTTCTGCACCGGGAAGGTATCCGCCAGGATCGCCTGCTCGCTCGGCGCCAGTCCCCCGCCGCCCAGCCCCTGCAGCACGCGGAAAAACACCAGCAAGGGCAGCGACGGCGCAAACCCGCACAGCACCGAGCACGTCGTAAACAGTGCCACGCACGTCATGTAGAAGCGCTTGCGCCCGATTCGCTCCATCAGCCAGCCGGAGATGGGCAGCACCACCGCGCTCGCCACCAGGTAGCTGGTCAGCACCCACGTGGCTTCTTCCTCGCTCGCCCCCAGCGAGCCCGCCATGTGCGGCAGCGCCACGTTGGCGATGGAGGTGTCCAGTACCTCCATAAAAGTGGCCAGCGTGACCGTCAGCGCCACCAGCCAGGGATTATGGCTTGGCCTCCAGTTAGGCTGGTCGTACGACAGCTCCGTCAAGGGACCTTTCGCGGCTCAGATTGCTGCTGAATTCAGATGGTGGATGGGCGGATGCCCGGACTTTCATTCTGCTGATGCTGGGGTTGTCACGATTCTAATTGACTCGCGACCCTCACCCGGAGATGCAGGATTTAGTGCGGCGCCGCAGCCGACGCATTCTTTGCCTCGTCGAACTCCTCAGCCGCCTTCTGCTTCTCCCCGCTCGCCGCAAACGCCTCGCCCAGCGCCCGATGCACATCCGGAATCTCCGGGTGCGCCTTCTCCAGAGCCGTCAACCTCTCGATTCCAGCCGCCGTCTGCCCCGTCTTCACCATCGAGTTGGCATAGACAAACGCTACCTGGGGAACGTCGTCCATCGCCCCTGCAATTGGCTCCAGAGTCTTTTCGCACCCGCGGTAATCCCCAACCATATATTGGCTGATCCCCAGCGCCGCCCGGATGTTCTTGTCGTCGGGATGCGCCTGCACGTAGCGCGTCAGGGGGATTACCGCATCTCCGAACCGCGAGGCTGCAAAAGCCGCCCGGCCCCAGTTCAGATCCAGTCCGGGCAGCGCCGCGTCCCACTCCGCTGCGCTCCTGAAGTACCCGGCCGCCGAGGCAAAATCCTTGTCTGTCGCGGCGATGTCGCCCAGATTGTTGTAGCTTTGCGCAATCGCCGGCGCCATCTGCTTCTCGAATTCCCCCAGCTGCCGAATCGCGGCCGGGTTCACCGCTGGATGCTCCGCCGGCCCGCTTCCCATCGCAGGCGCCGTCGCGATTCCCCCCATCCCCGCTCCACCCATCCCCGCTCCACCCATCCCCTGGCCGCCCTGTTCCAGAAATCCCGAAAGCCGCGACTTGTCCTGTGACAGGTTGTGCTCGAGCCAGGCCTGCGCGATCTTCATCTCCGCCGCAGCCTCGGTCTCCTTACCTTCTCTCATCAGCATCCGGCCCAGCAGGTAATACGCCTTCTGGATCTGGTACCGGTTCCGCGACGGATCCGTCGTCAGCGCAATCGCCTTCTTCAGGTCCGCTTCCGCCGCGGGATATTGGTTCGTGTTGTACTCCATCTGCCCGAGGTACAACCAGGCATCCGGGCTTTTGGGATTCAGCGCGATCGCCTCATGCAGGTCTTTCGCCGCCTCCACATTGCGTCCCTGCGCCACCGCCAGCTTGCCCAGTGCTGCCCAGGTGAGAAAATCCCTCGGCGAGACGGCCAGCTCCAGCCTCAGCTCTTTCTCGGCCGCTTCCACCTTCGTCGGGTCATTCTCTTCCAGATACGTGGCCGCCAGGCAATAGTGCGCCTCGGGAAAACGCGGATCCTCCGCGATCGCTTTCTTAAACTCCGTCTCCGCCCGCGGCTGAAAATCAGAATCCGCCCACGCCCGCCCCAGCTGCATGTGCAGCGCCGGCGTGTCGCCGTCCACGGCTTCCATTTGCGAGAAGATCCGGTCGGCACAGCTCTCATCGTTCAGATCGAGACAGGCCACGGCCAGGTTGTAGCCGTTGTCGAAGCTCGGATCCAGTGCCACCGCCGCCTCCAGCTCCTGCCGCGCCTCTGAATCCCGGTTCAGTTTGAGCAGCGTGCGGCCCAGCATCTCGTGCGCCTCGGCGAGTTCCTTTGGATCCCCGGCGTTTTCCTGGACGAGCTGCCGCGCCAGCGTCTCGGCGTGTTCGAAGTCGCCGCCGGCGAACGCCGCCCGCAGGTACTCCATGCGCAGCTGCGGCGAGTTCGGCTCCATCTCCAGCGCGCTGTCGAACAGCGGTGCCGCCTTCGCATAATCGCCCGCCAGCACATGTCCAGCCGCCAGCTCGCTCAGCGCGCCTGCCAGGAACAGACGGTACTCCCGCGCCGCATCAGGCAGGTCCCCCTTTTGCTGAAAGCCGGCTGCTGCCTCGTAGTGCTGCCGGAGTTCTGAAGGTTGCACCCCGTTCTGCGCCCATGCGGCAGCGACGCACAATGCCGCCGGCGCCAGCATCCACAGCATCAGTTTGGACGGCGCAGCCATGACGATTCGGGAGCCGATCCCGCTCCGGTTCCGGTCCTCATTCTTTCACGTCGTGGCCGCGGCCCACCCGGCTTCGCCGGTCTGTCGCGCCCACGCTTCGGCGCCGCTCCAAAAAGTGAAGGTGGCCGCGAAACGGCCACCTTCGTGGTTGAGGAGGCAAGTTAGAAGAAGTACTTCAGGTCCATTTCGAGAATGCGTTCGTACGGCGCCTGCGACTTCACCGTCATATAGCCCCATTCGCTGACCGGTCCCTTTAAATTGCTCGCAATACCTGCATCGTTCGTCGTAATTGCGTGGGTGTTGTAGTCCACGTTGTAGAGGAGCGTGTAGAAGTTCCCGTTGGCGAACTCCGGCAGCGAGTGATTCAGCCAGTCAAACGCTGAGAACCGGAACTGCAGGTTCTGCTCTTCCCGGATATGGAAAGTGCGGTAAACCGCCAGATCGTTATCGTAGTACGGTGTCGTGGCCATGTAGGGGAACTTCTGTCCGCCCTGGCTGCCCACTGGCGGCGCGTTGAAGCAGTTCAGATTCAGGATCTGATTGTGCCCCAGACCGGACTGCGGATTGCAGGTCACCATCGGCAGGATCGGGATTGACGAATCGGTGCCGAAATAGGTCTTGGCCGACAGGGCGCTCTTGCTGGAAAGCCCCGCCGGGTAGTTGACATACTGCAAACCCATCCCGAAGTTCGGCACGTTGTTCCCCAGCTCGGCCGGGATGTATCCGCCGTGCTGCCAGGTGGAGATGCCGGAGATTGTCCAGCCCCCGCCCAGCTGGTTCACCAGATTGCTCCCCGTATGCAGCCGTCCCGACGCGTACGTGTACGAGGCGTTGAATACGAAGGGCCGGTCGATAGTGGTCGGGCCGTAGTTCAGGTTCACGTTATATGGGTTCTCCTGAAGTCCGGTTCCCAGCGCCTTCGACCAGGTTCCGTTGAGGTCGAAGGTGATTCGTCCGGTGGTCTTGATCCAGGAGGCCTGCAGTCCGTGATAGTTGTTGTAGTCCGTGCTCTGGATCATATACACGCTGTTGGTGCCGTACGCGAAGCCATAGGGATGGTAGTCGGCATAAGAGTTGCCGGTCTTCGTCCCGTCGGTGTTGGTAGTGACGTCTTCCGGATTGTCCGACACCACGCCGGTCACGGGATCCGCCTTGAACAGCGCGCCCATCGGCGTCTTGTTCTGATCCGCAACCGCCGAGAAGTTGCTCCCCTGCAGGTCTTCGCTGTCATCGGAGAGCTGGCTGCTCACGTTGCCGACGTAGGCGACATCGACCAGCGAATTCCACGGCACTCTCTGGTCGATCGTGAAGTTCCAGGCGTACGTCAGCGGTTGACCGTAGTCCGTGGGATCGAAGCCCGTCTGCGACGAGCCCTGCACGCACTGCGATGTACAGGTTTGCTTGTACACCGCGTTCCCCGTGCCGATCTCGCTGAACTGGACGGCTTTGCCTCCCGGCAGGCTGTACCCGAGCACATCCTGCGCCGTCGTCAGCGCCGATGCGACGTCGTTGGTCTGGGTCACAAACCGGTAAGCGCCCCATCCCCCGCGAATCACTGTGTTGCCGTTTCCGAAGAGGTCATAGGAAAGACCGAAGCGCGGCGACACGAAGGCGAACCGGTTTGGCTGTCCGCTCAGTGGGATCCCAGGATCGGTGGCATGCCAGCGGTAACCCGGCGCGTACCGTCCCGACTGGAAGTCCGGCGCCACGTCCTGCGGGATGAACACTGCCATGCCGGTCCCGTCCCGATCGTACCAGTGCCCCACGTGCTCGATACGGGCGCCGCCCTCGAGGGTCAGGTGACTGCTCGCCTTCCACGTATCGTCCACGAACGCGGCGATCGACTGGTACGCCGTATCGGCGATCGGCGAGGAGTTGTTCTCGCTGTACCCGTCGGCGATACCGGTCACGAAGTTCGCCACCGGATTATTGGGCGATCCCAGCTCGTTGCCGGTATTCACGTCCGGGTTCTCACCGTTGAAGCTGGAGAAATCCCCATCCTCATACGTGGCGAAGGTGCTCTGGAAGTTGTCAGTGGTCTGATCGTAACCGCCCAGTTCGATCGTGTGCGTGCGCCATACCTTGGTAAACACGTCGCTGAACTGTGGCGCTTCCTTGCGCACCGCGTACTGCCCCGGCGGATTGTCGAAGATTGAATTCTGCGAGAAATCCGGGAAATCGTTCGGCCCGCCCGGGCTGTTGTACGCGGGGATGTTCAGCACCGGCGTGTTGCTGAAAACTTTGGCGTAGGTGCCGGGATAGCCGAGCGTGCTGCGCAGCGCGGCGCTGGGATTCGGCTCCGCGAACGGGAAGCTGCCGAACGCCCAGCCTGCCATCAGATCGTTGGTCGCCGACGATCCGAAATTGTGCACGATGTGGCCCACCAGCGATTTGCCGCGGAACACCTGCTGCTCGCCGCCGCCCGGAAACGGAATCGCGTCCCCGGGAGTCCAGTACAGGTGCGCACCGTTGCCGCTGGCCAGGTCGGAGTTGTACGCCTGCTGATAGGCGCCATAGATCCTGGTGTTGCTCCCCAGGTTGTAGTCGATGCGAAAACGGTACATCCAGCCGTCGTTAACGTTCGGAATGGGCTCGTAATAGTTGTAGCCCCCGGTTTTCGCTGGATTGGCGTTCGCCTTCGGCCAGATTTTGGCCAGCGCCGCGGCACCCGGGTCGAGGAATTTCGACGGAATGGATGCACCCGTCGCGCCACCCGTCGCCGGCGTAGGCGAAGTCCCGTCGGGCAGCACCATATCGGAGATGTCGTTGCACCATTGCCCGGTGATACTGGACGAGAATCCGCTCGGGCACGCTGCCTGGTTATCCGCATTGTCGCTGCTGAAGTCCCCTGCCATCATCTCCGGGGTGGGAATCGCCGACTTCAGCACGTTCGCGTTCCCCTGGTTCTGCAGCCAGCGCTCGTAGCCGCCCCAGAAAAACAGGTGCGTGTGCGTCAGCGGTACCGGGCCGCCGAAGTTGCCGCCGGGATAGTAATAGTGCGCTCCGCCCTTGGGCGTTCCGGTGTTGTTGTCCTGCCAGTCGTTGGCGTTCAGCGCGTCGTTGCGGGCGTCGAAATACGCCTCGCCGTGGTAATGGGCTCCGCCGGACTTACTGATAGCGCTGACGACCACCGGACCGTAGGGAACCGTGGCATTAAAATCCGCCGTCTGCACCGTGACTTCCTGCGTCATGTCCGGGTTGATGATGGAGACCGATGACGCCATGTTGCCGGGATCGATCACGTTCACACCGTCGGCCAGCAGCGAGGTCCCGCCGCGATTGGGCACCCCGTTGATGTTGATCCCGTTGCCTACAGCGCTCTGCTGCACGGTAATGTCCAGGTCGCTGAACGACGGACTGGTCTGCGTCAGCCCGCCCGACATGGTGGTCGCCCCCGGCAGCACCTTCAGCAGTTCCGTGACGTCGCGGCCCTCCAGCGCCAGGTTCTCAATTTCCTTGCTGCTGATCACGTCCGTGCGCTGCCCGTTGTCCACCGGGATCATCACCGCCGACGCGCTTACGGTCACCGTCGTCGCTTCCGAGCCTACCGTGAGCACCAGCGCCGCCACCGTGCGATTGTCGCCGGCGTTCAGCACAATCCCGGTCAGTTCCCTGGACTGGAATCCCTTGGCTTCGGCCTTGAGCGTGTAGGAACCGGGTATCAGCGAGGGGAAGGCATAGAGGCCCTCGCCATTGGTCTCAACCGTGCGGGAAGCCCGCGTAGCCTCATTCGTCAGCGTCATTTGCGCATTCGGGATAATCGCGCCGCTCGGATCCTGTACCGTCCCGGTCAGCTGTGCCGTCGTCTGCGCGCGCATCGCCAGCGGCATCCCCAGGCACAGCACGGCCACAAGGATCGGCAATATGCCGCACATCGAACGCCGGAGCCCCGGCCGTCCCCAACCCTTCGAACACGAATCCGCCTCCGCACCACTCCTGCGCAGCAAGAGAGCTTTCCATTCGCTCATTGTCACGACTCCTCCTGATCAAAAATTTCCAGCTGGCAAATCGGCCCCACTCCTTTTTCGGTCGCCGACCTCACGCCTGTCTTGTTTTCTTCGCGGCCCAAACTATATTGCTTCGCTACTTATCACAGCGGTTACTGAAAGATGACCCAGGATATCGACGGTCCGGCAAAAAACCGTAGAGATTCCCTAAGCTCTGCGTCACCCAAAAGCAGTTGCAGAAGCGCATTTGCAGGCACCCCCCGTGCGACCGGGTTCGGCATGAGAACCGGCATCAACCAGTGCCGGCGGTTTTCAGATTTCAGTCAGAACAGCGGTCGCCGGCCGTATTCGCTGCCACGCCGCGCCGCCGGGTGATGCGTCGCTTCTGCCTCCCAGGAAGCCATAAAAAAGTAATGCAGAAAGAAGCCCTGAACCTGGGGATCCTGGCTTCAGTAAAATCGATTTATCAACCACGGCAAGTCGTTTTACTCCGTCGACTCAACGTTTGTCAATAGGGGAAGAAGACCGGGAGTTGACGGTGCGCGCCGGTCCCGCTCCCGCCCGCAAAGCTGTGCTTTGCAATCATCGAGGATTTGCGCGGATCGGACTGCCGGCGCCCATTTCACCGCGGTCGATTCGGTGCACTCCGGGGTGAGCGAAATCTTCGATCTTCAACACTTTGCTGCGCCGCCTGAGTGAATCCCGTGCGCATGGCTGAGCCCTCCGCGGCTTTCGCGTCCGCGGCAGTATCTTTCTCGGGAAGTTGTTTAGAAGAGAGTAATCCTGGCCGATTCGATCTGCCCTACTGCGCCCCGTTCTTGAACACTTCCTCGGCGTAGTAGTTAACCACTCGTGCCTGATCCCGCAGCATCTCCAGGTAGGCATTTTTCAGCAGCTGCTCGCGGCTGTCCCGCATCTGCTGGCGGATCGCCTGTTGCACCCGCGGGTCGTCCAGTTGCCGCTGTCCCGCAGCCTCCCGGTCGATCAGCTTGTAGATCGCGTACCCCATCGGCTGCTTCGCACTGGCGGCGCCGAAGATCGGCAGAATATCCGTAATCTGCCCCGGCTTCAGCTTCGTCACCGCCGCGTAGACCTGCGGATCTGAACGCAGCCTCGATTCCGGCACAAAGCCCATATCGCCGCCGTTCCCTGCCGTATCCGGGCTCTCCGAGTAGTTCATCGCCAGGGTGCTGAAGTCCGTACCGCTTTCCAGCTGGTTGTGCAGCATCTGGATCTTGCGCTTTGCTTCCGCATCGTTCATGGCCTTGCTGTTCTGCAGATTCCCCACCTGCTGCGGCGGCATGGGTATCGATGTGACCACGATCTGCGCCAGATGGTACTGCGGCTCCAGCAGGTTGAACTCCGCCTTATGCGCGTTGTAATACTCGCTGATGTCCGCGTCGGTGACGTTGATGCGCGACGTGATCTCTTTGTTGAACAGCTTCTCTTCCGTCCGGTTGCGCCGGATTTCCCGCTTCAGATCGTCCAGCGTCATGTGCTGCGAGTCCAGACGCTTCTGGAATTCGTCCGGCGTAAACGGCGCTTTGATCTCGTTCAGCCGCTCCGATACCTCGTCGTCGGTGGCCACCAGGTTCAGCTTCGCGGCCTCCTGCATCACGATTTCCTCGTCGATCAGCTGCCGCAGGATATTCAGCCGCGTGATGTCCGCCTGCACCTGGGAAGGCTGCTGGTTCGATTCGCCCAGATTGGCCTGATAAATCTGCTCCACTTCCGCGCGCAAAATCGGCTTGCCGTTCACCGTCGCCATGGTATTGGCATTATGAGAGTGCGTGCAGCCGGCGCAGAGTGCCGCGACCATGGCTGCGCATGCGAGCCCGAATTTGCGATGGAGGGAACGAGAACCAGGGACGACGGACCGAAGCGATCGAAATGACAAAAATTCTTCTCCTGCTGACACGCTGCAAATTCGAGGGCCGCGCATCGCTATCAGAATAATGCGCTCCCCGCCCCCTGCATAGCGCTAATTCCGGCTTATCGCCCGCTCGACGTCCCCGTTGCCTTGGGCGCCGGCTGCGCGGCCGGAGCCTCCGGCGGCGGCGGCGTAATCCCCTCAGCCTTCAGCGCCCGGTCGATCATGATCCACAGCTGGCTCTCCGGCAGTTCCCCTGCCCAGCGCTCTCCGTTCACAAAGAACGTCGGCGTGGCATCCACGCCCAGCTTGTCGCCGGCCTTCATCTCCGCCTCTACCTTGCTGTCGTCCTGCTTCTCCACGCACGCCTGCAGCTTCGCCGCATTTACGTTCTGTTTCGCGCCTTCCTGCTCGGCCAGCTTGTCCAGCGTCGCCGCCGCCTTCGCCGGATCGTTATCCGGACCGCTCACTTCCGGCCCGTGCGTATGCAGATAGTCCACGTAATCCCAGTAGGCGGTCGCGTTCTGATCGGCCAGGCAGTTCGCGTTCACCGCCGCGTGCATCGCCCAGGGATGCAATTCCACCAGTGGGTAATCGACGTAGACGAATTTCACCAGACCCTTGTAATGATCCAGCGTTTCCGGGAAAAACTCCGCGTGCATGCGCGCGCAGTAGGGGCACTCCAGATCGTCGAAGTTCACGATCGTCACTTTTGCCGCTGGATTCCCGCGCACCGGCCGCCCTTCCGTCGGCAGCTGCTCGGTCGGATCGGGCCTGAGATCCCACTTCGACAGCCGCGCCAGCGTGTTCCCATCCTTCGACAGCAGAAAATCCACACTCTGGGTCCTGCTTGGCTGCCCGGGGAGCGAAAATGTCACCGCGATGGTGTCGTACCCGCTCACGTCGCTCTTCTGGCGCGGCCCGATCGCAATCTCGTATTGCGGCGGAACGCTCAGCTCTGACCGGATCATGATCTCGATCTTCCGGTTCAGCTGCGGGCTCTCAGCCGTGGACCCTTGATTCGTCTGCGCCGGTGGGGTTTGCTGCGCTCTGCACCCGGCTGTCGCCACCAGGAACGCACAGGCAAGAAAAAAGCTGTGTCTCAACAAATATTGCCGCCTTCAATTGGCTCGCGAGCCGTTTTGTAAATTGCTCGTATTATTATCGCAGTTCCGCTGTGTCGACCCGGTTTCCTGCCTAGAAAATGCTGATCCGGTGCCGCAGATCGCCCAGATTCGACAGCCCTGCGAAGTTGAAGCTGTAGAAGTACTCCGTGTCCCGGCGAACCGACCCCAGCGAAAACTTGCGATACTGGAAGTCGATGCCGCAGCAGTTCCAGTTGTACTGCGCCTGAGCGGCGCCATACTGCAGCTGCTGGTGCACCAGATCGTAGGCCGCGCTCACCCCCTCGCTCAGCCCCAGCTTGGCCGCCGCGCCGTGGATCGCTGACAGGTGAATCTGGTTGAACTGGTTCGACGCGTTCGGTGACGGCAGCGTCGCCGGCTTCGCCGTGGTCAGCGGTGTATATCCCAGCGGCACGTTCATATAGGAATCTCCGAACTGCACCCTGTACAGTCCCGCCTGATAGCCCGCGAACACGTTGCTCGACGTGATCTTCCCTTCCTTCGCGTCGTAATCCAGATCCCACTCCACATCCGTCGCCTTCGTCGTCTGCATGCGCAGCCGCGAGATCACCGGCGAGGTGTGCCGCGGGCTGGTGAGGAAGTCCACTCCGGTAAAATCCAGCGTCGTCACCAGCGGGTTGGGCGTTCCCCGCGTAATTGCGTGATCGAAATCCGGCTCGAAATAGTATTTCTGGGCCACCCGCCACGTGATCCAGTCCCGCGTCTGGCTTCCGCACAGCGCATTCCTGGCCGCCACGGGCCGGCTCGGCGGCGAGGCGGAGTTGATGCCCCACCCCATCACTCCCGACACGTTCCCGCTCTGGTCTGTCTGGTCCTGCTGCGCCGATCCCGGCTGCGGCTCATCGGTCTGATCCTGCGATGCTGCATCCGCCGCGCACGGATGCGGCCTGCGGCCCCGCAGATACAGCCTCTGCGTCAGCTCATACTCGATTTCGTTGGTGTTGCTGGCCACGTCCGTGTCGTCGAACCGAAGAACCTTCCGGAAGTTGTTGATCCCCGTCACATAGCGGTATTGAATATCCGGCTCGATCGTGTGCCGCACGTCTCCGCCCAGCAGCCGGTGCAGCCACGGAGCGCTGAAGTCTCTCTCCACCGCCGGCGGCGTCAGCTCAAATCCGGTTTCCACGTCCGTCCTCGCCAGACCGCTCACCCGCACCTCCGGGATCTGCTCCAGATCGGCCGGAAACTGGCTCTTTCCGTACACGGTTCCCCGAATCGCCCCATGGGGCCGGAAGGTCCATCCGCCAAAATGCAGGGGCAGCGAAATGCGCGGATAAATATCCACGCGCGGCACCTCCGCCGAGGTCCTGAAACTGGGATAGTCATACCGCGACAGTGCCCCCGCCGATCCCGCAAATCCCCACATCACCGGCGAATCGGCGATCGGATGATCGGCAGCCTCCACGTCGATCTGCGGGAGGTGCAGGATCCTCACTTCATCCCCCGGTATCGCCGAGCTCTGAAAATCCTGATAACGGTTCATTCGCAGGCTGGCCCAGATATCGTGATCCTCGTGCGTCACGAACGTCTGCGACTTCACCTCGGAGTCGATCGCAATCGCGTAGTCTTCTTCGAACACCAGCCGGTACACGTATGAGCTCAGATACTCTGCATCCACCACGCCCCGCGTGTTCGGCGCAAAGTCATAGCGTCCGTCCGCCATCACATCGATGCCGCCCTGATTGACGCGCGTCCCGTTCGGCTCCAGCAACCCGTGGTCCAGCAGGCTGTGAAAGCGTACGTTGGCGAAATTCTCGCCCAGGCCCCGATACCGGAACATCGCGTTCGGCGCGAAGCCGCGCTTCGACCAGTACTGCGTTGCCATGGTGAGATCGGCGCTCCGCCCCAGCGTGAGATAAATTCCCTCGCCCACGATGAATCCGCGTGTCGTGTCGTTCCCGACGTACGGGAGCAGAATCCCCGAGGCGCGCTGCACATCCACCGGATGCGTCACGTACGGCAGAAACAGCAGCGGCAGATGAAAGAGCTCGAACCAGGCCTTGTCGCTGGTCGCCACGCCGTTATTCAGATCAATCTTCTGCGACAAGATGCGCCAGTCCGGCTTCGGCAGCCGGCACGACGTCATGGTGCCCTGGATCACCCGATAGCGCCGCTTGCCCAGCTGCAGCACCTCTTTGCCGGTCACCGCGAACGGATTGGGCGCCGTGAAGACCATCTTTCCGTGCGGCGTCCGCTCCACCCCCAGCGTCCCCACCACGTCGAAGAAATCCCCGGTGTCCTGCTGCACGTTGATCGTCCCGTGGTCCGCCGTGAAGTGCTCATCGTCCGGCCCCCCGTCGATCATCATGTGCCCGTGCGCGACAATCACCCCGGTCCCGTCGTTGTACGTTGAGTGGTCCGCGTGCACGATGTAGTCCCGGTAGTCGATCTCCACGTTGCCGTCCAGCGTGTAAAGGGTCCCGTTCGACACGCTTTCGCTGGTCTGCGTCTGCGCCGCAATCCTCACCGGCACGCCAGGCTGCGGCTCCGGAACCACGTGGGCCTCAGGCAACGTGCTCTGCATGCTGGGATCGTCGGGAAGGCCGGCGGAACTCGCTGAAACGGCCTGGGGAAACTCGCTGGTTACGGTCTGAGCCCATTCCTGCGGATGACACAGCAGAAGCACCGTGATACACCAAAACAAGCGGGTTCTCATCGCGCGGGGCAACTCCAGCATAGCAAAGCAGAGTGTGGAGCCTCTCGCGCCTTCAGCGCGCGCTGCTCTCGGCGAAATTTCCGGCGATCTCCCCCTCACCTGGAGGCTTCCCAGTGATCGCCCGCGCACGTCCAAATTGTGTCGCTGCACCGCACGTTCGGCTGCGCCGCGCGTCTCACTTCGAGTTCGCTTGCCCTCTTCACTGGCATGTATGCATTCAGACGCGCGGCTACCTGCGGAGTTGCGCCCATCGTCCCGCACCGCACAGAGGATTGCATTGAATCTCTCGCCGTCCCAGCCCGCTCCCCTCGACGCCGCAGCCCCGCTGCCCGGCTCCGCCCCCGCGTGGAAGAACGAGGTCAGCGCCCGCGTCCGCGCCCATCGCACACGCCGCGGCCGGGTTCCTGAGAATCAGCCCGCCCTCCCCGGCATGGAAACCGCCGTATCCCCATCCTCCATCGCCGCGCGCGTCGCTGAACGCTACGCTCGCGTCCCCTCCTGGAAGGACATGCTCGCCGCCCAGGCCGCTGCTGCAGCCGCAGCCGAAAAGCAGGCCCTGGCCGAGAGCCTGGCCGTCGAATCTCCCGCCCCTGCAGTCCAGGCCGCCCCGCCCGCACAGCTCCGCGACCCCGAGCCGCAGCCGTACCAGCCCGACCTACTCCGCTATTCCGTCAGTGCCGATTCCCTCCCCGCCCCCCGTTCCACGCCCGTACAGGCTCACGCCCAGTCCGCTTCCCACTCCCGCTCCGACGCCGCCGCTCTCGCCGATCCCCTCGAGGAGGCCGTCGTCGAGCCGCTTCGCTCCCTCCCTGCGCGTGTCATCGAATTCCCCCGCGAACTGGTCGCCCCGCGCAAGGCCCGTCCGCGCCTGGCCGAAGGCCCGCTCACTGCCGACGCGTCACCTGCTCCCGCACCGGACCCCGCTCCCGAGGCCGGCGACGCAACCTCGCAGCTACGCATCTTTGAGGCCGATCCCGAGTCCGCTCCTCCCGTCGATGCCGCGCCCGGCGTTTCCAACGCCGCGCCGCAGCGTCCCGCGTCCGAGTGGCTCTCGATTCAGCTCGACACCGATCTGCCCAACCGCGCCGCGAAACCGCCCTCCCGCACTCCCCTCTGCGACGATGCGCCCCTCCACGTCGCCCCCGTCGCCGACCGCTTCATGGCCGCCGTCGTCGACGTCGCCCTCACCCTCGGCGCCTTTCTGCTCTTCGTGGGCGTCTTCATCGCCTGCACCACTCATCCGCCCGCCGGACGCGTCGCCGTGGCCGGAGCGGCCGCCACCCTCCTCGCCACCTGGGTGCTCTACCAACTTCTGTTTTTCTCGCTCTCGTCTGCCACGCCCGGCATGCGCTACGCCAAAATTGCCCTCTGCACGTTCGACGACGAGAATCCCACGCGCCACGCCCTGCGCACCCGCATCGCCGCCCTCATGCTCTCGGCCCTCCCCCTCGGCCTCGGCTTCCTCTGGATCCTCTTCGACGAAGACGCCCTCGGCTGGCACGACCGCATCACCCAGACCTATCAGCGCAGCTACCGCGAGCCGTAGATCATCGTCGAGTTTGGCCCAGTGCTAAGATGACAGCCGGGTCAAGCATGTCCTACCTTGATACGAATCCCAGCCCATATCCCGGATGGCAGGATACCCTCGCCCCCTTGTTAATGGTTGTGGGCCTTATTCTCTTTGCCATAGCTCTCGCGGAGCCCTGGTGTCTCCGTCTGAGGCACACCATAGCGTTTTCCCCACATTGGCTCGCCTGGGTCGACGTTTTCGGTCTGACCCTGGCAGTCAACCTCTGTTCCGTCTACAGTCGCCTCAGCGCCAAAATCGCGGAAGGCGGTACCGACCGCGACTTCCTGGGCGGGATCCGCCTGAATATCGCCGTGCTTGTAACACTCGCCTCCATGCTGCTGGAAGTCGCCACCAGATTCTGACTGACGCAATCTCCGCGCTCACCATTCGCCGACTTCTGCTCGCTGATTACTGATCACCGTTCACTACTTTCTTATAATCAAAATCCCACCGCTGCTCCTTCTTCCCCGACTCATACCGCGTATTCCAATTAAGCATGTACCGCTCCATCGCCGGCGTCTCCGGATAATGCTCGCTCTCGGGATACGGATACGTCGTCATCGCGTGGAACGGCAGTTCTCCAACCGTGAACGGCTCCGCTTCCCAGAAATCCATGTCCTTCACGAACCCGTTCGCGTAGAAGAAATAGTCCCGTGTCCATCCCGCCGGCAGCGACGGCAGCCCCGTCGCGCGAAACTCCGCGTCAATCTCCTCCCCCGTCCCGAAAATCACATACCGATCGTCGATCGTTTTCAGCAGCGGCGTTACATCCCCATACCGCGTGTACATCCCTCGCGCCCACAGGAACGGCCCCGTCGCGCTGATGCGGTCGTAGTTGTACGTCAGATCGCCCGGCGTTTTGCCTTCAATTTGCTCCGGATACCCGCGAAACGCGAGATGTGCCATCGCCAGCGGAACCTCCGTCTCGCGCACCTCGCTTCGCTCATCCGGCCCGTTGTCGACAAGCGCCTGATCCCAGTAAATCTGCAAATTCGTTGTGATCCGGATCTTCCGCACTGCTGACGCCAGCTTGCCCGTCAGGTCCACCACCATCGTCCGCGGCAAGCCCGCCGGAAATCCCATGTCGCCGATGATCCGTTTCCACTTTCCGTCGGGCATCAGCGCATCCACCCGTGGCGGAATCGGCCTGATCCCCGCCTGCCACGCCGAATACAGCGAGCTGGCGCTGAAGTACTCGATATACCCGTGCAGCAGCAGCCGCAGCGGACGTTCCGGCGTCCACGCTCCCAGGTCCAGCGTCAGCGAATGCAGATTCGCAAATCCCGCATAGTTCAGATTCGTGAAGTCCCGGACGTACCGGTGATCCACATCCGCGAGTTGCGCGCGCACGTCGCGTCCATCGTTGTCCCACGCCCCCGCCACCGGCCGTGGATCGCTCACCGCCACGGTCTTTCCCGTCGCAAACGGCGGCTCGCTCAAAAACTTCTCGTCCGGATACACGCCAATCCCCGCCGGATGATCCACAGCAACCAGCCGCAGTTGGTCGATGTAGTTCACCTCCTCCATCGGCTCGCCAAAACGCAGACTCAACAGCCCATTCCGCGGCCGCAGCGCATCCCCGTCGACCTTGATCCATTCCCCTGGATCGTTCCTGTTCGTCTCTCGCGGCGACACCCAGTGCCCGATCACCGCCGCCCCAATCACATCGCTGATGAACCGGTACCGCTTCCCATCCCACGAAAACAGCACCGGACACGAGCTTCCCCGCCGGTCCAGCTCCTTCAGCTCCACCGGCTTGCTCGCATCCAGATTGATCTCGTCCTGCGGCACGCCCGTCGGCCACAGCAGGCGAATCACATCCACGTGATCCGCCGTGCCCAGCCCCGCCTCAATCTCCGTCGAGCTCTGGCTCAGGTACCCGCTCCCTCCGGCAACTTCGAACTTCTGCCACTGCCCGTCCGCCAGCACCTCCACCTTCGTCCCAATCGCGCTCTTGTTATCCGCCAGCCCGGTCAGCGTCAGACGCAGCGCGTGGTGCGCATTCCCGCCCACGTTCCGCAGCACCATCGCCGGCCCTCCCTCCTCGGTCACAATCAGGTCCGGTGCGCCATCCCCATCCACATCCGCCGCAATCACCGACCGCGCATCGTGCAGCACAATCCTGTCCAGGCCCAGCTTCGAGCTCACATCCTCCCACCCGCGCGGCCCCAGATTCCGGAACACGTGCAGCTCCGTGCGCCCGCCTACCTCCAGCACCGCCGCCAGATCGATCCAGCCATCGTTGTCCACATCGATCGGCGTCACGCCCCATCCGCCCGTCACCCCCGCCGGCAGCGGCAGCGGCACACGCTCGAAGCGCTTGCCATCCACATTCCGCCACAGCGTCAGCCCCGGAGCCCCCGCGTGCGTCACCGCCACATCCATCCAGCCGTCTTTGTTGAAGTCGAACACCACCACGCCCCGCGTCGGCGGCAGATTCGTATCGGTGTACAACGGCATCGCCTTAAACGCGCCCTCCCGCTGGTTCAGATACACCGTGGGCGCTGCACCCTCGCCCGTCACCACCAGGTCGACGGCCCTGTCGTTGTTGATGTCCGACAGCTCTGCCTGCTCCGTGTTTCCGTCGCCAGCCAGTCCGGTCTCCGCAGTCACATCGGTAAACGTCGAGTTCCCGTTGTTCCGCCACATCACATTCGAACCCGACCCATCCACGGCCTTCCCTGTCACAAACAGGTCCAGATCGCCATCGTGATCGAAGTCCACAAACGTCAGCCCCGCCGGATCGTTCACCGGCTTGATCCCCACCTTCGCCGTCACGTCCTCAAACTTCCCGCCCCCCAGGTTGTGATACAAAATCACCCGGCCCGCAAGGGCAACGGCCAGATCCGGCTTCCCATCATTATCGAAATCGCCGACAGCGCAGGCTATGCCCGCCCCGCTCGCGGTCAGTCCGGTCTCGCTTCCCGGCACTGATTCAAACGAGCCATTGCCGAGATTTCGCCAGACCGCAATCGGATGGGCGCCTGCACCCATCGCAATCAGATCCTGTCGCCCCGTCCCAAAGAGGTCGCCCGCGCAGACACCTGCTCCTCCAAATCCCGTACTGATATCTCCAGCCGCAGCCGGCCCGGATAGCTGTTGCCCGGATAGCGGCTCCGCGCGAAATCTCACCGGAATCATGGGCCCGACCGCCGGCGCCGGCAGCGCCATCTCCTCCATCGTCGACAGGTCCCCGCGCTCGCCGTAATCGAGCGCCAGCGGAGAGGCGATCTTCGCCTGCACGAGGTGCTGGAACACCAGCACGTGCTCATGCGCCTCCTGTTGCCGCCCCGCTCTCTGCAGCGCCCGCGCCAGTCCAAACTCCGCCGAGGCGTGGTGCGGATTGATCTTCAGCGCCGCCTCAAACTCCGCGATCGCCCCATTCGCATCCCCCAGGCTCATCTTCAGTTGCCCGGCGAAATAATGCGCGTCCGCGTCATCGGGAGCGAGGGTCAACACATGCTCGAAATCGGCCAGCGCCTGCGTCTGCTCGGCCTCGTCCATCTGCGCCAGCCCCAGGTTGTACCAGCCCCGGGGATCGCTCGGCGCCATCTCCGTCGCCTGCCGCAGCGCATGTTCCGCTTCCGGCAATTTCTGCGCGTACATCAGCGCGATCCCGCGGTTCAGCACCGGAATGGGCGAATTCGGATCCGCCGCCTGCGCCTCCGCCAGCTCCGCCGCCGCTTTCTCGGTCAACTGCTGATTCATCAGCGCCACGCCAATGCTGTTCAGCCGCGCCGCATCCGCCGTTTTCGCGCTGTTCTCCGCCGGCCGAGCATCCAGCACGCTCAAACCGCCGATCAGAATGATGGAAGGAACGAGAAAGCTAATAAGGAGAAGAGGATTTTTCCTGGATGGCATTTTCGCCGTCCATTATAGGGATCGGCCCACACGCCTCGCTGCCCCGTCGCTGTGGGGTCTTCGGGCGCGCAAGCGCCAGTCG
>Ga0335075_10005256_pt1 | contig 20147 bp, 18 predicted proteins | sample Lox_Sample_24_FD_206723 | JGI IMG/M metagenome (GOLD analysis project Ga0335075, IMG submission 206723) | Soil microbial communities from Loxahatchee National Wildlife Refuge, Florida, United States - Lox_Sample_2.4 | ecosystem: Environmental > Terrestrial > Soil > Wetlands | place: USA...
CCACCTCAGAGCTGCGCATACCCGGAGGGTAAACCCTGTACCCAAGTACGGAGTCAAGTCATGTGCCGGGCCACGACGAGACCGCGAACACAGGACCTGCTGACATGCAGGAGCGTTATCCGGCCCAGGAGACGTCCGCGGGAGGACGGCGTGACCGGTGATCACCGACGCTCCGGAGGCCTCCTGGCTGGCCCCGGCAACCGTGACCGGGCTTCGACAAGCAGATATCCGCTGGTCAGCGCGCTTTCCCCTGTTGCGGGTGCCCCGCTAACGACTTCGGCCTGCGCACAGTTTGCCTCGCGATCGGGCCTGACAGCCCGGCAGCCGGGCCAAACCAGCAGGTCAGCGCCCGGTAAGCGGCCATCGGATCACTCGCCGCGAACGCGCAGGTTGGTGCCCTGGGTATCCTCTGCTCGCCTGGCAGAGTGCGCAGCGAGCCGACGCCGAAGCCGACGGTTCCGTCGCCCTCTCAGTCGGCCGTAAGCGCCTCGAGGCCTTCCAGGACGGCGAGCAGGAACGGAGTAATCTTCCCGCGGTCGAGATTGCCTCGCCTGTCTGGACCGAGATGCTTTCCGCGGCCAGGCCGTGGCGATGGGTACTACCGGCCCGGCCTGGCGAGACTGCCCCGGCCTGATCGACGCGCAACATGATCGAGGCGCCCGCCTGGCGGCAGTTCAGGGCTTGAGCGGCGGCGTGGCCGGATCAAGGAGGCCTCTTTCTCTGAGCCAGCCGTATAGCGGGGTGGTCTGCGGATGGTGGCCCCAGGCGTGATCGCCGTTGCCCTCTTCGATGCCGCCGAGCAGCTGCTGTTGCACGGGATTGAGCTGACTGAACCAGACGCTGTCCCGTATCCGGGCAGTTTCGTCTCGGGTGGCGGCCCACCGGTAGGTGTAGCCGAAGAACACAGCCTTGCGTGTGTGCTCGGAGTGGTTGGGTGACCGGGCGTGCCAGATCCGGCGGTCGAAGAACACTGCGTCGCCGGGCTCAGCGGTTACCTCGATCGCGCCTTCGGGATCGGGCCACTGGACGTCGCGCCGCGGCGGGCCGTCGATCCAGTTCATCAGGTGGCTGCCCGGCACTAGCTTGAGGTTGCCGCGCCCGGCCTGGGAGACGTCGGAGAGCCAGTAGGCCAGCTTGACCGACAGGCGGGGCCGCGGGGTGGTCTCGATCTCGCGGTTTTGCCGGCCGCCGTCTTGATGCCATTCGAACCGGAACGGCGCGGGCGCGCGCTGCGGCGGGTGGACGTCGAGGTGGGAGTGGTAGATGTGGATGTTCCAGCCGAGGACCGGCCAAACGTAGGGGAACGTAGCGGGGTGGTCGGTCAGGAAGGCCATGTCAGGGCAGTTCGTGACCGCGCTGAGCAGGTGCATCGAGCCGTCCGGGCCGAGTGAGCCGGCGCTGGCCGCGGTCGCGTAGACGCGATCGAGTGCGCCGCGGGCGGCCGCGACTTCGTCGGGGCGGAGCGCACCGCGGATGACGAGGTAGCCGTCGCGGTCGAAGCTGGCTCGCTGCCCGGCTGTCAGCTGCTTTGCCGTCGCAGGTTCGGAGGGCATGGATGTGCTTGTCGTTTCTCGCTTCATTCCCTGACTCCAGCCTCTGCATGGTCGGCGGCAAACATGTGCGGGATGCGCTGGATGTGCTGTCAGATGCTCCACAGCGCCTCCGTCGGGGAGAGGCGGGCGGCGCGGATGGCGGGTAGCAGCCCGGCGAGGGCGCCGATGAGTACGGCGGCGGCCAGGCCGCCGATCCACGCGTCGGGCGGGATCACGACGGCCTCGCCATGGCCGCGCGCGTAGATCGCGGTGGCGGCCGCGCCGAGCATGACTCCGATGACGCCGCCGGCCAGGGACAGCAGGATGGCTTCGGCGAGGAACTGGGCGCGGATCTGGCCGCGGGTGGCGCCGAGGGCGCGGCGTAGCCCGATTTCGGAGCGGCGCTCGAGGACGGAGATGACCATGATGTTGGCCACTCCGATGGCGCCGACCAGCAGCGCGACCGCGCCGAGGCCGAGGAACAGGGTGTCGAGCGCGCCTTTGGCGTCGGCCTGGGCGGTGAGCGCAGCGGAGGGCTGGGACACGTCGACCTGGCTGGGGTTTTCGGGGTTGGCCTGGGCGCCGAGCAGGTTGTCGACGGCTGTGGTGGCGGCCGGGGTGTTGATTGTGCGGACGTAGATCTGCGCGGGGTGCCCGTCGAAGTGCAGGTATTTTTCCGCGGCCGGGAACCCGACCAGGACGGAGGAGTCGATCTCGGGTGCTAGCACGGCCGGGCGAAGGATGCCGGTTACGTAGAACCACTGGCCGCCGACCCAGATCCGCATGCCGGGCCAGATCCGGTCGAATCCGAGCCGCTGCGCTGCGGCGGCGCCTAGCACGGCGACTGGCTGGCGGGCGGTGGCGGTGCTCAGGAACCTGCCCTGCGCGAGGCTGGTGCCCGCGGTGGCCGGCAGGCCGAGCGTGGTGGCATCCACGGTGAGGGCGTTGGTGTTGATGGCGGGGACGTAGGGGGACCTGTAGGCGCTGGCGTTGATGGTGCCGGTGTCTTGCACCGCGGTAACGCCGGGCAGGCGGCCGATCATGCCCGGCGCCGCGACCGGCAGCTCGGCGGTGGTCCCGGTGAAGGTCTGGCCGTTGGTGACGGTGAGCAGGTTGGTGCCCAGCTGGCTGATCTCGGTCAGCAGCGCGGCGGTGGAGGAGGCGGCCAGGCCGAGGACAGCGACGATCGCGGCCACGCCGATCGCGATGCCCAGCGCGGACAGCCCCGCGCGCAGCTTGCGAGTGCGCAGGCCAATGCTGGCCAGGCCGGCCAGGTCGGAGAGCCGCAGCCGTGCGGCGGCCGGCCTGGCCGAGTCGGCCGCTGGCGGTGACGTGGTGATCATGCTCGTCCTTCCCGGCCAGGCCGCCGCGCAAGGCGACCGGCATCCGTGGTCAGGCTGCTGTAGGAGGCGGCGCTGCCGGGCACCGGGCTGGAGTCGGCGATGATGTGCCCGTCGAGCATCTCGATGCGCCGCCGCATCCGCGCCGCGACCGCTTGGTCGTGCGTGATCACGACGATCGTGGTCCCGGCGGCATTCAGTTCTTCCAGCAGCGCCAGGATGGCGGCACCGGTGGCTGAGTCGAGGTTGCCGGTGGGCTCATCGGCGAGCACCACGGGCGGGCGGGCGGCGATGGCGCGGGCGATAGCGACCCGCTGCCGTTCCCCGCCCGACAGCTGGGTAGGCCGGGCGGCGGCACGGTGCCCGAGCCCGACTCGTTCCAGCGCATCGGCGGCGATCCTGCGCCGGCTGGCGCGGGCGAGGCCTGCATACAGCAGCCCGTCGGCGACGTTGGCCAGCGCGCTCTGGTGCTCGGCGAGGAAGAACTGCTGGAACACGAAGCCGATTCGCGATGCTCGCAGCGCGGACAGCTCGCGGTCGGTCATGGTCGCCGCATCCAGGCCGGTGACCCGCACGGTGCCGCTGCTGGGCTGGTCCAGGGTTCCCGCCAGGTGCAGCAGCGTGGTCTTGCCCGACCCCGACGGGCCAACGATCGCGGTCAGTTCCCCGGCGGTCACCTCTAGGCTCACCCGGTCCAGCGCCCGCACCGGCGGCGACCCCGGATACACCTTCGTCACCTGCGCGAGTTCCAGCACCGCAGCCGGCGGCGCTAGCCGGGCCGCGCTCGTTCTGGCCGGCCGGCCTGCCTGCGTGCCCGCGGTCATGTCGCCGGCACCACGACGCGCTGCCCGGGGACCAGGGCCCCGGAGACCTGAACGAGCCCGTAGGTGTCGTCGAAGATGCCGACCTTCACCGGTACCAGACGGCGGGTGCTGCCCGGGCCGGTCACCTCGACGGCGTAGCCGCCGGAGGACTGGGCCAGCAGCGCTCCCACCGGCACCACGAGCGCGTTCTTCGCGCTGCTGGTAGTGATGTTCACCGTCACCGGGGCCTGGTCCAGAGTGCCGGCCGCTGCCGGATCGGTCAGCGTGACCTGCACCGGGATGGTCGCTTCCGGGCTCTGCCCCTGTCCGGCCGGGGACGTGGTGGCCACGGTGCCGACCGAGGCCACCTCACCTGGCGTGGTGGTCCCGTCCGGCAGCGTCACCGTGACCGCGTCGCCGGCCTTGACCTCCGGCTCCTGTGCGGTGTCCAGCGCAATCGTCACCACGTGCTGGTCGGAGGTTGCCTGCAGGACCGGCCCGGATGCCGGGCCGCCCAGGCTGCCGGTGACCTGCGCGACGCGGAGCGAAGACGGCTCGAACACCACCTGCCCCAGCGCCAAGCTCTCGGAGGGGGCAGCCACGCCTAGATGCTCTAGGAGTTGCTGCACCCCGCTGGCGGTCTGGGCCGAGTAGTAACTCCAGCCGGTCGCAGCGATGTCCGTGCTGCTGGCGTAGCCGAGGGTCACCAGGTCGTGGTTGAGCTGCGACACGTCCGCGCCGCTGGTTCCCTCGGACATGGCCCGCCAGTCCGGCACGGTGCCGTACAGCAGCACCACCGGGGAACCGTTACCGGTCTGGTACAGCACCTGGCCCTGGCTGATCACCTGCCCTGGCTGCGGCAGCCAGGTCAGCGTCCCGCCGCCCTGCCCGGTTACCGTGTAGGACCCGGCATATCCCAGCGTCGCGGATACCGGCGTCACCGCCTCAATGTCTTCGCGGACCACCGCGGCCGTCGCGGGCGCCGGTGCCCCCGGCTGCGCGGCTCCCGGTGACGTAGCCGCGGAAAACGCCCCGGCTCCCCACGCCGAGACCGCCCCAGCCGCCAGGACCACCGCTACGCCCGAGGCAACCCTGCCGCGGCCGCGGCGCCTGCCCGACGCGGCAGCCTCCGCAGGCGGGAGGGCCTGCGCCCGCTGCCCCGCCTCCCGGCCGCGCGAGAGTGTCCTGCTCATCACGAGCCCACCGGATTCGCCCGCTCGCACGCTTGCACGGCCGCCTGGACCTGCGGCGAGTGCGAGTTGACGCCAGACTGCTTGAGCGCGTTTACCGAGGTGTTGCTGATGCTGCTGTAAGGGTCGACGCTGGGGTCTGGGTAGGTCGGCACGCCGTGCGAACGCATGCACTGAGCGAACTTCAGCAGCTGAGCGAGGTCTTGCTGTGCCTTGCTCACGCCGCGATCCGGGAGCAGGTGCTTGCAGGTGTCATAGCTCGTTCCGAAGGCCGGGCTGTCCTCCAGCTGGGCCGAAATCGTCCCGAACTGGCCGTTAGAGCCGGGGTCGGGGAAGTCCGTCACGCCGTGCGAGCGCATGCACTGGGCAAAAGCAAGGTTCTGCTGTGCCTGCGCTGACCCGCTTGTGCTTGACGAGCTGCCGGCACCGCCCGTACTGTGCGCTGTCCCTCCCGCCGTCGTTGAGCCGCCGGAGTCGGCGGATGACGGGCTGCCGCCGCACGCTGCGACTAGCAAGATCAGGCCGGCCGCAGCGGCCAGAACCGGCCCTCGCCGCCAGCAGCTGACGGAATACCTGTGAATATGCATGCCCGTCACAGTGCCCGGCCGGCTCCGGCCGTGTCGTCACCCCGGCGAGTCAAACCGCTCGTCACCCTGCTGGGGTAGCTACGCTCGGATCCTCATTGCGAACCACCGGGAGTGGCCCCCTCAGGGGGACGACCGGGCTGCGCCCTCGGCCTACTCTGGCAGCGTGCAACCCACATCCGTCATCGCGGAACGCGCCAGCCCGGCCGCGCGGTCAGCGGGGCGCGCGCTAGTCCAGGTGCTGGCCGGGGCCGACCCGCCGCTCCGCGGACCGGGCTGGCGCTCACCGTGGCAGCGCCTTGCCGCCTGGACCGCAGCGGGGCTGCTGTTGTGTTCGGCCAGCCTCGTCGGCGCTGGCGGCGGGCCAAGCGCGCCAGGCCGCAGACACACAGTGAATCAGACGATCTGGGCGGGGACCTATTTCCGTCACCTCGACACGATTCCCCCTGCGCTGTCGGCCGCGCTCGGCGGGCCGGCGACCGTGCTGAAGCTCGTGGCGCTGGCCACGGTCGTGATACCCCTGGGGCTGGCTATCCGGTACCCCCTCTGGGGCTGGCGGGTCAGCTGGCTGGCGCTGTGCCTGGTCCCGCTGCTCGGCGCGTACTGGTGGGGCGGCCTGCCCTGGGATCCGGCGCAGATCCTGGTGCTGCTCGCCGTGCTCTGCGCGGCCGGGATCCGCCACGGCCGGGCGGTGCTGTGCTGGCTGTGGGCGCTGACCCTCATTCCGTGGTGGTTCTGGATGATCAGCCAGGGCCCCGGCGCGGCCGGCGCGGCGCTCGGCAGCGCGGCGTTCCTCGCCATGGCGGTCGCGGTCGACCGGGTCTGGTCCGAGCGAAGGGCCCAGCGCAACCTGGCCGAGCAGACCGGGCAGGCCGAACTAGAACGCGCACGCCGGACCGTGCTAGAAGAGCGCACCCGGATCGCCCGCGAACTGCATGACGTGGTCGCTCACCACATGTCGCTGATGGCCATCCGGGCCGAAAGCGCCCCGCACCGGCTCGGAGCCGTCCCCGATCCAGGGCAGGTGCGCGCCGAGTTCGCCGCGCTCAGCGGGTCAGCGCGTGAGGCCCTCGCAGACATGCGGCGGCTGCTCGGCGTGCTGCGCAGCGACCAGCCCGCTACGCGCGCGCCCCAGCCGACCCTCACGGACCTGCCCGAGCTGATCGGCGCTGCACGGCGGGCGGGCATGGCGGTTGAACTGACGGCGCCTCCCTCCCTCAACCTGGTACCGCCAAGCACAGGCGTGTGCGCCTACCGGATCATCCAGGAAGCCTTGTCCAACGCCCGCCAGCACGCCGCGGGAGCTCCGGTCACCGTAGCGCTGCACCACCACGCCGACACCGTCGTCCTCCAGGTGACCAACGGCCCCGGAGTCACCGGCAGGGCACGCACAAACGGTCATCGTCCCGGGAACGGCCTGACCGGGATGCGGGAACGGGCCGAACTGCTCGGCGGCTCGCTGTCAGCCGACCCGGCGCCCGGCGGCGGATTCACCGTGTCCGCCGCGCTCCCCGTCACCGGGTCGAGGGCATGACCCAGCACGGCACCTCCTCCGATGGCAGCGTCATCCGCTGCCTCATCGCCGACGACCAGGCCATGGTCCGGGAAGGCTTCGCCGCCATGCTCGCCGCAGAACCCGGCATTACGATCGCCGGGCAGGCCATCGACGGCACCGACGCGGTCCGCCAGGCCCGCCAGCTCGACCCCGACATCGTGCTCATGGACGTGCGGATGCCCGTCATGGACGGGCTGGAAGCCGCCCGCCGCATCCTGACTGCCACCCGCGCACCGGGCAAGCCGAAAGTACTAATGCTGACAACCTTCGACCTCGACGAATACGTGTACGAGGCGCTGCGCGCCGGAGCTAGCGGATTCCTGCTCAAAGACGCCACCACCGCCGAGCTCATCCACGCCGTGAAAGTCGTCGCGGCCGGAGACGCGCTGCTCGCACCCTCGGTAACCCGGCGGCTGATCGCCGACTTCACCCGGCAGCCGCCAACTGCCGCCGCGCTCCCACCTCTGGCACCGCTGGACCCGCTGACCAGCAGGGAAACCGACGTGCTGACCCTCATCGCGCAGGGCAAGTCCAACGCCGAGATCAGCGACGCTCTGTGCATCGCACACGAGACCACCAAGACTCACGTCAAGCGCATCCTGGCCAAGCTCGGCCTCCGCGACCGCGCCCAGGCCGTCATGGTTGCCTACGAAACCGGCCTGGTCACCCCGGGCGGATAACCGTCCGGGGGCTCCGGGCGGATAACCGTCCGCTCAGCGCCCCGCTTGCACCGGCGATTGCGGGGGCAAGCCGGCTGGACGCCAGTGCCAAGCCGACGGTAACGCCACCTCCGAGGTGCACGGGACCATCACTGATTCCGGCCGCCGACAACGGACGCATGCGCCGACCAGTGGACTCAGCGGAGGGCGTGGAGCGCTGTCACTCGCGTTAAGGACGTCTCGGGATCGCCCCCGGCAGCGGTGACCGAGCTTCGACCAGCAGGTATCCGCTGGTCATAGCGCTTTCCCCTGTTGTGAGTTCCCCGCTAACGACTTCGGCCTGCGCACGATTTACCTCGCGATCGGGCCTTAACAGTCGGCGGCCAGACGAAACCCGCAGGTCAGCGGCAGGAAAGCCAGCATTGGCTGACTCTTCGCGAGTGCGCAGGTTGGTGCCCTGGGTACCTTCTGACGCGTCGCAGAATGGGTCTGCTGCGCACCCCGAAGGCGGTGATGAGCACTCGCACCATCGCCCACACTGGCATCAGTCGGGAATGCCGGAAGTGGAGCGGCTGTCAAGACCCCCAGCAGCTTGGAGGCGATCGTCAATGCCCAATCTCCCGCCCGATGCCATCGACCGGGCACGCGCACTATTCGGCGACTTCACCATGGGCCGCTGGGAGCAGGCGCCTGGGAACTTCACCACGACATGCGCGGCCGGGTGGATGTCGTCGGCCACATCGCTCACCGGTGGGCACACACAGCCATCCCCCATGGGCGCTTTCGAGCGCGGGTGATCCCTCACCCAGATGTCACGATCCCACCGCTCCGGGTGGTCCAGGGACGGCAGCCAGAAGCTTTCCATGTCCTGGATCACGAACTCGGCGAGCTGCTCGTCCGTCACCGGCGGAAGCAGCGCCACTGGTACATCGCCATACAAGACGAACCCGAAGTCGGACAGCTCACGCCTGGTCACCGGGGTGACCCGCCGACGTATCAACTCCTCGTGCGCCCATGTGACGTGCAAGTACGCAACATCATCCAACTCCCCCACCGCGCAATGGCCGCAATGCACCCTCGACGCGAGCGCAAAGGCATTCCCCCAGGTTTTCGCGCACCTCCCCGAGCCGTTGTTCCTCCGCTGCCGTGCACGGCCGGCTCAAGATGGCGATCAGGTCAAGGTCGCTGTGTCCCGGCTGGTAGTCAACTCCAGCCAGCGACCCGTTTGGGTGTTTGCCAGGGACGTGCTGCCGCTCACCGATGCCCCGTTGCAGGGGTGGGCAGACCGCGGCCCGGCAAGGTAGAGTATCTCTGTTCTATATAAGGTACATCATAGGCCCTGACGGGGTGCCGGTCTCGCGCTGTGCCACCGCTGCCGGCATCTCGGGCCAGGTGAGTAGTCAGGACGCGAATGCTGCTCAGTATCGAGCCCGATGGTTCTGTGCCGATCTATCAGCAGATCCGTGACCGGATCGTGGAGGCGATCGCCACGGGTGAGGCACCCGTGGGTTCTGGGCTGCCGGCCACCCGTCAGCTGGCGGTCGATCTGGGCATCAACTTCCACACGGTCAACAAGGGCTATGACCTGCTGCGACAAGAGGGCCTGTTGCGGATCGGCCGTAAGGCCGGCGCCGTGGTGCAGCGCGACGCAACCAGCGGGCCGCCGGGGCCCGGCTGGGAAGAGGACTGGGCGAGCCGCTTGCGGACCATGCTCGCCGAGGCCACTGCGCAGGGACTGACGGCGGAGGCGATCATCGGGCACTGCCAGGACATCGTCGCCGGGTTCATGCCGGTCACCTGCGGAGGCCCGGCGGCTGGAGAGGCGTCATGACCGCGGCTGTGCTGGCCGGGGATAGCGTGGTGCTGATGTTCGGGGTGTTCATGTGTGTCGGGCCGCTGGCGACCCGCCCGAGCTTGCAATTCGGCGTTCGTCTCCCGCCGGGATATACCGGAGCCCGGGTGATCCGCCGAGAGCGGCGCACCTACCGGTGGCGCAGCATCCTCATCGGGATCGGCGCCCTCGCCGCGCTGATCGCCCTGGGTGGACATACCTCGAGGTGGCCCAGCCGCCTCGTTCTTGTCATCGAGGTCGCGGCCGACCTGGGCTGCTTCTGGTGGGCCCATCAGAAGATCGCGAAAGTCAAGTCCGCGGAGGGCTGGTTTGCCGGGCGGCGTCAGACGGTGGTCGCCGATACCAGCTGGCGCAGCGAGCCTGAGGCGTTCCCGACCCGGTGGCTTCTTCCGGCCATCGCGGTGATCGTCGCGACCGTGGTCGTCGGTGTCTTGCGCTACCCGCATCTGCCCGCCTATCTGACCCGAGACGACCACCGGGTTCAAACCTCACTAGCCAGCGCGTTCGCTGTGGTTGTCGGTCAGTTGTACGTGACCGGGTTGTGGACGGGCTTGCTCGTGCTCGTGTACCGGGCAAGACCCGATCTCGACACGGCCGACCCAGCGGCGAGCCTACGTAGTTACCGCAAGGCTCTCGAGGCGTTCGGGCGTGCGGGGCTGGTCCTCCTTGCCTGTCTCGACGCCAGCGTTTTGCTGTTCGCGTTGCGACTTTGGCAGGTGCTTCACCTCTCCGGCAGCACGAACCTGCTCGTGGCGTTGCCCGTGGTGGCCGGTCTGGTGGGGTTCCTCGTCACTGTGGTGAGCGCCGGGAGGGCACGGGCGGCCCGAACGCTCGCCGGTGTGCGGGCGGCCGACCGGGATGACGACCGGTACTGGAAGGGCGGCATCGTCTATGTCAACGTCGACGATCCTGCCGTGCTGGTGGGAGCCAGGGTCACGTTCGGCTGGACCGTCAACCTTGGCAACCCGATTGCGTGGCTGCTCGTGGTCGGTTTCCTCGCGATCCCGGTCGGCTTGGTCGTCGTCAGGCTGGCCACCGGCGCCTGACAACGGTCGAAGGTGCCGCTCGTCGTCCAGGCTGAGGCGGCGTCGAAGGCCCTGAGCAGCCCAATCCGCTGATACCCTGCCGTGACTGTGATAGTGTTGTTCTATAACACATAGATCAAAGGGCCGGGTTGCCGTGGCGGCTTCAAGCTCGGTCGACGACCCCAGGCAGATGAACGAAGGTCCCCAAGGCATGGAGCAGATCGAAGTGCCACGCGCCCAGGTTCCGGGACACGCCAGTTCAGCTCGGCCCGGCGGTCTGTCGGCTCAGGCGGCGGTGGCGGTCGAGCACCTGACCAAGCGCTTCGGGGACCGGGTGGCCTTCGAGGACGTGTCCTTCGAAGTTGGCCACGGCGAGGTGTTCGGCTTCCTCGGACCCAACGGCGCAGGGAAAACGACGACGGTGCGGACGCTGGGCACCCTGCTTGCACCCACTTCGGGCGCGGCGACGGTCGCCGGAATCGAGTTGCGGCCCGAGAATGGCCCAGCGATCCGGTCCCGGATATCGATCATGCCGGAGTCCCCCGGGCTGTACCTGCGCCTCACGGTGGTCGAGAACCTCGAGTGTTTCGCCCGCCTCTACCGTTTGCCCGAGCGGCGCGAGCGGATAGAGCGGGCGCTTCGAACGGTCAACCTGACCGACAGGGCCAACGATCTTTGCCGCTCACTTTCAAAGGGGCTGCGTCAGCGGACGGCGCTGGCCAGGGCACTGCTCAACGATCCGGCGGTGCTGTTCTTGGACGAGCCCACCTCCGGTCTTGACCCGGTTGCCACCCGGGAAGTCCACGAGCTCATCGCGGCGCTCAAAGACGACGGTGTGACTACCTTTTTGACGACCCACCGACTGGAGGAGGCCGAGCGGATCTGTGACCGCGTTGCCATCCTCAACACGACGATGCGCCTCGTGGGCCGGCCCGACGAGCTGCGCGCCCGGTTGTTCACGACTGGCGTCGAGTTTCGGCTGCGCGCCGCCCTCGCCGATCCCGCTGCTGTGCTCGCAGGGGTACCCGGCGTCGAGGGCTGGGAGGCGCAACCGCCGTCCTCCTACCGGGTGACCGTGCCGGATCCCGGCGCCGCCGCGCCCGAGTTGGCTCGGGCTCTCGTGCACGCGGGTGCGGACGTCCTCTCAATCGGAGAGTTGCGTCACTCCCTCGAAGACGTCTACCTGGAGCTCGTCGACGAAGACGTGGAGGCGAAGCGGGGATGAGCTTCAGCTGGGCGAGGGTCGCCGCCATCTTCCAGAAGGAGTTGCGCGATTACCGCCGCAACCGCTTCGTCGTCATCTTCACGATGTCGGTCCTGCCGCTCATCTTCATCGCGGTGCCCATCGTCTCGCTCTTCACCATCAAGGTCTCGGTCACGAACGCGAAACTGGAGACGAGCATCGGGCGCTCCCTGCTCTACCTGTTGATCCTCCCGGCCATCATCCCCTCCGTCCTTTCTGCCTACTCCGTGGTCGGCGAGCGCGAACAGGGCACGCTCGAACCGCTCCTCACCACTCCCATTCACAGCGAAGAGTTCCTCATCGGCAAGGCCCTGGCAGCCTTCCTGCCTGCTCTTGCCGTCGCCTATGCGATCTTCGGGATCTTCCTCGGCGCCGCCGCGGCCTTCGCCGATCCCGCCATCGTCTCTGCGGTCTTCGAACGCAACCACCTCCTCTTGCAGCTGCTGTTCACCCCGCTCCTCGCTGGTTGGTCGATCTGGGTGGGCATCGCCGTGTCGACCCGCGTGAGCGACCTCCGCGCCGCCCAGCAGCTCTCCGTTTTCGCAAGCCTGCCTCCCGTCGCCATCGTGGCCCTCTTCTCGTTCAACGTGATCACCCCCTCGCTTGGTCTCGCCCTGGGGCTCGCCGCCGCTCTCCTGGCGATCGACGGACTGGCATATCGGATCGTGGCCGCCATGTTCGATCGTGAACGCCTCATCAGCTGTACAAGAAGTTGACGGATCTGATGCTCGCAACAACAGCGACGTGCCTGCAAAGGCACGCAGCGAAAGGAGACGACGGTGTCGGCAACCCTAAGGCTGATCCGAGAAGGGGTCGGTATGGAGCTTCGTCGTGGGCCGTTCGAGATCGACCTCGACGGTGTCCGTGTCGGATCGATCGACTGGCACGAGACAAAGGAGTTCTCGATCGAACCCGGCCACCACACCCTGCAGCTCCGAAGGGGTCGGTACCGGAGCCGGCCGCACGCCTTCGACGTGCGTGACGAGAGCGTCGTCTCGTTCCGCTGCCACGGGGCGATGATGTGGCCGCGCTGGGTCGCTTCCGCACTGAAGCCGGACCTTGCCATTTCCCTCGCCCGGGAGTAGTCGGCAGTGAGTGAGGGCACCGCGTCGACCCGTAGCGACGTTTCCCCCCAGAACGCCACTGAACGAGCACAGCTCCACGGCCAGATTCGGCGAGAAGTGCCGAGACTTGGGTAGTACGAGGCGACCGATGCGCAACCCGGTGACCGGTGTGTTGTTCGCCGTGGCCATGATCGCCGTCGTGGGCGGCCTAGACCTCCTGTTCTTCTGAGGCGGGAGATGGTTTTGGCAGCGACTCGCAGCCAATGTCGGCATCGTTCTCTTGCTCGGGACCGTCTACTTCAACCTGCCTGCTACGGGCCGGAAATCTGACGGGTGATTTGGCGACCCATCTCACGGCGGAAGCGAGTTAAGCGACATGCGAATAGTTCGAGGAATCGTCGTGAACCTGGCGGCCGCCGTTCTCGGAGTTGTCACGCTCGCCGCGTGCAGTTCAGCGGCACCGGAGCCGACTGGAGCCTCGACCTCGAACGGGTGCGCCTGGCCATGGACGGTCGGTGCGCAGAACTACAACGTGAGCATGCCAGATTCGAATGCGGCCGACTATTTCCAGCCGATCGTGGCGAGCCAGGCGACAAGCATCACCATCTCAGGAACGTACCCCGATGCGCGCTACTTCTCACTGAGCGTCTACACGCCGTACGGGACGCCAGTCAGCGTGACCGGGGTCAGCTCTTCCCTATCGGACTACCGGATCGCTCCCGATCACGGCAGCGTCAACCCCTGGCAGCACCGAGCAGCCCCCTGCGGGCGATTCCGGATAGCGGTCCGCCCGGCAGTTGCGCCGGGCGAGAAGAACGCCCTCCCCTTTCCCGCAGGAACCACTGCACTGCACCCTGGTTACCTCCACTTCCGCGTCTATCTCCCGGCGGGCGGTGACCTCGGCCGGATCAAGCTTCCGACGATCACTGTTACGAAGGGCTCGGCGAGCCGCGCGTTGCCGGCCTGTCGCACCCACGGGCGAGTGCAGGCGGCCGAGAAGGCACCCGTCGGGACGACCCGGTCGTCACCAGCCAAGACGCCGCCGCCTGACGTGTTCTTCAAGTCCCGGCTGACGAGCGGCTTCGACAACACCGACGCGGGCTACGTGGGCGCCTATGTCATCCGCCCTGCTGCCACCGAGGTGCTCGTCGTGACCGCGAAAGCGCCCGCCTTCCCCGCAGGGAGCCATCCCGTGCCCTGGCCGGCGCCCGGGGCTGACGTCCGCTACTGGTCGATATGCATCGGCGTCGGGACGAGCAAGCTCCCGACCGTCGTCAACAAGCTCCACGGTGGGCAGGTTAATTACGGCTGCCGCGCGGACGAACAGACCAAGGTCAACGCCGCCGGGGACTACGCCTACGTCATCGGCTCCGAAGCCCAGCGAGCGGCCATCTCACGGGTAGCCGGCACCACGTTCCTGCCCTTCTCAGACAACCGGGCGACGCCGCTCTACTTGCTGTGGCTACGCAACGAACTTGTGAACCCAGATTTCGATCACTCGGCGCAAGCGGTCACCAGGGCAGACGACGCGCCTGCCGCAGCAGCTGCCATGGGACCCTATTACCCGCGCTTGTACACGTGCTCGCTGGCGACGCTCACCGCGAAGGGGATCACGGCTTGCGAACCCCGATGAGGGAAGGTGCGTCCAGTCATTGAGTTGCCAGCGGGCCCGTCAACGGAAACCTCGGCCGGACGATCCGGCCGTGGCGGTCGGGCCTGACGGGCATCTCCGGATGCAGTCAGTTGGGTCGAGGTCGAGGTGACCTCCCAGCCCGAAGCGCGACGTCATAGACCAGCTCCCTGTGATCCAGGTAGCCAGCGCGAAAGAGACCACGGCGGTGGAATCATGCCGCTTCGGCTTGAAGGACTTCGGCGACGGCAAAGCGGGCACCGCTTCGTGCCGGGATGAACGTGAGCCCTGTGATGGCGGTCAGCGTTCCGGCCACCGCAGCGAGCAGCTGCCATGCCGGGGGCGCGGTGATGCTCCCCCCCTGGCTTGCCAGGATGACCAGCCCGTAGCCTCCGCCGATCCCGAGGAGGGCGCCCGCGAGGGAGGGCCCGGCCTGGGCGATGGAAAGTCCGGCCGCGAACTGCCGGGGCGTCGCGCCCAGGGCTCGCGTGACCGCTCCGGCGTGCCGGGAGTCCTGCACCGTCGCCTGGGTGATAAGCAGGGCGTTTACCACAGCGAGAGCGGCGAGCATGATGGTGACGACGAGGAGGACCTGGTCTACTTGGGCGGATGCGGAGCTGAAGCCGATGTCGGACCTGCCGAGGTTGGCGTTGCCGGCCGGCGGGCCGAACTGGGATGAGGTCTCGCTGGCGTGGGCGAAAAGGACGGCGACGACGCCGCTTACCGTGACGGTGATGCTCAGGACCGCGAGGATGGTGCGGCGGGGACGGCGGGCGGCCAGGCGGCTTGCCAGCAGCAGGGGGACGGGCAGCCGCGCGGAGTAGCCGATGATCAGGGCGCGCCGACTCGGCCTGCGAGGCGCGTCGGCGAGCGCGCTGACTGTGCTGGTGCGTGCCGCGCGCAGCGCCGGGAAGAACGTCGCGGCGATGACCGCCCCGAGCGCTGCCGCGATCACGAGTCCGGCAGACGTTGCGGTCAGCTGTGGCGCCCCGGCAGCGCCGAGGAGGCCGGCGCCCGGGCTGGTGAGCAGCGGAGCGGTCAGTCGCCCGATCACGAGACCGGCAGCCGCGGCGAAGACGGCCAGCACGAGGTACTCGGCCAGAAGCACGCCCGCAACCAGCTCTGGCGTGGCGCCTACCGCCTTCAGCAGGCCGACCCGCCGGTTCTGCGCGGCCATCCGCCCGCCGGCGAGGACGGCCACGCTGGCGACGGCGAGCATGGCCAGGAGCCAGCTGCCCACGAGAAGGATCTTCTGCGCCCTGCTCACCAGCAGCGCGTCCTGCCGGACGATCAGCTGCCAGGGGATGAGATACAGGCCGCCGGTGTTGTCGGTGTAGCCGTAAGGGTCGAACCGGTCGGCGAACGCTTGTGCGCCCGGCGGACTGGCCACTTTCAGGTTGAGGACATAGCCGAGGGGATGGCTCGGGCTCGCCAGGCTCTGCACGTCCGCCCTGGTCATCCAGATCAGACCCGGATTGGGCCATCGGCTGCTGCCCTCGAGGAATCCGAGCCCGCTGACCGGGAAGGCTGCGGTCACCGCCACGCCGCCAACGCGGAACGGCCGGCCATCTAGGGTCACCCGCTGGCCGATGTGGACACTCAGTGCGTCGGCGAAACTGCGCTCGATGACGACCCAGCCAGGGCGGACCCAGCTGCCTGCAGTGAGCCTCGGCTGGTCGACGGCGGCCGGTGCGGTGCTGCGTCCTTCCGCCAGCACGGCATCGGCATGGCCATTGGCTCGCAGGACGGAGAAGGCGACGGGGAACGGCCCGGATGAGGCGACCACATCCTTGGCGTGGGCGACCGGAGTGAGCTTTCCGAGCGCGGCCTGGCTTGCGGCGGGCCCGGTCCCGGATGGGAAGCGGGTGGCGATCACGTCGGGCCCGTGTGTCTGCTGCCGGGTTGTCTGGTAGGGATGCGCGGTGACCCCGTGCAGGACGAGCCCGAGGGTCAGCGCCGCCGTGGCCGCCGCCATGACAAGGACGAGCATGGCAGCCTCGCCTGCCCGGCGGCGGCGATCCCGTGCGGCAAGCCGGAGAACGAGATACAGCCGAGTCACCGGTATCACCTCTCCGGACCGGTGAAGCCACTGAGGCGGCCAGGGCTGGCGGTGGGCGGCGTCCTGCCGGTGAAGGCTCCGTCGCGCATCGAGATTGACCTGTCGGCGGCCGAGGCGATCCGCTCGTCGTGGGTCACGATGACCAGCGTCTGGCCCGCCTGGCGCAAGCCGTCGAAGATCCGCAGCACCTCGAGGGTGGCGGCGCTGTCGAGGTTGCCGGTCGGCTCGTCGGCCAGGATGAGGAACGGCCCGTTGACGAGTGCCCTGGCGATGGCCACTCGCTGGCGCTGGCCGCCCGAAAGGGCCGCGGGCAGGTGGCGGGCCCGGTCAGCAAGGCCGACCTGCTCCAGAAGGACAGATGCTCTTCGACGCGCGACCGGCGGTCGGTTCCCGGCCAGCAGGGCCGGCAGTTCGACGTTCTCCCGGGCGGTGAGTTCGTCCATGAGGTGGAACGCCTGGAAGACGAAGCCAACCTCGTGGCGCCGGATCCCGGCAAGCGCGCTCTCGCTGAGCTGGTCGATTCGCCGCCCGCGGAGCGACAGCTCGCCGCCCGAGGGCCGGTCGAGCCCGCCGAGAAGATGCAGAAGCGTTGACTTGCCACATCCGCTCGGTCCCATGACGGCCACCATCTCGCCTGCGGCGATATCGAGGTCGACTCCGTCCACCGCGTGAACCAGGCTCTCGCCTGTGCCGTGCTCCTTCCGCAGCCCGCGGGCCACGATCACCTGCTCGGTCATCATCGGGTGCTCCTTCACCTCACCAGGCCCGGCCACAGAGCCGGCCACGGCAGATCTGTTCGCAGCCGCAATCACAGCGGATGCCGAGTGGCCACGCGGTCACGCTAGGAGGCAGGCACCCTTCGGCACATCGGCCTGCGGGGCGGTGTTCGGCGCGAGGCCGTCCAGCCAGCGGGCCCGGAAGGCCTCACTCCGCCGGGTGAGACAGCCTGGTCCTGCGGAGCGAGGCGCCCGCCCAGGCTCCACGCATATGCTCTGGCCATGGTCCCTGGCAGGCTGCACAGCACCCGCAGGCCGCGCAGCGGCGGCCGGGCCGCGTGGCTCAGGCACCGCGGCCGGGCGTCGGACTGGCTGCTCGCAGCGATGCTGTTCGCCGCGTTCGAGCCGTCGGCCGCCAGCGCGCGCTACACCTACGCCCACCTGCACGTGACGACGCCGGGGCATGTCCTGTGGGCCTCAGCCGGCGCTGTCATGACACTGTCGCTCGCGGTGCGGCGGCGGCACCCGGCCACGGTCTGGGCAGTGAGCACCGCATGCGCGGTACTGCTGATCGCGGTTATCGCGCGGGATGACTCCTTCGTCGGCGTGCCCGGGTTGTTGGCCGGGATCTTCGGCTCGCCGCTGGTGATTCTCCCCGCCCCGCTGGTCGCGCTGTACACGGTGGCGCGGACTCCCAGGTCCCCGGGTCGCCTGGCGCTCACCGGATCGCTGATCACGCTGGTCCCGGCTATGCTGTGGAGCCTCATCCCGCTGTCAGCGCCGACCCGAGCCCACGGCCATCTCACGGCTCCCGTTCTCGGTACCTCCACGCCCTACAGTGACGCGGGCATCACCGCGGCCGCGCTCGTCACGGCCTGGGTGCTCGGCGCCGCCATCCGTGCCCGCAGCATCTCAGAAGCAGAGGCCGCCGCCCTGCGCACGGCCGCGGCACAAGCCGAGAAAGCCCAGCACGACCGCGCCGTCGCCGCGGAGGAACGCGCCCGCATCGCCCGCGAACTGCACGACATCACCGCCCATCACATCAGCGTGGTCACCCTGCAGGCCGGGGCCGCCCGGCTGATGGCCGAATCCGGCCAGCAGCCCAGCCCCGAACTACTGCGCGGCATCGAGAACGCCGGACGGCAGGCCATGGCCGAGATCCGCCATGCGCTCGGTGTCATCCGGTCCAGCCCGGACGGCCCCGCACCGCAGCCCGGCCTCGCCCGGCTACCCGAACTCGCCGCCCAGATGAGCCTGGCCGGCCTGACCATCACCATCGACGGCCACGCCGGCGCCCTGCCAGCCAGCCTTGACCTGACCGCATACCGGATCGTGCAGGAAGGACTGGCAAACGTGGCCCGCCACTCCGCTGCGCGCACTGCGCGGCTGACATTCTGCCGCGACAGCCAGGCACTCCGGATCACCATCGCCGACACCGGGCCAGCACACGCCAGACCCGGCACCCGAACATCGCCCAGCCGGTCAGATGCCGCGCCCGCACACGGTGGCGGTGATACCGCCCCCGCCGGCCCTGGCGGACACGGACTGATCGGCCTGCGCGAGCGCGTCTCCCGTTACGGCGGCCAGCTCGATGCCAGCCCCCAGCCAGGCGGGGGCTTTCTCCTGCGCGTCACCCTGCCTATCCGTGACGACCCAGACGAGGGGTCAGCCGGGCAGGCCGCCCCCGCCCTGGCCAGGCCGGTAACAGCGGCGCCATGACAGTAAGAGTGCTCATCTGCGATGACCAGCCGCTGATCCGCGCCGGGGTACGCACGCTGCTCGGCACCCAGCCCGATATCGAGGTCGTCGGCGAGGCCAGCGACGGCTCCGCGGCGGTAGCCGCGACCGCCAGACTCTGCCCGGACGTGGTCCTGATGGACGTCCGGATGCCCGGCACCGACGGGATCACGGCTACCGGCCGCATCGCCCGCAGCGAAGGTGCACCGCGGGTTCTCATCCTCACCACCTATGACCAGGACGAGTACGTCTTCGATGCACTGGCGTCCGGGGCCAGCGGATTCCTGCTCAAAGACGCACGACCCGAAGACCTCATCGCCGGGATACGGTCGGTCGCCGCAGGCGACGCCCTCCTAGCCCCCTCGGTGACGCGTCGGCTCATCGGCCTGTTCGCCCGCAGCCGCCCGGCCAGCACCCGCCAGGCGGCCACTCGGCTGGAAGCCCTGACCGACCGGGAACAGGAGGTTCTGGGACTGGTCGCACGCGGCCTGTCCAACGCCGAGATAGCAGCCGACCTGCACATCACCGAGCACACCGTCAAGACCCATGTCGGCAGCATCCTCAGAAAGCTGGACCTGAGAGACCGGGTACACGCCGTGATCTTCGCCTACGAGTCCGCCCTGGTCGACCGCTGCTGATCCCCGGAACCGCCAGCAATGGCGTCGCAGGCAGCACCGCAGCCGGCAGGTAGCGCTTTCGTAACCTGAGCCAGATGCCGCAACGACGTCAGCAGGAGCACCCAGTGCGGCGAGGATGTCGTGCGGCGCGTCCCGAGCCAGGGAAGAGGATGGTGGCCACGACCGCGGCAACTGCGCCGAGAACCGTTGCCGTCGGCCACCAGCCAGACGGTACGGCCACCTTGCCGTCCTTGCTTCCCGCCGCGAACAGCTCGGCGCCCCACGATGCCAAGGGAGCCCACCGGCGAACAGTTCCCGCGCCGCCGCCAGGCCGGTGCTGACCTGCTCCGGGATGCCGCCCAGCGCGGATCAGTGCCGCCGGACGCCGAAGTCCAGGGCCGCGGCCCATGCGACAAGGCGCCACTGTGAAGGCCAGCAGCACCCCGTTCAGCTTGAGCTTGAACCCCAGTGCGCGGCGCATCGCCAGGTATTCTTCGGCCCTGGCAGCAGCCCGCTCACCGGGACGCTCCCGGCCACGGGC
>Ga0335075_10005257_pt1 | contig 20146 bp, 20 predicted proteins | sample Lox_Sample_24_FD_206723 | JGI IMG/M metagenome (GOLD analysis project Ga0335075, IMG submission 206723) | Soil microbial communities from Loxahatchee National Wildlife Refuge, Florida, United States - Lox_Sample_2.4 | ecosystem: Environmental > Terrestrial > Soil > Wetlands | place: USA...
TGAACTGCGAGAGCTGGCTGGTGCCGAAGAACTCCTTGATCGACGCCACCACCGGGCGGATGTTGATCAGGGTCTGCGGCGTGATCGCCTCGACGTCCTGCGTCGTCATCCGCTCGCGGACCACGCGCTCCATCCGCGCCAGGCCAAGCCGGACCTGGTTCTGGATCAGCTCGCCGACGGTCCGCAGGCGCCGGTTGCCGAAGTGGTCGATGTCATCGGTCTCGATGACGATCGTCCGCTCGCCGCGCGGTGCCTCTTCCTCACCCGCGTGCAGCTTGACCAGGTACTCGATCGTGTTAACGATGTCTTCCTCGGTCAGCGTGCCCTGCCGGATGGGCAGTTCCTCGCCAAGCTTGCGGTTGACCTTGTACCGGCCGACCTTGGCGAGGTCGTACCGCTTCGGGTTGAAGTACAGGTTGTCGAGCAGCGCCTGCGCCGACTCGCGGGTCGGCGGCTCACCCGGGCGCAGCTTGCGGTAGATGTCGAGCAGCGCGTCGTCCTGGCCGGCCGTGTGGTCCTTCTCCAGGGTGGCGCGCATCGACTCGTAGTCGCCGAAGCGCTCGAGAATGCGCGCGTCGTCCCAGCCGAGTGCCTTCAGCAGGACGGTGACGGACTGCTTACGCTTGCGGTCGATGCGAACCCCGACGCTGTCGCGCTTGTCGATCTCGAACTCAAGCCACGCACCCCTGCTCGGAATCACCTTGCAGGAGTAGATGTCCTTGTCACTCGTCTTGTCGACCTGGCGGTCGAAGTACACGCCGGGCGAGCGGACGAGCTGGCTGACCACCACGCGCTCGGTGCCGTTGATGATGAACGTGCCCTTGCGGGACATGAGCGGGAAGTCGCCCATGAACACCGTCTGGCTCTTGATCTCACCGGTCGTGTTGTTGATGAACTCCGCCGTCACGAACATCGGCGCGGAGTACGTCATGTCCTTGTCTTTGCACTCCTCGTCGGAGTACTTCGGCGGCTCAAACCGGTGGTCGCGGAAAGACAGGGACATCGTGCCGGAGAAGTCTTCGATCGGACTGATCTCCTCGAAGATCTCTTCGAGGCCAGACTGCTCGGCGATGTTCTTGCTTCCAGCTTCCTTGGCGGCCTGGATACGCGCCTTCCACTTGTCATTGCCGAGCAACCAGTCAAACGACTCGGTCTGCAGGGCCAGCAGATCCGGAACCTTCAGAGGCTCGTTGATCCGCGCGAAGGACACGCGGTGGGGACCAAGATTCGTGGCGGAGGCGCTGCGCGATGCTGCCAACAGGGGTCCTTCCGAACTTGTCGCGGAACTATCACCGCACGCACGCCAAACGCCCCACGGCTATACCACCTGCGAAAAGGACCACAGAGGCCAGTAGAGGCAGAGCAGACACCGAGGACGTTAGAGTGCAGCGCAAATAGCCAGTGTAGCCAAGGGCTGCACTGCTTGTCAACGGTACGCCTGTATGTGGTTCACCTTGCTTCGAAGCATCTCCTGTCGGAGACCAAAGGTCAAGCCGAAACCGTCGCGTTTGGACGGGTTTCCCGCGTGATCGATGCCACACGGTTGCGGATGTGTAGATGGTAACGCTGACGGGTATCACCCGTATTCCCGCTGGTCGCGATCCACCACGGTGATGAGGCGACGTTACGGGGCTTGTGGTCGTAAACGAGAACGCCGCCCGGGATGTTCCCGGACGGCGTTCAGCGTGTCGCGCGCGGTGCCCACGGGCACCGCCGGGCGGTCTAACTACTTGACCGTGACCGAAGCGCCGGCGCCCTCGAGGGCAGCCTTCGCCTTCTCCGCGGCCTCCTTGTTGACCTTCTCAAGCACGGTCTTCGGCGCGCCGTCGACCAGGTCCTTGGCCTCCTTGAGACCGAGGCTGGTGAGCGTGCGCACCTCCTTGATGACCTGGATCTTCTTGTCGCCAGCGGCCTCAAGGATGACGTCGAACTCGTCCTGCTCCTCGGCCTCCTCGGCCGGGGCGGCGGCACCGGCGCCGCCGGCGGCGGCGGCAACCGCGACCGGGGCCGCGGCCTTGACGTCAAACGTGTCCTCGAAAGCCTTCACGAACTCGGACAGCTCGAGGAGGGTCATCTCCTTGAACGCGTCGAGCAGGTCAGCACTGCTGATCTTCGCCATGATCGTTTCCCTTCTTTCCTTAGTCCTGGGTGTCTGTGTCGGCCGCGGGCGGCTCCGGCGGCGCGCCAGCCTCGAGCTTCGCGCGCAGCGCGTCCGCGAGGAGCGCCATCTGCGTCGGCAGGGCGTTGAACGTTCCCGCCGCCCTGGCCTGAGTGGCCTTCAGCGCGCCGGCCAGCTTGGCCAGCAGCACCTCGCGCGGCTCCAGGTCGGCCAGCTTGCCAACCTCGGCCGGGGTCAGCGCCTTGCCGTCGAGCACGCCGCCCTTGATGACGAGCAGCGGGTTCGCCTTGGCGAAGTCGAGCAGGCCCTTGGCGGCCTGGGCGACATCACCGTCGACGAACGCGATAGCGGACGGCCCAGACAGCATCGGCGAAACTTCGTCACCCACGCCCGCCTCGGTCGCCGCGACCTTGGCCAGCGTGTTCTTCGTGACGGTGAACGTCGCGTTGCCCTTGAGGGCGCCGCGCAACTCGGACATCTGCGCCACCGTCAGGCCGCGGTACTCGGTGAGCACCGCACCGTTCGAGTCGCGGAACTTGCCCGTGAGGTCTTCGACCACGGCCGTCTTCTCGGCGTTTGCCATGAGCCTCCTTCCCATGTGTCGCGGTTATCTTCCGGGGGGCGACCCCCCGTACCCCCGGCTGTCGCCGTTGCGCGGGCCCGATGGCAAAAGAGCGCCATCGTATCGGGCCCGCGCAACGCGACGGGAGTATGTCCTAAGACGACGAACGCCCCGGGCGCAAGCGCCACGGGGCGACAGACCGCGGTCAGCGAGCCCGCGACGAGGCTCGAAGCTAACCGGGATTTGAGGCTTACCTGGTCACCTGCGCGGGATGTCCGTACGGAACCTTCGGCCAGCGAACTGGCATCCAGCGGTCTTCGGTAGCACCAGCATATCAGCCTCCGCCTACCAGTTTCGGCGTGAACGCCAGCGGCGGCGCTTCCCAGGGGAAACGCCGCCGCTCTGTGGCTAGGCAGCTTCCTCGTCGAGGAAGTTGCGGGTCTTGTTCGGGTCCACCGGGATGCCAGGGGCCATCGTCGTGGTGAAGGTGATCTTCTTCAGGTAACGGCCCTTGGCGGCGGCGGGCTTGAGCCGGATGACCTCGTCAAGCGCGGCGCCGTAGTTCTCAAGCAGCGACTTCTTGTCGAAGGACGCCTTGCCGATGATGAAGTGAAGGTTCCCGTGCCGGTCAACGCGGAACTCGATCTTGCCGCCCTTGATGTCGGTCACGGCCTTGGCCACGTCCGGCGTCACGGTGCCGGTCTTCGGGTTCGGCATGAGGCCGCGCGGACCGAGCACCCGGCCGAGGCGACCGACCTTGCCCATCAGGTCCGGGGTGGCGACCACCGCGTCGAAGTCGAGGAACCCGCCCTGGATCTGCTCGATCAGGTCGTCGGAGCCGACGAAGTCGGCGCCGGCCGCCTTGGCGGCCTCCGCCCGGTCGCCGGTGGCGAACACGAGCACGCGGGCGGTCTTGCCGGTGCCGTTCGGCAGGTTGACGGTGCCGCGGACCATCTGGTCCTGCTTGCGGGGGTCGACGCCGAGCCGGAGGTTCACCTCAACGGTCGGGTCGAACTTCGTCACCTTGGTCGACTTCGCGAGCTCGATCGCGTCACCCGGGCTGTACAGGGCGTCGTGGTTGATCTTCGCGTCGGCGTCCTGATACGCCTTGCTGCGCTTCATAATGCACTCCTTGACTGGAGGTCGTGGTCGTCGGGACCCAGCGCGAGGCCCTGCCACTGTTTTCTTCCGGGGGGACGACCCCCCGTACCCCCCGGCTGCCCGCCCGATGGCAAAAACCGCCATCGTGTCGGGCGCGCGCTTTGCGCCCGATCTGTGAGGGGTCGCTTCTCGTTTGCGGGTGTTAACCCTCGACCTTGATGCCCATCGAGCGAGCGGTGCCGGCGATGATCTTCTCGGCGGCCTCGATCGTGGTCGCGTTCAGGTCGGGCATCTTCGTCTCGGCGATCTGCCGGAGCTGCGCCGAGGTCAGCGTGCCGACCTTGGTCTTGTGCGGCTCCGCGCTGCCCTTGTCGACGCCTGCGGCCTTCTTGATCAGTTCGGGCGCGGGCGGCGTCTTGGTGATGAAGGTGAACGACCGGTCCTCGAAGATCGTGATCTCGACCGGGATGATGTTGCCACGCTGGGACTCGGTCGCGGCGTTGTACTGCCGGACGAAGTCCATGATGTTGACGCCGTGCGGGCCCAGGGCCGTACCGACGGGTGGTGCCGGGGTGGCAGCGCCCGCGGGCAGCTGCACCTTGACCACCGCGTTGATCTTCTTCCTTCTTGGCGGCATAGCTGTGCCTACTCCTTTAGATCTTTGAGACCTGGTCAAACGAGAGCTCGACGGGCGTCTCGCGGCCGAAGATCGACACGAGCACCTTGAGCTTCTGCGTGACCGAGTTGACCTCGTTCACCGTCGCGGCGAGCGTCGCGAACGGGCCATCCATAACGGTAACCGACTCGCCGACCTCGTATTCCGGGGACGACTTCTTGGCCGCCGCCGCTTGCGCCGCGGGGCTGCCCTCGGCCGGGGCAGGGGCGAGCAGCGAGGCCACCTCGCCGAGCGGCAACGGCGAGGGCTTGCTCGACAGGCCGACGAAACCGGTGACGCCTGGGGTGTTCCTGACAACGGCCCAGGACTCGTCGGTCAGGTCCATCCTGACCAGGATGTAGCCCGGCAGCACCTTCTCGTTGACCGTTTGCTTCTTGCCACTCTTGATCTCGGTCACCTGGTGGGTCGGCACCTCGATCTGGAAGATGTAATCCTCCATGTTGAGCGACGTGATACGGCTTTCCAGGTTGGTCTTCACCCGGTTCTCGTATCCGGCATAGGAGTGGATCACATACCAGTCGCCGGGCTGCATGCGCAGTTCGCGAGTGAACTCGGCGACCGGGTCAACTTCCTCAGGCTCGGCGGCGTCCTCCGCGGGCTCGGCGGCGCCCTCTGCGTCGACCGCGACCTCCTCGCCGACCACGACCTCTTCGACGTCGCCCTCATCGGTGGACTCGTCAGCGAAACCGGAAGTCTCGGTCACGTCAGCCGCCTCCTCTTCCGCTGAGCCTTCCCCTGGGCCGGTCGCCGCATAGACATCGCTGTGCAGTTGGGACTCGGGCACGGTTACTCACTCTCTCAGTCTGCTCGCTGGGCCAGCCACTCGCTCGGCAGTACGCCCGCGAGGAAGCCCAGTGATCATCGTGCCACGCTAGGTACGCTTGGCGCGAATTAAGGACGTCCCGGAATCGATGTCAGAAGAACCAGAACATCAACTTGGTGAACCCGTAGTCGAGCGACAGCACGATCACGCTCATGAAGATCACAAAGATGAGCGCGGCCGCCGTGTAGGTCACTAGCTCGTTACGAGTCGGCCAAATCACCTTCCGGAGTTCCGCCACCACCTGCCGGGTAAACAGAGCAGGCGTGGTCCGGTCCCGCTTAGCGGCAGCCCCGGACCCGCTTCGGCGCTCTGCGCTCTGGCCTCGCGTCTGGGTAGCCATGTCCTCACCTATGCGCTAAACGGATTCACCACGCACGAACCGACAGGACCGCGCCGGTCCAGCCGATCCGTACTTGCAGGGCAGGAGGGACTCGAACCCCCAACCGCCGGTTTTGGAGACCGGAACTCTACCAATTGAGCTACTGCCCTACGGTTGCAACCACCAGAGTGTATGCCGAACGTACCCCCTGCGTCGAACCAGACGCCTAAGTTCGGGCCCTCGTTCGGGCCCGATGGCAAAAACCGCCATCGTATCGGGTCCGAACTAGGGCGATACCTCCCGGGGGACGACCCCCGTACCCCCCGCCGCACCTCCCGGGGGGACGCCCCCCGTACCCCCCGCCGCGCTGCACGCAGGTCGGTGGAGCCCCTCGCGGGGACTCGCTCCGTGCGGACTCGTGGCACGCGGCTCCGCCTGGGGCGAAACCAGTTGTTAGCCGCCGCCGCCGAAGTGGCACCATGGGTGGCATGCCAACCACGAGAATATCGGCCCGCGTGTCCGCCATATCTGAGTCCGCGACCCTGGCCGTCGACGCGAAAGCCAAGGCGCTGAAGGCGGCCGGCAGGCCGGTCATCGGGTTCGGCGCCGGCGAGCCCGACTTCCCAACTCCCGACTACATCGTCGAGGCCGCCAAGCGCGCGGCCGCCGACCCGAAGATGCACAAGTACACGCCCGCGGCCGGCCTGCCGGAACTGCGGGCGGCCATCGCGACGAAGACCGCGCGCGACTCCGGCTACCAGGTAACCGCCGACCAGGTGCTCGTCACCAACGGCGGCAAGCAGGCCGTGTACCAGACCTTCGCCGCGCTGCTCGACGACGGCGACGAGGCGCTTCTTCCCGCGCCCTACTGGACCACCTACCCCGAGGCGATCGCGCTCGCGGGCGGCGTGGCGGTGACCGTGCCGACCGACGAGTCCACTGGCTACCTGGCCTCGGTCGAGCAGCTTGACGCGGCGTGCACCGAGCGCACCAAGCTGCTCGTGTTCGTCTCCCCGTCCAACCCGACCGGCGCGGTCTACCCGCCGGAGCAGGTGAAGGCGATCGGCGAGTGGGCCGCCGCCAAGGGCATCTGGATCGTGACCGACGAGATCTACGAGCACCTTGTTTACGGTGACGCGAAGTTCTCGTCCATCCCCGTCGAGACCCCCGCGATCGCCGACCGCTGCGTGGTGCTCAACGGCGTGGCCAAGACCTATGCGATGACGGGCTGGCGGGTCGGCTGGATGATCGGCCCGAAGGACGTCATCAAGGCGGCGACCAACCTGCAGTCGCACGCGACCTCAAATGTGGCGAACGTCTCCCAGGCGGCGGCGCTGGCCGCGGTGTCCGGCGACCTGACGGCCGTGGCGGAGATGCGGGCCGCGTTCGACCGGCGGCGCAAGACGATCGTGCGGATGCTCAACGAGATCCCCGGCGTTGAGTGCCCGGAGCCGCTCGGCGCGTTTTACGCGTACCCGAGCGTCAAGGGCGTGCTCGGCAAGGAAATCGGGGGCAAGCGGCCGCAGACGTCGTCGGAACTGGCTGCGCTCATCCTCGACGAGGCCGAGGTGGCGGTCGTTCCCGGCGAGGCCTTCGGCACCAACGGGTACTTCCGGCTCTCGTACGCCATGAGCGACGCCGACCTGGAAGAGGGCGTCGGGCGCATCGGGAAGCTCCTCTCCGAGGCCAAGTAGAACTAGCCGTCGCGGGGGCCGAGGGGTGTTCACCCCTCCGCCCCCGCTGCTGTTTCTGGCCGGCCCCTGGTGTCCATCGCCCGCGCCGGGCTTCGATGCCCGTGTTTCTCGGCTGGTCCGAGGCAACTGGCAGCGCGCGTGCACGTGCATCGGGGATAATGGAGAATGCCGCATGATCTGTCGGCCCTTCCCAAGGCGCACCTTCATCTGCACCTGACCGGTGCTATGCGCCACTCGACCATGATCGAGCTTGCGCGTGTGCACGGGGTGTCGCTGCCGACCGCGCTGACCGAGGAATGGCCTCCCCAGCTGTCCACCGCCGACGAGCGCGGCTGGTTCCGGTTCCAGCGCCTGTACGACACCGCGCGCTCGGTGCTTCGCACGCCGGACGACCTTTGCCGCCTCGTCCGGGAGATCGCCGAGGACGAGCGGGCGGAAGGGTCACGGTGGCTTGAGCTCCAGGCCGACCCTTCCGGCTTCGCCGCGATGTACGGCGGGATCACCGGCTTCACCGAGTTGCTGCTCGACGCCGTGGAAAAGGCGGCCAGGGCGGCGGACATCGGGATCGGGATCATCATCGCGGCCAACCGGACCAGGCACCCGATGGACGCGAGGACGCTCGCCCGACTGGCGGCGCAGTACGCGGGGCAGGGCGTGACCGGCTTCGGGCTTTCCAACGACGAGCGGCGCGGCCCGGCCGCGGACTTCGCGCCTGCCTTCAGGATCGCCCAGCGGGCCGGGCTCCTGCTCGACCCGCACGCCGGCGAGCTTGTCGGCCCTGGCAGCGTCAAGGACAGCCTGGACCTGCTGCACGCGAACCGCCTTGGGCACGGCGTCCGGTCGGTGGAGGACCCGCGACTCGTTGAGCGCCTCGCCGCAGAGGGCATCACCTGCGAAGTCTGCCCGTCTTCCAACGTCTCGCTCGGCGTGGCGCCCGATGAGGCGGCCGTGCCCATAAGGACGCTCGTCCAGGCCGGGGTCCCGGTGGCGCTCGGCGCGGACGACCCGCTCCTCTTCGGCCGGCGCTTGGTGAGGCAGTACGAGATCGCCCGCGACGTCCACGGCTTCACACCGGCCGAACTCGCCGAACTCGCCCGCATGTCCATTCGCGGCTCCGCCGCCCCGGCCGACACGCGCGCCCACCTGCTGGCGGAAGTAGACGCCTGGCTAGCCGCCTAACCCACGCCCCTCGCTCAGGCCCAGTAACGCTCCCCAGCCCTAGACCCTGGGCCCGTAGACCCTGGGCCCCAAGACCGAAACACCCCGGCACGCGCAACAGGTCTATCGCAACGCCGTTTGGCCTGGGCGCGAGGAGTTGGCCACTCACTCAGGCCCCACTGGCCCCTCCGGTCCTCATTGTCGGTGAACTGACCACTCTCGCAGGTGGTTTGCCCGGTTATGGGGGTGCAGTTCACCGACAAAGATGCGCTTCACAGAAAAATGATCGCGTCGCCTTGGGGCTTGCCGCGGCGGGAAGCCTTGGACTTTCGGATTAGAGGGTGACGCCGATGAGGATCGGTTCCGGTGTCAGCGTGACGCCGAAGGCGGCCTGGACGCCGGAGACGATCTGGCGGGCCAAGGCGAGGAGATCGGCGGTCGTCGCATCGCCCGCGTTAACCAGCGCGAGGGTGTGCTTGGACGACACGCGCGCCGGGCCGGGAGCGCCGTAGCCCTTGGCGAAGCCGGAGTGCTCGATCAGCCAGGCGGCCGGAACCTTGACCACGCCCGCGGCCGGGTAGTGGGGCACCGGCCCGGCTCCCCTGGCCGACGCGGCGCGTTCGACCCCCGCGAACGCCTCGGCGCTGATCACCGGGTTCGTGAAGAAGGAGCCGGCGCTGCGGGTGTCGGGGTCGCCCGGGTTCAAGACCATGCCCTTGCGCGAGCGGATCTTGATGACGGCGGCGCGGACCTCGCCGACCGCCGCCTGCTCTCCCATCTCGATGCCGAGCTCAGAGGCCAGTTCGGCGTACCGCACCGGGGCAGAGAGCGACTGCCGCACGAGGCGGAACGTCACGTCGAGCACCACGTACCTGGGCTCGCCCGCCATCGGGCCGGGGAGGGAGATCAGGGCGTCTCGTCCGCCGCCCTTGAAGAGGCTGCTGCGGTAGGAGAAGCGGCAGCCCGCGTTCGAGATGATCCGAATTTGGCCGTCCTGCCGGTCGTAGACCCGTACTCCGGTGATCACCTCGGCCACCTCACGGCCGTAGGCGCCGACGTTCTGTATCGGGGTGGCGCCCGCGCGACCGGGGATGCCGGACAGGGGCTCAAGGCCAGCGAGACCCTCGGCGACCGTGGCCGCCACGACGTCGTCCCAGTCCGTGCCGGCCGCGACCGTGACCCCCACGGCGCCGTCACCTGCGTCGACGAAGGTAAGACCCCGCGTGTTGACGTGAACGACCGTGCCGGGAAAGCCGGCGTCGGCGACGACGAGGTTGGACCCGCCGCCGAGGAGCAGCACCGGCTCGCATACCCGGTCGGCGGACTGCACCGCGTGGATCAGGCCCTGCTCGGTGTCGGCGCCCACGAACCTCGCCGCCGGGCCGCCAAGGCCAAGCGTCGTGTAGTCGGCCAGCAGCACCGGGGAGTCCAGGGGGTTGTTCCCCAGGAAGACTTCCGTCACGGCAGCCGTACGGTGGCGCGGGCGCGGGTCAGCACCTTTGCCCCGTCGGCCCTCGCCACGATGTCGACGGTGACCTTGTTGTCCGGTAGCTTCTCCATGACCTTGCCGGTGACCTCGATCGTGGCGCCCTCGTCGGTGTCGGGGACGGGGACCATGGCGGAGAAGCGCACGCCGAAATCGGTGACCGCGCCGGGGTCGCCGCCCGCCCACTCGGTGACGAACTTGCCCGCCTGCGCCATTGTGTACATGCCGTGGGCGATCACGTTCGGCAGGCCGACCGAGCGCGCGACGCGCTCGTTCCAGTGGATGATGTTGAAGTCACCGGAGGCGCCCGCGTACTTGACCAGGTCGAGACGGGTGACCCGGTAGGTACGCGGCGGGAGTTCCGTGCCCTTTTCTACGCCGTCGTACGCGGCGCTCATGACCCTGCCCCGCGCTCGACGAGGTTGGACCTGGCGGTACACACGTGCTCGCCCTCCACCGTCTCAATGGTGGTCGACGTCACCAGCATCGACAGCGCGCCGACGGCCTTGACCGACTCGATCGTGGTGGTCGCCACCACGACGTCGCCCGCGTGCAGCGGCCGCGAGTAGCTGAAGCCCTGCTCGCCGTGCACGACCATCGAGTAGTCGATCCCGAGGCCGGGATCGGTGATGACCGCCTTCGTCGACAGCTGATCGATGATCACCGCGAACGTGGGCGGCGCGATCACATCGGGATAGCCCGCCTTGACGGCGGCTTCACGGTTGCGGCACAACTCGCTCGGCTCGCCGATGGCGTCGGCGAAGTCAGCAATCTTGACCCGGCTCACCTCGTACGGTTCACCGGGCCCATAGACACGGCCGACATACTCGGGGTTCAGCGCCATTGGGCCTCGCTAGTCGTCGGCAAAGCCGACAGCCGGGGGGTGTGGGGGCCAGGGGGAACGGGGGGCGGGAGCCCCCCGTGCTTGGGAACCGTCCCCCCACACGATACCGGCGCGGAGAACCGGGAAGAGGGCCGCAGGCCCTCGAACATGACCCGCCCGCTCCGCGCCGACTAGCGAGTCTCGCGGTGGTCGGTGTGCCGACGGCAGTTCGGGCAGAACTTCTTCAGTTCCATGCGGTCCGGGTCGTTCCGCCGGTTCTTCTTGGTGATGTAGTTGCGGTGCTTGCACTCCTGGCAAGCCAGCGTGATCTTCGGCCGGACATCGGTGGCAGCCACGATGGAGTGCCTTTCTACTACGCGAGAGATCGGTCAATCAAGGTTACCGGACAGGCAAAGCTACCCGTTCGCGGGCGCAGCCCGCAGCCGGGGGGCGTCATCCCCCACAAGATACAACCGGACAGGCAAGCTACCCGTCGCGGGCGAAGCAACCCCGTCGCGGGCGAAGCCCGCAGCCGGGGGGTGTGGGGGGTCGTCCCCCCACAAGATACAAACAGCCGGGGAAGCTGGCCGAAGGCCAGCGAACACGGTGAGCCGTAGCGGAGACCGGACTTGAACCGGTGACACAGCGATTATGAGCCGCTTGCTCTGCCGACTGAGCTACTCCGCCATGCGAGTGACTAGGTAAGGGTACCCGATCCGGCGCTCCGTTGCGTCATCCGGACGTTGTCCACAGGCTGGCTTCGTTAACCACAAGGGAATCCCCAGCATTCCGGGCCGCATCCACACCCCAGCAACAGGTTGCGCACAAGTTATCCACAGGCCGGTTTTCCACAGGCCGGTCAACCGATCGGTGGATGGGCGGATCAGCCGGATCGGGCGAGATCCGGTACTTGTTACCGATTCGCCGGGAGCAAGCCCGGACGAGGCTTGCGGTATGACGGGAGTAACGGTGGAGGCACAGGCGGCGCGGGCCGTCGACCTGTGCAAGACATACGGGACGGGCCACGCGGCCGTGCGTGCGCTCGACAACGTCAGCGTGGCCTTCGACCGCGGCCGGTTCACGGCCGTGATGGGCCCCTCTGGCTCGGGGAAATCGACGCTCATGCACTGCATGGCGGGCCTCGACCGGCCCACCTCAGGTACGGCGTACGTCGGTGATCTTGACATCGGGCGGCTGGACGACGCCGGGCTCACCAAGCTGCGGCGCGACCGCATCGGCTTCGTGTTCCAGTACTTCAACCTCGTGCCGACGCTGACCGCGGGCGAGAACATCACGCTGCCGCTGGCGCTCGCGGGCCGCAAGGTCGACCGTGACTGGGTCGGCTACCTCGCCAGGCAACTGGGCGTCGCCGACCGCCTCGGGCACCGCCCCAGTGAGCTGTCCGGCGGTCAGCAGCAGCGGGTCGCGTGCGCCAGGGCGCTCGTCACCAGGCCGGACCTGATCTTCGCCGACGAGCCCACGGGCAACCTGGATTCCAACTCCGCCGCCGACCTGCTCGTTTTCCTCCGGCAGTCGGTGCGGGAACTCGGCCAGTCGGTCGTCATGGTGACGCACGACCCCCGCAGCGCCGCGTACGCCGACCGGGTCATCTTCCTCGCCGACGGGGCCGTGGTCGGCGAATTGCGCGAGCCGACCGCCGACTCCGTCCTTGAGCGCATGCGGACGCTGGGGGAATGAGATGCGCCAGGTAACCCTGCGGGGAGTGTTCGCGCACAAGCTGCGGCTGGCGCTGACCGCGCTCGCGATCGTGCTCGGCGTCACGTTCATCTCCGGGACGTTCGTGCTCACCGACACGCTGAACCACACCTTCTCCACGCTGTTCACCAGCGTCTACAACAGGATCGACTTCCGGGTGCGCGGCGTGGCGCAGTTCGGCAACGGCGCGAGCGCCACCCGCAACGCGCTGCCGGAGTCCCTCGTCGCCCGCGTGCAAGGCGTCCCCGGTGTTGGCGTGGCATACGGGGAGGTCGAGGGCTACGCGCAGTTCGTCGCGAAGGACGGCAAGCCGATCCCGTCCACGACCGGCACGATCGGCCTTGCCTGGGACCCGCACCCGCAGATCTCCACCCTGCACCTCACCAGCGGTAATCCGCCGACGAACGGCGACGACGTGGTGATGGACGCGGCGACGGCGAAGAGCTACGGTTTCGGCGTCGGCCAGCAGGTGCGAGTGCTCTCCGCCGGATCCAAGAGCGTTCAGACCTTCACCATTACCGGGATCGCCCAGTTCGGTTCCGCCGACAACCTCGCCGGCGCGACAATCGCCGCCTTCACGCAACCGACGGCGCAGCGCGTGGTCGGGGAGCCCGGGCTATTCGACTACATCGACGTGGTGGCCAAGCCGGGGGCCGACAAGGCCGCGGTGCAGCGATCGATCGCGCAGGCGCTGCCGTCGGACGCGCAGGTCGTCACCGGGCAGACGCTCATCAACGAGGAGCAGACGACGGTGAGCCAGGCACTGTCCTCGCTCAACACGGTGCTCCTGATCTTCGCGCTGATCTCGCTGTTCGTTGGCGCGTTCACGATCTTCAATACGTTCTCGATCATCGTCGGGCAGCGGACAAGGGAACTGGCCCTGCTGCGGGTCGTCGGCGCGAGCCGGGGACAGGTGCTGCGCTCCGTGCTTGCGGAGGCCGCGATCGTGGGATTCGTCTCTTCCGCCGTCGGAGTCGGGCTCGGCGTGGTCGCCGCCATTGGGCTCAAGGCGCTGCTTGGGGGCTTCGGCGCCTCGCTGCCCAGCGGGTCGCTGACCTTCGAGCCGCGCACCGCGATCGTCGGGCTCGCCGTCGGCACGCTCGTGACGGTCGTCTCGGCGATCGGGCCGGCGCGAAACGCCGTGCGCATTCCGCCGGTGGCCGCTCTCACCGACCGTGCGACGGACGGCACCGGGGCCGGCCTGAGCAAGCGACGCCTCATCTCCGGTGCGGCGCTCGCCGTCGCCGGGGCGCTGCTGCTCGGCCTCGGGCTGTCGAAGCCAGTCGTCGCGCTCGTGGGCGTCGGCGCCGTGTGCATCTTCGTCGGCGTCGCGATGGTCGCCCCGGCCATCGCCCGGCCGCTGTCGGACCTGCTCGGGCGGCCGCTCGCCGCGCTGCTTGGCACGCCGGGCTGGCTCGGTCGGGAGAACTCCATGCGGAGCCCGAGCCGCACCGCGCAAACCGCTTCTGCGCTCATGGTCGGACTCGCCCTGGTGTCCGCGATGGCGGTCTTCGGCGCGTCCTACTCGGAGTCGGCCACGAGCGACGTGGACCAGGCGATCAGCGCCGACCTCCTGGTCTCAGCCAACGGAACGGGGCAGCTCAGCGACTCCGTGCCGGCGACGGTCGCCGCCGTGCCCGGGGTCACCACGACCAGCACCGTCTACCGGGACCAGTTCGAGTTCAAGTCCACGCTCACCACGCTGACCGGGGTGACCACGCAGAACCTGGCCGACACGGTGACCGTGCGGATGACGTCGGGATCGACCGCCGCCCTGGCCAAGGGCGAGCTGCTCATCGACTCCACGACGGCCACGAAGGACGACCTAGCGGTCGGCGACACGGTGCCGATCCGGTTCGCCTACACGGGGCCGACCACCATCAGGATCGGCGGGATCTACCAGTCCAACGCCCTGATCGGGAGTTACCTGGTCGGCTCGACCTACTTCCTGGCCCACTTCAGGCAGGAGAGCCCGGGTGCGGTGCTAGCCAGCACGAACGGCAGCCCGAGCGTCGATACCGCGGTGACCCGCGCGCTCGCGCCGTACGCGGACGTGCAGGTGCAGACCCGGGCGCAGTTCCAGCAGTCGGAGGTATCGCAGATCAACCTGCTGCTCGGACTCATCTACGCGCTGCTCGCGCTGGCCGTGCTGATCGCGCTGATCGGGATCGTGAATACCCTCATGCTGTCGGTGCTCGAGCGGACCAGGGAGATCGGCCTGCTGCGGGCCGTCGGGATGCGGCGGCCCCAGGTCCGGTCGATGATCCGGTCGGAGTCGGTGATCCTCGCGACGTTCGGCGCGGTGATCGGGATCGTCATCGGGACGCTGATGGGGCTGGCGCTCGTCGCTTCGCTGCGGCAGCAGGGGGTCACCGAGACCTCCGTCCCCTGGCTCAGGCTCGTGGAGTTCCTCGTCCTCGCGGCGATCCTCGGGCTCGTGGCGGCGAGTTGGCCCGCGCGGCGCGCCGCCCGGCTCGACGTGCTCGCCGCCATCGCAGCGGAGTGACCGGTGAGGTGAAACACGAACCCGTTCAGACGACTGCCCTTCGATTTTGACGGGAGAATAGCGGTGAGGGAAGGAGGATTCGGATGAGGGAGACACTTCGCGTCAGGCTAGACAACGTGCGGCGGCATCAGTCGGTGGCCGTGTCGGAGGCCGGCAGCCCTTACCTCCTGCTCGCGGTGCTGGCCGTCAGCACGTTTGCGGTCAGTGGGACACACGGCAAAGGGCTGCTCATCGACGCCACGCTGTGCGCGATCACCGCGGCGTGGATGGCGGGCATGTACACCCTGAACCGCGCGCGGCGGCGGCGGCCCCGGCACGCGGCGGTCTTCATCGCCGTGTTGATGGTGCTGACCACGCTCCTTACCGTCAGGAGCGGGTGGTTCGGGTTCTTCATCGTCGTGTCGATCGGCTACTCCCGTGAGCTGCTGCGCTGGCCAGGGCCGATGTTTGTCGGCGCAGGCGCCGCCGTGATCGCGGCGATCTCGCAGACGGAGGGCAACCACAGTCCGCTGCCGATCCACCTGATGATCTTCCTGATCGCCCTCACGATCGACATGGTGCTCTTTTTTGCCTTCATGTGGCTGATGCACGACCGGGTACAGCAGGTCGAGCAGCACAGGAAGTCGCTGGCCGAGCTGGGCGAGGCATACCGGCGACTGGAGGCGACGATCGCGGAGAACGACGGCCTGCATCGGCAACTGCTCGCCCAGGCGCGGGAGACCGGCGTCCGCGACGAGCGGCGACGGATGGCGCGGGAGATCCACGACACGCTCGCGCAGGGGCTCACCGGCATCGTCACGCAGTTGCAGGCGGCCGAGCAGGCCGCTTCGCGCACCCCGGACGACCCAACGGGCTGGCGGCGGCACGTCGACGCCGCGACGCGGCTCGCCAGGGAGAGCCTGGGCGAGGCGCGCCGGTCGGTGGACGCGCTGCGGCCCGAGCCGCTCGATGGGTGCAGGCTGAGCGAGGCGCTGGCCGGCGTCGCCGAGCGGTGGTCGGCCCTCAACGGGATCTCCGCACAGGTGATGACCACGGGCACGGCGCGGCCGATCGACCCGGAGGCCGAGTTCGCGCTGTTGCGCGCGGCCCAGGAGGCACTGGCGAACGTGGCTCGGCACGCGCAGGCCACACGGGTCGGGCTGACCGTTTCTTACATGGAAAATGAGGTCGCGTTGGACGTGCGTGACGACGGGGTGGGCTTCGACCCAGGCCGACGGTGCCAGGGCTTTGGCCTGGTCGCGATGCGGCAGCGGATCACGGCCTTGTCCGGCACGCTGCAGGTTGAGTCGGAGCCGGGCGGCGGCACGGCCATCTCCGCGTGCGTGCCCACCGTGCCCACCGTGTCCGCCCTGGCCGGCTCGTGAGCACCCCGGCGGGCCGGCCGATCAGGCTGCTGATCGCGGACGACCATCCGGTGGTGCGCGACGGTCTCAGCGGCATGTTCGCCGCCGACCCCGATTTCTCTGTGGTCGGGGAGGCCGGCGACGGTTCCCAGGCGCTGCGAGTGGCCGACGCCGTGCGACCCGACGTGATCCTGATGGACCTGCGCATGCCCGGCATGGACGGCCTGACCGCGATAGCCGAGCTGGCCAGGCGCGGCAATCCCGCCCGCGTGCTTGTCCTTACCACCTACGACACCGACAGCTACGTGCTGCCCGCGATCGAGGCGGGCGCCACCGGCTACCTGCTCAAGGACGCGCCGCGCGATGAACTGCTGCGAGCCGTCAGGGCGGCCGCGGCCGGCCAGTCGGTGCTCGCGCCGTCGGTAGCGACGCGGCTGATGAACCGGGTGCGCGAGCCGTCGCCCGAGGTGCTCAGCCAGCGCGAGCTTGAGGTGCTCTCGTTGGTGGCTGCGGGTAACACCAACAGGGAGACGGCGGCGCGGCTGTTTATCAGCGAGGCCACGGTGAAGACGCACCTGCTGCACATCTACGCCAAGCTCGCGGTCACCGACCGTGCCGCCGCCGTCGCCGCCGCGTTTAACCGCGGCCTGCTGACCACGGAAAAGCCGGAGCCGCGCTTAGCGGGCGTTGCTTACCGGGCCTTGATGGGCGGCTGCGTCTTGGCGCGAACCTCTTCCTCGTCGACTCCCGGTGCGAGTTCGACCAGGACAAGCCCGTCGGGGGTGACGTCGAGGACGCACAGGTCGGTGATGATCCGCTGGACCACGGCCTTCCCCGTGAACGGCAGGGAGCACTCGTCGACGATCTTGTAGGCGCCGTCCTTGGCGACGTGCTCCATCAGCACGATGACCTTCTTCGCGCCGTGGACCAGGTCCATCGCGCCGCCCATGCCCTTGACCATCTTGCCGGGGATCATCCAGTTCGCGATGTCGCCCTCCTTGCTCACCTGCATCGCGCCGAGGATCGCGGCGTCGATCTTCCCGCCGCGGATCATGCCGAAGCTGGTCGCGGAGTCGAAGAAGCTCGCGCCCCGTCGCACGGTGACCGTCTCCTTGCCCGCGTTGATCAGGTCCGGGTCGACCTGGTCCTCGGCCGGGTAGGCGCCCACGCCGAGGATGCCGTTCTCCGACTGCAGGACGAGTTCGACGTGATCCTCGACGTAGTTGGGCACCAGGGTCGGGAGGCCGATTCCCAGGTTGACGTAATCGCCGTCCTTCAGCTCCGCGGCTGCCCTGGCCGCCATCTGCTCACGCGTCCAGCTCACTGCGCGCTCCTCACGGTCCGCTTCTCGATCCGCTTGTCCGCGGCCTGCTCTTTCGTGAGCGCGACGACCCGCTGCACGTAGACGCCGGGAGTGTGCACCTCGTTGGGGTTGATCTCACCCGGCTCCACCAACTGCTCCACCTCGGCGATGGTGACCTTGCCGCACATGGCGGCCAGCGGGTTGAAGTTGCGCGCCGCATCGCGGAAGACGAGGTTCCCGTGCCGGTCGCCCTTCCAGGCGCGCACCAGCCCGAAGTCGGCCACGATGGCCCGCTCGAGCACGTAGTCAAGGCCGTCGAAGACCTGCGTTGGCTTCGGCGGGCTGGCCAGGGCGATGTTGCCTGCCGCGTCGTACTTCCACGGCATGCCGCCGTCGGCTACCTGCGTCCCCACCCCGGTCCTGGTGAAGAACGCGGCGATGCCCGAGCCGCCGGCCCGCATCCGCTCCGCCAGCGTGCCCTGCGGCGTCAGTTCCACCTCAAGCTCACCGGCCAGGTACTGCCGGGCGAACTCCTTGTTCTCCCCGACGTACGAGGCCACCATCCGCCGCAGCCGCCGCGCGCCAAGCAGCAGGCCGAGACCCCACTCGTCCACGCCCGCGTTGTTGGAGACCACCTCGAGATCCTTGGTGCCGGCGTCGAGCACGGCCTGGATCAGCACCGAGGGAATCCCGCACAGCCCGAAACCGCCTACCGCGAGCGTGGCGCCGTCCGGTACGTCGGCGACGGCATCAGCGGCGCTTGCTACCACCTTGTCCATGATCAGACGATAGCCCAGACAACGTTCAGCGCCGGCGCTGGCGCGGCCTGCTTCTGTCCTAACGCAGGTGCCGCGCCGGCGCGGGTTGGCTGGGTTGGCTGGGTTGGCTGGGTTGGCTGGGTTGGCTTGGGTGAGCGCGCGCGGGCCTCTTGACTACTCGCCGAGTATCCAGAAGCCCGGCGCGATCAGGTCGCGCGCCTTGGCCGGCCCCCATGACCCGGGTGCGTAGGAGTTGACCTGCGGGGGCGCGGACAGCAGCGGCTGCGCGACGTCCCATACCGCGGCAAGCCCGTCGGGCCGGGTGAACAGCGACCGGTCGCCGATGAGCACGTCGTGGATCAACCGCACGTAAGGCGGCAGCGGATCGGCGTCGGGCAGGGTGGCCAACTCGATGTTCGCGTGACCCACGTCCAGGCTCAGCCCTGGACCCGGCTTCTTGGCCACGAGGGAAAGATCGATGTCGCCGTCCCCGGCGAGCGAGAAGCAAAGCACGTTGGAGTCGCGCGGCAGCTTCCCGCTGAGCGGTCCAGCCGGATCACGCAAGATCAGGCTGACGCGCTGTGCCGACGCGGCCAGCCGCTTGCCGGTACGCAGGTAGAAAGGCACGCCGCGCCAGCGATCGGTGTCGACCCACAGCCGGGCGGCGACGAACGTGTTCTGGTTGGAGTGAGGATCGACGCCGGGGACGTCCCGGTACCCGTCGAACTGGCCGAGCACCACCTCGGCGGGGTCCAGCGGCCGGAAACTGCTGATGACCTCCTCCCTGGCCGCTTGCAGGTCGAGCGCGTCCAGGCTGGCCGGCGGCTCCATCGCGACCTCGGCGACCACCTGGAAGAGGTGCGTGACGAGCATGTCGAGCACCGCGCCGGTGGCGTCGTAGAACTGCGCCCGGTCGGTGATGTCGAGCGTCTCCGGCACGTCGATCTGCACCGCCTCGACGTGCTGGCCATCCCAGCTAGCGGCGAACGTCCCGTTGCCGAACCGCAGCAAGTGGAGGTCCTGGGTGGCTTCCTTGCCAAGGAAGTGGTCGATCCGGTACACCTGCTGCTCGTCAAGCACCGAGTGAACTACCTGGTCGAGCTGGTGGAAGTCGTCACGCGACGTGCCGAACGGCTTTTCGTAGACCACGCGGGCCCCGTGAGCGAGCCCGTGCTGGCCAAGCGCCTTCGTCGTCTCGTCGAAGGCGACGGGCGGGATGGCCAGGTAGTGGACTAGTTGCGGCTCGGCACCGAGCGACTCCCTGGCCTTGCCGATGACGTCAAGCAGGCTGCCCGGGTTGTCGGTGTTGAAGCCGCCACCCGCGAAGAACACCTGCTTGGCGAAGGCGTCCCACTCTTGTTGATCCGGCTTGGTGTCGAACTCGGTGAGCGCGTCGTGAAAGTGGGCGCGAAAGTCCTCGTGCGCCACGTCGCCGCGGCCGTTGCCCACCAGCCGCCACTGCGCGGGCAGCAGCCCTTCGCGCGCCAGCCGGTAGAACGCGGGTAGCACCATTCGCTTGGCCAGGTCTCCGGTCGCCCCGAAAAGGACAAAGACCGTCGGCCCGGGATCGGCAGTCTCGCCATGCTGCGTAGTGGCCATGAGAACACGCTACGTGGAACGTCTTTGGTGCGCAGCGCCGGGTGACCATAAGCGTGCTACACGATTCTGCTCATCAGCGGGAGCGCGGGGTCGAGCTGGTCCATCACCGCCTCAAGCGCGGCAGCAAGGGAAACCGCGCTGTGCGGGTTGAACACCGGCC
>Ga0335075_10005260_pt1 | contig 20144 bp, 12 predicted proteins | sample Lox_Sample_24_FD_206723 | JGI IMG/M metagenome (GOLD analysis project Ga0335075, IMG submission 206723) | Soil microbial communities from Loxahatchee National Wildlife Refuge, Florida, United States - Lox_Sample_2.4 | ecosystem: Environmental > Terrestrial > Soil > Wetlands | place: USA...
CGCCGTGACATGCTGATCGAGCACGCCGAAGCGGCCCGACTCTCACGCCAGCTGGTCACCTTGCGCGCCGACGCGCCCCTGCCGGTGCCAGTGGAGAACCTGGGCGCCTGCGAGATCGATCGGCCGAAGCTCGCAGCCTGGCTGAACACGCAGGGGTTCCGCAGCGTCCTGGTACGCATGGGTCTGGACGGCACGGCGCCGGCCGCCGAGGCCCCCTCGCCAGTCTCCCCCCAACCGAAGCCGCGGGCACAGGGCGAGCTGGGCTTGCCACCGCAGCCCCTTCCGGCTGGCGGGGCCGCTGCTGCATCCGGTTTCGGACCATACGAAACGATCGTCGAAGGCGACGCCCTGGCCCGCTGGATAAACGAGGCACGCAAAGACGGCATCGTCGCACTGGACGTCGAAACCGATGGCCCCGATGCGATGCGTGCCGTGCTGGTCGGCTTGTCGTTGGCCATCGCACCCGGCCGCGCCTGTTACGTCCCGCTGCGACATCAGGGGCTTCCGGCGCAGGTGCCGCTCGCCGAGGCGATTGCATCGCTCGGCCCGGTGCTGACCGATCCATCGATCCTGAAAGTCTTTCAGGACGCCAAGGCCAACATGCTGGTAATGATGCGCGCCGGCTTCCCGCTTGCCACGTCGTTCGATGACAGCATGCTGGTCTCCTACGCACAGGAAGCCGGCCTGCACGGCCATGAGCTGGACGAGCTGGCCAAACTCCATCTCGGCCACACGCCGATCAGCCACGACGAGGTCACCGGAACCGGCCGCAACCGGCTGCCGTTCGCCCAGGTGCCGATCGAGCGCGCCACCGCCTGCGCGGCCGAGGGCGCCGACATCGCGTTCCGCCTGTGGTGCGCGCTCAAGCCGCGGCTCCGCTTTACCCGCGCGCTCGCGTTATACGAGCAGCTTGAGCGCCGCCTGCTTCCTGTCCTGCTGGATATGGAGCGGGCCGGCATCAAAGTGGACGCCGACGAGCTGCGCCGCATCTCGATCGATTTCGAGGCGCGCATGGCGGCGATGGAGCGCGACATCCATCGCCTTGCCGGACGCTCCTTCAATCTGGGCAGCGCCAAGCAGCTCGGCGAAGTGCTGTTCGACGAGATGAAGCTCGGCGGCAGCAAGCGCATGAAGACCGGTGCCTGGGGGACCGATGCCTCAGTGCTGCAGTCGCTGGCCGAGCAAGGCCACGAGCTGCCGGCCCGCATCCTGGAATGGCGCCAGCTTCAGAAACTGAAATCGACCTATGCCGATGCGCTGGTGGATGAGATCAACCCCGAAACCGGCCGCGTGCACACCTCGTTCGCCATGGCGGTCGCCAGCACCGGCCGGCTGTCTTCCACCGACCCCAACCTGCAGAACATTCCGATCCGCACCGACGAGGGCACCCGAATCCGCCGAGCCTTCATTGCCGAGCCGGGCCACGTGCTGGTCAGCGCCGACTACTCGCAGATCGAGCTGCGCCTGCTCGCCCATGTCGCCGACATCCCGGCGTTGCGCGACAGCTTCTCCCGCGGCGAGGACATCCACGCCCGCACCGCGAGCGAGGTGTTCGGCATCCCGATGGCCGGCATGGACCCGATGACCCGCCGCCGCGCCAAGGCCATCAATTTCGGCATCATCTACGGCATCAGCGCCTTCGGCCTCGCCCGCCAGCTCGGCATCACGCCCGGCGAGGCCCGCGGTTACATCGACGCGTATTTCGCCCGCTATCCCGGCATCCGCGCCTACATGGAGCACACCAAAGAAGCGGCACGGATCGACGGCTATGTGGTGACCCCGTTCGGCCGCCGCTGCTGGGTGCCCGGGATTGCCGACAAGAACCCGGCAAAACGAGGCTACGCCGAACGACAGGCGATCAACGCGCCGTTGCAGGGCGGCGCCGCCGACGTGATCAAGCGCGCCATGGTCCGTCTGCCAAAGGCACTGGCCGAGGCAGGCCTGCGCTCGCGCCTGCTGTTGCAGGTGCATGACGAACTGCTCTTCGAGGCGCCGGAGAGCGAAGCCGACGCGCTCGCGGATGTCGCTCGCCGCGTGATGGAGGCCGCAGCCAAGCTGGCCGTCCCTCTGGTGGTCGAAACCGGCCGAGGAGCGAGCTGGGCCGAGGCCCACTAAAGGCATAATCCCTCCCTGTTACGCCGCTGCCACGCCCGCAGTCCCCCCATAGCGCCTGCCTGCGCGAGGCGCATAAACCCTTCCTCAGCGGAACTCCGTCCGACCTCGGTGGACTCCGTGGTCCACTTGATCGTTCCGCACATGTGCGCCACGGTTCTCCCGTGGGACCCCCGCAGTTCGAGCGTCACAAAGCATTAAATTTCGGCGACTAATCGATGTCGTTTAAAGCGATGACCGGAACCCTTCAGGTCGGAACCAGGTGAGCGGAAAAACCAATTCGATCGAACTGTTTCGCGAAGCCGCAACGCTTCATGAACAAGGCAGGCTCGACGATGCCGCTCGGCGCTACGCTGTCATTCTCTCCACGAACCCGCGCCATTTCGCTGCACTCCATCGGCTCGGCGTGCTTCGCGCTCAGCAGGGAAAGCTTGCAGAGGTTGAGACGCTCCTCCGCCGGGCCATCGACTGCAATCCTTCGTCAGGTTCGGCGCACAGCAACCTTGGGATGACGCTCAACCTGCTTGAACGCCACCAGGAAGCAATCCCTCTACTGGAACGGGCAATATCCCTCGATCCCCAGGCCCCTTCTGCGCATAACAATCTTGGCAACGCCCTGCAGGCGCTCGGGCAGCATCACGCGGCGGCGGCGTGCTTCGAGCGGGCCGTGGTCCTTAAGCCAGACTACGTGGAGGCCCTCAGTAATCTCGGCATTGCTTTCCATACGCTCGGACGCCACGACGAAGCCATTGATTTGCTGGAAAGAGCGCTGGCGTTGAACCCTGACTTTGTGCCGGCGCATTTGAACCTTGGCATCGTGCTGCACGCGCTCGAACACCGGGAAAAGGCCACAGTGTGCTTTGAGCGAGCGCTGTCTGCCGATCCACGCAGCGTTCTTCCTTGGCGGCATCTCGGCGGACTGCATCTGGAAGCGGGCCGCCGCGACGATGCGCGTCGTTGCTATGAGCAAGCCCTCGAGATCGAACCGCGCAATGCAGAAGTACTTTACGACCTCGTCCAATGCAGCAGAATCGGCGCGGACGACCCCCACCTCGCCAGCCTCGAGTCGCTGGCCGCGAATGCCGAGGCGCTTTCCAATCATCAGCGGATCCGGATGCATTTCGCGCTCGGCAAGGCATACGCCGACCTTGGACGGAACGAACAGTCGTTTCGCCACTTCCGCGACGGCAACGCCCTCGCCCGACGCGGGATCATCTACGAGGAAGCAGCAGAACTGGGCCAGTTCGATCGCATCCGCGCTGTGTTCTCAGCCGAGCTGATGCGTAACCGCGCCGGCGAAGGCAACTCTTCCGAGCGGCCGATCTTCATCGTGGGGATGATGCGCTCTGGATCGTCTCTTGTGGAGCAGATACTGGCCAGCCACCCCGATGTCTTCGGCGCCGGAGAGCGGCGCGACTTCAACGAGGCCTATTGGGCAGTTTGCCGAAATCTCGAATTGCCCGGAACCTATCCCGACACCGTGTCGTTTCTCACCGGTGAGCAGCTCCGGCGGATCGGCGACGAATATCTCCGCCGCATCGATGCTTCGACAGCCGGCCGCATCGTCGCTCGCATCACTGACAAGATGCCAAGTAATTTCAGTGCGATAGGCTTAATTCACTTGGCATTGCCCAATGCGCGCATCATCCACACGGTTCGCGACCCGATCGACACCTGCCTGTCTTGCTACTCGACGCTGTTCACTGATAGCCAGCCATTTACCTACGACCTGAGCGAGCTCGGCCGTTATTACCGAGTCTATGCAGACCTGATGGAACACTGGCGCCGGGTGCTGCCGGAAGGTGTGTTCCTGGATGTCCGCTACGAGAAGCTGGTTACCGATTTCGAGAACCAGGTCCGTCGAATCCTCGATTATTGCGGCCTACAATGGAACGATGCGTGCCTGAGCTTCCACACGACGGAGCGGCCGGTCGCGACAGCGAGCTGGGTGCAGGTTCGACAACCGATCTACACAACTTCGGCGCGCCGCTGGCGGCCGGACGAAACAATGCTACAGCCGTTGCTGCAAGGTCTGGGCAGGGAGAGTCAAGCAATCGGCGCTGGCGAGCGCTGAACTTGCCGACCTTTTCGGCCCTGGTGCCACGGAGGTCACGGTCACACGGAGTTACACCGAGGCCGGACGGAGTTCCGCGGAGGTAAAATTACGCGCTCCGCGCCGGCGGCTGGCCCACCCGTCTCCAACAAGCATTTCCGTGAAACTCCGTCGGGCCTCGGTGTAACTCCGTGTGACCTTGATCGCGGCCTCCACCCCGGTACGCTCCGTTCGCGAATTGGCGCGTCCAGCCCCAGCCAACCCGGGACCATGGGACGCGCCCCCTGACCTGACCGTCGGACAGGGTAGAAGGCCGCGCGTTGGCCCTCGCATCGCCGCCGCCGACCCCCTATGTGTGCCCCTGCAGCAAGCCCCGCCGGGCAGCACCCCACCCGAGCCCTGCCCCAAGGACACGCATGGACCTCCGCAACATTGCCATCATCGCGCACGTCGATCACGGCAAGACCACGCTGGTCGATCAGCTCCTGCGCCAATCGGGCGCCTTCCGCGAACATCAGCAGGTGGCCGAGCGCGCACTCGACCGCAACGACCTGGAGCGCGAGCGCGGTATCACCATCCTCGCCAAATGCACCTCTGTCCTGTGGGGCAGCACCCGGATCAACATCGTCGACACGCCCGGCCACGCCGATTTCGGCGGCGAAGTCGAGCGCATTCTCAACATGGTCGATGGCGCCCTAGTGCTGGTCGATGCGGCAGAAGGCGTGCTGCCGCAGACCAAGTTCGTCGTCGGCAAGGCGCTCGCCCGCGGGCTGCACCCAATTGTCGTGGTCAACAAGGTGGATCGCGCCGACGCCCGCCCCGACGAGGTCCACACCGAAATATTCGACCTGTTCGCCGCCCTCGGCGCCACCGATGCGCAGCTCGATTTTCCGATGCTGTACGCCTCCGGTCGCCAGGGCTGGGCAGATGCAACGCTGGACGGGCCGCGCCGCGACCTGACGGCGCTGTTCGAGCTGATCCTGCGCCACGTCCCGCCGCCCACCGTCGCGCCCGAGGCGCCGTTCGCCATGGTCGCCACCATCCTGGATTACGACAACTACCTCGGCCGCGTGCTGACCGGCCGGGTCGAACAAGGTCGCGCGCGCCTTAACATGCCGGTCAAGGTGCTGCACGCCGACGGCGCCGTGGTGGAGACCGGCCGGATGACCAAGCTGCTCTCGTTCCGCGGCCTCGATCGGGTGCCTGTCGAAGAAGCCGAGGCTGGCGACATCATCGCCGTCGCCGGCTTGGGCGAAGCGACCGTGCCCGACACGATTGGCGCGCCGGACCTGGCCGCGCCGCTGCCTGCCATCCCGGTCGATCCGCCCACCCTGGCGATGACATTTCGGATCAATGACGGGCCGCTGGGCGGGCGGGAAGGCAGCAAGGTGACCTCGCGGCAGATCCGCGAACGGCTGTTCCGCGAAGCCGAGGGCAATGTCGCGATCAAGGTCAGCGAAAGCACCGAGACCGAGGCGTTCGAGGTCGCCGGCCGAGGCGAGTTGCAGCTCGGCGTGCTGATCGAGACCATGCGCCGCGAGGGTTTCGAGCTGACCATCGGCCGCCCGCGCGTTCTGACCCGCCGCAACGAAAGTACCGGCGAACGCGAAGAGCCGATAGAAGAGGTGCTGGCGGATGTCGACGAGCCCTATACCGGCGTGATCGTCGAGAAGCTGACGCGCCGCAAGGGCGAGCTGCGCGACATGCGTCCGTCGGGTGGCGGCAAGGTGCGGCTAACCTTCCTAATCCCGAGCCGCGGTCTGATCGGCTACCACGGCGAATTCCTGACCGATACGCGCGGCACCGGTGTGATGAACCGCTTGTTTGCCGGCTATGGGCCGTGGAAGGGGCCAATTGAAGGACGTCGCTCCGGCTCGATGATCTCCAACGCCGACGGCGAGGCAGTGCACTACGCGCTATTCTACTTGCAGGAGCGCGGCGCGCTGTTCGTCAGCCCCGGGGACAAGGTCTATGTCGGCATGATCCTCGGTGAGCATAATCGCGGCTCAGATCTCGATGTGAACCCGATCAAGGAGAAGAAGCTCACCAACATTCGCGCCGCCGGCAAGGACGACGCGATGCTGCTGACCCCGCCGCGGCGAATGAGCCTGGAGCAGGCAATCGCCTACGTGGAGGACGACGAGCTGGTCGAGGTCACGCCCAGCGCGGTGCGCCTGCGCAAGCGGTTCCTCGATCCGCACGCGCGCAAGCGATCGGAGCGTCGCGCCGAGAGCGAGGCGGCCTGAGCACCCGCCCTAGCGGTTGCCAACAACGTCTCGTCGCGAGAACGGGGCGGGGAACGTGCCGGCGGGTTCAATCCATCGCCAGCAGCTCTTCCAGCGTCATGGGACAAACCTGCGGCACCGGTAACGGGGCTTGATCGTCCATCTTGTCGGGCAGACCCGCCAATGCGTCGGTGTAGAGCCCGGCAAGGTCAATCTTCTGACGCATGGAAACGCGGTACTTCCGCCGTGCCTGACGCCGGAATAAACGCGCGTCAGCCTGCCAGCGCGAGACGTACGGAAGCAGCGGCCACGCATCGGCTTTCAGCAGATGCAAGAGGGCTTAGGTCAACAGCGACTCGAGAGCATCGACCTGGCTTTGACCCACGCTCTCGATCTCCTCGATGACGTTCCCCCAATCAACCAGATCGTTGATTCGCTCGCCGGCGGCGACGCGGCGCAGCAGCTCGGCTTGCTGCGCCGACCAGGTCACGATGTCAGTGTCGTAGAGATCGCTCATGCCCGCCCTTGAAGGTCTGGTGATGGCTTACCTCCGTCCGAGCCAAGCGGCTTTGCTTCTGCGGAACAGGCTAAGGTCGTTCCCTCCGCCTTACCAGGTTAACCACGACAGCATCGTGCTTCCCACGCCGGTTGCGCAGCCTTAGCCAGTACCCCATTGATTCAAAACTGCCCCACCGCCGTGGCGACGCGGTGCGAGCCCTCCCAGATCATCCGCAGCGCCACCGACAACACAATCAACAGACCCGCCCACGCAATCCAGCGATGCCGGTCCAGTGTCCGCGCCAGCAGCTCGGCCGCCAGTCCCATCATCGCCACCGACAGCAGCAAGCCCGCCACCAGCACCCAATCGCTGCCGCCAGCCGCTCCCGCCACCGCCAGCACGTTGTCGAGACTCATCGAGATGTCGGCCAGCACGATCCGCATCATGGCCTGCGCGAGGGTCTTCTGCCGGGACGGCGCATCGGTGGTATCGGCACGGTGGTAGCGACGAAGCTCGCGAAACGTCTTCCAGGCGACGTACAGCAGCAGCAGCCCGCCGGCGAGCGTCAGCCCCAGCACCTCCAGCAGATCAAGCGCCACCAAGCCGAAGCCGATGCGGATCACCGTGGCCCCGGCAATGCCGAGCAGGATCGCCAGCCGCCGGCGGTGCGCCGGCAGCCCGGCGACCGACAGTGCCACCACCACGGCGTTGTCGCCGGCCAGCGTCACGTCGATCAGCACCACCTGCAACAGTGCTGTAAGGTCGTGAGTCAGCCAATGAGGCATGCGGCGCGATCCTGCGGGCCAGGAGCAAGGCGCCCTTGCCAAGCGCCGGCGGAAGCGGTCTAGAGGCTGCCGGCCACAGCAGGAAGTGGACAGGCCCGGCGATGGTTCCCCGCTACACCCGTCCGGAAATGGCAGCCATCTGGGCGCCGGAGAACCGCTACCGCATCTGGTTCGAAATCGAAGCCCTCGCCGCCGAAGGCATGGCGCACATCGGTGCGATCCCCGATGCCGCCGCACGCGCCATCCGCGAGCGTGGCGGCGCCCGCGTAGCACAGCTCGGCCCGGCCGATCTCGACCGGATCGATGCCATCGAGCGCGAGACGCGGCACGACGTGATCGCCTTCCTCACCTGGCTTGCCGAAGCGATCGGGCCCGAAAGCCGCTTCGTCCACCAGGGAATGACCTCGTCGGATGTGCTCGACACCTGCCTGTCGGTGCAGCTCGTCCAGGCGACCGATCTGCTGCTCGGCGATCTCGACGCCGTCCTTTCCGCGCTGAAAGCGCGCGCTGTCAAGCACAAGCACACACTCACCATCGGCCGCAGCCACGGCATCCACGCCGAGCCCACCAGCTTCGGCCTGAAGCTCGCCGGCCATTACGCCGAGTTTGCCCGCGACCGCGGGCGACTGCTCACGGCACGGCGCGAGATCGCAGTGGCGGCGATCAGCGGCGCGGTCGGCACCTTCGCGCACGTCGATCCGCGCGTGGAGGCGTTCGTCGCCGAGCGGCTGGGCTTGGCAATCGAGCCCGTCTCCACGCAGGTAATCCCGCGCGACCGGCACGCCGCCTATTTCTGCACCCTGGCGGTGATCGCCAGCGGCATCGAGCGGCTGGCGACCGAAGTGCGCCACCTGCAGCGCAGCGAGGTGCGCGAAGCCGAGGAGTTCTTCCATCCGGGCCAAAAAGGCTCGTCGGCCATGCCGCACAAGCGCAACCCGGTGCTGTCGGAGAACCTGACCGGTCTCGCCCGCGTTATCCGCGCCGCTGCAATGCCCGCCCTCGAGAACGTGGCGCTCTGGCATGAGCGTGACATCAGCCATTCGTCGGTCGAGCGGGTGGTCGCGCCGGATGCAACGATCGCGCTCGATTTCGCCCTGACGCGGCTGGCCGGGCTGGTCGAGCGGCTCACCGTCTATCCGGACCGCATGGCGGCAAATCTCGATGCGCTCGGCGGCGTCATCCACTCCGGCGAAGTCCTGCTGGCGCTGACACGGGCGGGGATCTCGCGGGAGGAGGCGTACCGGATCGTGCAACGTGCCGCGATGCAGACCTGGGAGGATCTCGGCCGCCCAGGCGCGCGCAGTTTCCGGGAGGCACTGGAGGCGGATCCGGAAGTGGCCGCGCGCGTGTCGCCCGCGGAACTGGACCGGGCGATGGATCCCAACCTGCACCTCCGCGAGATCGATCGCGTATTCGCCCGCATCTTCAGCGAGGCCGAGAGTCCACCACATCCACCTCTCCCGCCCCGCGGGAGAGGTCGGTTCGCGGAGCGAACCGCGTGAGTGTGTCCGTGCGCCCGGCCCCCTCTCCCGCAGGGCGGGAGAGGTGGACCTGACGCCCTCCCGGTGTGCACTGTCGTCATCCTGATCCGTCCCCGCCACGCTTGGCCGGCCACCCTCGCAGCCAACCGGGACGAGCGCCTCGATCGCCCGTGGGATCCCCCCGACGCATGGTGGCCGGACCGGCCCGGCGTGGTGGCGGGGCGCGATCGCTCCGCGGGCGGCACCTGGATGGGCGTGAACCAAACCGGCGTCCTCGCCGCGGTGCTGAACCGTCCGGGCAGCCTGGGACCCGCGCCAGGCAAGCGAAGCCGCGGCGAGCTTCCGCTGATCGCGCTGGGGCACGCCTCGGCCGCAGCCGCGGCCGCTGCAATCGCCGGGCTGGACGCAAGCGGCTGGCGCAGCTTCAACATGGTCGTCGCCGATCGCACCGGCGCCTGGTTCATCCGCGGCCTCGGCCGCGGCCTACCCGATGCGCGCCCCCTATCGCCCGGACTGCACATGGTCACCGCGCATGATCCCGACGACCCGGACAGCCCGCGGGTCGCCCGCCACCTGCCCCGATTCCGCGCCGCCGCACCGCCCGAGGCGGACGACTGGCACGCCTGGCGCGCCATCCTTGCCGATCGCACCGGCTCGGCGGCCGAACAGATCAACGTTGCCCCACGCGGCGGCTTCGGCACCGTGTGCAGTTCGCTCGTCGCACTGCCCGCACAGGGCCCACCGATCTGGCTGTTCTCCCCCGGAGCGCCAGACGAGGCCCCGTTCACCCGCGTGGAACTGGAGATCCCGGCCCGATGATCCTGGTCACCAACAACGAAGGCACCGTTGGCGCCCCGACCACCGCTCGCCTGCTCGCTGAAGGACGCCCGGCGCTGGATGCGATCGAGGCAGGCATCCGGCTGATCGAGGCCGATCCGGACGTGCGCACGGTTGGCCGCGGCGGCTGGCCGAACCTGCTCGGCGACGTAGAGCTGGATGCCTGCCTGATGGACGGCACCACGCTGCGCACCGGCGCGGTCGGCGCGTTGCGAGGCTTCCTGCACCCGGTCAGCGTCGCCCGCGAGATCATGCGCCGGCTGCCGCACGAGCTGCTGGTAGGCGAAGGCGCCGCGCGCTTCGCCCGGGAGGTCGGCGCCGAGCCGGCCGACAACCTGACAGAGGACTCCCGCCGCGCCTGGCAGGCCTGGTTCGACAGCGAGGTGCCCGAGCCTTTGCGCCAGCACTGGTCCGACGCGCCGCTCGCCGAACTGTGCCGACACGCGGTCGATCCCGAGGTCGGACGCGACACGACAGTCTTCCTGGTGCACGACCGGGACGGGAATATCTGCTCGGGGACGAGCACCTCGGGATGGGGATGGAAATATCCGGGCCGGCTTGGCGACAGCCCGATCATCGGCGCCGGCTCGTACGCCGATGCGCGCTATGGCGCCGCCGCCTGCACCGGCGCCGGAGAGATGACCATCCGCTGCTGCACCGCGCGCTCGATCGTCCTCTACATGAAAGCCGGCGCCCGGGTGGCCGATGCCGTGGGCGAGGCCGTCGAGGACATGCGCCGGCTGAAGGGCGGGCTGATCAGCCGGGTCACCATCCACGCCATCGATGCCAGGGACAATCACAAGGTGGTGGCGGTAAACGGCGCGGGCGACAACAGCTATTGGCTGTGGGAAGAGGGCTATGCGGCACCCCGCTCGGTTATGGCGGAGCCGATCGTGATCACGACGGCCGCGGCACGGCCGACGGCGACTTCTCGGTATGCACGGAGGCCATAGGCGCCGCCATCCCCCTTCCCTCACGCGACCCGCGAGGATAGGGGGATGTTACCACGCGTTACATTAGATGCCTTCCATGTTACGTGTATTATCTATCTAATAGCGGGCGGTCCAGCGAACGCGCACTCACGGGACAGGCAAGGCGCCGATTATGAGAAGATCACTGGTGCTCGGCTTTGCCGTGGCGATTTTGGCCATGGGCCTCGGCGCCTGGCTGGCGTTGGACCACCAGAGCGTCCACGCCGCGGGGCCCGCCCCCCCGGCCCCCGCCGTCCCCGTCACCACGGCGCCGGTGAAGACCGGGGATGTTCCCGTCTTTCTGCGCGGGCTGGGGACCGTGCAGGCGTTCAACACCGTGGAGATCAAGGCTCAGGTAAACGGCGTGCTTGTCTCGTTGCCGGTGAAAGAAGGCCAGGAAGTCAAGCCTGGCGATGTCGTCGCGCTGATCGATCAGCGACCCTACAAGGCAGCGCTGGACCAGGCGACCGCGCAGCGGGCCGAGGACGTCGCGCAGTTGCAAAGCGCCAGGCTCGACCTTGCCCGTTACCAGGACCTGGCCAAGAAGGGCTTCGCCCCCGTCCAACAGGTCGATGACCAGCAGGCCCAGGTCAACAAATTGACCGCGGCCATACAGGCCGACACCGCCGCGATCGAGACCGCCCAGATCAACCTCGACTACTGCGTTATCCGCTCGCCGATCAGCGGTCGCGTCAGCATCTATCAGACCGATGTGGGCAACCTGATCGAGGTGGCGACCCAGACCGGCATCGTGTCGATCACGCAGGACAAACCGATCGCCGCGGTATTCACTCTGCCCGAGGCGGACCTGCCCCGCATCCAGGACGCGATGGCGAAGGGAACGCTGCCGGTCATTGCCTATACCAGCGACGACAAGACAAAGCTCGGCGATGGCACTCTGCTTACGCCGAACAACACCATCGACACGACGACGGGAACGATCCAGCTCAAGGCCACGTTCCCGAACGCCGACGACCGACTTTGGCCGGGACAGTTCATCAACGCCCGCTTGCTGGTGGAGACGCTGCACAAGGCCATCACCGTGCCGCTGGCAGCGATCGAGCACGGACCGGATGGCCTCTATGTCTATACAGTCGGTCCGGACAATACGGTACAGACTCAAGCGCTCGAGGTCGGCTACCAGGACGCTGCGGCGGCAGTGGTGACGAAAGGACTACAGGCCGGCCAGACCGTGGTCGTTGCGGGCCAGTCACGGTTGTCGCCCGGCACACGGGTGACCACGAACACTGCCAACTCCTCTTCGAGCGCCGGTGGCAATTCGACCGGCACGACGCCCGGCTCTGCAACGACGGCATCGCGATAGGGTTACCGGATGAGCATTTCGACGCCCTTCATTCGACGCCCGATTGCGACCTCGCTGCTGGCCGCGGCGATCTTCCTCGCCGGCCTCGCGGCCTTCCCGCTGTTGCCGGTCGCGCCCCTGCCGAACGTCGAATTCCCCACCCTGACGGTAACGGCGAACTATCCTGGCGCCAGCCCCGAAACCATGGCCGCGACCGTCGCCACGCCGCTGGAGACCGAGTTCGGCCAGATGCTGCCGGGCCTGACCCAGATGACATCGACCAGCGTGCTGGGCAGCACACAGATCGCGCTGCAGTTCGGACTGAACGTCAGCATAAATTCGGCGGCGACGCTGGTGCTGGAGGCGATCAACGCCGCCGAGGGGTCGCTGCCGAAAGCCCTGCCCAACCCGCCAACATTCCGCGAGTCGAACCCGTCCGACGCGCCCATCCTGATCCTGTCGATGCAGTCTGATCAGGCGCCCATCACCGACGTTGACAACTACGCCGAAAACGTCATCGAGCAGCAGATCTCGCAGCTTCCCGGAGTGGGCGAGGTGCTGGTCGCCGGCCAGCAGACCCCGGCGATCCGGGTGCAGATCGATCCCGCCAAGCTCGCCACCATGGGCCTGACGCTCGAAGACGTGCGCACCGTCCTGGCCAACGCCACCGTCGATAACCCGAAAGGCAGCATCGACGGCCCGCAGCAGTCCTACACCATCTATGCCAACGACCAGCTCACCAAAGCCGAGCCGTACAACAACATCATCATCGCCTACCGCAACGGTGCGCCGGTGCGCATCAAGGATATCGGTCGCGCCGTGGACGGCCCGCAGAACCGCGAGCTGGCGGCATGGATCGACGGCAAGCGATCGGTGATTCTGCTGATCTTCAAGGAGCCCGGCGCCAACGTCATCACCACCGCCGACGGCGTGAAGGACAGGCTCGCGGAGCTGAGAGCAAACCTGCCACCGGACGTCCACCTGTCGGTCGTCTCCGACCGCACCCTCACCATCCGAGCGTCGGTCGACGATGTCGAGTTCACCCTGATGCTGGCGGTGGCACTGGTGGTGATGGTCATATTCCTGTTTTTGCGCAACGCCTGGGCCACCATCATCCCCAGCGTGACCATCCCCGTGGCTCTGCTAGGCACACTGGGGGCGATGTATTTGTTCGGCTTCAGTCTGGACAATCTGTCGCTGATGGCCCTGACGATCTCCGTCGGCTTCGTGGTAGACGATGCGGTCGTCATGCTGGAGAACATTTTCCGGCACGTCGAGGCGGGGATGAAACCGATGGAGGCCGCGCTGAAGGGCGCGGGGGAGATCGGGTTCACCATCGTGTCGATCAGCTTCTCGCTGATTGCGGTGTTCATCCCGCTGCTGCTGATGACCGGCATCGTCGGCCGGTTGTTCTGGGAGTTCGCCGTCTGTGTGTCCATGACCGTGATCATCTCGGCCATGATCTCGCTGACGCTGACCCCGATGATGGCCTCACGCTTCCTCACGTCGGAAGCGCATGGACACGGCAAACTGTTCAACATCATCGAGCTGTTCTTCACCGGGATGTTGCGCTTCTACGAGCGGACGCTCGACATCGCACTCCGCTTTCGATTTATTACGCTGATGGTGTTCATCGCGACGGTCACGCTTACTGTGACCCTCTACGTCGTGATCCCCAAGGGTTTCTTCCCGGACCAGGATACCGGGATCATGATCGGTGTCACGGATGCCGCCGAGGGCATCTCGTTCGACGCCATGGCCGAGCTGCAGCAGCAGGTGAACAAGATCGTGCTGGCCGACCCGGCGGTATATTCCGTCGTCTCTGCGGTGGGATCCGGAGTGGCCGGACAGACCGCAAACAATGGCCGCCTCTATGTCACGCTGAAGCCGTGGGATCAGCGCAAGGACACCACCGGCCAGGTGATCCAGCGGCTCGACCGGAAAATGCAGGCGGTCAAGGGGATTCGCCTGTTCATGCAGGCGATCCAGGACGTGCGCGTGGGCGCGCACCTCTCCAGGACCCAATACCAATACACGTTGCAGGACGCCAATTCCGACGAGCTGAACGCCTGGGCACCCAAGATCCTCGACAAGTTGCGTGCATTGCCGGAATTGACCGATGTCACCTCGGACCAGGAGATTGCGGGTACCACGGAAACCCTGACTATCGATAGGGATCAGGCCGCCAGATTTGGCCTGCAGCCGGCTGATATCGACAATGTCCTGTACGATGCGTTTGGCCAGCGTGAGGTGGCGCAGTACTTCACCGGCTCCAAGGCGTACTACGTCATCCTGGAAGTGCCGCCAGACGAGCAGGGCGAGCTGGCTACTTTGCAAAAGCTCTATGTCAAGTCGCCAACCGGCCAGGCCGTGCCGCTATCCACGCTCGTGCACGAGACGACCGTGCCGGTGCAGCCGTTGGCGATCAATCACCAGAGCCAGTTCCCCGCGGTGACGATCTCGTTCAACCTGAAGGGCAACGCGTCGCTGGGCAGCGCGGTCAATGCGATCGAGCGCGCACAGGCAGAGATGGGCACCCCCGCCACTCTGGAAGGTTCGTTCCAAGGCACGGCGCAGGCGTTCCAGGCGTCGCTCGCCACTGAGCCGTACCTCGTCGCGGCCGCGCTGATCAGCGTGTACATTATCCTGGGGATGCTCTACGAAAGCTACATTCTGCCGCTGACCATCCTGTCCACCTTGCCGTCGGCCGGTGTCGGCGCATTGCTGATGCTGCTGACGTTCGGCTACCAGCTCACCGTGATCGCCTTGATCGGCATCATCCTGCTGATCGGCATCGTCAAGAAGAACGGCATCATGATGGTTGATTTCGCCATCACCGCCGAGCGGCGCGACGGTCTCTCGCCGCTCGCGGCGATTCGCCAGGCATGTCTGCTGCGCTTCCGGCCGATCCTGATGACGACGATGGCGGCGATGTTCAGCGGGTTGCCGTTGATGCTGGAGAGCGGAGCGGGCTCTGATCTGCGCAAGCCGCTCGGTTTTGCGATGGTCGGCGGACTGATGCTCAGCCAGGCGCTGACACTTTACACGACGCCGGTCATCTACCTCTATCTCGATCGCCTGCAGCAACGTCTGGCGCCACGGCACGGGCGCATGCCGACGCTTGCAGCAAAGATGGGGGTGGTCAGCAGCGAGGCAGCGGACTGATCGAGGGAATCTGATGGTCCCGACAACGGGCAAAATGAAGATACCAGGGTGGAGACGAGTGTGACTGAGAAGCCGAACCCGGACCACGCCGGTGGTGAGTTGATCGAAGCAAGTCGAGACGGCATGTGCGGTCCGCCGGAGCAGGTCGGTAGACGTGGGAATTGGCAGGACATGAGTGGCAGATCCGCCGCGGCGGATCGCAGTCTCGGCTTCCTGCTTCGCGACACATCCCGCCTAATGCGCCGGCGATTTGTGCAACGGGCGAAAGAGGCCGGCCTCAATCTCAATCGCTCGGAAGCCCTGGTGCTGGTGCATGTCGCGCAATCGCCGGGAACCAGTCAGACAGGCTTGGCGACCGCTCTCGACATCGAGGCGATCTCGGTCGTGCGGTTGATCGACACGCTGCAGGACGCCGGCCTGATCGAGCGCCGGCCGCACCCCACCGATCGGCGGATCCGCACTCTTTGGCTGACGCCCGCGGCGCAGGCTGCACTGACGCAGATTCGCGCGATCGCCGGGGTTGTGGATGCGCAGGCCCTTGCCGACATCTCGGAGACCGAGCACCAGAGGCTGCTGCATCTTCTCGATACGATAAGATCGAATCTCGCACCGGCGGCCGAGTCGGCGACGTTCCGATCGGACGAGGAAGCCGCGGCGTAGCGATCACTTGGGATCGTCACGGTCGATCACTGGTTGGTTTGTATCGCCAGTCCGTCCTGAGTTTCGCCAAGCCGCGGCTGGCAATCAAACCCGTGGCCAACGGCCCGCGAGCCGCACTGAACCATCTGCGTGAATTAGCGTCCATCTGCGGTTAAACCTTTCTTGTTCCGCAAGCCACATCACCACAAGGCCCGGCCGTCGCCGGCATGACGGTGAGCCACCGCGGTTGACCTCCCCACGCCCGATCCATAGCTTCCGCGCGATGTCCGCCGCCGCGCATCGCGATACACAGTCGATTCCTCGCGCCTGGCCGTTCGAGGAAGCAGCCAAAGTCGCCGATCGCCTGGCACAATCGGGCAAGCCGGCCGCGCTGTTCGAGACCGGCTACGGCCCCTCCGGCCTGCCGCATATCGGCACGTTCGGCGAAGTCGCCCGCACGTCCTGGGTTCGCCATGCCTTCGCCGAGCTGACCGGCAAGCCCTCCCGCCTGATCGCCTTCAGCGACGACATGGATGGGCTGCGCCGGGTGCCCGAGAACGTGCCGAACCGCAACATGCTGGCCCAGCATCTGGGCAAGCCGCTGACCCGCGTGCCGGACCCCTTCGGCACTCATCCGAGCTTCGGCGCCCACAACAATGCGCGGCTGCGGGAGTTCCTCGATTCCTTCGGCTTCGAGTACGACTTCGCCTCCTCCAGTGAATATTATGGCAACGGGCGCTTCGATAACGCGTTACTGCGTGTGCTCGAATGCTACGACGAAGTGATGGCCGTGATCCTGCCCACCCTGGGGCCCGAACGACGCGCGACCTACGCGCCGATCCTGCCGATCCACCCGCGCACCGGGCAGGTAATGCAGGTGCCGCTGCAGCGCCGCGATCCCGCCGCCGGCACGATCGAATGGCGCGACCCCGATAGCGGCGAGACATTCGAGACCTCGGTGAAGGGCGGCCGCTGCAAGCTGCAATGGAAGGCCGACTGGGCGATGCGCTGGTTCGCGCTGGGCGTCGATTACGAGATGTCCGGCAAGGACCTGATCGACTCCGTGCGCCTCTCCGGCCGCATTTGCCGCATCCTGGGCGCGCCGCCGCCGGACGGTTTCACTTATGAGCTGTTCCTCGACGAGCACGCGCAGCGGATCAGCAAGTCGAAGGGCAACGGCCTGCCGGTCGAGGAGTGGCTGCGCTACGCACCGCCGGAATCGCTCAGCCAGTTCATGTACAACCAGCCGCAGCGCGCCAAGCGGCTCTATTTCGACGTGATCCCGCGCGCCACCGACGAGTACCTGGCCAACGCCGCCCGCCTGCCGGCGCAATCGGACGAAGAGCAGCGCACCAACCCCGCCTGGCACATCCACGCCGGCCGGTTGCCTAACCATGGCGGCAGTCCCGTATCGTTCACCATGCTGTTGCAGCTCGCCGCAGTGGTGAACGCCGAAACCCCGGAGATGCTGTGGGGGTTCATCCGCCGCTACGCCCCGGACGCCTCGCCCGAGACGAAGCCGTTCCTCGACAGCTTGGTGCGCCACGCGATCGCGTACTATCACGATTTCGTGCTGACATCGAAACACTATCGTCAGCCCACCACGATTGAACGCGCGGCGCTCGCCGACCTTGCCGAGACGCTGCTCGGAATGGACCCGGCCGCGGACGCTGAGGCCATCCAGAACGCGGTCTACGAGATCGGCAAGCGCCATCCCTTCCCGGCGCTGCGCGACTGGTTCGGCTGTCTCTATCAGGTGCTGCTCGGCCAGCCCGAGGGTCCGCGCTTCGGCGGCTTCGCGGCGCTGTACGGGATGCCCGAGACCATTGCGCTGATCGAGGCGGCGCTCGCCCGGCCCGCCCACGCCGCATGAGGGACGAGGCGGCCAGGGGGATGCTCCCCCTCGGCCTTCCACGCTTCGTGCGCCACCTTCCGGCGCTGCTCGGCGCGGCGTTGCTGTTCGGCGCCCTCTACGCCGTGCAGAAGGAATTCCGGCATCTCCGGCTGGAGGACATCGGCCGGGCGGTGAACGACATCCCACCACGGGCGCTCGCGCTCGGCTTCCTGTTCACTGTGCTGTCGTACGGCGTGCTGACCATCTACGACCGGCTGGCGACCATTTATGTCGGGCACAGAGTGATGTATGCGCGCGTGGCGTTCGCCTCGTTCTGTGCCTACGCGCTGTCGCACAACCTGGGCTTTGGCGCGGTGTCCGGCGGCGCGGTGCGCTACCGGCTGTATGGCCACTGGGGGCTGACACCGCTGCAGGTTGCCAAGATGGTGGCATTCTGTAGTCTGACTTTCGGACTCGGCGGCTTGGTGATCGGCGGAGCCGTTCTGCTGATCGAGCCACAGGCCATCCCATTCTTCGGCCACCACCTGCCGCATGCAGCATTGCGGGGCGCGGGCGCAGTGTTGTTGGGCGTGGTCCTCGGCTACGTGATCGTCGCGCACCTGTGCGGCGGAATGCGGCTGTTCGGCCGCAGTACCGAACTGCCGAGCGGGCGGATGGCGCTGGCGCAGGTCGCGCTCGCCACTTCGGATGTCGCGATCAGTGCCTCTGTCTTCTGGATGTTGCTGCCGCACGTGCCAGGGCTGAGCTGGCCGATCTTCCTCGGCGTCTATGTCGCGTCCTACGCGGCGGGGGTGGCCGCCAGCGTGCCGGGCGGGCTTGGCGTGTTCGACAGCGCTGTGCTGTTCGGGCTGGCGCCGTTCCTGGCCGCGCCTCAAATCGTCGGCGCGATCGTGGTGTTCCGGTTGTATTATTACGTCATCCCGCTGTTCCTGGCCGGCTCTCTGTTTTCTGCCAATGAGGTGCTGCTACAGGGCGGAGCTGGGCTGGGCCGGCTCGCGCGGGTGACGGGGCTCTCCGCGGTGGGACGCTGGACAGAGCCGGAGTTCGCCGTCGCCGCGTCCACCGGCGCGGTCGCGCTCTCCGGGGTGTTGCTGCTCGGCCTCGGCCTGTTGTCGGCGCGCCCGCCCGACCTCTCCTGGGCCGATCCGGAGGTTGCAGAGGTGGCGAGCCATGCCGGACAGTTCATTCCCTCGCTCATCGGCGCCGGGCTCATGGTGCTCGGCATCGGGCTGATGCACCGGGTCGCGCTGGCGTGGTGGCTGACCGTTCTGCTGCTGCTGGCCGGCGCCGCGTTCATCGTGGCGGAGGGCGAGCGGGGCTGGGTCGCCGGGGTGCTGGTGCTGTCGGCGGTGTTGCTGGCGCCATTCCGCAGCCGGTTCTACCGCCATGCCCGGCTGCTGAGCGGGCCGCTGGAGCCATCGACCGCGGTGTCACTGCTGGCGCTCACGGTCTGCGTGCTGGCGCTGGCCGGGTTCCGCCGGCGAGTGCATGGGGTGCCGAACAATGCCTGGTGGGAGGTGGTGCTGTCTGGCGCTTTCCCGTGGGGACTGCGCGCAAGCGTGGCCGTGACGGTGGCGCTGGCGCTGGTCGCAGTCTGGTTCCTCGTTCGGCCGGGCCGTATCGCCTGGCGGCCGTGGGATGCCGAGGCGAAGGCACGGCTCGCGAGGCTCGGTGCCGCGCCGCGGGCCGGGGCCGAGGGTGTGGTATGGGGCGAGGCGGAGCAGGCGGCCATCCCGTTCCGCCGCGTCGGGCGGGTGCTGTTGGCGCTGGGTGACCCGGCCGGCGCCGAAGCCGACCGGGTGTCGGCGATCTGGCGGCTGCACGACCTGGCCCGTCAGGAGGGAAAGGACCCGGCGGTCTGGCGCGCCGGCGCCGGGCTCTTGAAGGTGTATGGCGATCTTGGCTTGGCGGCGCTGCCGCTCGGGCCGGATGGTCTGCCCTTGCCCGAGGCGCCCGACGTCACGCCCCCGGCATCGGAGTACCTGGTCTGCATGGCCGAGCGAGACCTGAAAACACTGCTACCCTTACTGCCTCGACTGGCAGCAAGTGGCGTCCCGGAGTCGGTAGCGTAGGGCGGACGCCAGTCCGCCATCTACATCTGCACCACTTCGCTCAGTTCGAAGCTGGCCCCCGTCGGGTTCTCGCCGATCCGCACCGTGTTCTGCTCCGGAAAACTATACGGCGGCACCGGCAGGTTGTACGGCGCCGGGACATTCCTC
>Ga0335075_10005261_pt1 | contig 20142 bp, 15 predicted proteins | sample Lox_Sample_24_FD_206723 | JGI IMG/M metagenome (GOLD analysis project Ga0335075, IMG submission 206723) | Soil microbial communities from Loxahatchee National Wildlife Refuge, Florida, United States - Lox_Sample_2.4 | ecosystem: Environmental > Terrestrial > Soil > Wetlands | place: USA...
AGATGCACACGCTGCTGGATTTGCGTGGGAATATCCCGAGTTTCATCCATATCTCTGACGGAAAGCTGCACGACGTGCACGCGCTTGACATGATCCTGCCTGAGGCCGGCGCGATCTACGTGATGGATCGGGGGTATGTCGACGTCGCCCGATTGTATGGGCTGCATCAGGCAGGTGCGTTTTTCGTGACCCGTGCCAAATCCAATCTCAATGCGCATCGCGTTTATTCGAGCGCCACCGACCGCACAACCGGTGTCATCGCCGATCAAAAAATCGCGCTGGACGGACATTATTCAAGTCAGGACTATCCGGCTCATATACGGCGTGTGCGCTTTAGGGACCCGGAAACCGAAAAAACGCTTGTGTTCCATACCAATCAAACGACCCTGCCGGCGATGACGATCTGCGACCTGTATAAAAGCCGCTGGCAGTGGAACTTTTCTTCAAGTTGGATCAAGCAGCACCTCCGGATCAAAAAGTTCTATGGGACGTCCGAGAACGCAGTGAAGACACAGATCTGGATCGCCGTGTCAGTCTACGTACTGGTAGCCATCATCCGGAAGCGGCTGAAGCTGGACGTGTCCCTCTACACATTGATGCAGGCGTTTTCGGTCACAGTATTTGAAAAGCCTCGATAGAATCGGTGATTTTGCAAACAGCCTACGGTTCCGAACCCGTGATGGACGATAACCAACTGAATTTGTTCAGCTATTGACCGGACAGTAGTGGAAGGAGATATCGCCGCCCGGTACGAGCTGGCGCGATTTCGTGATCGGGCCGGTGGAACGGTAGCGCGTTCCCGAAGCAGCCAGCGGATCATAGTAATGGGGAGTTATGAAGTCCGACACCAGGACGCCGTACCCCGCTTGGAATTGCGTTGGGGCTCGAAAGATACTGGACGCTCGCCTGTACGTTCCAGAATTGCGGCAGGTCACGCGTGACCTGGAGAGTGAGCGCGGCTATGGACCAAACCCGGGTCGATCGCGCCGGTTGTGTCCACGAGTCCGACCCACATTGAGAGCATAGCGATTCCTCCTTTCACGGTGGACTCTTGCCAGCCACCCGAGCCTGGCGGCGTCCCGCACGGCCAATTGAACGTCACGGTCTTGCTCTCCCGGCCACTCGGTCTGGCAGGGCCATCATGACCCCGGGTTGATTCTCAGCGCTCGGTACCGCGCAAACAGTGCGCGTCCCATGCAGGGATCATTCTGAATCCAAGATCACCGACTGCCTTTGAACTGCGTCACACTTGATGCCAGAAATGATGTGGGTAGTGGTTTAGATTTCCAGATCTTCTGGAATTGGTTTAGTCGATCCGGACACGATACGGGTGAGAGCTCACGTCAGTGTGGGATCACCGCAGGTCTTGTCCGCCGCCGCACCGCCGCATGCCGTGTTGCACCCCGCCCAGCCGCCGCCTACTCCTGCCGCATCAGCAAGCGGAGTCTCCCATGGACCAGCCTATCGCCACCGATCCGCATGCCGAGATCCGCGAGGAAGTGGCAAAACTCTGCGCCCGCTTCCCCGGCGAGTATTGGCGCACGCTGGACCGCGACCGCGGCTATCCCACTGAATTCGTCCGCGCGTTGACCGAGGCCGGCTATCTCGGCGCACTGATCCCCGAGGAATACGGCGGCGCCGGGCTGCCGCTTTCCGCCGCCGCCGCGATCCTCGAGACGATCCACGCCGAGGGCTGCAACGGCGCCGCCTGCCACGCGCAGATGTACATCATGGGCACCATCCTGCGGCACGGATCGCCCGAGCAAAAGCAGCAATACCTGCCGAAGATCGCCACCGGCGAGCTACGCCTGCAGGCATTCGGGGTCACCGAGCCGACCAGCGGCACCGACACCACCGCGCTACGCACCTTCGCCAAGCGCCAGGGCAACCACTACGTCGTGAACGGCCAGAAGGTGTGGACCAGCCGCGCAGAACATTCCGACCTGATGCTATTGCTCGCCCGCACCACGCCGCGCGACCAGATTAAGCGGCGCACCGAAGGGTTGTCCACGCTGCTGGTGGACATGCGCGCCAGCATCGGCAAGGGCATGACGATCCACCCGATCCGGACCATGATGAACCATAATTCGACCGAAATATTCTTCGACAATTTGAAGGTGCCGGTCGAGAACCTGATCGGCGAGGAAGGCCGCGGCTTCCGCTACATCCTGGACGGCATGAACGCCGAGCGCTTGCTGATTGCCGCCGAGTGCATCGGCGACGCCAAATGGTTCCTGAAGAAGGCCACCGACTATGCGCGGGAACGCCAGGTGTTCGGCCGGCCGATCGGCCAGAACCAGGGCATCCAATTCCCGCTCGCGAAGGCCTATGCGCAGATGCGCGCGGCCGAGCTGATGGTGCGCGAAGGCTGCGCCAGGTTCGAAGCTGGCCATACGCCGGGTGAGGAAGCCAACATGGCCAAGCTGCTGGCGGCGGAAGCGAGCTGGGCAGCGGGCGAGGCCTGTATCCAGACGCATGGCGGCTTCGGCTTCGCCGAGGAATACGACATCGAAAGAAAATTCCGCGAGACGCGGCTGTACCAGGTGGCGCCAATCAGCACCAACCTGATCTTGTCGTATATCGCGGAGCATGTGCTGGAACTACCCAGGAGTTACTGAAGCCTCTCCCGCCGCGGGCGGGAGAGGCTTAAGATGCATCGATGCATCACCCCCTCTCCGAGCTCCTCGTCGTCTCCATCGAACAAGCGGTTGCCGCACCCTACTGCAGCTCCCGCTTGGCCGATGCCGGAGCGCGCGTCATCAAGATCGAGCGTCCCGAAGGCGATTTTGCCCGTGGCTACGACAAAGCCGCCAACGGCCTCTCCAGCTATTTCGTCTGGCTGAACCGCGGCAAGCAAAGCCTGGTCGCCGACATCAAGAACCCGGACGATGCCGCGCTGGTGCACCGGATCCTGGCGCGTACCGACGTGTTCATCCAGAATCTCGCACCCGGCGCGGCGGCGCGGTCGGGCTTCGGTTCCGACAATCTACGCGAACGGCATCCACGGCTGATCACTGTCGATATCTCGGGCTACGGCGATATCGGGGATTACGCCACCATGAAGGCGTACGATCTGTTGGTGCAGGCCGAATCCGGGCTGGCGATGATTACCGGCCATCCGGCTGGGCCAGGTCGCGTTGGCGTTTCCGCCTGCGACATCGCCTGTGGCATGGCGGCACATTCCGGTGTGCTGGAAGCGCTGATCGAGCGTGGCATTACCGGCTACGGCAAAGGCCTCAAAGTCAGTCTGTTCGACGGCATGGCGGACTGGATGAACGTGCCGTTGCTGTTTTACGAAGGCACCGGCAAGGCGCCGCAGCGGCTGGGTCTGGCGCACCCCTCCATCTGCCCCTACGGCGCCTTTGCTACCGCGGATGGCGCGCTGGTGCTGATCTCCATCCAGAACGAACGCGAATGGATGGAGTTCTGCACGAAGTTCCTGGAAGAACCGGATTTGCCGCGGCGCGAGGGCTTCCAGACCAACGTCATCCGTGTCGCGCATCGCTTGGAGGTGGATGCACATGTTGCGGCTGTCTTCGCGGGTCTAACTCGAGAGCAGGCGGCGGTGAAGTTGCGGGCGGCAAATACAGCGTATGGATTTGTCAATGATGTGGCAGCTTTCTCGCACCACCCGGCATTGCGCCGCACCACAATAGGGACGCCGAACGGACCGGTCCCGATCGCCGCCCCGCCGGTATTGTTCAGCGACGGGCCACGTGAACTGGGTCCGGTGCCGGCGATCGGCGAACACTCCGCTGCCATTCGCGCGGAGTTCGCGGGATGAGGGTGGCTTGCTAACGTACAGCGGCCGGACGGGGCGACGCGACCAAGGACGATCGCCGCACCAGGAATTCGAACAGTGCCAGCAGCGGCAGCGGGACGGCGAAAAGTACCGCAGCAAACAAAATCGCGGCATTGCTGCCGGCTGCATCATGCAGCCATCCTGCCAAGGCGGGGCTGGTGGCCTGGAACAGATAATGCAAGGTGTAGAACACACCGAAGCCGGCGGCGCGGTCGGCGGCCGGCAAGATGCGTGTTGGTAGGGCGGTGATGACGCCGGGCGGCGGTCCGATTGCCAGCCCTAGAACGACGCAGGCAAACGCTGGTCGTGCTCCGGCGACCAGCATCAGCAATGCCGACACGGCGATCAGGCAGAAGAGGACGACGATTGCATATTGGCGATTGCTGCGTTGCGCTACGTAGCCGCCTACGGGGATCGATACCATGCCGACCCAAAGCGCTAGACTGACGAGGGCGCCGGATCGGGCGATCGTCAGGCTGGCATGCTCTGCCAGGAATGCGGGCGCGAAACTGAAATAGACGACCAGGCCGCCGTTGAACATGCCCCATATCATGCCCGCAACGATGACTGGAGCCAGGGTTGGCCATGACGGAAGTGCTCGTTGCCGTCTTGTCGCCATCCCCCCTTGTGGGGTGGAGTCGAAATCTGCGACAGGAGTGTCGTAGCAGATGCTGATCAGCAGCAGCGATAACACGCATGCGCCGGCAGCGAGCAGCATCATTGCGCGCCAGCCGAACAGGCCCGCGAGGGCAGGTTGTACAAACAATCCGAGCGCGATGCCGAATGGCCATGTTGACAGGATCACGGCCATGGCCAGCACCATTTCTCGTCGTGCGAACCGATCAGGCTGCCGATTTCGGCGAAGTCGATCTGCAAATCTTTGATCAGGAACGGTGCGGCGGAGCCGATCGTCTGGTACTGAAATCCCATCGCAGTGCGGGCCATGAATAACACGCCGAGAATAAGCCAGCGACGGCTAGCTCCAACGCTGGTCTCAACCACTCATTCGGTCTCCCTGGGTGCCGCGGCGAGCGCGGCAGAAGATCATGTACGCGACGGCAAAAGTCGATCAGTCATTCCATCCGTGGCCGCACTTCCTGGCACAGCAGTCGCAGCGATTCCATCATCTGCTCCGGCGGAATTGACGCGCCGAAATTCAGTTCCGCCAGGATGCCGTCGATGCCCAACTCCTGCTGCAACTGCCGCAGGCGCTCGGCCACGTAGTCCGGTCCGCCGATCACCACCTTGTCGCGCAGCACATCGGCATAGCTGATGGAACGCACTTCTTCTAGCTCTGCCCGCCGCCGTTTGTTCGGCGAACCTTCGAGCTGAGTGATCAGCTTCCGATAGCCCAGCATGATGCTGGGTTCCGCTTGTTCGCGCGCCAGCGCGTCCGTCGCTGCAACATGCAGCGTCAGACGCAGGTAGACATTGCCCTTGCCGGGGTGACCGGCGGTTTTGTACGCGGCGCGATAGGCCTGCAGATCCGGCGCCAGTCCCGCCAGCGAACCGCTGCGCACGGCGACGAACAGTGGGTAACCGATCTGGCCAAGCACCGGAAACGTGTCCTCGCTGGCACCGGCGATGCGGATCGGCGGGTGGGGCTGCTGGTATGGCCGAGGCACCGCGCGCGCGTCGTTGAAGCTGTAGTATTTACCTTGGTAGGAAAAGTTGGGCTGCGTCCAGGCCAGCTTCAGGATCTCGAGTGTTTCATAAAAGCGCTCGCGGCTTTCCGAATACGGCACGCCATACGCCGCATAGGCGCGTGGATTGCCGCTTCGCCCGGCGCCGAATAGCAACCGGCCCTGGCTGATCTGATCGACGGTGGCGGACTCCTCGGCAAGGCGGAGGGGGTGGCACAGCGGCAGTACCTGCACTGCGGTGCCGATCTTGATCCGGCTGGTACGTCCGGCAATCGCGGCGGCAATGGTCATCGGCACGCTCATCACGGAGCGCGTGGCCTGCTGGTGGATTTCCGCCAACCAGATCGCATCGAGACCCCAGCGTTCAGCTTGTTCCACTTGCGCCAGGCCCTGCGCGAAGGCGTCGGTATCCGATTGACCTGCCACCTGACGGTGGAATTCCACGTACCAACCGAATTCCATGGAAGCTCCCGTTTGGTCTGTCAGTGCCGGCGTCGTCATTGCGAGGAGCGAGGCGACGAAGCAATCTCGACCAAGTGTCCCTCGCGTAAACGAGATTGCTTCGTTGCCTCGCTCCTCGCAATGACGATACGGGGTCTTAGGCTACGGCCCGCCCGGCCATTCCGCAAATGCCGAAACGTGATCTGCGCCATATCGCGGAAGCATGGGGCATGATAAGGTCGCGCATCATGGAACTGCGCAGCCTCAGCTATTTCGTTCGCATTGCCGAACTCGGCAGCATCACGCGCGCCGCCGGGCATCTGCGCGTGGCACAGCCGGCGTTGACGCGGCAGGTGCAGCGGTTGGAGGAAGAACTCGGCACTGCCCTGTTCATCCGCGTCAACCGGGGTGTGCGGCTGACCGAGGCCGGCCAGCGCCTGTTCGACGGCGCTACCCGCATCCTGCGTGACGTTGAACGCACCGCCGACGAAATTCGGGCTCAGGATGCATTTCCCAGCGGCCGCATCATCCTGGGCATTACCCCCACGCTCTGCCCGGTGCTGGCGCCGGAACTCTTTGCCCGCATACGCCAGCAATTTCCCAACATCGAACTGAAGGTGGTGCATGCCGGCATGGTGCGGCTGGAGGAAATGCTGATCGATGGCCGCATCGACTTGGCGCTGCTGTCGGAGCTGTCGCGTAGCCGGCTGATCGTGTCCACGCGACTCGCCGAGGAGGAAATGGTGCTGGTGACAAAGCCCGGCGCACGTGCGCCGGGCATCGTCACCGCGGCCGAGTTGCGCCGCATCAGCCTGATTTTGGGCGACGGGCTGCGGGCGGCAATGGACGCGCTGCTGGCGGGGCTGGGGATCGAGTTGAAGGTGGAGATCGAGCTAAATGACCACGAGACGATCCGCCGAATGGTGCAGCAAGGCGTCGGTGCATCGATCCTGCCGCATGCCTCGGTAGCCGGCGAATGCGCGCGCGGATTGACCGAGGCGCACCCGCTAACCGCGACCGGCATTTTCCGCACACTGGCGCTTGGCGTGGCCGCCAACCGCACGAGCTCGGTGGCGCGTGAGGCGGTGGCGCAAGTGACGACGAAGCTGCTGAAGGATTGGGAGCCTATGCTGCGCAAACCTCTCCCGCGAAGTGGGAGAGGTCGAGACGCGAAGGGTCGAGGGTGAGGGCGATCGGGAGGACACGCAGCTTTATGCCACGGGGCGGTGCATGTCTGCGGGTGAATGGAAGAAGGTCCGCGTACCGACCCGATCACCCTCACCGCGGCGCTAACACCTCGGCGCTAACGCGCCTTGACCTCTCCCGCTTCGCGGGAGAGGTCTCCGTCGCTCCCCGTGATACCTTTCCGCTATACCGTCGATCAAAAACCGGCATTTGGAACATCCCCCGCCGCTCGCTAACGTTCCCGCAACTCGGAAACCCAGGAGACCATCAGCATGCGGTTCGGTCTGTTCGGCAGCGCGGCAGCGCGGCGCAGCAGCGGCGAGTTCGATAGCGCGGAAGGCTACCGCGACTTCATCGAATACAACATCGAAGCCGAAGCCATGGGATTCCATAGCACCTTCGTCGTGGAACACCATTTCACCGGTTTCGGCCAGGTCTCTGCCACGCTGAACCTGCTCACCTGGCTCGGTGCCCGCACGCGCACGCTGCGGCTCGGCACCGCGGTGATCGTGCTGCCCTGGCACAATCCCGTATTGCTCGCGGAACAGGCGGCGACGCTGGACCTGCTGTCGGGTGGGCGGCTCGATTTCGGCATCGGCAAAGGCTATCGCTACAACGAATTCGCCGGGTTCCGTGTGCCGATGGAAGAGGCGGACGCGCGCTTCGAAGAAGCCATTGCCGTCATCCTGAAAGCCTGGACTTCGGAAGAGCGATTCTCCCATGACGGCAAATATTGGCAATTTGACGACATCGTCGTCGAACCTCCCACAGCCCAGAGGCCGCATCCCGCGGTGTGGATGGGTGCCGGCAGCGAGCGGTCGATCCGCAACGTTGCCGAACGCGGGTTCAATCTCCTGCTCGGCCAGTACGCCTCACCCGAGGACGTGGCACAGAGCATCGCCATCTATAAATCCTCGGTCGAAGCCGCGGGGCGTCGCTTCGATCCGATGCAGGTCGGCATCACCCGTGCCTTTTTCGTCGCCGAAAACGATGCCGAACGCGACGCTGCGCTGGAGCGGCGTTTGGCCAACCGGCTACGCCAGTTGAAGCTGGCAACGCGTCCCGACGGCACGGTGCATGGCGGACCCGACCGCGCCTCCGGTGATCCGCAGGCGGTGAACGTCAACAGTGCCATCTACGGTAGTCCTGATCAGATCGCCGGCAAGCTGGAAGCGCTGCAACAGGTCGGTGCAGGTTATGTGCTGATCAACGGGGGTGGTTCCGGTGGTGGCGAACGCGGACGCCGCAGCCTCCGCCGCTTTGCGCGCGAGGTTTTGCCGCTGTTCTCGGAGCAGGCACCGGCGCGGGCGGCGGAGTAGGCCGCGCATTCGAGTCGTAAGTTCCGCATCGCGTCGGGGCTCTGTGGCGTTCGAGAGCGCTCAGGTTTATTTGTGCGCGTGCAAGACCGGGATTGCTTCGTCGCTACGCTCCTCGCAAGGACAATTGCCACGTCCCTCGCAATAACAATCGCCACGCGCTTGCAATGACAATTGCTCCGCGCTTCGCACTGACAGGAAGGGGCTATGCTTCCCGCACCACCGGATTGCGCAGCGTGCCGATCTGGTTGATCTCGATTTCGATTGTATCGCCGTGCTTCATGTTCTCGGTGGCGCCTTCCGTGCCCATCCAGACGACGTCGCCGGGATACAGCGTCAGGTACCGAGTCATTGCCACCAGGTAATCCACCACACCAAACACCATGGCATTGGTGCGGAATTCGATCAGTTGCTTCCCATTTAGCCGCACCCTGGTCACCAGGCTCTCCAGGTCCACATCGGTCTCGATCCATGGTCCCATCGGCTTAAACGTGTCGGTGTTTTTGCTCCGCCACATCGTGCGGTCGCCCTTCTGCCAGGTGCGTTCCGACACGTCGTTGCCGATCGTCCAGCCCATCACGGCCGATAGCGCATTCTCCCGCGTCAGCGCGGTGCACTTGCGTCCGATCACCGCGACCAGCTCGCCCTCGTACTGCACCTGGTCCGTCGCATCCTTCGGAATGACGATGCTCTCGCCATGCGCGACCAGCGCATTGTTGGCGCGATAGCCGATATCGGGCTGCGTCGGCAGGTTCGGCTTTTGCCCAACCTTTTCCGCCACCTCCCGCACATGCTCGGGATAGTTCATGCCGCAGGCATAGAACGTGGGCGGAACGACGGGCACCAGCAACTTCACATCGTCAAATTTCAGCCGGTTGGGCGTGCGTTCCCAGGCATCGAACGGCGAGCCACGGACGGGGATGACGATGTCGCCTTCCACCATGCCATAGGTCGGCGTGCCATTCAGTGCGAAGCGTGCCCAGCGCATGTGCCGTCTCCTCCCGTTTGGTGCGGCAGGCCGACAAAGCAGGCGCCGCGGCGCGGACAGTACTGCGTCCCGCGCCGCGGTGCCATTGGGGACCGGCGGCGAAGCCGTGCTCTGCCTCAGGCTCCCGGAGTCGCCCGCGTACGCAACGACCGCGCCGCCGCCACCATGGCCTGCAATGCCGGCCGCACTTCTTCCCAGCGCCGGGTCTTCAACCCGCAATCCGGGTTCACCCAGATCTGCCAGTCCGCCAGACGCTGCCGTGCCAGCCCCAGCAGAGTTGCCATTTCCGAAGCATCAGGCACGCGCGGACTGTGAATGTCCCATACGCCCGGCCCGATCTCGGCCGGATACGCGCCGTCGGCGGCAGTAAAAGCGTCCAGCAGCTCCATGCGGCTACGCGTCGTCTCGATCGAGATTGCGTCGGCGTCCAGCGCCGCGATTGCCGGCATGATGTCGTTGAATTCGGAGTAGCACATGTGGGTGTGGATCGCCGTCGCATCCGCCACCCCGGCCGTGGCCAGACGGAAGCAGGCGACCGCCCAGTCCAGATAGGCTGATCGGTCGGCGTGGCGCAGCGGCAGGCCCTCGCGGAAGGCGGGTTCGTCCACCTGGATCACGGCGAGGCCGGCTGCTTCCAGATCCGCCACCTCGTCGCGGATCGCCAGGGCGAGCTGGCGGCACACCGTCTCGCGCGGCAGGTCGTCGCGCACGAACGACCATTGCAGCAGGGTCACGGGCCCGGTCAGCATGCCCTTCACCGGGCGGCCGGTACGCGACTGCGCATAGGCCGACCACCGCACCGTCATCGGTTCCGGCCGCGCCACGTCACCCCACAGGATCGGCGGCGCCACGCAGCGGCTGCCATAGGACTGCACCCAGCCGTGCTGCGTGACGGCGAACCCGTCCAGGCGCTCGGCAAAGTATTTCACCATGTCGTTGCGTTCGAACTCACCGTGCACCAGCACGTCGAGCCCGATTTGCTCTTGCCAGTCGATCGCCTCATCGATCCAGCGCGCAATGCTGGCATCGTACGCGGCCGTGTCCGTGGTGCCCCGCGTCAGCGCTGCACGCGCCTGGCGCACCGCGCCGGTCTGCGGGAAGGAGCCGATCGTCGTGGTGGGGAACAACGGCAGCGGCAGCTTCTGCCGTTGCGCATGCCGGCGCTGCGCATAGGGGCTGGCACGCCGGGCCATGGCGGGCGTGGTCGCGGCCAGACGTGCGGCTACCTCCGGACGATGCACCCGCGGAGAGACGCGGCGCGCGTGCAGGGCGGCGTCGCTGGCCTGGAGCTGCGCGGCGATGGCCGCCTCTCCCTCGTCGAGGCCGCGGGCGAGCGTCGCCACTTCCGCCAGCTTCTGCCTGGCAAATGCGAGCCAGGGCCTTATCTCCGGGTCCAGTTTTGTTTCGGTGGACAGGTCGACCGGCACGTGGAGCAGACTGCAGGATGGCGCCACCATCAGCCGGCGCGTTCCGCGGCGGGTTGCGACACGCTGCAACGTGGCCAGCGCCGCTCGCAGGTCGGTGCGCCAGACATTGCGCCCGTCCACCACGCCGAGCGACAGCCAGCGCTCAGCCGGCACAGAGTCGAGGGCGGCGTCCAGGTCAGCCGCACCGCGCACCAGGTCCAGGTGCAGGCCGGCAACCGGCAGTCCCGCCGCGACCGGCAGGTTGTCAGCCAACGGCCCGAAATAGCTGGAGAGCAAAATGTCGGGTGTGGGGGATCGGGCCAGGGTGGTGTAGGCGTGATGGAAGGCGGCCTTCACCTTCTCCGCCAGGTCAAGCGCCAGTACCGGCTCGTCGATCTGCACCCAGGCGGCGCCTGCTTCCGCCAGCTCGCGCAGCAACTGCGCGTAGACCGGCAGAATCCCCGGCAGCAGATCCAGAGGATCGGAGCCATCCACGCTCTTGGCCACGCAGAGGAAGCTGACCGGACCCAGCAGGACGGGGCGGGTGCGCAGGTTCACCGCCGCGGCTTCGCGGAAATGCGCCAGCGTGCGGTTCTCCGTCAGGGCGAAGCTTTGCCCGGCGGCCAGCCGCGGCACCAGATAATGGTAGTTCGTATCGAACCACTTGGTCATTTCCAGCGCCGGCAATCCGGCGGCGATGCCGGCTGCTGCCTCCTCCGCCGTGCCGCGTGCCCCGCGTGCCAAGGCAAAATAGGTTGCGAGCGACACCGGACCACCGGTCCAGCCATAGCCGGGCGGGATCGCCCCCAGCATGCAGGCGGTGTCCAGCACGTGGTCGTAAAGCGAGAAATCGCCCGAGGGTACGTGGCTGATCCCCAGTTCCGCCTGCTGCGTCCAGTGCCGGGCGCGGAGCGTGGCCGCGGCGGACTGCAATGCGGCGGCATCGGTTTCACCGCTCCAGAAGCGTTCGAGTGCCTGCTTCAGCTCGCGCCGCGCGCCGATGCGGGGGAAGCCGAGATTGCTGGCGACGGTCATGCGCGCCTCCCGCGGCTGATGGCGTGAGGAACGGCGAATCGGCGCGGAGCGCCGAAGCATTGGCTCATGGTCTTCTCCGACCGCCGGTTCACCCCGTCCGGCGGCGCTGGCTGGTGCGACGATGGCAGGTCTCCTGGCTCGCGGCTTGGAGCATGGCTGGCCCTCTCTTCCCAAGCCTCACCGGCTCAGTGAGCCATTCCGGAGCGCCGGAACGGACGGGCGAGCGGCAGGCCGCTGACAGTTGCGGGGGCAGCCGCCGACTTGCCCCCGGGCTGGTCAGGCCCGGCCGGGGCGCACGGCGTTCCCTTTTCACCTGCTTGCGCAGGACCATCGACACATAAGGATAGATTTATGTCTTTATGCAATGCAAGCGAAAACTCGGCAGCGCAAACGCGTCCCGTCGGCGAGCCCTGTGCTTGATCCAGCGCAATGCAGTCCGACGGCGACAGCGCCACGCTGCGATCCCTTCCGGCGCCCAAAGGGATCGAACGCCATGTCCACCACCGTCGCCCCGCTCAGGCCGAAGCAGGCGGGGGTCGCCAGGCTGCCGCACGGCTGGTGGCGAGCGGCAATTCCCGTGGCGCTGGCGGTGCTGATTGCCCTGTTGCCGCCGCCACCTGGCCTCGCGCCACACGCCTGGTACTACTTCGCACTGTTCTCTGGCGTCATTGCCGCGTTGGTCACCGAGCCGCTGCCCAACCCTGCCGTCGGCCTGATCGGATTGACGCTTGCCGCCGTGCTGTCGCGCTGGACCTTGTTCGGTCTGGCCGACCTGGCCAAACCCGGCTTCAACGTCGTTGGCCAGAGCGTGAGCTGGGCGCTGTCCGGTTTCGCCAGCACCACGGTCTGGCTGGTCGGCGGCGCCTTCATGTTTGCGCTGGGCTATGAAAAGACCGGGCTGGGCCGGCGCATCGCCCTGCTGCTGGTGCGCGCACTTGGCAAGCGCACGCTCACGCTGGGCTATGCCACGACGTTCGCCGACATGATCCTGGCGCCGTTCACGCCCTCCAATACCGCGCGCGGCGCCGGCATCATTTTCCCGATCGTGAACAACCTGCCGGCGCTGTACGATTCGAAACCGCACGACCCATCCGCGCGCAAGATCGGCGGCTACATCATGTGGACCACCTTCGCCGCCGACTGCGTCACGTCCACTTTGTTCATGACCGCCTGCGCGCCGAATTTCCTGGCGCGCGACTTCATCGGCCGCATTGCGCATGTCTCGATCAGCTATGCGGACTGGATGCGCGCGTCACTGCCCTTTGCGCTACCGCTGCTGCTGGCGCTGCCGGTGTTGGGATATTGGCTGTTTCCACCAGGGATCAAGCGCAGCCCAGAAGCATCCGCCTGGGCCGGCGCCGAACTAGGGAAAATGGGCCGCATCACCTGGCGCGAGACCACGCTTGGGGTGCTGGTGCTGTGCGCGATCTTGTTGTGGATCCTGGGCGGCAGCTTCATCGATCCGACCCTGGCGGCATTCCTGGTGCTGTCGGCGATGCTGGTGCTGGGCGTGGTCACCTGGAAGGACATGGCGCGCAACGATGCCGCCTGGACCACGATCGTACTGCTTGCGACCCTGGTCACGCTGGCAGATGGGCTGTCGCGCGCCGGATTCGTGAAATGGTTCGCCGATTTCACCGCGATGCATGTCGGCGGGCTGCCGCCGATGCTGATCCTGATGAGCCTGGTCGCGATCTATTTCGTATCGCACTACATGTTCGCGAGCCTGACGGCGCACACCACGGCGATGATGCCGATGATGCTGGCGGCCGGGCTGGCGATCCCCGGCCTGTCGCCGATGACGCTGGCAATCGGGCTGGCGATGACGACGGGGATCATGGGCATCCTGACGCCCTATGCGACCGGCGCGGCACTGCCGTACTATAACAGCGGCTACCTGACGCCGGCGCAGTTCTGGCGCCTGGGTGCGATCTTCGGCGCGATCTTCCTGGCCGCATTGTTGTTCGTGGGCGTGCCACTACTTGGGGGGTGACGCTACCGCTCCCGCGCAGGCGGGAGAGGTTAAGACGCCGGAGGCGTCGCGGGTGAGGGTGATCGGGTTGGTACTCAGTATCGGGTTGGTAGTCAGTGCAGCCTGCCGACCCGATCGCCCTCACCCTCGACGCTTCGCGTCTCAACCTCTCCCACTTCGTGGGAGAGGTTTCGTGGGTTTTGGTTACGACCACAGGTTCGGCGTGATCGTCGCAGAGTAGCCGGATACGAATTCGCTGGCTTCGCCCGTTGTGGGATCGTAGCCGTGCCGCCGCACGGTGCCGATGTTGCCGCCGTAGAGATGGATCGAGATCGACGGCCGGTCGGCCAGCGCATTCGCCACCGTGTGGATGTCGCCGATCCGCGGCGACACGGCGGTGACCTCGCCGGGGTGCAGCCGGCACGGCTCGCCGGCGCAGAACTTCCGCCCGTCGGCATCGCGCGTGTAGGGCACCGCTTCTTCAGCGCCTCGCAGCATGCCGACCAAGCCCCACATCAGGTGGTCGTGCACCGGCGTGCGCTGGCCGGGGCCCCACACGAAACTCACCAGGCTGAATCGGTCGAGCGGATCGCAATACAGCAGGTATTGCCGGTAGCGCGCCGGGTCTGGTGCGGCGAAGGCATCGGGCAGCCAGTCGTCGTGCGCGATCAGACCGGAGAGCAGATCGTGGGCGGGGGTGAGGACGGCGTCCTCGGCATTGCCTTCATGCTCGACCAGACGGGTAACGGCGGCGACGAAATCGCGCAGGCGGGCGACCGGCATCGGTGAGGAACTCCCCTTGCGAAGGCGGCTGGAAGATTATCGCCTGCGCAGTGCCATCGGGAAGTGTTTTGTTCTGTGGCGCAGCCGTGGGGGAGGGGGATTTCGCCCGGCCCCGGCCTCTCGACGTCGCGACCGGACAGCGCCATGTGTAAAGCGCCATGTGTACTGGGCCGAGGAGCCCCCATGTCCGAAACATTGCTGCGCCCGTCCCCGCCCGCGTTGTTCATGCCGGAGAAGCAGCCGGCGAAGCCGCTGACGCGCCGGTTCAAGGTGGTTTCCGAGTACGCACCCAGCGGCGACCAGCCGACCGCGATCGCCGAGCTGGTGCGTGGCGTGGAAGCGCAGGAGATGGACCAGGTACTGCTTGGCGTCACCGGCTCGGGCAAGACCTTCACCATGGCGAAGGTGATTGAGGCGGTGCAGAAGCCCACCCTGATCCTGGCGCCGAACAAGACGCTGGCGGCGCAGCTCTACGGCGAGATGAAGCAGTTTTTCCCGGACAACGCGGTGGAATACTTCGTTTCGTATTACGACTACTACCAGCCCGAAGCGTACGTGCCGCGCACCGACACCTATATCGAAAAAGATGCGCAGATCAACGAGCAGATTGACCGGATGCGGCATGCGGCGACGCAGGCGCTGCTGGAACGGAATGATGTCGTGGTGGTGGCGTCGGTGTCGTGCATCTATGGTATCGGCTCGGTCGAGACTTACTCGCGCATGGTGGTGCGGCTGGAGGTGGGCGGGCGAATCGATCGCGATGCGATGGCGAAGGCGCTGGTCGATCTGCAATACCGCCGCAACGACGCCGCGTTCCAGCGCGGCACGTTCCGGCTGCGCGGCGAGATCGTCGATATCTTTCCTTCGCATTATGAAGACCGTGCCTGGCGGGTATCCCTGTTCGGGGATGAGATTGAATCCATTCATGAGTTCGATCCGCTGACCGGTGACAAGACCGCGGCGCTGAACGAGATCGTTGTGTACGCGAACAGTCACTACGTGACGCCGCGGCCGACGCTGACTCAGGCGATTCGGGACATCAAGGTGGAGTTGAAGCAGCGGCTGGCGGAGCTGACGGCGGAGGGCAAGCTGCTGGAAGTGGAGCGGCTGCAGCAGCGCACGACGTTCGATATCGAGATGATGGAGACCACCGGCTCCTGCAAGGGCATCGAGAACTATTCGCGTTATCTTACCGGGCGTAATCCGGGCGAGCCGCCGCCGACCTTGTTCGAATACCTGCCGGAGAATGCGCTGCTGATCGTGGACGAAAGCCACGTGACGGTGCCGCAGTTGGGCGGCATGTATCGCGGCGACTTCAACCGCAAGACCGTGTTGTCGGAGTTCGGTTTTCGCCTGCCTTCCTGCGTCGATAACCGTCCGCTGAAATTCGAGGAATGGGAACGGTTCCGCCCGCAGACCCTGTTCGTTTCGGCGACGCCGGGGCCGTGGGAGATGGAACGCACCGCGGGCGTGTTCGCCGAGCAAGTGATCCGGCCGACCGGGCTGATCGATCCGGTCACGGAAGTGCGGCCGGTGGAGCACCAGGTGGACGATCTGCTGGCGGAATGCCGCACGGTGGCGTCGCGCGGCGGGCGCGTGCTGGTGACGACTCTGACCAAGCGCATGGCCGAGGACCTGACGGACTACCTGACCGAGCACGGGGTGAAGGTGCGGTACCTGCACTCCGACATCGACACGCTGGAGCGGATAGAGATCATCCGCGATCTGCGGCTGGGCGTGTTCGACGTGCTGGTGGGGATCAACCTGCTGCGCGAGGGGCTCGATATTCCGGAATGCTCGCTGGTGGCGATTTTGGATGCGGACAAGGAAGGGTTCCTGCGGTCGCAGACCTCGCTGATCCAGACCATCGGGCGGGCGGCGCGCAACGTCGATGGGCGGGTGGTGCTGTATGCCGACACGATGACGCGGTCGTTGCGAGCGGCGATCGAGGAGACCGAACGACGGCGCAACAAGCAGCGCGCGTGGAACGAAGCGCACGGCATCACGCCGGTTTCCATCAAGCGGACGATCGGCAAGGTGCTGGAGAGTGTGTTCGAGCAGGACTACGTGACGGTGGCGCCGGTGAAGGATGCGGGCACGGCGGAGTTCGTCGGGAAGGATTTGAAGGCGACAATCGCCGAATTGGAAAAGCGGATGCGGGCGGCGGCGGCTGATCTGGAATTCGAGGAAGCGGCGCGGCTGCGTGATGAGCTGCGGCGGCTGGAGGCGCTGGATCTGGGGCTGGAACCGCCCCCGGCATCGAGTGCCTCGCTGCGGCCGGCGGGGGTTGGATCGCGGGGACGGAAGGACCGGACGCCGGAGCCGATGGGGCCGGGGGGAGGGGGGTACGACCCGTCGAAGCGGCGGGGGAGGGGAGGAATGAGAAGGCGGGGGCCGTGAGGGAGCCTGAGTGGTCGAGCGGAATGCCGGTCGAGGTGGCAAGGGATTTTTCGGTCAGAATGTTTCCGGACAGGGCTGTTATACGCAAGAAAGTTGCGAGCCCTGGATAGCGGCGGCTCGGTCGGAGGATCGGTACTGGTCCAAAATTGGGAACATTTCGGCCAGCGCGCGGCCCGCCAGGACGCCGGCAACCGGCCATGCCGGTGCGCGGTCGCCGGCGCCCGATGTCGGGGATGGTGCGTTGGCAATTTTCGGTGGCGACAGCAGCGCCGTGGCCGGGGCGGCCGGGGTCTCTGCGATGTCGCCGATTGCGCCGGGCAGGATGCTGGGGTTCTTGCACGATTTCAGGCCGCACGCCGGTTGGCCGGGGCGGGAGCTCTTCGTGTCGCCGCCGAACGCCACGTTCGCTTGATGAGCGAAATTCGCGTTGGCGGGACGGAGACCGTTCTTGGTGCTGCCGAACGCCATGATGGCGCGGGACGGCTGCAGCCAGTCGTGGTGCCCGGGCGCGACACCGCGGCGGCGGCATATCCAGGCTAACGCATTGCCGAATGCGGCGGGGAGCGACGCGGCCGGTTGTTGGGCGGAGTCCGGCGGAAGGTCCGACCGATAGCACGACGACGGCCGTGTGCCGGCACAGTACTGGCGGATGGCGAGCCAATGCTCGCGGACCAGGAATGCGACCAGGACGAGGAACCGCACGATCCCGTCCCGCAGGCGCACGGACGCGTCCGGGCCGGCCCGATCTGCATCGGGGGAGTAGGCGTAGGCCGAGGAGGTGAGTGCGTTGCTGATCATGGCGGTGGTTGCGGAGCTGCCTTTCTTCGCGGGTTGAACCGAGCGGCCGTTAAGTTAGGACATCTGAGCATAGAAGTCAATCCCGTTAACCAAAAAATATCAGGTAAAAAATCTCGCAGAATCGCCTCTCACCGCGGGGGCCAAGAGGGCGGCCACGGGGGTGGCCACGGGGGCGGGCCGCGGGGCCATGGTACGGCCACGGGGCCATGGGTCGCTCCGGACATTGCTCGTCCATGCGCCACAGCGCCTCGACAGCGTGCGCGCCGGCCGGTTCTACTCCCCTTCCGCCCCATGTTCCGGCAACCGGTCCTTCAGCACGTCCCGTATCTCCGCCAGTAATTGCTCCGGTTTCGGCCCGGCAACGGCATCCTCACGGACATGCAGGCGCGTCAGCGCCTTCACCACCCAGAACACGGCGAACGCGACAATCACGAACTGGATGATCGCGTTGATGAACAATCCGAGGTTCAGCGTCGGCGCGCCGGCATGCTGCGCGTCGGCCAGCGAATCATAATGCTTGCCGTTCAGTGCGAAGAACACGTTGGAGAAATCCACCCCGCCGGTGAGCAATCCCAGCAGCGGATTGAACACGTCCTTCACCAGACTGTTCACCACCCCGGTGAAGGCCGCACCGATGATGATGCCGACGGCAAGGTCCACGACGTTGCCGCGCATGATGAAGCTGCGGAACTCGCTCACCCATCCCGGTGTCTTCAGGTCCATGGCTCTTCCCCCGTTTCTGATCCGCATCGTCGGCCCGCCCGGGTCACGGCCGGGCAGCGCAGGTTACGCCAGCTTGGCGATAGGCCCGATTGGCTGTGTGGTTTTGGCGTCACCCGGTAAGCAACAGGGCGATAATGCGCCAATCATGGAAGCTGCCGCCAGCGGCGCCGGCGACCCGATCGAAGGTGGTAGATGGCCTGGGCAAGCTCGGCCAGGACGGGGTGCCTCTGGAATAGGGTGCCCCCCTATTCTATATGTCCGTCATGACACACACAATTCGGGAAAAACAACGCCTGCTGGCCCGCGTGCGGCGCATTCGCGGCCAGGTGGAAGCGATCGAGCGTGCCCTGGAAGGCGCGGCGGAATGCGAGCAGGTGATGCACCTGATAGCGGGGGCGCGGGGGGCGATGGCGGGGTTGATGGCGGAGGTGGTCGAGGACCACGTTCGCACCCACCTGGTCGACGAATCGAAGCACCCGGGCGCGTTGAATGCCGAGGCCGCGGAGCAATTGCTCGAAGTCGTGCGAACCTATCTCCGGTGAGGTTGTCCATGGCCGAAACCGCCGCAGCCGCCGAGCCGTTTCGCCATTCCCACATCTTCCTGGGCGCGGCGCATGAGGCAAGCGAACGCAGCATGTGGGCGGTGATCTGGCTCTGCGGCGCCATGATGATTGCCGAAATTGCCGGCGGAGTGCTGTTCGGCTCGATTGCCCTGGTTGCCGATGGGCTGCACATGAGCACGCATGCCGGTGCGCTGTTGCTTGCCGCGCTTGCCTACTCCTACGCCCGCAAATACGCCAACGATCCGCGTTTCACCTTCGGCACCGGCAAGCTGGGGGACCTGGCGGGATTCACCAGTGCCATCATCCTGGCGATGATCGCACTCCTCATCGGGTACGAGGCCGTCACTCGCTTTTTCGCGCCTGTGCCGATCCATTTCGCCGAGGCGATTCCGATCGCCGGCCTGGGCCTGGTGGTCAACATCGCCAGTGCATGGTTGCTCAGCCGTGGCGCGCATCATCACGACCATGATCACGGGCACGGCCATGGGCATGCCCGCGACCATGGCCATGCGGAATACGATCAGGATGAATCGCACCGCATTGCGACGCCGGCGGGAGCGGTGGTTCTGGAAATATTTGAAGATGGCGTGCCGCCCCGCTTCCGCTTGTGCGCGGAATCAGGTCAACCGATGGCAGCGGCCGCCGTCTCGGTCGAGACGGTGCGGCCCGATGGCGCGCGGCAGTCATTCGCGATGGCCGATCGCGGGGGTTTCCTGGAATCGGTGGAGGAAATTCCCGAACCTCATGCGTTCACGGCGCAGGTGCGCATCGGCCGAGAAATCTACCCCGTGACGTTCGGGCATGAACATGCGCATGCCAGCGCGGGGCGCGACAACAATTTGCGCGCCGCGGTCGTTCATGTGATAGCGGATGCGACCGTTTCGGTGATGGTGATCGTGGGCCTGCTTCTGGCGCGGGCGTTCGGCTGGCTGTGGATGGACCCGATGGCGGGCATCATGGGCGCCGGCGTGATCGCAAGCTGGTCGTTGGGCCTGATCCGCGACACCGGCGCCGTCTTGCTGGACATGAACCCTGATCGGCGCATGGCGGAGAATCTGCGGCAGGCGATCGAGGGCGACGGCGACGC
>Ga0335075_10005263_pt1 | contig 20135 bp, 21 predicted proteins | sample Lox_Sample_24_FD_206723 | JGI IMG/M metagenome (GOLD analysis project Ga0335075, IMG submission 206723) | Soil microbial communities from Loxahatchee National Wildlife Refuge, Florida, United States - Lox_Sample_2.4 | ecosystem: Environmental > Terrestrial > Soil > Wetlands | place: USA...
CCCTGCGTCGAGCAGCGCCTTGAGAATCACCGGGATGCCGCCGATGCGGTGCACGTCGAAGGCGACATATTTTCCCGCGGGCTTGAGGTCCGCGATATAGGGCGTGCGCCGCATGATCGCGACGACGTCGTCGAGCGTGAAGCGGATTCCCGCCTCGTGCGCGATCGCCGGCAGATGGAGCCCGGCGTTGGTCGAGCCACCGGTCGCGCCCACCACCACGGCCGCGTTCTCGAGCGCGCGCCGCGTCACGATATCGCGCGGCCGGATGCGGTTCTCGAGCAAGCTCATCACCGCGCGCCCCGATTCAACCGCGAACCGGTCGCGGTCCTCGTAGGGCGCCGGCGCCCCGGCCGAGCCCGGCAGCGCGAGCCCGATCGCCTCGCTTACCGTCGCCATCGTGTTGGCGGTGAATTGTCCGCCGCACGCGCCCGCCGACGGGCAGGCCGCGCATTCGAGCTCGTGCAGCTCTTCGTCGCTCATCTTGCCGGCCGCGTGCTGTCCCACCGCCTCGAACACGTCGACCACCGTCACGTCGCGGTCGTGGAAGCGGCCGGGCAGGATCGAGCCGCCGTACATGAAGACGCTCGGCACGTTCAGGCGCAGCATCGCCATCATCATCCCGGGCAGCGACTTGTCGCAGCCGGCGAGCCCCACGAGCGCGTCATAGCAATGCCCGCGCATGGTGAGCTCGATCGAATCGGCGATGAGATCGCGCGAGACGAGCGAGGATTTCATCCCCTGGTGGCCCATGGCGATGCCGTCGGTCACGGTGATGGTGGTGAACTCGCGAGGGCTGCCGCCCGCCTCCGCAACCCCCTTCTTGGCCGACTGCGCCTGGCGCGAGAGCGCGATGTTGCAGGGCGCGGCCTCGTTCCAGCAGGTCGCGACGCCCACCAGCGGCTGGTGGATCTCGTCCTCAGTCATTCCCATCGCGTAATAATAGCTGCGATGCGGTGCGCGGTCCGGCCCTTCGGTGACATGGCGCGAGGGTAGCCGAGACTTGTCCCAGCGTTTCTGCAGCATTGGCGTTTCCTCCGTTGGGCGGCGGTAAAAAACTCAGGCGATGCGGCGAAGCGCCGCCTCGAGCCGGGCGAGCTCCGCCTCGGCCGCGGCGAGCCGCTCGCGGTTCTCCTCGACGACTTCCTCGGGCGCGCGGCTGACGAACGCTTCATCGGCGAGCTTCTGCTTGAGCCGCTCCGCCTCGCGCCCGATCTTGCCGCGCTCGCGGTCGAGCCGCGCGCGTTCGGCCGCGAGATCGACGATCTCGGCAAGCGGCAGGATCACCGTCGCCTCCTCGACGATCGCCTGCGCCACCCCGCGCGGCGGCGCACCCTCGATCGGCCTTATCTCCGAAACCCGCGCGAGCCGCCCGATCGCCTCGCGCCAGCGTTCGGCGCGCGCGAGCGTCGCCGGCAGCGCGTCCTTGAGCAGGATCGGCGTGCGCGTTGCCGGCGGAACGTTCATCTCCGAGCGCACCGTGCGCACTTCGCCGATCAGCCGCACCAGCCACTCCAGCTCCACGCGCGCGGCCTCCGGATCGGCCACCGCGACGGGCGCGGGCCAAGGCGTGCGGATCAGGCTCCCCGAAGGCCCGTAGCCCAGCCGCTCCCAGAGCTCCTCGGTCGCGAAAGGCGCCGCCGGGTGCAGCAATCGCAGCAATGTGCCGAGCACGTGCGCGGCCGTCGCCCGCACCTCCGCCGCCTCCTCGCCGCCCGCGGCCAGCGCGGGCTTGGCGAATTCGAGGAACCAGTCGCAGAACACGTGCCAGGCGAAGCGGTAGCAGGCGGCCGCATATTCATCGAAGCGGTAAGCCTCAAGCGCCGCACTCGCCTCTTCCGTCGCACGGTTGGCGGCGTCCAGCACCCAGCGGCAGAGCGGCAGCGTCGCCGCCTCCGGCCGGAAGCCCGGATCGGGGCGGATCCCGTTCATCTCGCAGAAGCGCGCCGCGTTCCAGATCTTGGTGACGAAGCTCCGCGCCGTCTCGACCCGCGCCGGCCCGAGCTTGATATCGCGCCCCGGCCCGGTGAGCTGGACGATCGCGAAGCGCAGAGCATCGGCGCCGTAACGATCGATCAACTCAAGCGGATCGATGATGTTGCCTTTGGATTTCGCCATCTTCTGCCCGTGCTGGTCGCGCACGAGCCCGTGGATGTAGACGGTGCGGAACGGCACGTCGTGCATGAAGTGGTGGCCCATCATCATCATTCGGGCGACCCAGAAGAAGATGATGTCGAACCCCGTCACCAGCACGTCGGTCGGGTAGTAGCGGCTCAGCTCCTTCGTCTCCGCCGGCCACCCTAGCGTCGAGAAGGGCCAGAGCGCGGAGCTGAACCAGGTGTCGAGCACGTCCTCGTCCCGCCGCAGCGCCGTTTTCACTCCGTAATGAGCTTCCGCTGCTGCCGCCGCCGCCTCGTCCCCTTCGGCGACGAAGATCGTCTCGTCCGGCCCGTACCAGGCCGGGATGCGGTGGCCCCACCAGAGCTGGCGGCTGATGCACCAGGGCTCGAGGTTGCGCATCCAGGCGAAGAACGTGTTCTCCCACTGCTTGGGCACGAACTCGGTTTTTCCCGATTCCACCGCCGCGACCGCGGGCTTGGCAAGCTCCACCGCGTTGCAGAACCATTGCCATGTCAACAGCGGCTCGATCGGCACGCCCGAGCGGTCCCCGTGCGGAACCTGGTGCACGTGCGGCTCGGACTTTTCCAAGAGCCCCAATTCCTCGAGCCGCTCGACGATCGCCCCGCGCGCATCGAAACGATCCCGCCCGTCGAGGCCGCGCAGAAACCGGCCCTCGGGCGAAACCTCGACAAAGGGCTCGATCTCGTCGAGCCTCACCTTCGCCTCGCGGTCGAGCACCGAGGGCATCGCAAGCCCATGCCGCTCGCCCACCTTGAAATCGTTGAAGTCGTGCGCCGGCGTGATCTTCACCGCGCCGGTTCCCTTCTCGGGATCCGAGTATTCATCGGCGATGATCGGGATCCGCCGGCCGACCAGCGGCAGGATCGCCTCCCGTCCGATCAGCGCCCTATAGCGCGGATCATCCGGATGCACCGCCACCGCGACATCGCCCAGCATCGTCTCCGGCCGCGTCGTCGCAACCGTGATGAACGCCCCGTCCGCATCCGCGATCCGGTATCGGATGTGCCAGAGCGTGCCCTTCACCTCGCGGCTCTCCACCTCGAGGTCCGAGATCGCGGAGCGGAATTTCGGGTCCCAGTTCACCAGCCGCCGCGCGCGATAGATCAGCCCCTCGCGGTAGAGCGTGATGAACACACGCCGCACTGCCTCCGAAAGCCCCGCATCCATCGTGAATCGTTCGCGCGGCCAGTCGAGCGAGGCCCCGAGCCGCCGCAGTTGCCGGCTGATGGTCCCGCCCGATTCCTCCCGCCATTGCCACACCCGCGCGACGAACGCCTCGCGCCCCAGCTTCTCGCGGCTCGTTCCCTCCTCCGCCAGCTTCCGCTCCACCACCATTTGCGTCGCGATCCCGGCATGGTCGGTGCCCGGCTGCCAGAGCGCGTCGCGCCCCTGCATCCGCCGCCAGCGGATCAGCGTGTCCTGGATGGTGAAGGTGAGCGCGTGCCCGATATGCAGGATGCCGGTGACGTTCGGCGGCGGCACGACGATCGTGAAGGGTCGCGCCTCGCTCTCCGGCCGCGCGGCGAAGGCTCCGCTCGCCTCCCATTCGGCATAGCGGCGCCCCTCGATCGCCGCCGGGTCGTAATTCTTCTCCAGCATCGCCGATGCTTTGGCTCGCCCCGCGCACCAGCGCAAGTGCAACCAGAGCTATGGAGCGATGCGTCCGAGCACGCGCTCGATCTCCGCGCGCACCAGCCGTTCCACCAGCCCCGGCAAGTGCGCATCCAGCCAGGCCTTGAGCAGCGGGCGGATCTCCTCCCGCACCAAATCCTCGATCGTCGGCCCGCCATGGTGCACGAGCGTCCCGCGCTCGCTCGCCAGCCGCTTGACCAGGCCGCCCACCGCCGCCGCCGCCGCCGCCGCAGGCTCGGGCGCCATCAACCGGGCTTCGCTCCCCGCCTCCTCCTCGCGCACCGCCGGGGCCCAGCGGTCGCCCGACCCCGCCTCCTCCGCGCCGTGCGGGGCGGGCGCCCGGCCCGGCTCCGCGGGATCGGAGACCATCATCGAGCTGTCGAGCACCAGCACGTCCTCCTTCCGAGGCTCTGCCTGGGGCGCCGGCGGCGCCGCCGCGGCGGGCGCGGACTTGGGCGCCGCCTCGTCCTCGTTCAGGATGCGCCGGATCGAGGCGAGGATATCCTCCATCGAGGGCTCCGCCGGCGCGCCGGCGCCCCCGCCCTTGCCCGGCGGATCCGACCCTCCGCTCATCTTTGGCCGCTCATCGTCACCCCTCGCCTCCTCGCTCCTCAATGCTGCGCCGGCGCGCCCGCGGGCACCGTCGGCGGAACGGGCGGCGGCACGTACGTGCCCGGGTTGGCCGGGCCGCCGGTGCCGAACAGCGCATCGCGGACCGAGTCATAGTACGCGTCCTCGTTGTAGTACGGCACCGGCAGCTTGAGGTCGCGCGCCGTGAGCCGCCCGATCGCCTCCGCGACCCCGTAGGACGCCGTCACCATGCTCGCGAGGTTCTGCACCAGCGTCGTCTCCGCCGTCAGCAGGTTCTGCTGCACCTGCAACACGTCGAGCGTGGTCGCCGTGCCGACGATCGCCTCGCGCTCGGTGCCCTCGAGCGCGATCCGGTTGGCCTTCACCGCTGCCTGGCTCGAGGTGATCGCCGCCTGCGCCGCGACCAGCGTCTCCCACGCCTGCGAGGCGGACTGCACCGCCGCGCGCCGATCGTAGTCCAGGCTCTGCACGGCCGCGTCCTGATTCTGCTTGGCCTGGCGGATGGTCGCGTACTCGCCCCCGCCCTGATAGAGCGGCACCGCGAGGTTCGCCGTTACCGACCAGCCGCGGTAATTATTGTCCGGGGTCTGCGGGTTGTTCTCGGCATAGGCGCTGGCCTGCACGTTCACCGTCGGCATCAGCGCGGCGAACGCAAGCGAGACGGCGTTCTTCGCCGCCGCGAGCGTGAAGAGCTGATAGATCACCGTCGGGTTGTTGGCGGCGGCGAGGTTGTCCGCCGCCTGCTCCGAGTTCACCGGCAAAACGAGCGGCTGCGGGTCGCCGAGCTTCGCCGCCGCCGGCGATCCCACCTGCTGAAGGTAGGTCGCGAGCGCGGTCTGCAGATCGCCCTTGGCCGTCTCGAGCTCGGACTGGCCCTGCGCCAGCCCGGCCTCGGCCTGCGCCACGTCCGTCTGCGTCAGCTCGCCCACCCGGAACCGGTCCTGGGTCGATTCGAGCTGCTCTTGGAGCACCTCGACGTTGTTCTGGTTCACCGCGACCAGCGCGCGGTTCTCGATCACGCCCACATAGGCCGAGATCACGTTGTCGAACACCGTTCCCTCGGTCGCGATCAGCTGCGCGCGCTCCGCCCGCACCTGGTTCTCGGCCTCGAACACGCTCGCCCGCGTCTTGCCGCCCTCGAAGACCGGCTGCGTCACCGTCGCCTGGCCAACCAGCGTGTCGCGGTTCAAGTCGGTCGTTTCGGTGCCGCCGGGCGAGAAGAACGTCGGCCCGACCTGGGTGATCTGGTTCTCGTTCTGGTAGCCGGCGCTCCCGTTCACCACCACGGTCGGCCGCCATCCCGAGAGCGCCTTGGGCACGTTCTCGTCCACCGACCGCAAATTGGCTCGCTCCTGCAGGAGCTGCGGGTTGGTGTCGTAGGCCTCCACCAGCGCCTGCCCGAGCGTCGTCGGAATCGCCTGCCCCACAGCCTGGGCCAGCGCGCCCCGGGGCAGGAGGGCGGGTGCGAGGGCGAGCACGAGGCCGAGGGCCGTGCTGCAACGTACGATCGTCCTTCGCATCCCCGTTGCGTCCCCTCTCCAACGCCCGCCCCGCCGGCGTCCGTGCGCTCGAAGCGAACCACCATCTGCCATACCAGCCCCTATGGCGCCAAGGTGTTACGCTCCGCGATTCATCTTAAGCCCAAATTGCACTTGAGCGTGATCGCCTGACGTCGAATCACCGAAGGCGTGAATCACGCGGGAAAACAAACGGCAAGAGCGGAACGGGCGAGCGGACGCGAACCCGTCACGCTCTAGAAAGTGAACGTCGGCGGCGGAACGAGCGCCGGCAAAAGCGGCGTCGCGCAGTCGAAGGCGCTCTGGATCGCGAGCCCGCCCACGCTCGGCCGCGCCACGATCGCCCGGTGCACGGCCTCCGCGCTCGCCAGGACCGTCACCAGCCGCCCGCTCTCCCGGCTGAGCTGCTCGCCGATCGCCGGCGGAATCTGCTTCACCGCCCCCTCGATGAACACGATGTGCCAGGGCGCGCCCGCCGGCCAGCCGGCGGCGAGCTTCCCTTCCGCCAGCTCTACCTCAGGTGCTGCCCGCGGCAGCGCCGCGCGCGCGACCGCCAGCAGCCGCCCGTCCTCCTCGAGCGCCGTCACCGCCGCGCCGCACGCCGCCAGCACCGCCGCTCCGTACCCGGTCCCCGCGCCCACCACCAGCGCCCGCTCGCCGCGGCGCGGCTCGGCGAGCTGCACCAGCCGCGCCAGCACCAGCGGCTCCATCAGCACGCGCCCGGAACCGAGTGGCACGTCCTCGTCCACGTAGGCGAAAGCCGCCAGCCGCTCCGGCAGGAACTGCTCCCGCGGCAGCCGCATCATGGCCCCCAGAATACGCGGGTCGCTGACCCGGTTCGGGCGAAGCTGGCTCTCCACCATGTGCATGCGCGCGGCGGCGAAGTCGAGAATGGTCTGGTCCATGGAATCCCGGAACGAGCGGAGGGGCGAAGACAATCGCCAACGTTCATAGCCCGTCCCGCACGCGCCCCGCCACCCCGGTGCGTCCGGCTTGACCGCGCCGTGAGCCGCAGCCGATATAGGCCGGGTCCCTTGGGCCCACCCAAGGCGCCCCGGGTCCGGTGGCAGAGTGGTCATGCAGCGGACTGCAAATCCGCGTACGTCGGTTCGATTCCGGCCCGGACCTTTCTGGCCCCATCCTCGACCGTCCCCAACCGTCCAGCACAGACTTGGAAATCAGGGGCTTAGGCCGCACGTCTGTCCTTGATTGTCGATCATCGTCCCCCTATATCGGCTCGAACGTTGTATGTTCGTAGGAAGGTTTCGAGGATGAATTGCCCGAGAACGGGCTTCCTCCGAACCTACATACCGAGGGGCGAATGGGACGCGAAATCGACAAGTTGTCGGCAGGCGCAGTGACGGCGCTTCTGAAGGCGGGGAAGCCCGGCTCCTTCGGCGACGGCGCTGGCCTTTACCTCGTGGTGACGGGCGCCGGCGCCGGCTCGTGGGCCTTCCGCTACTCGACTGGCCCCAGGGGGCATCAGAAGTCCCACTGGATGGGGCTCGGGGCGGCCAATACCTTCGGCCTCAAGGAAGCTCGGGAGCGGGCCCGCCGCTGTCGCCAGCAAGTCCAAGACGGAATCGACCCCTTGGCCCAGCGCCGGGAGGCCAAAGCTACCTCGGGTAGCGGGCTCACGTTCCAGGCAGTGGCCGAACTCTACATCACCGCCCATGAGCCCGCTTGGCGGAGCAAGGTGCACGCCCAGCAGTGGCGGCAAAGCCTCAAGGATCACGTCTTCCCCGAGCTCGGCGCCCTCCCTGTGGCGGCGATCGGCACCGGCGACGTGATGAAGGCGCTTGAGCCCCTCTGGCCCAAGAAGCCCGAGACGGCGAGTCGGGCGCGCCAGCGGATCGAGTCGATCTTGGACTATGCCAAGGCCCGCGGCTGGCGCTCCGGCGACAACCCGGCCCGCTGGCGCGGCCACCTCTCGAACCTCCTGGCGGCTCCCGGAAAAGTGAGGCCGATCGAGCACCACCCGGCGATGCCCTGGCACGACGTTCCGGCCTTCCTGTCGGGCCTTGGCGGGCGCCAGGGGACCGCCGCGAAGGCGCTGGCCTTCTTGATCCTGACCGCGGCCCGCTCCGGGGAGGCTAGGGGGGCAGTATGGAGCGAGCTCGATCTTGTGAAGGGGGTTTGGACCGTCCCGGCCAGCCGGATGAAGGCCGCTCGCGAGCATCGCGTGCCGCTCTCCGAATCGGCCCTCGATCTTCTGCGTTCCGTTCGCCCGGAGGAGCTTGAGCCCCGCGCGCTCGTGTTCCCCGGCGCGAAGGCCGACAAGGCGCTTTCGGACGTGGCGGTCGCCAAGCTCGTGCCCGGGGGTGCGACGATCCACGGATTTCGGAGCTCCTTCCGCACGTGGGCCGGCGAGACGACGAATTTCCCGCGCGAGGTTGTCGAGCAGGCCCTCGCCCATCGGATCGGCGATGCCGTCGAGCAGGCATACGCCCGAGGGGATCTGTTCGCGCGGCGCCGGCATCTCATGGATGCGTGGGCGAAGTTCTGCTCGGGGCAGGCTCCGGTAGGAGACGTATCCGACCTTGAGTCCGAGCGCGCGCGGAGGGTGGCGCAGTGAACGGGCTCACGCCGCGCGCCGAATGCGCAAGAAAAGCACACCGGCGGGGCGTGGCGCGGTAGAGTGCGTGCCACTACTTGCAAATCGCCGCGAATTGCGGTATTAGCAAGTCAGGATCGGAGCAGTGCATGCGAAGCACTACTTCGCGCCAAAAGCCCGAAAATCTACTTGCGGCCCCTGACTTCGCAGCGCGTTCCCGCGCCCGAGGATCGGTAGGGGGCCATCGCGCCCCGTTTGCCCACTATCTCCGGAAGGCCGACGCATGGCACGCACGGCGATGATGAAAGAGAAGCGCGCCTTCTGGGCGCACTGCACCGAGGCCCAGATTGTCGCCCTCGCCTATTCGCTACTCGGCCCGGACGAAGAGCGCATCGGCGCTGCCGACCTCGCCCGGAGGATCGAAAACCACGATCCGCTGCTTGATCTTCACCCGACCGAGGACCAACTCGGCCGGTTGCTGACAAAGGCGGGATGGGAGCGGTGCCGCTGGCGACCGCCGGGACAAGCGCCCGTGCGCGGCTTCAAGAGGCCGGCCGCCGCGCCACCCTTTCAAGGGCCAGAGATCCCACGGCTGCACGGTTTTGAGAACGCAGCGCAGAAGCGCGCGTATGACCGCGGCGTGGCCGAGCTAACTGCGATGGCCGAGATGGCGATCAAGGTAGCGAGCAACCTCCGCGAGCGGAAACGCATCGCGCGTATCTCGGAGTGGGCGCTTACGAGGGCATCAAGCCTGGTCGCCCGGGACATCCCGAAGCCAGAAGAGGCGATTGCGACCATCGATGCCGGGCTCTCCGCGATGATGGCGGCCAAAGACCCGAACGCCCTACCCGACCCATCGACACCGAAAATGCGGAGGCCCCCCGATCCCGACCGGAGGCCGAACGCCAAGACAAGACTGACTCCCCTCGACCGCGCCGTGCTGCGCGATATCATCTCGCGGCACGGCCAAGGGAACGATGGGGACGCTTACGCGGAAGCCGCCAGGCTGCTGAAGACTGAGGACTTGGACATCGAGGCACTCCTTCCCCACCGGCTGGTAGCCGCAATCGTAGATGGCAGCGACTGGCTATCGGGATGCCGTATCGGCAAGCGTGATTTCGCGCGGTGGCAACGCAATCCACTGATCAGGTTTCCGAAGCCTGATGCGACGATCGACGGCCTTCCGTGCTGGAAGGCGATCACCGTTCTCCGCTGGCGCCGGGATTTCCTTGCACGCGCCGAACTGAAACGGACCGGCCCTGTGAATGCTGATCCATCCCTCGTAATTTCCGCCGCGCCCCCGCCAGGCTGACAGCAGACTCGCCGCGCAGGCGCCCACGCGGCGCCTCTTTCAACCCAGCCTCACCGCTGGGTTTTTTGTTGCCCACACTCCGAGCCCAACATGAGGTGCCGCAATGCCCGAGCTCATCACGAAGGCAGAAGCCGCCGAGCGGCTTCGCATCAGCCTGCGTCTTCTCGAAATCCTGATCGCCAAGGGCGAGGGCCCGCGCGTCACACGGCTCGGGCGGCGCATGCTCTTCACGGAAGCAGCGCTCGCCGAATGGATCGCCGCGCGGACCGAGCCGGCGCGTCGCCGGCGTCGTCGTGCCGAGAGCGAAGCGCGCGCCGCCGCTTGACAATGCAGCCAACTTAGACTATAGACTGGGACAGTAGAAGATTTGGGTTCAAAGGGGCGCCAGGCGACAAGCCGGCGCCTTTTTCGTGCCCGCATGCGACGCCGACGCTGCGGCGCGTGGTGCTGATGCGGTCGCTGGTCGATCCGATCACCGATCGCCACCTGTGGACTTTCCGGAAGATCGAGCGCGCGCTCGGGTGGTATCATGAATACGCGAAGGCGCAGCACGACAAAGCGATCCACTGCTTGCTCTCGGCAATTGGCGTAATTTGTAACTGGCATTTCCGCCAGGATAATGCTATCCTGTTATTATAATAGGGGTTCTGCGCACGAAGCGCCAATTCGCCCCTCACCCTGGACAACATTGGCCGTCTTCACCCGCCGCATCGCGCGGCGGCTCGTTTCGTTTGTGTCACAACTAACAACCCCCGATAGGTGATCCGATGAATGATCTCCGCCCCGTCTCCTTGACGCTGGCGCCGAGCATGCTCTCGGCGCTCGACGAGCGCGCCAAGCGCGAGGATCGTTCGCGCTCAGCGGTGGTGCGACGCATCGTGGAAGCGGCCCTCGAAGCCGATGCGCGTGCGCGTGCCGAGGAAGTTCGCCGCTGGCGTGAGAGCGGCGATACCACCCGCCGAGCCGCCTGAAGCGCTCAACGAAGATGCAAGAAAACCCGGGCATTTGCTCGGGTTTTTTGTTTGGCAAAACTCTACCAAGAAATGTGAGGCTACGAAATGACAACGAGCCCTTCCGCAGCGGTGATAGAGCCGCTACTTCTCACGATCAATGAAGGGGTCCGCATCAGCGGTATCTCGCGCAGCGTGCTTTACTTGCACATGGCCGATGGCAGTTTGATCGCGCGCAAAGCCGGCCGACGCACGTTGATCGAGCTCACGTCCCTCAAGGCGCTGGTCGCCAGCTTGCCCGTCGCCACCATCGGCCCGCAGCGTAGGCGTGCAGCATAAAACCGCCGGCCCGAGAGACCCGGACCGGCGGAGCGAGACGGCATTCACAACGGCGTGGCAGCGGTTGTGTAGTGTCCGGTTTTCGCCCTGTCAACGGGTTTTCTGAAGGCGGCTCGGAAAAATGAGGAGCCAATACCATGACCCGTCACCCCCAAGCGGGCGCCGATGCGCGCCCGAAACCAACCCGCGCGCCGATCTGGATCGAGTGCACGGGCGGCGGCAGCCCATACGCGCAGCCTGGGCCGCTCGTGAATTTGCACCTCGTTGCGCGGATCGAAGAATTCTGGTCCGCGCCGAACAAGTGCATCAATGTGGTGTTCTACAGCGCCAACGGCGCGATCCTGGGCACGAGGCTGCTCAAGGGCGGCGTTACGCTAAAGCAACTGATCGGCGCACACGAAGGCGATCGGGGAGGTGCGGCGTGAGCGCGGCCTCGCTTTGGGTCGATGAGAGCGCTTGGTCGGAAGCTGAGATCCCGCTTCGATCGTGCCGGGGCGACGCGCCGATAGAGCACGACTCCACTCCGGTCCCGGTCAGAGGCGAAGCGCTCGCCCGGATCCTTTGGCGCGGCCGGCAGTGGGCAGTCACGGAATACGGCGTCGAATGCCTCGACGGCACCTATTGCATCAAGAAGTCACGCCTTGCGGAGCAGATCGACGTGTGGGGGTGGCCGGCCCACGTCACTGAGAAAATATGGGTGGATGCGGACGATTTCATGACCGCGTGGCTTGTCGCGCTGGCGCTCCACGGTGCCCGCGCATCGAAAGCAGCGGTCCGAGCCGCCCTTGGCCGAGCGTATCGGGCTGAGGCGCGGACGGCCGGAAGCGGGAGGCACAGATGATCGCCGGCGATCTTCCCCACCCGCTTGTCGAGCGGATCCAAGAGTATGTCGCCAAAACCGATTACGTGACGTTCGCGGAGCTCGCCAACCGTTTTGGTGACGAGTTTAGGGGCGGCGAGCATTGCTTGTCCAAAGGCAACAACACCGTGCTCTGGATCGGAATGACCGAAGAAGCCGCGAAGGCCGTGACGGCGTTGCTCGAAGGCGGCGCCATAGCAGTGCAGCCGACCTCGCCTCTTACCTACCTGATTGACGGAAGCTGCCCTGGATTACCGGTGGCGAAGCAGGCGCGCCGCTACAAAACTCCACACTGGCTGCCGGTGACGTTGCGGCCAGCCGGCAAGTGCGTGGGCGGCGTCTAATGGGCGCCGTCACCCCGGAGGAGGCGCTACGCGCCGCTGGCTTCACGCGCGAGGTGTATATGCCCGAGCCGGCGCAAGACGACGCCTTGCGAGAAGCGGGCGGCGATCGGGTGGTGTTGCAGCCGCACTCGACGCCAGAGAAGGCGCTCGCCATCCCCGGCGCTACGCGCGAGGCGCGGCGCCCAGCGCCGGCGCCCGACCCCGATCCGATCTGGGGCGATACGCGGCCCAACGCAGACGCGCTCGGCATCTGGGACGCCGGCGATGATGACTACCAGATCCCGCCGCGCGGTTGGCTCCTCGGCATGACCTTCTGCCGGCGCTTCCTCTCCTCCCTTGTGGCTGATGGGGGCACTGGGAAGACCGCGCTCCGCCTCGCGCAACTCATCTCCCTGGCGATCGGCCGCAGTTTGACCGGCGAGCATGTGTTCCTCCGCTGCCGCGTGTTGATCGTGTCGCTTGAGGATGACCGTGACGAGCTCCGCCGGCGCGTCTACGCGGTGATGCGCCGATACGGCATCGCGCCCGCCGACGTGCGGGGCTGGCTCTACCTCGCGGCGCCGAAGGGCGTGAAGCTCGCCGAGCTCCGGGACGGCTCCCCTCAGATCGGCGCGCTTGAGGAACTGCTGCGGCGGGCGATCACTGACCTTCGGCTTGACCTCGTTTCGCTCGACCCGTTCATCAAAACGCACAGCCTAGAAGAGAACAGCAATTCGGCCATCGACTTCGTATGCGTGCTGCTGGCGAAGCTCGCGATCGAGCTCAACTGCGCGGTGGACGCCCCCCATCACACCCGCAAAGGCTCTGCCGGCGCCGGCAACGCCGATAGCGGCCGCGGCGCGAGTGCGATGAAGGATGCCGCGCGCCTCGTCTACACGCTCACGCCGATGACTGCGGAGGAGGCTGAGACCTTCAGCGTGAGCGAGGGCGACCGCCGAAGCCTCGTAAGGGTGGACAGCGGCAAGGTCAACATCGCGCCACCCTCGCGTGAGGCGCGCTGGTTCCGGCTGATCGGCGTTCCGCTCGATAACGGGACCAGCCTCTACCCGCACGGCGACGAAGTGCAGACGGTCGAGCCCTGGCAGCCGCCCGACACTTGGGCGGACCTGAGCCCGGCCCTCTTGAACCGCATCCTCGACCAGATCGAGGGCGGGCTGCCGAACGGCTCGCGATACTCCGCTGCCCCGAAAGCCGATGACCGCGCGGCATGGCGGGTGGTGGCCGAGCACGCCCCCGACAAGACGGAGAAGCAGGCGCGGGAGGTGATCCGCAGCTGGCTCAGGACGGGCGCGCTCTACGCCGAAGAATACAACGATCCGACCGACCGGAAGATGCGAACCGGTCTCCGGGTCAACCCCGCCAAAAGGCCCTCGTGATCTGCGCCATTAGCTGCTTCCCAATGGCGCGCCAATGGCGCACGCCGTCTGCGCCATTATTGCGCTGGCGACAAGTCCATTGGCAATGGCGCAAATGCTGCGCCACTGGCAATGGATCAATGTCGCACCAGTGGCGCAATGGCGCTCAGCCCCAGGGGGCGAGCCTGCGCCGCCGCACGTCCATATCGTGGCGGAGTTGGCGACCGGGAGGCGAGACGAACGAGCGGAACAGGGTGCACGTTATCGCCACGCCGGTGCCTGATACGTCGCGTCCCGCGTGCACGCGCGAGACCGTGAGCGATCGGGTCAATCAGCCCGGGTCCATGCGCGCGCTCGCGCGAGCCGCGTCATCATGGCGAACCCGCCGCCAGCAAGCGACCGCGCCGCGGCGTGCACCGCGTCACACGCGGCCTGATGCGCCACGCGGATGGTCTCGCGGCGCGGGCACACGAAAAGCCGGGCCGAAGGCCCGGCTCAAGGCGTGCCGGCCGCGGTGGCGCTCAGGCGCGTTTCAGGGCGCGCTCAAGGGTGCGGCGATGAACGCGGAGGGTATGCGCGACGCTGGCGATGGTCTCGCCGCCTTCAATCAGCGTGCGAGCATGGTCGAGCTTGGACGGCGCAATGGCACGCCGGCGGCCGAGGAGTGTGCCACGGCGCTTCGCGGCAGCGAGCCCGGCGTTCGTGCGCTCGATAATCAGCTCGCGCTCGAATTCAGCCAGCGCGGCGAAGATGCCGAAGATCAGCTTGCCGCTGGCTGTTGTGGTGTCGATGGCCGCGCCTTGGCCAGTCAGCACCTTGAAGCCGATCCCGCGCTCAGTGAGCTCGGCCACCACGTTGACGAGGTGCCGGAGATCGCGCCCGAGCCGGTCGAGCTTCCACACGATGAGCGTATCGCCGGCTTTCAGCTCTGCCAGCGCCTTGTCGAGCCCCGGCCGGCTGGTGGTGCTGCCGGATATCGCTTCGTCCTTGTAGACGCGCTCGCATCCCGCCGCGTCGAGCGCGTCGAGTTGCAGTCCCGTTGTCTGATCGCTGGTCGAGACGCGGGCGTAGCCGACGAGCATTGTGTGTGCCTCCTATCGAGTGCGCACATTTTGCCGCACGTATTTGCCGCATTGAAACGCCCATCCCGCAAGGCTCGCATGAATGCGGCGAATACCTTCCTTTTCGCCGCACTTCGCCACGTCTCGACCTCGCCTCGCCCAAGCCTCACCACTCGGGCGCCGCCGCGCGGCTAGGGACACTCCCCGGATGGTCGGCGGCCGCCATGTCTTCGCACCGCCCCGCCCCACTCGGCCGCGCTGCCCGCCGCGCGAGCCGCCCACCGCCTGCGCCGGAGCGCCGGCCGTTGAACCGAAACTTTCAGCAAAACTCGCGGCGCGCCCGCGCGGGAGGCGTCTGTGAGCGCGCGGTGCCTCAGCTACGGGTCCCGATCCGGCCGGGCTTGTGAGAATTGGAAGCGATTTCCTGAGCTACGGGTTCTTTCTCAAGGAGTTACGAGACTATGCCGACCTACATTCTGAACCACGGCCCGGCTGAGTATGTGAACGAGGCAGGCAGTAAGAGGGCCACTCGGATCGAGGTCGCGTTTTGCGTCTGGGATGGCCGGCGGTTCGAGGCCCGGTCGAGCAAGAGTGCGATCATGAAGCTGGCGCGGATGCTCGTGGGCGCCGGTGCTCCCGATGCCGAGTGGCGCAGCTTCACGGCCGCCGGCACGCCGAGCATGTCGGGCCCGAGCATTCACCGGCTGGCGAAGCTCACCGTCTCGGAGCCGGCTGCGGGCAGCATCAAGATCGTGCCCTACGTGGAGCGGTCGGATTTCAGTCGCGGACCTACCCAAGAACCGGGTGATGGGACGGAGGGGTCCGAAGATACTGGCGAAGAGCCGGGGCGTCATCCAGCAACCGATGTCAGCGCAGGAACCGGCCGTTTAGCGTCGCCCGCCGTGCCCCCCGCTCCCGGAGGCGGCGTGACCTCGCCGGCGATGCCCCTGGCGCCATGAGCGGCTGCGAGCATCTCGCCAGATTTTGCAACTCAAACCCCCAGCGCGGGTTTCCCAAGGAGGATCTCGTGACATTGAGTATTTTGGACTTCGTAACGAAGCTCGCGGAGATCGAAGCCGAGATCGAGCTCGGCCAGCGCAGTGTTCTCGAACGTGCCGCGCGCCGTGTGCAGCAAGAGGCCAAGCGGGAGATCGGTCATTATCAGCAGGCCGCGGGGCCGTTTCCGAAGTGGCCGAAGCTCGCAGACAAGACGGTGGAAGAGAAAACCCGGCTCGGCTTCGCCCCGCCCGACAACCCGCTCAAACGCACGGGCGAGATGCGAGATTCGATCGGCTATCACGTGAACGACGAAGGCACCGAAGCAGAGATCGGGGCGAATGGTGTGGTGCCCGTGGTGCAGGAGCTTGGCGCGCCGGCTCGGGGCATCCCCGCTCGCGATTTTCTTGGCCGTGCTGTTGTCCGAAAGGCGCCGGAATTTGTGGCGGATGCCGCGGAGATGCTGAAGAGGAGTTTGAAAAGATGAGTGATGCAATGGAACAACTGCAAAGCGACTTCGCCGCCCACCTCGCCAAGCAGGCGCGCGCCGACTTGGAAGCGGCGTTCGACCGCGCGCTTAAACGCGACATCACCAAGCGCCAGCGGGCCGCGCTTCTGAACCTGCGCGAGAAATCAGCGACGGCGCTGCGCTACATCGAGGCCGGCCGCAATGACAGGCTGCCAGCCGCCGTGCTTGACGAGGCGCTCTCCGGCATCCGCGACATCCTGAACGGCGCCGCGAAGCAAGCCATCGCCAAGGCCGCAAGCGGCCCCGGACACCGCGATGCAGCGGGCTTGCATCACGACGGGCTCATTCCTGCCTCCCTCACCGGCGCGAAGCCTGAAGGCGAGGCGCTTGTGCAAGCCTGCGTCGATCTCGCGAAGGAGTTCCGCGAGCTCGCCGAGCACGCGCGGAAGGTAATGCGCAAACTCGGCGCGGAACAGGATTTTGACGACTGGGAGAAGAAATACCACAAGCGCATCGCCGAGGCGCTGCTGAAACAGGACCTGCATCTCGCTCAGATCGAGATGACCGAAGCACGGCGCGCCCTGAACGCTCTACTCGACGAGGCGCGTGTCAACCAAGTGCTCGGCGAGCCCGAGAAGCCGATGATTCCGCGCCGCCAGCGCGCACACTGACCAGCAGCTTGAAGGAGAGACTAATGCTTTCGCTGACCCCAACCACCACCGCCACCCCCGATGACGCGATCGCGGTGCAGGTAGCCGCTTTCGAGGCCGATCTGCGCCGCCGTAACGATCCGGCCGTCATGGCCGAGAACGCTGCCCAGCGGGAATGGCAGACCCTCCACGGGCGCATCCGCACGCTCACCGGCTTGCCTCCGCTGGTCTTTCGTGGGGGCAAAGAACTTCTCAACCAGTTCGCAGCGGCCGAAGCGGCGGGAGACATCGACGCCGCGCGCGAGATCGTGGTGATTGCGCACAACGCGGTAAACCCGAACGATCGCATCCCCGTCCCGGAAAGCGAAGCGCGGCGCGCGCGTCGGATTGCGGCTGAAGAGGATGCGCGGCGGGAGCAGGCGGAAGCGAGACGGCGCTACGCCGAGGAGGAGCGACAAGCGTTTCTGCGCCGGTTCCCCGATTCAGGCTTCGTGCTCCGGGCGATCGAGCAGCGCGGCGCGCTCCGGCTCGCCGAGGACGGGACCGTGCTCTACACGGGCGCGGCACTCGATCCCGAAATTCTGCGGGCCTTGGAGCTCCATCAACGCGATGTGCGGATTGCGCTGAGGCAGCGATGGTTTGACCGTGTTGTTTTGGCCGCCCCCGAGCCATCGGGCCCGGCGACGCAGGCGGCGGCTTAACGGCTCAATCGAAAGGACAATGACAATGACATCGATTCGTATGCAGGCGCCTGCCGGCGGCGAAGGCACAGTGACCGGCCTTTCGCAGCCCATCGCGACGGACGGCCGGGGGCAGGCCCTGGTCTCGTCGCGGGAGGATGTCGCGGCGCTCGCGAAGATGGGTTGGACGCAGGTGCCATCGCCGATATCAAGCGCGCTCGCCGCTCCGGCCGCAATCGCGGTCGGCGATTCACCGTTCACCTACGAGAACTCGGGAACCACGGAGGAAGATGTCGTGATCGCCGGCGGCACGGTCTCGTCGGTCGCGTTCCTACGGGGCGTGGGCAGCGTGACGCTGCCGATCGCGGGAATGTTTACCCTCAGCCCCGGGGATTCAATCGAGGTGACATACTCGGGGGTGCCGACGATCACGGTGGTGGCGCGGTGACGCGCCATCCCACCGGCCGGCCACCGGGGCGCCCTCCGATGCCGAAAGCCGACCTGGTGCCGACCGCCGGGCAGAAAGGGCTTGAGCGTGCCCGCTCCGCCGCAACGGCGGAGGCGAAGGTCGTGTTCCTCAAGGCGCTCAGCGATGGGGGCAGCATCGCCGGCGCGGCGCGTGCTTGCGATCGTGCGACGCGGACGGTCTATGACTGGCGCGATCGTGACCAGAATTTCGCCGAGGCGTGGGACGAAGCGCTACAGCGGGCCGTCGCAGTCCTTGAGCAAGAGGCGTGGCGTCGGGCGGTCCAGGGAGTGCCTGAGCCGTTGGTCAGTGGGGGCAAGATCCTCGGAACAGTGCAACGCTACAGCGACCCCCTTCTCAAGACGCTCCTCGCCGCGCATCGGCCCGAGAAATACGCAAAGCCGTCCTCGGGAATTTCTGTGCAGTTGCCTACCAATGGGCCGACCCATTGGACTTTCAGGTTCGAAGGCGACACTTTGCCCGGAGCGCCATTCAGGAACGGCGACGATCTATTCGATCGCGACGGCAACGTGATCGAGGGAGAGTTCGAGCCGGAAGACGGCGACGGAGAGGCGAGGGAGTAGGAGCAAGCCGGAAGACCGACACCTCAGGCCACGCTTACGTGGGCCTGATGGTTACGCCTACCTCATCGCGTAACATCGTGGCTTCGTCTGTGGTCCATTTCCCGCTTAGAGTGATCGAGATAGTCTCCGCGACCGGACGAGCGTTCGCGGCTGCTATGCTTATCTTCAGATGATAATCTCCGGGTCCAATGATGTGCCCCTTATCGTTTGGGGCAACGATGAGATCGAATGCCAAGGAGGCTTCCACAACGGTAAGCTTGAGTTTCGGATTCTCTTCCCTAATGCTAGAATGGCTTCGCAGAGCGGGATCAACTATGTGAGCCAGATCGCAATGCTTACCCATCCCTGGCACGATAACAGGAAAATAAATCTTGTGAATGTGGCTCCAACTTAGGTTCATTGGGGGAAACTCAGCAACTTTCTCCAATGTGTCGTCTGCCCGTCTCCGAAGCAACTCATTGGCGTAGACCTCGACATTGTTTGCCGTTGCATTGCCGATATTTCTTATCCAGAGTCGAAAGTAAAATGAGTCGGCTATATGCTGACCATCTGGAGTCGTGAGTGGCACAGCATTGCAGTCGGGCGGTTTAGTCAGGATCGACACCTTCAAGATCGGGCGGTAGAACCGGCCACGAATCGAATCCTGAAAGATCGCCACCACGGCAAGGACGATCGTTACGGTGGCAAGGATTAGCGTTCCTACTGCTGTAAGCCAGTCGGCAGCCGTGGCGCCCGGCGGAATCATCTGTTCGCCGGCGCGCGCGGACGCACTTAGGAGCGCCGCCAGCCCCAGGCCGCATGTTGCAAATGCGGCCGCAGCGAAACGTTGCATTTACGCGCCCCTCCGCGCTTCGTGTTCCGTTCGCCTACCTCGAAAAGTCGCGGCTTGACTTCTTTGGATCCGACGAAGTCATCGGAAAAAGCGTTGCGCCTTCTGAAGTCAGCGGTCAAGGGTTGCTGCGGGTCAGTAGTGTCTCAATTTGAAATTCAGCCGAGGGGCGGCGGCGTTCCCCATATTCCCCACGCCAAGGCCCAGAAAATCGATGTAGCGCTGTTCATTAGATGCACAGAATAACGCCTTCGACTGTCGAGGTTTGCCTCTTTCTTTCCGGTTAGATCCCAACCCACAGCGGCTTTCGCGATAATCCAGGTTGCCGCGACTGGCCCGCTCGCGTTGGGCAGCCATATCACCAAGGTAGTTAAAAACAGGCGCTCCAAAATGCCAATTGAGATTCCTATTACTCGATCTCTGTCGGGAGAGGTCGGTGGCACGACCATTCTGTATCGCTTCAAATACCAGTGCCAAAACTCGCTCCATGTGAACGTAAGGGGGATGCCGAGGACGGCCGACGCGAAAAGTGCAATCGCGCTCCGATAGACCTGGAAACAGTCGCCAAACGCAGCTGCCGTTGTCATGAGTCCCTCTAGGTTGATGCTTATCGTTAAGCACTCATGGAGTCGAGAGAATCGGCGGCGCTTTCTACCATGCGCCCGCTCTGTTATGCTTGCCGTTAAGCAAGCGGAGGTAGATATGCCGTTCTTTGTTTGGATAACCGATGGCAATGGCTCCGTCCTGAGCAGGGAAGAATGTGAACCGGCAGATCGGGGAGTGGCGCAGGCGGCCCTGGAGCGCATTC
>Ga0335075_10005264_pt1 | contig 20132 bp, 17 predicted proteins | sample Lox_Sample_24_FD_206723 | JGI IMG/M metagenome (GOLD analysis project Ga0335075, IMG submission 206723) | Soil microbial communities from Loxahatchee National Wildlife Refuge, Florida, United States - Lox_Sample_2.4 | ecosystem: Environmental > Terrestrial > Soil > Wetlands | place: USA...
AGGTACTGGCCCATGCCGTTCAGGCCCTGGATCATCTTGGTGGCGCCGGTGTTGAACTCCGTGTAGGACGACTCGAACTGCTTGCTCGAGCTGTCGGTCACGTAACCGCTGGCGACCAGGTTGTCGACAAGCTTCTTGAGCTTGGCCAGGTCACCCTCGATCTGGTTCTCGCCCGCCCGCAACTGGTTGGCCGCGGACTGCATGTCGGCGTAGGTCACGTTCACGTTTGCCACTGCCGGCTTCCTTTCTCGGTCTACTGCTGGCCCCTAGTCAGTCTTTGGTGCGCAGACTTTCAGCGGGCGCGGCACCCGCGCAACCGATTCGCACAGAAAGCCGCTAAATCGCCACCTGTCTTGATAGAGATCCATCAATATGGAAGCTGATTCGACACTTTTCTAAACAAGACAACGGCCCACACCGTGGTGGATCTCGGGATATCTTCAGTTTCGCTAATTATCGACCGTACGCGCCGGATCTGGGGAGACGCCGACCTGATGGCTAGCGACCGAGGAACGCTGCCGCGCACGGGCGGCGTCAGCGTTGACCAGCAGCCACCGTGGGGCGAGCCCACACTCCCGGCCGGACGGCGGATGCCCAGCGCGCCGCGCGAGCGCAAGCCGCTGCTCGCCGTTGTCGCGCTGATGCTGATCCTGGTCGGCGGCGCCGGAGCAGGCATGCTCGTGCTCCGCAGCGGTCAGAAGGTCGCGGCGGTCGAGGTGTCGCAGCAGGTCAACGTCGGACAGCAGTTCACCGCGCAGGACCTCACCGAAGTCCAGGTGCCGAGCACCGGGCTGAGCTACGTGCCGTGGAACGAGGCCGGCCAGGTGCTGAACTTCGTCGCGAAGACCACGATCCTCCCCGGCACCCTGCTCACCACCAGCATGTTCACCACGAGCGCGAACTCGCTGGCGGGCCAGGACCGCGTCGGGATCGCGCTCAAGGCCGGGACGATGCCGCTCACGCTCGAGCCCGGTGATCAGGTGGCGCTGTTCGCGCTGGCCAGATCGGACGCGTGCGGGACCGTGGCGAACACGGTCGTGGAGCCGAACGCGCAGGTCCTGGCGGTGAGCAGTACCGGGGCCGGCAGCGCGCTGATCACGGTCGCGGTGACCCCGGCCTCGGCGGGCCAGCTGCTGTGCGCCTCCGCGGCGGGGACGCTCGGCGCGGTGCTGCTGCCAGGCGGGTCGGGCTGACGGCGGTCAGGGCGGCATGGGACTGATCGTGGTAGCGGCGGACAAGGGCGCGCCGGGGGTGACCACCACCGCGCTCGCGCTCGCTGCGGTGTGGCCGCGACCGGTGCTGCTCGCCGAGTGCGATCCCGCGGGCGGCGACCTGGCCTTCCGGTTCCCCGCCGCGGACGGCGAGCGCCTCGACCCGCGGCGCGGCATGCTCAGCCTGGCGGTGGCCGCCAGGCACGGCCTGCAGCCAGGGCAGGTCTGGGAGCACACCCAGAAGCTGTACGGCGGCATTGACGTGCTCCTCGGTGTCACCAACGCCGACCAGGGGGCGAGCCTGAGCATGTTCTGGGGGCAGCTCGGCCGGGTGCTGGCCAGCCTGCCGCGGGCCGACGTCATCGCCGACTGCGGTCGGCTCGGCGCCGACGGCCCGGTGACCGACCTGCTCGCGGAGGCGTCCCGGGTGCTGCTGCTCACCCGCGCCGAGGTGGGCGAGGTGATCAGGCTGCGGGACCGCGCGGTCGCGCTGGGGACGGCCGTCGAGAAGCGCGGCCGCCGCGGGTTCAGCGGCGACGTCGTGGTGATCGCCGACCAGAAGAACTTCAAGGGGGAACTGGCCGAGGTGGCGCACGCGCTCGGCCAGGGACGGGCGCCCGCGCGGGTACTGGGCGGCATCGTCTCCGACGCCAGGGCCGCCGGGCTGCTGCGCGGCCACTGGGGCGGGAAGCTGGACAAGTCGATGCTGATCCGCAGCGTCAGGGAGATCGCGGGCCAGCTCGCCGCCATGATGCCGGCCCAGCAGCCGGCCGCGGATCCGCGGCCGGCGTACGAGTGGCCCGCCGCCCAGCCAGCGCCCGGCGAGGTGCCCCAGCTGCCCCAGCCACCCCAGCCGCCCGCCACGCAGGTGCCCCAGGCGCCGCGGGCGGCCGCTCGAGGACAGCAGTCCCCCAGGCACAGGTACGAGCCGGATCGCCGGCCGGCCCCCGGCGCGGAACCTCGCGGCGACGGCGCGGCGGCGCACGGTCAGGTGCCGCAGTACCGGGGACGGTGAGCGGCGTGGACCACGGGCTTGTCAAGCGGCTGCGCGGTGATGTCGGCGACCGGCTGGCCGAGCAGCGGCGGCTGGACGCCGCCTCTGGGCTGCCGCCGATGGCCGGCGAGGACGAGCGGCAGTACGCCAGGGCGGTGATCGCCCAGGTGCTCGAGGAGTACGCGCGCGGGGAGATCCTGGCCGGCCGCGCGCCGCTGACCGCGCAGGCGGAAGAGGATCTCGCCGAGGCGATCCACGCCGCGCTGTTCGGGGTCGGCAGGCTCCAGCCGCTGCTCGAGGACCCGCAGATAGAGAACATCGACATCAACGGCTGCGACCGGGTCTTCATCGGCTACGCCGACGGCCGCGAGGTACTCGCCGAGCCGGTGGCGGAAAGTGACCAGGAACTGGTCGAGCTCGTGCAGGTGCTGGCCGCTTACTCGGGGCTGTCCAGCCGCCCGTTCGACACCGCGAACCCGCAGCTCGACCTGCGGCTGCCCGACGGGTCGCGGCTGTCGGCGGTGATGGACGTGACGCTGCGGCCGGCCATCTCGATCAGGCGGGCGCGGATGGGCAAGGTGTTCCTCGCCGACCTGGTCGGCAACGGGTCGCTGACGCCCGAGCTGGCGTCGTTCCTCGCGGCGGCCGTGCTGGCCCGCAAGAACATCATGATCGCGGGTGCGACCAACGCAGGGAAGACCACGCTGCTGCGCGCGCTGGCCAACCAGATCCCGGCGGACGAGCGGCTGGTCACCGTGGAGCGCGCGCTCGAGCTCGGCCTCGACCACTACCCGGAGCTGCACCCGAACGTGGTCGCCTTCGAAGAGCGGCTGCCCAACAGCGAGGGGAACGGCGCGATCACGATGGCCGACCTCGTCCGGCGGTCGCTGCGGATGAACCCGAGCCGGGTCATCGTCGGCGAGGTGCTCGGCGACGAGATCGTCACGATGCTCAACGCGATGACCCAGGGGAACGACGGCTCGCTGTCCACGATCCACGCGAACTCGTCGCTCGAGGTCTTCAACCGCGTCTCCACGTACGCGATCCAGGCGTCAGAGCGGCTGCCGATCGAAGCGACGCACATGCTGATCTCCGGCGCGATCGATTTCGTCGTGTTCCAGGACAAGCGGAACGAGTACGCCCGCGGGGGCCGGCTCCGCCGCTTCGTCAGCTCTGTCAGGGAGGTGACCGGGGTGGACGGCCGGGTGCTGTCCAGCGAGGTGTTCACCGCGGGCGTGGACGGCCGGGCGGTGCCGCACGCGCCGATCAGCTGCGTCGACGAGCTCGCGGACTACGGCTATGACCCGGCCCGGCGGGGGTGGTGAGATGACCGCGTCCGCGTACTCCCTGGTCGCCATGGTGCTCGGCGCGCTGGCCGGTGCCGGGGTGTTCCTGGTCGTCGTCGCGGTCCGCGGCGTCCCCGTCACCGAGACCTCGGCCAGCCGGTCGAAGGACCTGGAGCAGCGGATCCGCGAGCTGTGGTCGGTCCGCGGCCTGGTGGCGCTGGTGTCCGGCGCGCTCGCGCTGCTCGTCACCCGCTGGCTGGTGGCCGGCGTCGGGGTGGCGGTGCTCGTCTACGCCTGGCGCGGCATCGGCGGGGCGGCCGGCGAGCGGCGCGCGATGGACCGGCTCGAAGCGCTGGCCACCTGGACCGAGTCGCTGCGCGACACGATCGCCGGCGCGGTCGGCCTCGAGCAGGGCATTCCCTCCTCCCTGCGGGTCGCCGGGCCCTCGTTGCGCGGGCCGCTGGAGCGGCTGGTGGACCGGCTGCACACCAGGATGCCGCTTACCGAGGCGCTGCGCCGGTTCGCCGACGACATCAACGACCCGTCCGCCGACCTGATCATCGCCGCGCTGATCATCAACGCCAGCCTGCGCGGCCCCGGCCTGCGGGACCTGCTGTCCTCGCTCGCCGGGGCGGTCCGCGAGGAACTCGACATGCGCCGCAAGGTCAGCGCCGAGCGCAAGTCCACCAGGCGCAGCGTGCAGATCGTGATCGCCGTCTCTGTTGGCCTCGCGGTGCTGCTCGCGGTCATCGACCACGGGTTCCTCACCCCGTATGACAGCGTCCTCGGCCAGGTCGTGCTCGCCGCCGTCGCCGCCATCTACGCGGGCGGGATCCTCTGGCTCCGCCGGCTGGCCACGTTCGAGACGCCGGAGCGGCTGCTCACCGGAACCGTCCCGGCCCGGGCGGAGGCGGCGCGATGACGGCGGCGGTCCTGCTCGGCGCCGTGGCCGGCCTCGGCCTGTTCCTGTTCGGCTACGGGCTGATCCCGCGGCGGCAGAGCCTCACCAGGCGGATCGCGGAGTTCGACCTGTCGCCGGGCGCCGGCGCCGCCCGCGGCAGTGCCCGGCTGCCGGGGGCGGACGGTAAGGGGAGCCAGTGGAGCCGCCGGCTGGGCGCGGGCATCGTCAAGTTCTGCGCCGAGCAGGGCTGGCGGTTCCCCTCGCTGCGCGCCGACCTGCGGCTGACCGGCCGGTCGCTGGAGGTCTACCTGGCCAACAAGGTCTTGCTGGCGGTGTTCGGGCTGCTGTTCGCGCCGTTCCTGGCGGCGATGGCCCTGATCGCGGGCGTCAAGGTGCCGTTCGTGGTGCCGCTCTGGGCCGGCCTGGTGATCGCCGTGGTCTTCTTCTTCCTGCCGGACCTGGAGCTGCGCGCCGTGGTGGCGCGGATGCGCCGCGACTTCAGGCACGCGATCGGATCGTTCCTCGACCTCGTCGCGATGAACCTGGCCGGGGGCCGCGGCGTGCCAGAGGCGCTGATGGCGGCCAGCGAGATCGGCGCCGGCTGGGCGTTCTCCCGGATCAGGGAGGCGCTGGCGAACGCCAGGATCACCGGGCTCACACCGTGGCAGGCCCTCGGGGCGCTCGGCGACGAGGTCCGGGTGGACGAACTTCGCGACCTGGCGAGCGCGCTCAGCCTGGTCGCCGACGACGGCGCGAAGGTCCGCGAGTCGCTGACCTCCCGCGCGGTCAGCCTGCGCCGCCGCGAGCTCGCCGACCTGCAGGGCCAGGCGGGGGAGCGGTCGCAGTCGATGCTGCTCGCGCAGATGCTGCTGTGCATCGCGTTCCTGATTTTCCTGATGTATCCGGCGGTCCGGGCGCTGACCGGCGTCTGACGCCACAACCGCAGAAAGGCGGGATGACCATGCTCAATCAGTTGGGCCGCTACGCAAAGGCCTTCCTCGGCGCTCATGCCGCCAGGGTGCGGCGGCACTGGGCGGACGGCGAGCGCGGCGCCTCGGCAGTCGAACTGGCCGTCATCACCGGCGTGCTCGTGATCATGGCCGTCGGGATCCTGGCGCTGATCTGGAAGGAAGTGAACACCGGCCAGAACAACATCCAGCAGACCATCCCGACCGCGCCAGCGGGCAACGGAGGATGAGCCGCGGATGAACCGCCGCGCTCGCCCCGGTGCTGGCCCGCGAGACGGCCGCCTGGCGGCCGTCCGCAGGCTGTTGCGTGCCGACCGGGGAGCGAGCGCGGTCGAGCTGGCCATCCTGGCGCCCGCGCTGCTGATCCTGACGATGATCGTCATCCAGTTCGCGCTGTGGTTCCAGGCCAGGCAGGCGGCGCTGGCCGCCGCCCAGGAAGGCGCGCGCGACGCGCGCGTGCTCTCGGTCGACCCGGCCGCCGATCCGGGCTGGCCGCAGCAGGTCACCGCCGACGCCCTGCACTACTACGACGGGCTGGGCACGAAGATCCTGCGGAACGTCACCGCCACGCCGTTCGCGAACCCGCAGGCGGGCCTGGCGGGCGTGACCGTCTCCGGCCAGCTGAACAGCCTGCTCAACATGTTCGGCGGCATCACCGTCACGGTCACCGTGGAAGGCCCGCAGGAATGCTTCCACCCGGTGGCGGCGGGAGGCGGCTGCGGATGAGGCGGAACAGCAGGGCCGACCGCGGGTCGATGGCGGTGGAGTTCGTCGTCGCCGTGCCCGGGTTCCTCCTGCTGTTGCTGCTCGTCGCGGCCGGCGGCGACTGGGTGAGCTCATCAGGCCAGGTCGGCGCCGCGGCCAGCGACGCCGCCAGGGCGGCCTCGCTGGCCAGGACGGGAAACGACGCGAACACCGCCGCGAGCGGCGCCGCGAATTACGACCTGCGGGGCGCGTGCACGGGCGGCGCTCCGGTCACCAAGGTCACGCCGCTGCCACTCGGCACGGCGAGCTTCGCCACGGCACAGGACGTCCGGGTCACGGTCCAGTGCACGGTGAACCTGCAGGCGTTCAGGGTGGTGGGGTTCCCGGTCACCAGCACGTTCACCCGCACCGCGGTCGCGCCGCTCGACCCGTTCGTGCAGAGGTCCGCATGAGAAAAGATCGCGATCGGGGATCGGTGACGCTATGGCTGGTCGTCTTCACGCTCACGGTGCTCGTCATGCTCGGCTTCGTCGTGGACGGCGGGCAGTACATGAACGGCCGTGAGCGCGCCGCGGACATCGCGCAGCAGGCCGCCCGCGCGGCGGTGGACGACCTGAACACCGGCCAGCTGCGCCATCAGAATTTCGTCATCCCCGCGGGGGCCTGCCAGCAGCACGGCCCGGCGGCCACGCTGGTCAGCGACTCCGCGGGGAACACCGCGACGATCCCGGCGGGCGGCTGCGTCATCGGCGGCCTGACCACGGCGGGGGACTGTGAAGCGGAAACCAACCCGCCGCCGCCTGGCGGCTACCAAGGACCCTGTGTGAAGGTGACGGTGGAGATCACGGTTAACCCGGCTATTCCGGTCGGCGCGTTCGGCAACTTCACGGCCGCGGCGACGGAACAAGCCACCCTCGACTGCGGCAGCAACATCCAGCTGACGGGGGTGTGCTGATGGCCCCGCCGATTCCGGGCCTGCGGCGGCCCGTCGCCGCGCGCCGCCGCACCGCGGGCGACGCGGCGCTCGGCGTGCTCGCGGTGCTCGCGCTCGCGGTGCTGACCGTCGGCGTGCCAGCGGCGCTCGTCGTCGCCTTCGGGCTGCCGATCCCGCACAAGCTGCCGAGTTCCAGCGTGCTCACCCAGCAGCTCGACGTGATGTCGGTGCTCCGGGTGGTCGCGGTCGTCGTCTGGCTGGCCTGGCTCCAGCTCGTCTGGTGCGTCATCGTCGAGATCAGGGCCGCTGTCCGCAACGTCGGCGTGCCGGACCGGGTGCCGCTCGCCGGGCCGTCCCAGTCGCTCGCGCACCGGCTGGTCATGACCGCGCTGCTGCTGTTCAGCGCGACCGCCGCGCTGTCGCCGGCGTTCACGCACGCGGCGCCGCACACCGCCGCGCCGCGCGCCGCGTTCAGCGCCCCGGCGCAGGCGGTGCCGCGGCCGACCCGGGTCCAGGAGCTGCCGAAACCCGACTTCGAGCGGCACGCGGCGCCGGCCGCGGAGAAGATCTACGTGGTCCAGCCGCCCGCCGGGCGGCACCACGAGTCGTTGTGGGAGATCGCGCAGAATCACCTCGGCAACGGCCGCCGCTACCGGGAGATCTACGAGCTGAACTCCGGCCGCACCCAGCCGGACGGCAGCCAGCTCACGATTGCCTCGCTGATCAGGCCCGGGTGGGTGCTGCGGATGCCAGGCGACGCCTTCGGGCCCGGCATCGAGACGATCGGCCAGCAGCCCGCCCACGCCGCGCAGCAGGGGGGAGCGGCGGGAGACGCCACCGTACGTTCCGGATATCAGGCGGGGGCAACCGACGGCCAAGCCGCACCTGAGCAGCAGCAGTCCGTGGCGCAATGGCCGTATGAGCTTGCCGCCGCGAGCCTGCTGGCGGCCGGAGTGCTGGCCGCGCTGGGGCGGCACCGCAGGCAGCGGCTGTGGCAGCGCGCGTTCGGGCGGCGGCTGCTGGCGCCGGAAGGCGACGCGGCGGTGGCCGAGCAGGCGCTGCGGCTCGGCGCGGACGACCCGGCCACGGCGCTGCTCGACACCAGCCTGCGGCAGCTGTCGGTGGCGCTCGCCGCGCAGCGCAAGCCGCTGCCGACCGTGTTCGCCGCGCACCTCGGTGCCGAGCACCTCGACCTGTGGGTCGCGCCGCCCGACGCCGACCCGCCCGCGCCGTGGCAGCCGGTCGACGGCGGCCAGGTGTGGCGCATGACGGCCGCCGCGGCGGTCGCGCTGGAGCCGGGCGGCGCCCTCGCGCCCTACCCGGGACTGGTGTCGCTCGGCATGAACGAGACCGGCCGCGTCATGGCGGACCTGGAGGTCGCGCACGGGCTGATCGCGCTGCGCGGGCCGGCGGACACGGCGCGCGCGGTGCTCGCCGCGCTGGCCGTCGAGCTGGTCACCAGCCGCTGGTCGGACCGGATGCGGGTGACGCTGGTCGGCTTCGGCCACGGGCTGGAGACCATCGCGCCGGACCGGGTCGCGGTGGCCGCGTCGCTCGACGAGGCGCTGCCCGAGCTGGAGCGGCGCAGCGCGGAGCTGACCCGCCAGCTGTCCGCCTGGGGCATCGATTCCGTGCTCACTGGACGGTCGGCGGGCCAGGACCCGGACACCTGGGCGCCGCACTACCTGATCATGGGGGAGCCGCCCAGCCCCGCCCAGGCCGAACGGCTCATCGCCCTCGCCAGGACCAGGCACCGGACCGCCCTCGGCTTCGTGGTGGCGGGCGACGTGCCGGGCGCGAGCTGGACCTGGGACGTCACGCACGACGGGCGGCTGCGGACGGGCGTGCTCGGCTTCGACCTCGCGGCGCAGCTGCTGCCGCCCGCGCAGTACGAGGCGGTCGTCGCGCTGTTCCGCGGGTCCGGCGGCGACGCGCCGATCTCCCCGCCGGAGGCCGGCGGCGTGCCGCCCGCGCACCTGGTGCCAGGCACCCGGGCCGCGGTGGAGATCGGCCTGCTCGGGCCGGTCTCGGTGACCGCGCCCGGGCCGATCGACCCGGACCGGCTCGGGCTCGCGACCGAGCTGGTCACGTACCTGGCGACGCACCCGGTCGGCGTGCACCCGAACGTGCTCGCCGCGGCGCTGTGGCCGCGGGGCGCGCCTGCCGAGGTGCGGGACGCCGCGCTGGCGCGGGCCCGCGACTGGCTGGGCACGGACGTCGCCGGGCAGCCGAACCTGGCCGCCGGCGCGGACGGGCGGCTGCGGCTCGGCGCGGGAGTGCGGGTCGACTGGCGGGTGTTCCGGGCGCTCGTCGCGCAGGCGGGCGGCGCCGGGGGCGGCGGGGGCGGCGGCGCTCAGGATGCCGGTGCCGCGGCGGGGCGCCTGGAGCAGGCGCTGAGCCTGGTCCGCGGCCAGCTGCTCGACGGCCGCGACCCGGGGCGGTACGCGTGGCTGGCGACCGACGACTTCAGCTACGAGACCACCGCGCTGGTCGCGGACACCGCGCACCGGCTGTCCGCGCTGCGGCTCGCGTGGCAGGACGCCGACGGCGCCATGACCGCGGCGCGCGACGGGCTGCGGCTGGCGTTCGAGGACGAGCTGCTGTGGCGGGACCTGCTGAAGGGCGCGCACGCGACCGGGGACGAGGAAGTGCTGCGCGCCGTGGTGAGCGAGATCTCCGCGCGGGCCGCGCTCGACGAGGTGCTGCCGCGACTTTCGCCGGAAACCGAAGCGCTGATCGACGAACTGCTACCGTCGTGGCGGTCGTCGGCGGCATAGGCACTTACCGGGATGAATGAGGACGGGACAATGAAGGCATTCACCGGACGCGTGGCCGGGTTCGCAGTCGGCGTAGCCGCGCTCGCCGTGGTCGCCGCGTGCTCTTCTGCGCCGTCCGCGAGCCAGCTGGTGCCCGCGGGCGGCGGGTCGTCGGCGACCTTGGCCAATGGCCAGTCGTCGGCTGGCGGCGTGACCGGGGTCGCGTACGTCATGCCGCCGTTCGGCAAGAACGTGCACGTCGAGATGACGTCCTGGCTGCCTGCCAGTACTGCGCAGGCGCAGGCGGTCCTCACGGACAAGGACTACGAGCTCGCCTATCTCTACGCGGAGTACCGCGGCGGTCAGGACCAGAGCTGGGTGGGCTACGTGAGCCCGGTGATGCAGGCGGCGGTCCAGCAGTCGCTGCGGGCCGCGGACGTCACCACCGAGTCGTTCATCGGCACGATCAGCTACTTCGACATGCGGGTCATCCCCGACCCGCTGGTGCACGGGGACCTCGACGTGTCGAGCTGCTTCGACAACGCCAGCTCGTCGAACACGAACCTGTCCACCGGCGCGGTCCTCCCGGACAGCGGTCCGGCGGACTCGCACTACGTCCGCGTCACGGATGAGCTTCGCAAGAACTCCGCGGGACAGTGGCAGGTCGTCTCGAGCCTGCCGGCCGTCTACTACCCGAGGGCGGAAGAATGCAAGCCTTCCTGAGATTTCGCGCCGTCGCCGTCTGCGGCGTCGCCCTGGCATCGGCGCTGCTGCTCGCGGTGCCGGCCAGCGCGGCAAGCGGGCCGCCGGTCGTGGGCTGCATCACCGGCTCCAGCTGCATGATCGAGATCAACTACTACGTCACTTACAGCGGCAGCAGCGGCGGCAGCAACGGCGTGGTGGTCACGCCGCCGCCGTGCATCGCGGTCCCGGTCGGCGACGCGCACACCGGCAGCCAGATCATCATCAGCCTGTACGACACCACGGCCCCGGTGCCCGACCCGACGACGGCCTCGGCTACCCCGGGGGACTCCGCTACGGCGACGGGGACGGCGACAGCGACCACGACGACCTCCGCCAGCGCGTCCGCGTCGGCCACGCCGACATCGCCCGCGCCCACGACGCAAGCCTCCCCGGACCTCACTCCGACGCAGCAGGCGATCCTCAACCTGGCGAAGCAGCTGGTCAACAGCAACCCGATCACGCCGGGCGAGTGGTACCAGATCGCCGCCGACCCCTACGCCACGGCGTCCGCGTCGCAGGTGTGCGCTAACCTGCCGCCCTACGTCTGGGCGGGCAACGGGAAGGTGCCGGTGCTGCACGGGCTGCACATCCCGACCAGGACGCTCGCCGAGCTCGCCTACAGCCAGCTCACCACGCCCAGCCTCGGTGCGGTCAGGCTCAACCCGCGGGGCACGAGCGACACTAACCTGCCGACGTTCATCGACGCCGTGCTCAACCCGCCGGCCCGCGGCTTCATCGCGCTGACCACCCAGGGAAACCCGTACGTGTACGCCACCGCCGCGGCCCCCGACGGTACCGCCGCGACGGTGTACGCGGTCGCGACCGGGCTGAACATCCAGCCGGGCACCTCGAGCGCGACCACGTACGACGTGCCGCAGTGCAGCGTGGCGCAGCCGGACGGCAAGGACAACACCAAGTACCTCCTAGGGTCGCGCGACGTGACGAGCGCGGCGAGCTTCGGGGCCGGCCAGCCGATCGACTGCGGCGTGACCTACACCGCGCCGGGGCCCTACCAGCTCACCGTGACCGTCGGCTGGTCGGCGTGCTGGGCGCCGGGCACGGCCGCGCCCGGCGGCCCGCCGGCGAACTGCAACCCGAACTTCCCCGGCGCGACGGGCCTCCAGGACAGCACGACAGGCCCGGTCACCGTCAACGTCCGCGAGATCCAGTCGGTCAACGGCTGACATGAGCCGGGTGTCCCGGCTCATGGGCCGCCAGGCGATAAACTGGTACCGCGCCGGTTAGTGTCCTGCGGCGCAGTACCCGACGCCGAAGCAGTGAGAACTCACGCATGCCCGCACAGCAGACCACCACGCCACGCCAGAGCGGCACCGGCGACCTCGCGACCCGCGACGACCTGCGGAACGTCGCGATCGTCGCGCACGTCGACCACGGCAAGACCACGCTCGTGGACGCGATGCTGTGGCAATCCGGGGCGTTCCGGGCGAACGCGCACGTCGCGGAGCGGGTGCTGGACTCGGGTGACCTGGAGCGCGAAAAGGGCATCACGATCCTCGCCAAGAACACGGCCGTCAGGCACGGCGGGCTGACGATCAACATCGTGGATACGCCGGGGCACGCGGACTTCGGCGGCGAGGTGGAGCGCGGCCTGTCGATGGTGGACGGCGTGCTGCTGCTCGTCGACGCGAGCGAGGGACCGCTGCCGCAGACCAGGTTCGTGCTGCGCAAGACCCTGGAGGCGAACCTCCCGGTCATCCTGGTGATCAACAAGGTAGACCGGCCCGACGCACGGATCGCCGAGGTCGTCGACGCCTGCTACGAGCTGTTCATCGACTTGGACGCCACCGAGCAGCAGATCGAGTTCCCGATCGTGTACGCCGCCGCGCGCGCGGGCCGGGCCTCGCTGACCCGCCCGGGCGACGGCGAGCTGCCCGATAGCGACAACCTGGAGCCGCTGTTCGACGTGATCCGCGAGACGGTCCCGCCGCCCGTCTACGAGGTTGGCGCGCCGCTGCAGGCGCACGTCACCAACCTCGACGCCTCCTCGTATCTCGGCCGCATCGCGCTCTGCCGCGTCTACAACGGGACGATCGGCCGCGGCCAGCAGGTCGCCTGGTGCCGTCACGACGGCTCGATCGAGCGGGTGAAGATCTCCGAGCTGTTCCGCACGGAGGCGCTGGAGCGAGTGCCTGCCGAGAGCGCAGGACCCGGCGACATCGTGGCGATCGCCGGCATCCCGGGAATCATGATCGGCGACACGCTCGCCGACCTGAACGACCCGCGGCCGCTGCCGCTGATCACCGTGGACGAGCCGGCGATCTCGATGACGATCGGCACGAACACCTCCCCGCTCGCGGGCCAGGTGAAGGGGTCCAAGGTGACCGCGCGGCTGGTCAAGGACCGGCTCGACCGTGAGCTCGTCGGCAACGTGTCGCTGCAGGTGCTGCCCACCGAGCGGCCGGACGCCTGGGAGGTCCGCGGCCGGGGTGAGCTGGCGCTGGCGGTGCTCGTGGAGACCATGCGGCGCGAGGGCTACGAGCTGACCGTCGGCCGTCCGGCCGCCGTGACCAGGGAAATCGACGGCAAGGTGCACGAGCCGATCGAGCGGCTCTCGGTGGACGTGCCCGAGGAGTTCCTCGGCGCGGTCACCCAGCTCGTCTCGGTGCGCCGCGGCCAGATGGCGTCGATGACCAACCACGGCACGGGCTGGGTGCGACTGGTCTTCCTGGTGCCGTCCCGCGGTCTGATCGGGTTCCGCACCCAGTTCCTGACCGAGACGCGCGGCACCGGCATCGCGCACCACGTCTTCGAGGACTACGAGCCGTGGGCCGGCGCCATCCGCGGCCGGGCCACCGGCTCGCTGGTCTCCGACCGGTCCGGCTCCTCCTCCGCGTACGCCATGTTCAACCTGCAGGAGCGCGGGTCGCTGTTCGTCTCGCCGGGCACGGAGGTCTACGAGGGGATGATCGTCGGCGAGAATTCGCGGGCCGACGACATGGACGTCAACATCACGCGGGAGCGTAAGGTCACGAACGTCCGGCAGTCCACGGGGGAGGAACTCGAGCGGCTTGTTCCGCCCCGGCTGCTCAGCCTGGAGCAGGCGCTCGAGTTCTGTGCGGACGACGAGTGCGCCGAGGTGACGCCCGCCGCGGTCCGGCTGCGCAAGACCGTCCTCGACGCCAAGGAGCGCGGCCGGATCCGCGGCCGCATCTCGCGCGGCGAGCAGGCATAGCGCGACTACCTGACCGCGAGATAAATCGCGCTCCCTATGCCCACGACCAGGCAATAAATCGCGAACGGCGCCAGCGTGCGGCTGGAATCCGAGATCCACCTGACGAAGAATCGCAACGCCAGGTACGCACCGATGCCGGACACGATCGAGCCGACCAGCACCTGGCCGCGAACTCCGTTGCCCAGCGGGCCGGTCAGGTCAGGTATTTTGAGCACTCCCGCAGCGAGAATCACCGGGGCGGAGAGCAAGAACGAGAACCGGGCGGCGTCCTGCCTGGACAGCCCGCGGAACATCCCGGACACCATCACGATGCCGTCCCTGCTGATGCCCGGCAGCAGCGCGAAGATCTGTGACGCGCCGAGGCCGAGCGCGCTCAGCCAGCCCATCTGGGTCAGCCGCCGGTCGGACTGTATGGAAAGGCTGGCCTCCTGCTCCTTCAGGGCCCGTTGCCCTGCGGCGTGCCGCCCGCTGCCCTTTGGCACCATCGCCAGCTCCTCGTCTGCGGCGGCCCTGTCCGTGGCGGACTGCTGCTCGTCGAGCGCGATCCGCCGCTTGCGTGCCTGCTCGCCGGCCAGCAGGATGACGCCGTTCAGCGCGAGGAACAGCCCCGTGAGTATCGGCTTGCTGAAGTACACCCGGAAGTCGTGCTCGAGCGCCAGCCCGGCGATGCCGACAGGGATGGTCGCCAGGATGATCATCCAGGCCATCGTCTGGTCGGTGTCCTGCGGCGCCCAGCGATTGGTGCCCGGCGCCGGGCGGACCACGTGCGCGATCGAGGCGAAGAAGCCCTTGACGATGCGCAGCCAGTCCCGCCAGAAGTAGATGATCATGGCGACCGCGGTGGCGACGTGCAGCCCGACGATGAACGCCAGGTACGGGGACTCCGACTCGGACACGTTGAGGTCCTGCGCCCAGCTGCCGCCGATCAATGCCGGGATGAGCACGTTGTGCCCGAGGCTGGAGATCGGGAACAGCTCGGTGACGCCCTGGATCAGCCCGACGACGATCGCTTCTGGGTACGTGATGTGCGGATACATCTTGCCCTCTCGCTGACGGACGCACGCGGCCCCGGCCCTGGCCGCGTTCCTGGTCATGCTATCCACGGCCCCTCCAGGCCCGGGATCGTACTGGCGTTTCTCTGTGCACCTGCTGAACGGGCCGTCGGCGCCGCGGCACGTGCCGAACAAAGGCGCGAAACTCCGGCCCGAGGCGGCCACGCCGCACCAGGACACCAAAGCAATCTCAAGTCACCAATTTGGCCCTCATTCGCATCACAAGCGTTGATAAGCTCCGCGCGTGACTGGGCTACGGGGTCGCTCCAGCATCGCCGGCGGTGCGCTTGTCATTGCTGCAATCGCCGGATTCGGCCTCCCGGCCGTCACGACGACGGCGCCCGCGCTAGCAGCAACGTCGTCGGCCCAGGGGGTGGACGTAGCCTCGTTCCAGCATCCGTCGGGCGCGTCCATCAACTGGTCGTCCATCGCGTCATCGGGCGTGACCTTCGCCGGGGTCAAGGCGAGCGAGGGAAAGTACTACACCAACCCGTACTACAAGGCGGACGTGGCGGATGCCATAGCGGCCGGACTGTACGTGACCCCGTACATATTCGCCAACCCGTATCCGAGCAGCAGCGACGGGACCGCCGTCCTGCAGGCCGACTACGGGGCCACGGTGATCAAGTCGAGCACCGCGTACACCAGCAGCAAGATGCTCCCGGTCACCCTCGACATCGAGCCCAACCCGTACACCAACTCCAACCAGTGTTACGGGCTGACTACGGCCGCTATGCGGACCTGGATCTCGCAGTTCATGACCGAGATCAAAAAGGACCTCGGCACCAGCAAGGTCCCGATCGTCTACACGACGGCCAACTGGTGGAACGCGTGTACGGGAAACGACGCGGCGTTCAGCGCTTACCCGCTGTGGCTGGCCTCCTACGGGGTGACGAATCCCGCGCTGCCGGCCGGGTGGAACAGCTACACGATCTGGCAGTACGGCCAGGGAACCGTCGCCGGCATCAGCGGCATCGACGAGGACGAGCTCGGGCCGGTCCTCCAGGTCGCCCAGGCGGGCAAGGCGATCGGCACGGTCCGACTGCGCACGCTCAACTCGCTGGCCGGCCAGGCGGTCACCTACACGGCGACCGGCCTGCCGCCGGGCCTGACACTGAACCAGTCGACCGGCGCGATCACCGGGACGCCCGCGGCGGCCGACATCGGCCGCCAGTACACCGTGACGGTGACACCGTCGGCCGGCGCGGTTCCCTCGTCGATGTCGTTCACCTGGATCATCCATGGCGCGCTTACCGTGTCCAACCCGGGGACCCGCACGACGACGGCGGGTGCGCCGGTCGCGCTGCGGGTCGGCGTCAGCGACCAGGACGGCACGCCGAGCATCTCCGTTTCCGGGCTGCCGCCGGGCCTGGTAATGGACTCGTCGGGGCTGATTACCGGCTGGCCGACCAAGCCGGGCACGTACACGGTGCACGTCTACGCGTCCGACAGCCTGTACGCGTCCGCCTCGACGACGTTCACCTGGGCGATCCCGGCCGCGGGCAACAGCGGCTTCGCCGGGACGATCAGGCAGGTCGGCGGCACCGGGAAGTGCCTGGATGACCCGGCCTCGAGCACCGCGAACGGCGCCAAGATCCAGCTGTGGACCTGCACGGGCAAGTCGAACCAGTCGTGGACCACGGTCCAGGACGGCACGATCCGGGTGCTCGGCCATTGCCTCGCGGCGAGCGGGTCGGCCGTCGTGCTGTGGGGCTGCTCGTCCAGCTTCCAGAACCAGCAGTGGCGGGCGGCCCCCGACAGCGAGCTGGTCAACGCCGCGTCGGGCCTGTGCCTCTACTACCCGAACGCGAACGCGGGCAACGGCGCGAAGCCGACGATGTATACCTGCGCGAACATCGCGCAGCAGTCGGGCGAGCACTGGGCCCGTCCGGCGGGCAGCGTCGTCTCCGGCGAGCCTGGCAGGTGCATGGCTGTCTCCGGTTCCACGGCGGAGCTGGCCAGCTGCGCGAACGTAGCCGCCCAGCACTGGACGATGTCTTCCGACGGGACCATCAGGCTCGGCTCGAGCTGCCTCACCGAGTCGGGCACCTCGGCAGGCTCAGGCCTGGTCATCGGATCCTGCTCCGGTGCGGCGACGACGAAGTGGAGCGTGCTCTCCGCAACAGGCAGCCAGGTCCCGTCCAACCCGATCGCCACAGAAATAGCCAGCGCGAACAGCGCGAGCTCCGGCCTCTGCGTGGCAACCCCCTCGAACGCGGCCGGCGCAGCCCTGGTCCTCCAGTCCTGCAGCACCACATCAGCAAGCCCGGCGAACACCTGGCACATCGAATAACGGGCAGGCGGCCCCGAGCCGCCTGCCCGTTACTCCATGATCACGGAAGAAAAGCACTCTATAGGATGCTTTTCTTTCGTGATCTGATCATGAAAAAGCGCCCGCCCGCCCCGAATTCCAGGGCTAGGCGGGCGCCTTTCGTAACAGAATTAGCGCTTGCCCGGCACGGCCGGGGTGCCGGCCTTTTCCGGGCGGCGGGAGATCTTCGAGCCGAGCCAGACCAGCGGGTCGTACTTGCGGCCCGCGACGCGCTCCTTCATGGGGATCAGCGCGTTGTCGGTGATCTTGATGTGCTCGGGGCAGACCTCGGTGCAGCACTTGGTGATGTTGCAGTAGCCGAGGCCGAAGTCGTCCTGCGCGATGTTCCGCCGGTCCGCCTCATCCGCCGGGTGCATCTCGAGCTCGGCCACCCGCATCAGGAACCGCGGCCCGGAGAAGGCGCCCTCGTTCTCGTCGTGGTCACGGATCACGTGACACGTGTTCTGGCACAGATAGCACTCAATGCACTTGCGGAACTCCTGTGACCGGTTCACGTCCTCCTGCTGCATCCGGAACTCACCCGGCTTGATCCCCGGGTCCGGCGAGAACGACGGGATCTCGCGCGCCTTCGCGTAGTTGAACGACACGTCCGTGACCAGGTCCCTGATCACCGGGAACGTCCGCATCGGCGTAATCGTCAGCACTTCTTCTGGCACGAACGTGGACATCCGCGTCATGCAGCCGAGCCGCGGCATGCCGTTGATCTCCATCGAGCAGGAGCCGCACTTGCCGGCCTTGCAGTTCCACCGGATGGCGAGGTCGGACGCCTGCGTGGCCTGCAAGCGGTGCAGCACGTCGAGGACGACCTCGCCCTCGTTGACCTCCACCTTGTAATCGACAAGCGAGCCCGATCCGGCGTCTCCGCGCCAGACCCGGAGCGATGCGTCGTATCCCATCAGTGCCCCTCCTCCGCCGCAGCGGACGAAGCCGGAGCCGGATCAGGCGCAGAAGCCAGCTCTTCGGCGGTCATGTACTTCTTCAGCTCGCTCTTGTCGAACAGCGCGAGCAGGTCGGGCCGCATCACGGGCAGCGGCTTGTGGACCATCTCGAGCTTGTCGCCGTGCAGCGTCAGGATCAGGTTCACCTTCCGCCATTCCGGCGACATCTCCGGGTAGTCCTCGCGGGTGTGCCCGCCGCGGGACTCCTGCCGCTCCAGCGCGGCCATCGCCACGCATTCGGCGACCAGCAGCATGTTGCGCAGGTCAAGCGCGTAGTGCCAGCCCGGGTTGTAGGCCCGCTCGCCTGGCACGGCCACCCGCGCGGCCCGCTCCTTGAACTTCTCCAGTTCGGCGAGCGCGGTCTTGACTTCCGCCTCCCGCCTGATGAGCCCGACCAGGTCGTTCATCATCTGCTGGAGCTCACCGTGCACCGCGTAGGGGTTCTCGCCTGACTCACGCTCGAGCGGCGCCAGCGCCTCCGCCACCGCCGCGTCCAGATCAGCAGCAGACACCAAAGGCCGTGTAGCACCCAGTGCGTCCAGGTAGTCCGCCGCCCCGTCGCCGGCCCGCCTGCCGAACACCAGCAGGTCGGACAGCGAGTTGCCGCCGAGCCTGTTGGAGCCGTGCATCCCGCCCGACACCTCGCCGACCGCGAACAGCCCGGGGACCGCGGCTGCCTCCGTGTCCGGGTCGACCTCGACGCCGCCCATCACGTAGTGGCAGGTCGGCCCGATCTCCATCGGCTCCTTGGTGATGTCCACGTCCGCCAGCTCCTTGAACTGGTGGTACATGGACGGCAGCCGCGTCAGGATGTACTCGGCGGGCCGCCGGGAGGCGATGTCCAGGAACACGCCGCCGTGCGGTGTCCCGCGCCCGGCCTTGATCTCGGAGTTGATCGACCGCGCCACCTCGTCGCGGGGTAGCAGCTCGGGCGGCCGCCGGTTGTGGTCCGGGTCGGTGTACCAGCGGTCGGCCTCTTCCTCGGTCTCCGCGTACTGCGCACGGAACACGTCGGGCACGTAGTCGAACATGAACCGCTTGCCCTCGGAGTTGCGCAGCACGCCGCCGTCACCGCGGACCGACTCGGTGACGAGGATGCCGCGCACCGACGGCGGCCAGATCATGCCGGTCGGGTGGAACTGGACGAACTCCATGTTGAGCAGCGCCGCGCCGGCGAGCAGCGCGAGCGCGTGCCCGTCGCCGCTGTACTCCCAGGAGTTCGACGTGACCTTGAAGGTCCGCCCGATGCCGCCGGTGGCGAGGATCACGGTCGGCGCCTCGAACAGCACGAATCGCCCGGTGTCGCGGATATAGCCGAAGGCGCCGGCGATCCGGCCGGACGAGTCCTTCATCAGCCGCGTGATCGTCGTCTCGGCGAACACCCGGATCATCGCCTCCGGGTCGCCGAGCGAGACCGAGTCGGCCTGCTGCAGCGCGACGACCCGCTGCTGCAAGGTCCGGATCATCTCCAGGCCGGTGCGGTCGCCGACGTGCGCGAGCCGCGGGTACTCGTGCCCGCCGAAGTTCCGCTGCGAGATCTTGCCGTCGGGCGTCCGGTCGAACAGCGCGCCCCACGCCTCCAGCTCCCAGACCCGGTCCGGGGCCTCCTTGGCATGCAGCTCCGCCATTCGCGGGTTGTTCATGAACTTCCCGCCGCGCATGGTGTCGCGGAAGTGCACCTGCCAGTTGTCGTTCGGGTTCACGTTGCCCATGGCGGCTGCGGCGCCGCCCTCGGCCATGACCGTGTGCGCCTTGCCGAACAGCGACTTGGAGATGATCGCCGTCTTCTTGCCCCGAGCGCGGGCCGAGATCGCCGCGCGCAGCCCGGAACCGCCGGCGCCGATCACTACGACGTCGTAGGAATGGCGCTCGATGTCGGTTGATTCGGTGGTAGCCATAACCATTCGCCGTTCGGACTAGTTGAAGATGCGGGGGTCGCTGAAGGCGCCGCTGGCCACCAGCATGACGTACAGGTCGGTGAGCATCAGCGTACCCAGCGAGATCCACGCGAAGGCCATGTGATGCCTGTTCAGCTTCGAGATCTGCGTCCAGGTCCAGTACCTGACCGGATGCCTGGAGAAGTGCTTGAGCCGCCCGCCGGTGATGTGCCGGCACGAG
>Ga0335075_10005265_pt1 | contig 20131 bp, 16 predicted proteins | sample Lox_Sample_24_FD_206723 | JGI IMG/M metagenome (GOLD analysis project Ga0335075, IMG submission 206723) | Soil microbial communities from Loxahatchee National Wildlife Refuge, Florida, United States - Lox_Sample_2.4 | ecosystem: Environmental > Terrestrial > Soil > Wetlands | place: USA...
TGTTGCGTAAGCGCCCCGAGAAACACACTCGGGGCGCTTACGCAACCCCGCTCGCCTTTGACTATCTTACATGCCGGCGTAATACAATATCCTGAGAGCCTGGAACGACTTGTTTGCGAGGCTCTGCCACGCCAGAACGCTGCTCCCTGACTTTGCTATTTTTCCGGATCTGTCCGAATGCGCTATTTCACCCCGCAAGCCGACCGAGAAATCCGCCTTGACGGCGAGACAGGGCGCGGGAAGAATCGCTTGGCTGCTGGTATCTCTGTGCGTGAGTGCCTGCGGGGAGAGCAGGCGCCGACGAGGGCCGCAGCCGCGTTGCAGATCCCGTTCACTGTGCCGAGCTGAGGGCCAGGCCGTGCGCACCTTGGTTGGTGTGGCTTTGGTGATTGTCTGCCTGGGACTGGCGGGTTGTAGTCTCTTTGGCAAGAAACAGGCTGCGCGCAATACCAATCCCAAGCCGTTCGTCGGCTCCGAGACGCCGGCCAAGACGGAAACGGTGGCCATTCCACGCAGCAGTGACGGACCGCTTCCCAAAGCCAACGGCATGATCGCCGGACTCGTTCTCGCCAAAGACACAGGCCGGCCTGTTTCCAATGCGTGGATCCGGGTGAAGGATCCCGAGGACGAAGGGGAAAGCAAGGCGGCTCCGTGGGACGTGGAAACCACTCCGGAAGGCTACTTCACCATCCCCGGATTGAAAGTTGGCCGGTACTACAAGCTGATCGCCCGAGCCAAGGAGGGCGACAAGCTGATCGGTCAGGTCGCCTACGTTCAGCCGCCCAAAGTCAGCTTGCTGTTTCAGCTGGGCGATCCAGGGAGAAGCGAAAAGTTGCCGCCGATTCCCGATGCGCCGACGGTGCCGGAAAAGAAGGCCGCCCAAGACTCGGAGGATTCGAAAGAGCGGACGCCCGCCGCCAGCATGGGCAAGCCGATCAAGCTGCCCGACGACGATGCGCCGCCGCGAGCCAATCTCGCTGCTCCCTCCCCGGCTACCGGCTCCGGAGCGCCCCCCGACGGCGGAGCCGCGCCGGATCCCGCCAACATCGCCCACGACGACTTCCAGCGCGTTCCACCCGCGCCCCGTGCCGAGATCCCCCCCTGGCAGCCGCCGCCTGTGCCGGGAGAGCCGCAGTGGGAGAGAGCGCCGGAGGAACGCCGGCCGCGGACCACTCCTGTTCCTCCGCAGCCGCCCGGCTCCGTTCGCTTGCCCATCATTCCAACCCCCGTGCCGTCGTGTGGATTGTACGGAAACAAACTGGATAACTTCGCGTTGTACGATCTGAATGGGAGAGTATGGGAATACAAACGCGATCATCGTGGCCGATTGATACTGCTCGATTTTTGGTATCACAATTGCCAACCCTGTCTGCGAGCCATCCCGAAACTGGTGGAATTGCAAAGAGACTACGGATCGGATGGACTGGAAGTGGTCGGCATTGCCTGCGAGACGGGAAGCGTGGAGGAGCAGCGGCGGAATGTGCGGCCTATTCACGGTCGCTACAACATCAATTACACGACCCTGCTCAGTGGCGGTGGGCCAGGGCGCTGCCCCGTCATGGAGCAGTTCCAGGTTACGTATTTTCCCCTACTCGTGTTGATCGACGCGGACGGGAGAATAATCTGGCGCAGCACGCGCGAGGGTATGGACGATTACGAACACTATAAACTACGGAAAATAATTCACGATAGGTTAGTCACGAAAGCGCCGCCGCCCTAAAACACGGTGATAAGCAGCAATCGGGCGTTCCACATCAGCCAGCTGCGGTCCTCAACAGCAACCTTGCCGTTCTCGAGAATCTTGCTCAGCCGCTGTTGCACGCTCCGCACCATGTCCCGTTTCTTCTCCGGCAGCGGATAGAGATCCGGACGCTTCAGCACGCGATTGACCAGCACGGCCACGGTGCGAATCTCATCGAGATCCGGCGGCAACGGTTTTTCGTTCCACGACGGCACCGCGTCATCGTTGGCCAGGCGCTTCACCACGTCGCGGATGTAGACGCAAATGCGCTGGAGCTTTTGGTAATCGATGCGCTCCGGCACGTCGGAGGGCGAGTGATAGTCGGGATGCTGGCCGGTGCTGAAAAAGAGAAACGGAATTTTGCGATCGCGGAACGGCCCATAATCGCTGCGCGTGCCGACCAGGTCGGCGCCGAGCCGTCCGATCTTGAGGCCCCTGGGCACGGCCGTTTTCTCGACCAGCCGGCGCAGGTGCGTCGAGCGTTCGCTGCCCATCAGAAAGACGTATTCGTCCATCACGTTGGCCATTGACCGGCCGAGCATGTCGGCGGTGAGAAACGCCTTCAAGTTACGAAACGACAGCGGCGGATGGGCGGCGAAGTACATCGAGCCGCGCAGGCCGGCTTCCTCCTGATCGAAGGAAATGAAGGCGATGGTTCGCCGCGGCTTCTCCTTGCTCAGAGCGAAATACTCGGCCACCTCCAGCAGCATGGCGACGCCGGTCGCATTGTCGTCGGCGCCGGGATACAACACCTCGCCTCGCTTGCCCAGGTGATCGAAGTGCGCGCTGAGGAGGATCCATTCGTCCTTGAGCTTGGGGTCGCTGCCGGGGAGGATGGCGCCGACATTGCGTCCAATGACGCTGGCCTTGCTGGTGCCCTCGGTGAGCAGCGAGGGAATCGATTGATAATAGGATTCGCCGAAAGCAGGTTTCAGCTCCAGGCGCTTGAACGCTTCGGCGAGATGGCGCGAGGTCCGTGCCGCTCCCGGCCCACGCCGGCCGAGAAACTCCGGCGATGCCAGGCGATAGACGTGGGCGCGCAGCTCACGGGTGTGAATGTCCGGCGACAATTCCGATTCGGACGCGGCCGGCAGGCTGGCGGAATATGCCATCCACAAGGACATCAAAAAAACGCTGCTGCCTGGCATCACCGCCTCCTCGGACCCAGGCCGCTTGCGGCTTAGCGAGACAGCGCTAAGCCGCAAGCGGCTTCCTCCATGCATCCTACCGTATACGCGGAAACGGCACAAACCCGCTTGGAGAACGGCATGAGGCTGCCTACCATACACGATAGAAAGCAGGCCGCCGACGCCCTTGACCGCCGTCGGGCGACAGGATTACACTGTCCCGTTCGGCGGCCGCTGTCCGCGCGAAGGAGAATTATGGCGCTACGCACTCCGCTGTATGACTGGCATGTCGCACAGGGCGGCCGCATGGTCGAGTTCGGCGGCTGGGACATGCCCGTGCAGTACAGCAGCATCGTCGAGGAACATCAGACGGTGCGCACGGCGGCCGGCCTGTTCGACATCAGCCACATGGGCCGGCTTTCATTCGCCGGTGCCGATGCTCTGGCCCTCCTTCAGCAGATTTACACCAATAACGCCGCCGCCCTGAAAGACGGCCAGGTTCGTTACGGTTTGCTCTGCAATGAGCGCGGCGGCGTCCGCGATGATGTGCTGGTCTACCGCTGGCAACGGGGTTGTCCGCTGATGGTCGTCAACGCGGCCAACCGCGAGAAAATCGTCGCCTGGCTGGCAAAGCATCGGAAAGACCGCGATGTGGAAGTGAGCGACCACACGACGGCAACATGCATGATCGCCGTGCAGGGACCGCAATCCCTGGCCCTGTGCCGCGGTCTGACGGCGGCCGACGCCGATCAATTACCTTACTACTTCGCGGTGCAGACCACTTACCAGAACGCGTCCTGCATCCTCAGCCGCACGGGTTACACGGGAGAGGATGGGGTGGAATTGATGGTTGCCGCCGAAAAGGGGCTGCCGCTGTGGGAAGAATTGGTTCGGCGCGGCGCCAAACCGTGTGGACTTGGCGCCCGCGACACGCTGCGTCTGGAAGCGGCCATGCCGCTGTACGGCCACGAATTGACGGAAGACATCGATCCGTTCCAGGCCGGACTGGGCTGGGCGGTCAAGATGGACAAGGGCGATTTCATCGGTCGCGAGGCGCTGCTGCGACGCCGTAAGGACGCCAGCTTGCCAAAGCGTGTCGGTCTGGAGCTGGCGGGCCGCCGCGCCGCCCGAGAAGGTGCGGCCGTCCTGAGCGAAAGCCGAGCCATCGGCCGCGTCACCAGCGGCACCGTGACGCCGACGCTCAACAAAGCCGTCGCCATGGCCTACGTCGATCCCGCTTTCACGGCGGTTGGGACCATTTGCAAGGTGGATGTACGCGGAAAACCGGAGGAGGCGCGCGTGGTGCCCCTACCGTTCTATCGACGGCCCAAGGGATGAACCGCTTGCGACTTCGCGTTAAGCCGCCGGCGGCTACGAACACTAGCGAGGATCGTCATGGACCCGAAAACACTCCGTTACGCCAAGTCGCACGAGTGGGCCTACCTTGAAGGCAACGTCTGCACCATCGGACTGACCAAGTTCGCCGTGGACCAGCTCACCGACATCATTTACATCGACATGCCGGACATTGATGATCCGGTATCCACAGGCGACAGCTTCGGCGAGATCGAATCCGTCAAGGCGGTCAGCGATCTCTACTCGCCGGTGACAGGTGATATCGTCGCCATCAACGAGAAGCTGGAGACGGACCCGACGCTGATTTCCAGCGATCCGTACGGCAAGGGCTGGCTCATCAAGGTCAAGGTCGAGAAGGACACCTCGCTCGATCACCTGATGACGCTGGAGCAATACGAGAAGCAGATCGCTTCGGAAGAACATTGAGCGAGACGACGGGAGAAGCAAACCATGAACATCTTGGCTCAACCACCGGCGGCCATGCCTCAGCGTTTCGTGATGCATGGAGTCTCCTGGCAAACCTACCAGAAGGCCCTGGAGGCTTTTGGGGATCAACCCATTCGCATAACGTATGACCGGGGGAGCTTGGAGCTAATGTCGCCTTTGCCGATCCATGAAGTCTACAAGCGCTGTCTCGGTTTGTTGTTGGCCGTCCTGGACCGCGAGCTGAAGATCCCGATTAAAGGCTTGGCATCGACAACTTTTCGCCGCCGCGACCTGGATCGCGGCTTGGAGCCGGACGAGTGCTTCTACGTGGGCAATCTCGGCCGCATCCATGACTGGCGCAACATCGATTTATCCATTGATCCTCCGCCCGATCTGGCTCTGGAAGTGGAGGTGACGCGGAGCTGTCTCAATCGCCTGGAGATTTATGCGGCGCTAGGAGTCCCGGAAGTGTGGCGCTTCGACGGCGAGCAATGGCACATCCATTGTCTGGCCGCCATCGACACCTACGAGGAACGCCCTCACAGCAACGTCTTACCCTTTGTCGATTTGGCGGAGGTTACTCCCTTTCTCGATCAAGCGGCGGCGGGCATGAGCGATGGGGAGCTGATGGATCTGCTGCATCAGTGGGCGAAGGATTGCGTTCGTCCTCGCTGGGAGGCTCTTTCGGCTCGCCAAGCAGCGCCGAGAGATAATTGACTCTTGACTTTGTTTTGGAGCCGTATGTCCTACGTTCTCAACACTCCCGAAGACCAGCGAGCCATGCTCGCGGCCGTCGGCGTCTCCTCCCTTGAGGAGCTGTTTAGCAAGATCCCGCCGCAGCTGCGTCTGAATCGTCCTCTGCAAGTGCCCGAAGCGCTCAGCGAGATCGAGCTGACGGCGCACCTGTCTCAGCTGGCCGGACGCAATCGGCCCGCCGGCGACGCCGTCTGTTTCCTCGGCGGCGGTGCCTACGATCATTTCATCCCCGCCGTGGTGGACGCCGTCGCCGGCCGCAGCGAGTATTACACCGCCTACACGCCCTATCAGGCCGAGGCCAGCCAAGGCAGCTTGCAGGTTTTCTTCGAGTTTCAGACTCTTATTTGTCAGTTAACCGGCCTGGGCGTGGCCAACGCCAGTCTCTATGAGGGCGGCAGCGCCGTGGCCGAGGCCGTGCTGATGGCCCTGAGCATCCATCCCAAACGACACAAGGTCCTGATCGCCGAGAGCCTGCATCCGGAGTATCGGCGGACGCTCGCCACCTACGTCGCCAATCTCGATCTGCATCTCCACACCCTGCCGACGCCCAACGGCTTCCTCGATCCAGACGATTTGAAGCGGGCCATCGATGCGCAAACGCTGTGCGTGGTGGCGCAGCATCCGAATTTCTTCGGCTGTCTGGAGGAGCCTGAAGCACTGGCGAACGTGACGCACGAGGCGGGCGCTCTGTTCATCGTCAGCTTCGATCCAATCAGCCTGGGATTGCTCAAACGTCCGGGACAGTACGGCGCCGACATCGCCGTGGCCGAGGGGCAGTGCCTGGGCAATCCGATGAGCTATGGCGGTCCGTTCCTGGGTCTGCTGGCTTGCCGCGAAGAGTACGTCCGCAAGATGCCGGGACGGCTCGTCGGCCAGACAGTCGATCGGCAGGGCAAACGCTGCTGGGTACTGACGCTGCAAACGCGCGAGCAGCACATCCGCCGAGAAAAGGCGACGAGCAATATCTGCACCAATCAGGGGTTGATGGCGCTCAAGGCGACGGTTTACCTCGCCGCGCTCGGCCCCCAGGGCTTGAAGGAGACGGCCGAGCTTTGCGCGCGCAAGGCGCACTACGCCGCCGAGCGCTTGACGGAGCTGCCGGGCGTCCGTCTTCGCTTCGATCGGCCGTTTTTCAAGGAATTCACGCTGCAAGCGGAGGACGCCGTGCCGGCGTTTCTCACCGGCTTGCTCGACAGGGGCTATCATGCCGGTTTGCACCTCGGCCGCTGGTATCCGGGCCTGGAAGCGTGTCTCAGTATGGCGGTGACGGAGAAGCGGACGCGCACGGAGATCGACGGTTTGGTGTCGGCGTTCGCGGCGCAGCGCGACGGCGCATGCAACGGCGTAATGCGACCCATCAAAGAAAGAGAGCCACAGATGAACACGGATGAACACAGAGAAGAGACAAAGGCGAAATGATTTCATTTGTGTTTATCTGTGTTCATCTGTGGCTAATTGATTCATGGACAAAAACCAATCGACCGAATTGTTGTTCGAGCTAAGCCATCCCGGTCGGCGCACGCACCGCTTGCCGGAATGCGATGTGCCGGCCGAGAATCCCTTGCCGGCATCTGCGCTGGCCGGCTATCCGCCGCCGTTGCCGGAAGTCGGCGAGATCGATCTGGTCCGTCACTTCGTCAACCTGTCCACGCGCAACATGTCCATCGACACCAATTTCTATCCGCTGGGGTCGTGTACCATGAAGTACAATCCCAAGCGGCACGAACGGTTGGCCTCGCATCCGGGCATGACCGACCTGCATCCGCTGCAAAGCGATGAATCCTGTCAGGGCATGCTCGCCATTCTGTGGGAAATGCAAAACCTCCTTGCCGAGATTGCCGGATTGGACGGCGTGTCGCTCCAGCCGGCCGCCGGCGCCCAGGGTGAGCTGACGGCCCTGCTCGTGGCGGCATCGTACTACCGCGATAAAGGCGAGAAACGTTCGCGCGTGCTCATCCCCGACAGCGCCCACGGCACCAATCCGGCGAGCGCCGCGCTAGCCGGCTTCGACGCGGTTAGCGTCAAAAGCGACAGTCGCGGCCTGGTCGATCTCGACGATCTCCGCGCCAAGCTCGACGAGCGTGTCGCCGTGTTCATGATTACCAATCCGAACACGCTCGGCCTGTTCGACGATCAAATCGCCACGATCACGGAGCTGCTGCATCAAAAGGGCGCGCTAGTGTATCTCGACGGCGCCAACATGAATGCCATCCTGGGCGTGACGCGTCCGGGCGACTTCGGCGCCGACATGATGCACTACAACGTCCACAAGACGTTCACCGGCCCGCACGGCGGCGGCGGTCCCGGCGCCGGTCCCATCGCCGTGCGTAAGCAGCTGGTCTCCTTCCTGCCGGCACCGCTCGTGGCCCGCGCCGGCGAGCGTTACTACCTCGATTACGATCGCCCGAAGTCGATCGGCCGAGTGCATGGTTTCTTTGGCAACGTCGGTATCTTGCTGCGCGGCTGGCTGTACATCCGCACGCTGGGGTCGTCCGGACTCCGCCAGGTCAGCGAGAATGCCGTGCTCAACGCCAATTACCTGCTCAGCCGGCTCAAGGGTATTTATGATGTCCCGCACGGCGATCGCTGCATGCACGAGTTTGTCGCCAGCGCCCGCGCCCTGCGGCGCGAGCGGAAAATCAGCGCCATGGACATCGGCAAGCGTTTGCTCGATTTCGGCTATCACGCGCCGACGGTTTACTTTCCGCTGGTAGTGCCCGAAGCACTCATGATCGAGCCGACCGAGACGGAGAGCAAGGAGACGCTCGACGCCTTCGCGGACGCGCTGATCCGCATCCGCGACGAGGACGCCGACTTTCTGCACGACGCGCCGCACGAGCTGCCGCTGAGCCGTCCCGACGAGGTCAAAGCGGCCAAGGAGCCTATGCTGCGCTGGAAACCGCGGCACGATTCCGTTTAGCCGCGACGCGCAGCGGAGCGCGGCAGCAATCGCGCGCTCCGCTGCGCGTCGTGGCTAAACGATTATTAGTTGCTATGAACTCTCCGCATTGTCGTTTATTGTCCTTTCATGTCGCCGCCGGAGCCTGGAACATGGCTGCCGATGAAACGCTGCTGGAAGCGGCGGCGGGCACGGCCTCCTTTCGGCTCTACGGCTGGACGCAGCCGACTCTCTCCCTCGGTTACTTTCAGGCCAGTGCCGGAAGTCGTGCTTATCCGCGGCTGGACGAGATAAGCTGGGTGCGCCGTCCGTCGGGGGGAGCGGCCCTGGTGCATCATCGGGAAGTGACTTACGCCCTCGCGTTGCCGGCCGGTTTGCCCTGGCAGAAACGCGGGGAATCCTGGCTGAAAACGATGCACCTCATCCTCCGCGACGCGCTGGGCGGGCTTGGTGTTTCCGCGCGTCTGTGCGGCGATACGGAGGAACCTAAGCGCGGAGACGTGTTGTGCTTTCTGCATCATACGCCGGGCGATCTCTTGATCGGTAAGGCCAAAATCGCCGGCAGCGCCCAGCACAAGCAGCGCGGTGCTCTCATGCAGCACGGCAGCATTTTACTCGCTGCCAGCCCATTTACGCCGCAATTGCCGGGCATCCGCGAATTGACGGGCACGGCCCTCTCGGTGGAGCTGCTCTGCGCTGCCGTGACCGAGCAGCTGAGAAAGCATACAGGTTGGGCGCTTGTCTCCGCCGAGTGGACGCCGCAGGAGAAAGCGCGCATCGAGGAATTGGCTGTCGGAAAATTCTCCCAACCTGCCTGGAACAGCAAACGCTGATTGGCCGTGGAAAACTCCTCTTGATCGGAAATCCTCTCTCGCTATAGTGCCGCCCTTCTCAACGAAAGATCTACACCCTCCAGGCAGGGGGAGGGCGCGTATTGTGGGGGATCGCTTTTGTCCCAAAGGGGGGAGGTATGCGGATGAATCGTCTCATCGCCATCACGGGGATGGCTTTGCTAACGGCCGGCCTGATAGGCTGGGCCGCCCTGGCGTGTGCTCAGCCGAACATGGGCAAGTTAATCTCCGCCAACGCTCTGTCGGCGGAAACCAGTGCTGCGGAGCCTGGAGGAGAAAGTAGCCCTTCGGGAGCAATTCCCATCCAGCCGCGGGCGAATGGCTCGTCGCCGCTGCCGTTGGGTCCGTCGGCGGCAAAGGGGCCGGCCATGGCGCCGCTCACCCCGTTGCCTCAGCAAACGCCCGCCGCGGCAACACCGCTGGAACAGATTCCTCTCGGTTCGGCGACTTTACCGGCCGCACCGATGCAGACGCCGTCTTCGGGAGAGCCTGCTTTGCCGATGAATGGTTCCGTTCCAGGGCTGGGAGGGAAAGCGGCTGCACCGGCTGGAGCACCACAGCCACTGCACGCGGCCTCTTCCGGGACAGTCCTTCCCCCGCTGGGGAGCATCTCCGACCCGAATGGGGTGCCCCCGAGCGCGGCCGGATCCTCGGCCGCGAGTGACGAGCACGCCTCGGACTTGACCATGACTTCCGAAAGCGCGAACAACCGCCAGGAGCCCGCCGTCAGTCTGGAATGGGTCGGGCCAACGACTGCCAAGGTCAGCCAGCCCAATAAATACACTTTGGTAGTCCGTAATATCTGCAACATCCCGGTTCAGCAAGTCCTCGTCCGCGTGCGCATCCCCTCCGGATTGTCCTGTAGCGATACGGAGCCGAAGGCCGTCGCCGAAGGCAATGTGCTGGTCTGGGAGCTGGGCGCCTTGCAGGCCAGCGAGGAAAAAGTCCTGTCCATGAAGCTGCTGGCCGAGCAGAAGGGCGACGTCGCGCCGCAAGCGTGGGTGACGTTCACCGGCTCGTCGGTGATGCACATCAAAGTTCGCGAGCCGAAGCTGGCGCTCAAGGTGCAGGGGCCGCCGAAGGTACTTCTCGGCGAGACGGCCGCTTTCCAGCTCGCCGTCAGCAATCCCGGCGACGGCTCGGCCGATCAGGTCAAGATACACGCCGTCCTGACGGAAGGTCTGGAATGTCCGCGCGGCAACAAGATCGATTTCGACATCGGCAACCTGGCCGCCGGCGAGACGCGCAATGTCACGGTCATGTGCATGACCAAGCTGGGCGGGCCTCAGAAATGCGCCGTGAGTGTCGATGCCGAGGCGGGGCTGCACGCCAAGGAGACGGCGACGGTCAACGTCACCATGCCGCGTCTGGAGCTGCAGCTGGTCGGTCCGGGCCTGCGTTATCTCGGCCGCAAGGCACTGTTCACCATCAAGGTCAGCAACCCCGGCGACGCGGCGGCGACGAACGTCACCATTAGCGACCTGGTGCCGGATGGCTTCAAGGTGCTCGCCGCCAGCGACGGCGGCCGCCACGATTTCTCGGCGCACACCGTTTCCTGGTTCCTGGGCGAGCTAAAGCCCGGCGACACGCACGAGGTCAAGCTGGAGGTCCAGGCCGTCAATCCCGGCGAGTTCAAGCACAAGGCCAGCGCCGTCGGCGCGCATAACCTGTGCGCCGAGTCCGAGCTGAGCACGCGCATCGAGGGTCTGTCGGCCCTGATGCTGGAGATGGTGGACACCGACGATCCGATCGAGGTGAACAGCGAAACTTCGTATGAGGTGCGCATCACCAACACCGGCTCGAAGGTCGAAACCGACATCAAGCTCCTGGCCACCATTCCGGACAAGATGGAGTTCAAAAGTGCGACGGGTCCGGCCCGCTTCCATGAAGAGGGCAAGACGATCGTCTTCGAGCCGCTGGAGAAGCTGGCGCCGAAGGCCGACGCCATCTTCCACATCAACGTCAAGGCGCAGGATCCGGGAACGGTGCGCTTCAAAATCCAGATGACCAGCACCAACCTGACGGAGCCGGTCATCAAGATGGAAGCGACGCGCATCTATTCGGACGCGCCCGAGACGACGTCGTCGCACGAGAGTAAGCAGTAAGCAGGACAGTAGGCAGAAAGCAGTAGGCAGTAAGCAGTCAAGAAACGACTGCTTACTGCCTTTTGCTTTCTGCCTACTGAATAAGAATGCCCCGCGACGTTGGGATGCCGTCACGGGGCCGGAGGAGCGTTGCGCAGAAGAGGCGAGCGGTCAGCGAGCGGCGCGATCGACCAGCTCGATCGATTGCACGCGATACTGCGGACCACCCAGGAAGATCGACCCCTTCTGGTTGAGGATCTCGCCGTGGACCTTCACGAGGTCGCCCTCGCGATAGCTATCCATCTGCCGATCACGAGCCAGAACAACGCTGCCGCCATTGCTATCTTCCTTCCACAGCGGAGCGTAACGAAGCACCCAGAGACCACCGTCGGCATGCACGTAGTACAACTGCCCCGTCACCCAGCTATAATCCGCGGCGCGACCCACGCGCGTTTCATACCGACGGTCCAATTCAAAAGGGTTCTTGGTCTCCGTTTCAATGACGCTAGAGGAGCTGGTCGGCGTGACATCCAGACCCTGGGACTGGACGGCACCCTTGCCGGCGGGCAGCTTTTCCGGCGGGGTCTTGCTATCCTTGGGGGCCTTGATCGGCTCGGCGGCGGGCATGACGCCCGGGACACCGACGCCGCCGACGCCCGCTCCGTAGCTACTGCCACAGCCGCCGCACCCGCCGCAGCCGGTCTCGCAGCACGATGATTCGCAGCAGCACTTGTTGCGGTGCAGGCGCGCCTTCAGGCGCTGACACAGACCCTGCTTGCAGCAGGTCTCGCAGCACGTTCCGCAGCCACAGCTCATGCCGCCGTAGCTGGTGCCAGAGCAGCCCACGTTGCCGCCACAGCAGCCAACATTCGAGCCGCAACCCGAGCTGCAGCAGCTGGTCGTGGCGCAGGTGTTGCAAGTGTTGCAAGTGTTGCAAGTGTTGCAGCACTCGCAGCAGTTATTGCGATGGAAGCGAGCCTTGAGCTTCTGCAAGCAGCCGACTTTGCAGCAGCATTCTGTTTCGCAGCCGCAGCCGCAGCCGCCATAACCAGCACCGCTATATCCGGCGCCGCCGCAACAGCCGCCCGCTCCTAGCGCGCCTCCGAGAGGCGCAGAAGCCACCGCTCCAGCCGCCGGAGCAGCGGGCGCGGCGGTCGTGGCTAGCGTCGGGTCGGCCCCGGCGAACCACGCCGTTGTTACTAGCAAAAAAGCAGCATTCACGAGAGTAATCCTCCGTTGGAGCCTCACTTCGGCAGAAGGCCACCGTGCCGCGGCAGGGACCAATCCCATCCGGGAGAGCTGGCGACCCGCGCCTTCCTCTTGGTTTCCACACCAGCGAACCCGTCCTCCGTCATGGAGAGCGCGCCGCGCTGATTTCTGTCCCTCTTCTTCGGTTGGCGAGGTCGCCTCTCTTGAGTAGCTTTCCCAAAAAGCGCCCAATCCGTCGCCTTGCCCTCCTTCCCTCTGCCGCCCACTTCGCCGCTCGCGGCTTGCCGCACTCGCGCAACCGCAAGCGGCGGATCAGAAGGCGGCCAAACAGAAACCCCCAGGCCGGCGCCGGCCTGGGGGTGTTCCGCTCACAGGGGGTAGCTCTAGGTGATCTCTCGACTACTGGGCGCGGATGTTTGTCACCTCGAAAGCCGGCCGCAATTGCTGGCTTTCCGGATCGATCAAGGCGCCTTCCACCCGCACAAGCTGTCCGGGCTTGAAGCTCAGCCGGCTCGTGGTTACCAGCGTCACACAACCGCCGTAACGGTCCTCCTCCTCGAACGGGACATAGCGCAGCAGCCAGGCCTGCTGAATCCGAGAGTACTCAAGGGTGCCCACCAGCCAGTGATAATTCCGGTCGTGCGCGAAGCGCGGACCAGCGGCCACGGTCTCCTCTGGCTCGGACGCGGGCAAGGAGGCTGGTGGGACCAGCTGCGCCGCGGTGGACGGATGAGAGAGAGACGGAGGCGGCGGGGGAGCCTGACTCAGCATGGGATCGGCGACCGGAGGTCGGGCCGGCTTGGCCGCTGTGTGGATGACGGGCGCCGATGTATTGACCGCTGGCAGGACAGGCTCAGCGGGTTGGGCGGAAGCGTCGGCGGCCGCGGGCGGCATGGAGGGAACCGCCACCGGGGCGCCCATCTCCACCGGCGGCGTGCAGCAGGGCGTGCAACAGGACCGATTGTGCTGACATCCCCCTGTCAGCAGCGGCACGAGCAGGCAGGTTCCTGGCCACCAGCGCAGCAAGAAGCGTCTCATGGACATCCTCACGTTCTGGAAACACACCGATCCGGGGCAATTCTCGGTGCAGCAGGGGCGTCAACGGCCCTGTTCCTTGGGTATCCTCCGGGGACAGACAAGAGGTGCATCACGCTGCATAGTCTCTATCGGATGCCGGGTGATAGGATCTTGCAGCTTGTTCGGGGAAAATAGCCTGAACCCGAAACGATTGTTCTGCCGGCGAAATCGGCGGTAACGAGGACAACGGCGAAAGCGCGGCGCACAAGGACAGCGGGGCAGCTTGTGTCCCGCCGACACTCTCCTTGCGCGATGCGAGGCGGTATAATCGGCTATCGGTTATCGGGTTTCGACCAGCAGCGATCAGCTGCTGGATTGTTCTCCGATAGCCGATAGCCGAAAGGATGACCTTGTCAGCTCCCACAAGCAAAAGTTGGCGACTGCTGCCGCACGATCGCGCCGCCGTGGAGCGGCTGTCGGGCGCGCTGGAGCTGGGGCCGATCGTCGCGCAGCTGCTGCTCAACCGCGGCCTGAGCGATGCGGCCCAGGCCCGTCGCTTCCTCGATGCTGCTCTGGTGGGCCTGCATCCCCCCGACTTGTTGCCGGGCGTGACCGAGGCTACCGACCGCATCCTCGCTGCCATCCAGGCCGGCCGCCGCCTGTGCGTCTACGGCGATTACGACGTCGATGGCATCACCGGCTCGGCGATCCTCCTGACCGGCTTGAAGCTGATGGGCGCCGCCGTCGATCTCTACGTGCCGCATCGCCTGGAGGAAGGCTACGGACTCAACCTCGAAGCGCTGCGGCAAATCGCCAGCACCGGCGTCTCGCTGATTGTCACCGTCGATTGCGGCATCGCCAGTCTCGAAGAAGCCCGCGAGGCCCGCCGCCTCGGCCTGGAGCTGATCGTCACCGATCACCACGAATTCAAGGACGAGCTGCCGGAGGCGGCGGTGCTGGTGCATCCGCGCCTGCCGGGCGCGGCTTATCCGTTCGGCAAGCTGTCCGGATCGGCGGTGGCCTTCAAGCTGGCCTGGGCACTGGCTCAGCGCGCGTGCGGCAGCCCCAAGGTGACGCCGCGATTCCGCGACTATCTGCTCGACAGCGTCGCCCTCGCCGCGCTGGGTGTGGTGGCCGACGTCGTGCCGCTTCACGATGAAAACCGCATCCTGGTGCGCCACGGTCTGCACCGTCTCCGACAGATGACGCTACCCGGTTTGCAAGCACTATGCGCCTGCGCCGGCCTCACGCCGGGCGGGAAGCTGCGCGCCGCCGACATCGGCTACAAGATCGCGCCGCGCCTCAACGCCGCCGGTCGGCTGGGCTGTGCGCGCCTGGTCGTCGATTTGTTGACGACGCCGCGTGAGGAGCAGGCAATGCAGCTGGCCCGTTATCTTGAGGAGCAGAACACTCAGCGGCAGACGCTGGAGCGGCGCATGGTGTCTGAGGCGCGCAAGCTGATCGAAGAGCAGGCTCGCGGCGACGATCCGGCCCTGGTGCTTGTCCAGGCGGGCTGGCACGCCGGCATCATCGGCATCGTCGCCGGTCGCTTGGTCGATCTCTATGGCCGCCCGACTCTGCTGATCGCGCTGCCGGCGGCCGACAGCGACGGCCGCCACCTGCCCGTCGGCGTCGGCTCCGGACGCTCGGTCCCCGGCTTCGCGCTGCACGAGGCGCTGCGGGCGTGCGACGATTTGCTGCTCGGCCACGGTGGTCATGCCGCCGCGGCCGGCCTCCGCATTTTGCCGGAGAACATCGACGCCTTCCGCCACCGCCTGTGCGAGCGCGCCGCCGCTTGCTTTCCCGACGGCCTGCCCGCGCCGACGCTGGTACTCGACGCCGAGGTGCCGTTGAGCATGCTGACCACCGGCCTGCTCGCCGACCTCGATCGCCTGGAGCCTTACGGAGCCGAGAATCGCCGGCCGCTGTTTCTCGCCGGCGGATTGCAGGTCAAGGGTGAGCCGCGCAAGGTCGGTGCGGGCGAGCGCCATCTCAGCTTTCGCGTGTCGCAGCAGGGCACGGTCCTCAAGGCCATCGCCTGGAGCATGGCCGAGCGTGCGGAGGAGCTGATGGCGGCGGGCGGCGCATGCTGTCTCGCCTTCACGCCTCGGCTCAATGAATGGCAAGGGTTGCGCAGTGTCGATCTGGAAGTCGCGGATTTTCAGGCCGGAGCGCAGGCACAGCTTGCATAATGCCACCGGACAATATCCATCCGAGCCTGAAGCGTAAGCGAAGACTCTTCGCTTACGCTTCAGGCTCCGTCCTGCCTCTTATAGGCGGTCACAGAACGGCTTCCCTTGCGCCAGGCGGAACGCTGCCCCCCAACGATTGATAAGAAAGCAGCCGTCCGGCGTCAGGAAAAACTCGCCTTGCACTGGGGTTTGCGGTCCGGAAACCGCCATGCCGGTCACCGGTGGAGTCTGCCAGGGATGGTCGCGGAGAAGCAACGAATCGATATGGTCGGAGATCAGCGACGACGTGCCGACGTACAATCGAAACTGGTCCGGAGCCATCTTCAGGTAAACCCGTCCGTGCATTCGCGAGGTCCATTGCAAGAGCGTGGGCTGCTCCCCCCGCAGATCCAGGCAGGTGAGCCGCGTCCACTGCCCCTGCTCAGCCAGGTAAACGCGGCCGTCGTTGTCGGCGGCGACGGAGCGGACATGGATCTTTACGTCCACGTGCTTCCGCGTGTGGAGGGTGGTGGGATCGAGCGCCAGCACGCTGCCGTCGCCCGCGGCGTAAAGTGTCTTGCCGTCCGCTGTCAGGCACAGGGTCCGAATCGTGTTCGGTAAGGAGATTCGGAAAGTTACCCTGTGCCGCTCCGCGTCGATGCGGCCGAGCTGCACTCCCTCGTCGTCTTGAGCCAGATAGAACAAGGCATCCTGGTTCGGGGAGATCAGCAGCTCCCGCACGTCGCCGGCCAGGTGAAGAACGCGGCGGGGATGAAGAGAAGTCGTCGCCGCGGTCCCGCTCGCTGCGGAAAGCGGAATGTCGTACACGTGCAGATCGGCGCGGCCCAGCGGTTGATCGCCGTGGCAATTGACGCGGAGATTGGCCGGCTCACACGCCGCCGTCCACAACAGGCCGCGCCGGCCATCGACGACGGCTCGATAGGCCGTTCGCTGAAGCCGATACGTCGCGCCTGGCTCAAAATGAGGATAGGAAAACTCCTTCAAGCCGCCGTCTGCCGTGGTGATAAGGACGATGCTGTTGCCATGCGGCCGCGCGTAGACAGACACGGCGAGCAGACTGCCGAGGAGAGCGGCTGGCTGCAAGTCGGGGCAAACCAGCCGCAGCGACGGGGGCTGCCTCAGTCGATCCATTACCAGCATGTTTCTCTGGACGGACGGCGTAGAGACTTCTCCAGACGGGAGAGGAGCGATGAGCGGCTGGGCGGGCGGCAGCGAGCTGAAAGCGTGCAGGGGATCCTTCTCCGGTAGCGCCATTTCCGGAGCGCTTCGCAGCGGGGAGGCCAGTGTCAAACCGTGGCCGAGAAGCGCCAGCGACAGCGACGCGGCAACTCGCAGGGAAACCGGCCAGCGGCTGCGCTGTCCCAACAGCAGACACAGGCCGCCCAGAGCCACGCCCAGGACCGCCCATAGGACGCCCTGTCCCGCCCACATCCACGGCACCAGGGCCAGCGCTGTCGGCGTCAGCAGGAGCCACGGCAAGACAGGACGGCCCCCCGCCGGCGGCGACTGCGCAACCCGCGCCGGCTCTGCGCGCTTCGCCGGCGACGCCGCCTCGCCGTCCGCCGAAACGACGACGGCGGCGGCGCAGCCCGGACAGCGCAGCCTTTTTCCCTCGTACCTGGCCAGGACACGCAACGGACACTGACAGCGAGTACAGTAACAGCAAATGAACATACCGTTCTTCCTCGAGTCAAGGAATCAACGGATGATTTCGACAAAAGACATCACAATTGAGAAGGCCAACCAGAGCTTATCGCTCCGGAGAGGTGCGAGATGAACCTCTCAATTGTTGGTTTGATCCTACACGACCTCGCGCGCCGGGTCTAGCGCCAAATGTCATTTTTTTAATCTGTTAATGAGGTGCTAAAGCCGCTTGCGGCTTAGCCCGCAGCGCCAGCAAGGACCGCTCTTGCTGGCGCTGCGGGCTAAGCCGCAAGCGGCCCTAAAACAGAACACCCGTCTCGAACCAACCATCGCTACAGCGCTGGACGCGGACGCAATGGCCGGTGAGCATAACGGGCTCGCTGCGGGAAGGCGTCCGTAGCACGAGCTGGATTTGCGATCCGGCGGGGGCGCGCGGCAGATACAGACCCATACCGCTCAGAGAAATGTCCTTGCCCTTGCCGTCGATGGTTTCACCGCAGATGTTGTCGGCCAGCCAGAACGTGGCGCGCACCGAATGCGGCCAGGCCACGCGCTCCTGCGAGCGCCGCTCCGGATAGGCTTCCAGCTGCGATCGCAGGCTGTCCAGTACCAGGGGACCGACTTCACGCACCAATAGCTCATCCGGTCTTTTTTTCTTGTCGGGGCAGCGAACGCGAACGGAAAGCTCTGGCAGCGCGGCGTTGCCGGGGCGAGGTCGAGTCCAGCGAACCTCCACGAGTAGCCCGCGCCCGCTCTCCAGCCAGCGTTTCCAGAAGCTGCCCGGCAAAGGGACGTGAAAAGCCATGCTGTTGTCCGTCTCGCGGACCACCTGGGCGTTCCACTGACGGCAAAACGTCGCAAAGCCGGAGCGGACATTTTGGAGCGGCAAACGGGCAGGGAATCGGCCGTGAAGCACGCCCGCACCGGCGGGTGCGGCCGCCCAACGCTCCGTCTCCGTTCCCGGCAGGGACCCCTTCGCCTCGACGATTAGCTCCGCGACGATGGCACTGGCCCCGGCAAGCCCCTCTTTTTCGAGAAGCGGGTCGCTAACCGGTGAGCGGGCTCCCTCCAGCGCCGCCAGCAGCTCGGTGCAAGTAGGAAAACGCTGCTCGGGGTCGATGTCGAGCGCTCGCGCCAGCACGATGCGATCACTCGGCGACAACGGCTCCAGGTTCGGCAATCCCGAGCGCTGGCCGCGCCAGGGAGTTGTGCCCGTCAGCATCTCCTGGAAGAGGACCGCCAGGCTGTACGAATCGCAGGCCGGCCCGATGTGCTCTTCAAACAGCTCCGGTGCGGCATAGCGCGCTTGCAGCTGGCCGTGCAGCTGACCGGTCGGATGCCACACCAGCGGCAGCAGTCCGAAATCGCCAATGTGCAGCTCGTCGCCCTCGTACAGGAGACAGCGCGGATTCAGACCAAGGTGTTGCAAGCCGTAACGTCGGGCCAGCTCATCCAGCGCGGCAGCGACCGGCCGTAACCAGCTCAGCAGCTGCGGGCGCGGAATGCCTCGCTCGCCGTCGTTGCGATGCTCCTGAAAGCGATCGCGCAGGCTGACCCGGAGATAATCGGAGTCCACAATCAGGCAGCCCGGCCCTCCCGAAAGGACGCGCATCGGAGGCAAAAGGGGATGCCGTAATGACTGCAAGCTCTCAATCGCCTCCTGCTCCCGAGCCGCCTCGGGCCAGGTTACACCAAACAATACCTTCACCAGCCGGCGTTTTCCGTCCGGCGTTTGGGCTTCCCACGTCTCACTGAACGGCGTCCGACCCAGGCAGCCGTGAAAGCGATAATCGGGTAAATAACGCGCTTGTGCCGGCCCCCGTCGCCCCGCTCCTCGCATCGCCGCATCGGGCAGAGGAGTGTTCTGGCCTCCGCTGGCTCCATCCATAGCCGAGCCGGAGCGAAGCGTCGCCGTCAACGATGCCGAATCCGGCTGCGGCTTGCCGCTCGCTTCCAGTGCCTGCACGAAGGCCATGCAAGTGGGAAAACGCTGATCGGCTTCCTTGGACAGCGCCCGCGCCACTACCGTCCGATCGCTTTCCGGCAACGCGCTGAGATCCGGCTCGGCGGTGCAATGCTGCATCATCAGCTGACGCACATTTTTGCCGTTGAACGGGCGCTGGCCGGTCAGCAGCTCCTGAAATACGATCGCCAGGCTGTATTGATCGCAGGACGAGCTGATGGTGTTGCGGAACATTTCCGGAGCGGCATAGAGGGCTGTCAAGCCGCCGGAAAGCAAGGCATTCCCCGCCGAGGCGCCGCGGTCGGCCAAACTGCGGACGAGGCCGAAGTCCGCGACCTTGATATGATTACTGACCAGGAAAAGATTGCCCGGCTTGATGTCCAGGTGCTGCAAGCCGTGCCGCAAGTTCATCAGGTCCAACACGTCCGCCGCTTCTTGAAGGTAGCGCAGCAGCTCGCCGCGCGGAATGCCCGCCTCTCCTGTCGCCTGGTGCTCGTTGAACACGGCCATCAGGCTCTTGTCCGCCAGCTCCATGACGATGACCAGCTCGCCGTCGATCAGCTCGACGCGCTCCATCGACAGAAGAAACGGATGACGGAGCGATTTGATGTGCTGAATCGCTTTCAGCTCCTCGACGGCCGGCACCGCGTCGCCCAGCACCAGGCTGCGCTCGCCCTCGACGAATTTGATGGCCTTGTACAGCCCACCAGGAGCCTCGCACTTCCAGACCTCGCCGAACCCGCCGCGCCCCAGAGGCTCGATTAGCCGATAGCCCGGTATCGGTTCCCGACGGCGTCGCCTGGTTTGCAGCATCCGTTAGTCCCGGCAAAAGAGAGCGGACATCCTCCGTGCGAACGAGCGCACGG
>Ga0335075_10005266_pt1 | contig 20126 bp, 17 predicted proteins | sample Lox_Sample_24_FD_206723 | JGI IMG/M metagenome (GOLD analysis project Ga0335075, IMG submission 206723) | Soil microbial communities from Loxahatchee National Wildlife Refuge, Florida, United States - Lox_Sample_2.4 | ecosystem: Environmental > Terrestrial > Soil > Wetlands | place: USA...
GATGCGCTGCCTGCGCCGGTGTCAGCCCGCGCGCCCGCCGCGCCTGTGTCTCCGGAGGCTCCGGCAGCCGATGGTGATCGAGCCCGGTCACCAGCGCGGCGGCGAGCGAAGCGAGATCGGGAATGTCCCCGGTCGGGCAAAGGGCGGCGAAATCGCCGAGCTTGCGCACCGCAAGCGGCGGCAGCGTTGCGGCGCTCAGCTTTCGCGCCAGCGCGCGCGCGTCGGCGAGAAATTCCTCGAACGTGCCGGCAAGCGCGATCGGCGCCTTGAGCGTCGCGTGAAACCCGTAGCGCCTCGGGCTTCCGGTGAGCGCCGCCAGCCCGGGCATGTCGGGCTGCGCGACCGCGAGCCCCGTTTCGGCGTCGCGGCCGAGCCAGGCGGAGCCGAGCGCCCAGAGCGGATCATCGGCGGGCGGAGCCCAGTAGAGAGCCACGCGCATGCAAACTGTTCACGATGTTGCGGACCAGTGCGGGAAAACGTACTTGCATCGGCGTGGCGCGGCAAGCAGCCTGGCTGGCCGCGCCGGCGAAAGGGGAGGAGCGCCATGACCACGCCCGCCTATGAAGTGTACGCGCTCCGTTACGCCACGCTCGCCGCCCGCACGCAAGGCGACAACTTCATCTTCCCCGACGATCACGCCGCCCCCATGCCGATCGACTATTTCATCTGGGCGATCCGCGGCAACGGCCGCACGATCGTCGTCGATACCGGCTTCAGCCCCGAATCGGGCATCGCGCGCGGCCGGCAATTCCTCCATTCCCCCGATGCCGCGCTCAAGGTCCTCGGCATCGTGCCCGCCACCGTCCCCGACGTCGTCCTCTCCCACCTCCATTGGGATCACGCCGGCAACTGGCAAATGTTTCCCAACGCGACCTTCCATCTCCAGGATACCGAGATGGCCTATTCCACCGGCCGCTGCATGTGCCACGGCGTCTTCCGCCGCGCGATGGAGGTGGAGAACGTGCTGGACGCGGTGCGCGCGGTCTTCGCCGGGCGCGTCGCCTTCCATGACGGCACGGGCGAGATCGCGCCCGGGGTCACGCTTCATCTCATCGGCGGCCATTCCGGCGGCCTGCAGTCGGTGCGCGTCCCGACCGCCCGCGGCTCGGTCGTCCTCGCCTCGGACGCCACGCATTTCTGGGCCAATATCCACCAACGCAATCCGTTCCCCCTGGTCGTCGATGTCGCGCGCATGATGGAGGGCTTCCGCATCCTCGAATCCTTGGCCGAGGGCCCGGACCACATCATTCCCGGCCACGATCCGCTCGTTCTCAAGCGCTTCCCCGCGCTGCCGGGCCATCCCGACATCGTCCGCGTCGATCTTCCCCCGATCGCCTGACGCCCATCCTTCCGTGCGACCTCTCCGCCTCGCGCTCGCCGGCGTGCTGCTGCTTCTCGTCCTCCTGCTCGCGGTCGCGGGCGGGATCGTCTGGCTCACCCTCCCGCCCGGCTCGCAAACGCTGAAGATCGCCGGCCTCTCGGCCCCGGTCACGATCCGCATCGATCGGCGCGGCATCCCCTTCATCCGGGCCGCCAACCTCGAGGACGCCGCGACCGCGCTCGGCTATCTCCACGCGCGCGACCGCATGTTCCAGATGGACCTGATGCGCCGCGCCGTCTCCGGCCGCCTCTCGGCGTTGTTCGGTCCCGCAGCGCTTCCCTACGACGAGGAGATGCGCACCCTCGGCCTCGCCCGACACGCGCGCGAGACCCTGGCCACGCTGCCCCCTTCCACCCGCGCGATGCTCACCGCCTATGCGCGCGGCGTGAACGCCTGGATCGCGGCGCGCGGCCGCTTCGCCGCCCTCCAATTCGTCTTCTTCGGTGCCCCGCGCCCCTGGACACCGGTCGATTCGCTCCTCTGGGGCGAAACGATGAGCCTTTCGCTCTCGGGCAACTGGCACACCGAGCTCGCCCGTTTCGCCCTCCTCGGCCGGCTGCCCCCCGACCGCATCCTCGCTTTGTGGCCGCCCTCGCACGAGACGACCCCGATCGATGCCTCCCTCGTCCGCGCCTCCCGCTTCGCCGCCGCCCTGCTCCGCGTCCTGCCGCGCTTTCCGGCCCCCTTCACCGAGCCCGAGACCGCCTCGAACGAATGGGCGGTCTCGGGCCGATGGAGCGCTGACGGCGCGCCGCTGCTGGCGGGCGACCCGCATCTCGGGCTCGATTTTCCCTCTCTCTGGTATCTCGTCCGCATCGAGACCCCGCGCACGACGCTCGCGGGCGCGAGCGCGCCCGGCATCCCGTTCGTCGTCCTCGGCCACAACCGCCATATCGCCTGGACCTTCACCGACACCGGCGCCGACACCGAGGGCCTCTTCGTCGAGACGGTCCTGCCCGGCGGCCGTTACGCGACACCCGACGGCCCCCAACCCTTCATGGTGCGCAAGGAGCGCATCCGCGTCCGCGGCCGCCCGGACGTGATCCTCACGGTGCGCAGCACGCGCCACGGGCCCGTGATCAGCGACCTCGCCCACCGCAGCGGTGCCAGCGTCCTCGCCCTCTCGATGGCCGGCCTCGCCCCGGACGATACCGCCGCCGCCGGCCTCCTCGCGCTCGACCGCGCGCAAACCATCGCCGAGGCCGGCCAGGCTGCCGCCGAGATCTCGAGCCCGGTCCTCAACCTCCTCGTCGCCTCCCGCGCCCACATTGCCTATTTCATGACCGGTCGCGTCCCCATCCGCCGCGCCGGCGACGGCGCAATGCCGGTCGCCGGTGCCACCGGCGCCTATGACTGGACCGGCTTCGCCTCCGGCGCCGCGCTGCCCCACATCGCCGACCCGCCCTCCGGCCGCCTCGTCAACGCCAACAACCGCATCAATCTCCCCGGCTTCCCGGTCTTCCTCGCCCGCGACTCGTTCGGTCCCTGGCGCGCCCGCCGCATCGGCCAGATGCTCGCCGCGAACCCAAGCGCCACGCCGGCTGCCTTCGCCGCGATGCAGGCGGACGCCGTCAGCACCTTCGCCGAGCAGGTCCTGCCCGTGCTGCTCGGCGTCACCCCCGCCCAAGGCGCGCCCACCCAAGCGCTCGACCTGCTCCGCCACTGGAACGGCGCGATGGCGCGCGATCTCCCCCAGCCGCTGATCTTCAACGCCTGGCTCCGCCGCTTCCGCGCCCTCGTCTTCACCCGCGTCGGCGTGCCGGACAACGGCGCCGCGCCGGGGCCCGAATTCCTTGCCGGCGTGCTCGCCCACGGCGGGATGTCCACCTGGTGCGGCCCCGATCCCGCCAGCGCCGAGCCAACGCGCGGGGACTGCGCGCCGCTCCTCGCCACCGCCCTTGATCAGGCCGTCGCCGCGCTCGCCGCCCGCTACGGGTCCGACCCCTCCGCCTGGCGCTGGGGCCGCGCCCACCCGGCCGTCTTCGTCGATCCCGTCCTCGCCCGCCTGCCGCTCCTCGGCTGGCTCACCGCCTGCCCCATCGCCACGCCCGGCGACGACACCACGGTGGACCGCGGCGCCCCGTCAGGGCGCGGCGCCTCCGCCCCTACGGATTTCAGAAACGTCCAGGGCGCAGAATATCGCGCGGACTACGACCTCGCGGACCTCGATCGGAGTCGCTTCATGATGGCCCCGGGCCAAGCCGGCGATCCCTTCTCGCGCCACGCCTGCGACCTCGCCCGCCCCTGGCGCGACGGCACCACCTTCACGCTCGGCCCGAACCCCGCCCATGTGGCCGCCACGATCCGCCTGCTGCCATGAGCCCCGCACGATCTTTTGTCCCGCCCCTCGGCCGGGCCCGTTGACCGGGGGCGAGGGGTTCGGGAACATGGCCGCCGGAGCGTCCATCTCATGAGCTACAAGCCGCCGCGCCGTCCGCAGTTCTTCTACACCACCGCCCCTCTGCCATGCCCCTACGTGGCCGGCCGGATCGAGCGCAAGGTCGTCACCGAGATCACCAGCCCGGACGCCGAATCGCTGCACGACCGGCTCTCGCGCGCCGGCTTCCGGCGCAGCCACAACATCGCCTACGCGCCGGTTTGCCCCGGCTGCAACGCCTGCGTGCCGATCCGCATCCCCGTCGCCACCTTCCAGCCCGACCGCTCGCAGCGCCGCGTGCTCCGCGCCAACGAAGCCGTGGACGGCTTCGAGGTCCCGGCCCGCGCCACGCCCGAGCAGTTCCAGCTCTTCCAGCGCTACCAGCGCGTCCGCCACGGGGACGGCGACATGGCGACGATGAGCCTCTACGACTATCGCGCGATGGTCGAGGACACGCCGATCGAGACCTTCGTCGTCGAATACCGCGACACGCGCGACCGCCTGCTCGGCGCCTGCCTCACCGACCGCCTCGGCGACGGCCTCTCCGCCGTCTACAGCTTCTTCGCCCCGGAGCTGAAGCGCCAGAGCCTCGGCACCTTCGCCATCCTCTGGCTGATCGAGCGCACGCGCGAGCTCGGCCTGCCTTACGTCTATCTCGGCTACTGGGTCGCCGAGAGCCGCAAGATGGCCTACAAGGCGAGCTTCCGCCCGAGCGAAGTGCTCGCCTGCGGCACCTGGCGCATGCTCACCGAAGCCGACCTCCAGCCCGAGGGCGCCGACACCCACGCCGCCCCCCTGGTTCCCGCCAGCAGCGCCTGATCCCAACCGCTCACGCCGCCTGCGCCTCGGCGAGGAACCCGCCCGACTGGCGCCGCCAGAGCCGCGCATAGAGCCCGCCCGCCGCCAACAGCTCCGCATGCGTGCCGACCTCGCGGATGCGGCCCTCGTCGAGCACCACCAGCCGGTCCATCCGCGCGATCGTCGAGAGCCGATGCGCGATCGCGATCACGGTGCGCCCTTCCATCAGCTCGTCGAGCCGGTCCTGAATCGCCGCCTCCGCCTCCGAATCCAGCGCCGACGTCGCCTCGTCCAGCACCAAAATCGGCGCGTCCTTCAAGATCACCCGCGCGATCGCCACCCGCTGCCGCTGCCCGCCCGAAAGCTTCACTCCGCGCTCGCCCACATGCGCGTCATAGCCGGTCCTGCCGTTCCAATCCTCGAGCCCCGCGATGAACTCGTGCGCCTCGGCCCGCCGCGCCGCATCCTCGATCATCGCCTCGGTCGCATTGGGCCTTCCGTAACGGATGTTGTCGCGGATCGAGCGATGCAACAGCGAGGTGTCCTGCGTCACCACCGCGATCTCGGCGCGCAGGCTCTCCTGCGAAACCGTCGCGATGTCCTGCCCGTCGATCAGGATGCGCCCGCGCGCCGGGTCGTAGAAATGCAACAGCAAATTCACCAGCGTTGACTTGCCCGCGCCCGACGGCCCCACCAGCCCGACCCGCTCGCCCGCCGCCACGGTGAAGTCGATCCCGTGCAGCACCTTCATCCTCCGGTCCCGCCCGTAATCGAAATGCACGTTCTCGAAGCGGATCTCCCCGCCCGTCACCACAAGCTCGCGCGCGCCCGGCGGATCCGGCATCTGCCGCGGCACCGCGATCGAACGCATGCCGTCCTGCACGATGCCCACATTCTCGAAGATGCCGGTCACGTTCTGCGCCACCCATCCGGCCATGTTGGAGATCTGCCAGGCCATCGGCAGCGAGGTCGCGACCGTGCCCACCGCGATCTTTCCCTCGCGGAACAGCAGGATGGCGAAAAACCCTGTCCCCACCACCATCGCCGCATTCATCACCGCAAGCGCGAACGTGAAGCCGGTCGCCATCCGCGTCTGCCGGCGGAACGCCTGCGTGTGCCCGTCCACCGCCTCGCGCACGAACGCGTCCTCCTCGCGTGCGCGGGCGAAGAGCTTGACGGTCAGGATGTTCGTGTAGCTGTCCACCACGCGCCCCGTGAGCGTCGAGCGCGCCTCCGAAACCGCGCGCGAACGCTCGCGCATCCGCGGAACGAAGCTTCTGAGCAGCACCGCATAGCCCGCGAACCAGCAGAGGATCGGAATCGTGAGCCGCCAGTCCGCCGCCGAAAGGAGCGCAATCGCGCTCGATCCGTACACCAGGATGTACCAGACGGCGTTCGTCCCGTTGACGATGCTCTCGCGCAGCGCCGGGCCGGTCTGGATCACCCGGTTGGCGATCCGGCCGGCGAAATCGTTCTGGAAGAACGTCCAGCTCTGCCGCACGACATGCCAGTGATTCTGCCAGCGGATCATGTTCGAGACGCCGGGATTGATCACCTGGTTGGTGACGAGGTTCTGCGCGAGCAGCGCCGCCGGCCGCGCCACCAGCAAAACGAGCGCCATGCCGATAAGCTCGGGCCCCGCCTCGGCGAACAACCGCTCCGGCCGATGCGCCGCCACCAAACTCACCACCCTCCCGATGAAGAGCGGAATGGTGACGTCGAGCATGGCAACCACCAGCCCGGCCGCGAACAGCGCCGCGATCGGCCAGCCCGCCTGGCGTGCGAAATGCCAGTAGAACCGCCCGAGCCCCTCGCTCGGCGGCTCGCGCGGCGTCCCCGCCGTCGGGTCCAGCCTCCCCTCGATCCATTTCAGCATGGCCCGTAAAGTCGGTGCGGGCCGCCCCGCGCGTCAATCGCCCATTGGCGCGCGGGGGGCTGGCATGCAAGGCAAGCGGTTCTTTCTTGAAAGAAAGAACCAAAGAACTTTCACCCGCTTACCGCCCAGGCATGGCCGTGCACCAGGCCCTCGTCATAGCGCTCCGGCTCCGGTGCCTCGCGGAACTGCGCCGCCTCGGTGCTCCCCGCAAGCGCCGTCGTCGACGCCCGCCCGCCCGAAACCGCCATCGCCACCGCATCGAAATACCCTACGCCCACCTCGCGCTGATGCCGGCTCGCCGTGTAGCCCACCGCCTCCGAGGCAAGCTCGGCCTGCTGCAGCTCCGAATAGGCCGCCATCCCACGCTCGCGATAATCCCGCGCCAGGCTGAACATCCCATGGTTCAGCGCATGGAACCCCGCCAGCGTCACGAACTGGAACCGATAGCCCATCGCCGCGATGTCACGCTGGAAGGAGGCGATCCGCTCCGCCGGGAGCTTCCTCGCCCAGTTGAAGCTCGGCGAGCAATTATAGGCGAGCATCTTGCCCGGGAACCGCCGCCGAATCGCCTCGGCGAAACGCTCCGCCTCGCCAAGATCGGGGTCGCTCGTCTCCCACCACAAGAGATCCGCGTAAGGCGCATAGGCGAGGCTCCGCGCGATCGCATACTCCACGCCCGCGCCCGCCCTGATCCGAAAATACCCCTCCGCCGTCCGCTCGCCGGTCAGGAACGGCCGGTCCCGCTCGTCGGCATCGCTCGTCAGCAACTGCGCCGACTGCGCATCCGTACGGCAGAGCAGCACCGTCGCCACCCCTTCCACATCCGCCGCCAGCCGCGCCGCATTGAGCGTGCGGATATGCTGCGCGATCGGCACCAGCACCTTGCCGCCGAGATGCCCGCACTTCTTCTCGCTCGCGAGCTGGTCCTCGAAATGCACCCCCGCCGCGCCCGCCTCGATCATCGCCCGCATCAGCTCATAGGCATTGAGCGGCCCACCGAATCCCGCCTCGGCATCGGCGACGATCGGCGCCATCCATTCCAGCTCGCCGCCGCCCTCGCTCACCGCGATCTGATCCGCCCGCCTCAGCGCCGCATTGATCCGCCGCACGACATTGGGCACCGAATCGACCGGATAGAGCGACTGGTCGGGATACATCTGCCCAGCGGTGTTGGCGTCGGCCGCCACCTGCCAGCCCGAGAGATAGATCGCCTTGAGCCCGGCCTTCACCTGCTGCAAAGCCTGGTTGCCGGTGAGCGCGCCAAGTGTGGCCACATAAGGCTCGGTGCGCAACAGATGCCACAGCCGCGCCGCACCCATCTCGGCGAGCGTGTGACGGATGCGAAACGAACCGGCCAGAAGTGCCACCTCGGTCGGGCCATAGTCGCGCCGGACGCCGGCGAAACGCTCGCTCTCCGCAAGCCCGCTCGGGTTTCCATCGGGCGCACGGCAAAGGGAAGGGAAGGGACGCATCTGACGAACTCCTGACTATGGTCTCGATGGGTCAATAATTGACATTGCATTTCCAAACGCCATCCCCGATTCTCCAATCCTATGCAGAAACAGGTCGTTCCCTTCACCGTCTCTGCTCCGCATTTGTAAAGGCAGTAAATATGCCCCGGGCCCTCATCGGCCGCACGGTCCGTCGCCTCCGCGCCGAGCGCGACCTCACGCAAGCGGCGCTCGCCGCCCGCCTCGGCATCTCGGCGAGCTATCTCAACCTGATCGAGCACGACCAGCGCGGCGTCACCGCCTCGCTTCTCATCAAGCTCGCGGAAACCCTCGGGGTCGATCTCGCCGCGCTCTCCGGAACCGCGGAGCGGCAGCTCGCGGCCGGCCTCACCGAGGTCTTCGCCGATCCCCTCCTCGGCGCCGACGCCGTTCCGTCCGACGAAATCCACGAGCTCGCCGCCACCGCGCCCAACGCCGCGCGCGCCGTCCTCGCCCTCTATCGCGCCTGGCGCGTCGCCCGCGAGGACGCCGGCGGCATCGCCCTTCCCTCCGGCCGGCGCGTGCTCCTGCCGAACGAGGAGGCGCGCGACTTCTTCGACGAGCACGCCAATCACTTCCCCCCGCTCGAAGAAGCCGCCGAGGCGCTCGCCGCCAGCCTCGCCGCCTCCCCTCACGAGATGAACCACGCGCTCGCCGAGCGCCTCCGCCGCGCCCATGGCCTCACCGTCACCGTCCAGCCGCTCGCCGGCGCGCTCCGCCGCTACGACCCCGCCGCCCGCCTCCTCGCCCTCTCCGAGGCGCTGCCGCGCGAAAGCCGCGGCTTCCAGATGGCCTTCCAGTTGGCCCTCCTCGAGGCACGCGACGCCGTGGACGCGGTCCTCGCCGCCGCGCATCCCTCCTCGCCCGAGGCGGCGATGCTGATCCGCATCGGCCTTCTCAACTATGTCGCCGCCGCGCTTCTCATGCCCTATTCGCCGTTCCTCGCCGCCGCGCGCGCGCTCCGTCACGACATCACCGCACTCGCCGCCCATTTCGGCGTCTCGTACGAGCAAGCCTGCCAGCGTCTCTCCTCGCTGCAACGGCCCGGCGAGCGCGGCATTCCCTTCTTCTTCCTCCGCGTCGATCCCGCCGGCAATGTCTCGAAGCGCTTCTCTGCCGCCGGCTTTCCCTTCCCGCGCTATGGCGGGTCCTGTCCGCGCTGGGTGGTCCACACCGCCTTCGCCCGCGCCCCCGAGATCGATGTCCAGATCTCCGAATTGCCCGACGGCGCCGCCTTCCTCTGCTTTGCCCGCGCCGTCGATGCGCCGGCTTCGCACTGGGGCGATCCGCGCCCGACCCACGTGGTGGCCGTCGGCTGCGCGATCGCCCACGCGCCCGACATCGTCTACGCGGACGGGCTCGACCTCGCCCGCGCCCGTGTCGGCATCGGGCTCTCCTGCCGCCTCTGCGAGCGGCCGGACTGCCGCAGCCGCGCCTTTCCCCCGCTCGAGCACCGCCTCGCCCTCGATCCGCTGACGACGAGCGCAAGCCCCTATCGTTTCGAGCCGAGCCCGGCCCGATCCGAAAAAGAAGGCCCCGCAAGTGGAACTCGCGGGGCCAGGTTGGAGACGTCACGTGCGGGGGATGCACGGTGAGCATCCAATGCGCGCCCTCGCGGCACCCGGCCTTGATCTGGATCAACCTTCGCCGCCCTTGAACACGCGCCGCCAGGCGGGCGAGCGGACGGTCGAAACTCCCCCCAGGGAATTCGTAAGCCCCGCTTATAAGTCTATGCGCATCTCAGCGCCTAGTCGCGCAGTGCGGGCAGGTCCCATATTGGGCCTCAGCCGGGAGACGTTCATCCGTCCCGCTCATCGCGGAGGCAGACAATGGAAATGAACCGCAGTCCAATGGCGGCGCCCGTTACTGAGCCAAGGCGCAGGGAAGATGGCGACGTGATCGATTTCTTCTGGGAATGGTATCGCAGGCGGGACCGGGGCCGCAGCGATCCTCTCTGCCAGTACGCGCTCGATAAATGCGAGGAGACGTTCATCAATCGTGACTGGCAAGGCTTCGGCTATTGGCACGCCGTCTTTGCGCGCGAGCGGCAACGTCTCCGACCCGCACGCCTCCGCTGCCACGGGGAGATCGGCCGATGACGAATTTCGACGCGGACACGCTCCGCGCATTGCGTGACATCCACGAGGTCGCGATCCGCACCGAGAAGCACCCCAAGAGCGCGGTCGTGATCTGGGTCGCGGTCGCCGACGACGAGGTCTTCGTCCGTTCGTGGCGCGGAACCGCGGGGCGTTGGTACAAGGACCTCGTGGCGGGCGGGCCCGCCACGCTCGAGTTTGCCGGCCGCCGGCTGGCGGTGCAGGCGATCCCGGCGAGCGAGCCCGCCGCGATTACCCGGGCCAGTCGCGAATATCTGAGGAAGTACCAGACGAATTCCCACGCGCCTGAGATGGTGCGCGAGGAAATCCTCGCGACCACGCTGCGGCTCGAGCCGCGCTGACCCGCCGCAATAGGTCATCCCGACACAACGGAGAAATGAGACGATGGAAATAAAACGAAGCGGCTCACAGCCGTCCGGCAAGGGGTCGGCGGAGTATTTCACCGGCGCCGTCCGTATCGACCCCCTGGTCCAGGCGCCCGATCCGGCGCGCGTTCGTGGCGCCAGCGTCACGTTCGAGCCCGGCGCCAGGACCGCCTGGCATACGCATCCGCTGGGCCAGACCTTGATCGTCACGTCCGGCTGCGGCTGGGCGCAGCGCGAGGGCGGGCCGGTCGAGGAGATCCGGCCCGGCGACGTCGTCTGGTTCGCCCCGGGCGAGAAGCATTGGCACGGCGCCGCGCCGACCACGGCAATGACCCATATCGCCGTTCAGGAAGCGCTGGACGGCAAGGTCGTGGACTGGATGGAAAAGGTCACCGACGCGCAATACCGCATCTGAACGGGCGCAACCGCTCCGTGCCAATCGCACACGGGACTCGAAAGCGCAAAACCGCAAGCTGGGAGCGAGGCGCTGAGGTGCGAGCAGGTTCCAACTCTATCGCGCCCCAACCCCCACCGGCACGTGCGCCCGCAAGAACGTCCGCACCTGCTCGATCGTCCTCGCCTTCAGTTCGGCCGGCTCTCGCCACGGAAACGCCGTTGCCTGCGCCCGCGGCGCCAAGGCCGCCACATCCAGCGACGCCTGCAAGGGATGCGAGGGCGTGTCATCCGGCATCACCAGCATCGGCGTCCGGCACGCCCGCGCGAACTCCCGCGACACGCTGTAAACAAAATCGGGCCGCGCGCGATAGAGGCCATGCAGATAGGCCTCGATCGTCGCCATCGTCACGTCCGGCCGCCGCGCAAGAAATTCCGGCGCCCACACATCCCGGCCCGAATTGTACATCACGTCCGGGTTCTCCGGCCGGTGCCCCACCGTCTGGCACAGCACGCAAGCCACCACGCGATCCGGCGCCCGCTCCATCAGCTTCAGCGCAAAGCATCCGCCGATGCAGTAGCCCATGAACAGGAACTGCCGGATGCCGAGATGGCCCATCAGCCCGAGCTGATCCTCGGCGAACGCGCCCCACGGATCCTCGGCGTCAACCGGCCCCGAGGACTCGCCGCCGTTCGCGTTGCGCTGATCCATGGTGATGCAGCGGAAATCGTCCTTGAACGCCTCCATGGCGTTGAACACCGCCGTCGGCCAGTTGGTGACGCGCGAATTCAACCCCCCGCCGGGGGTCACCAGCAGCGGAAAACCGCTGCCGGTTTCCTCGTAGCGGATGCGGACATCGCCCCGTTGATAGAACGCCATGCAGGCTCACTCCGCCGCCGCCCGCTTGTCCTCGGTCTTCGTCTCGAAATCGCTTGCGTCATGCCGCTCGAGCAATTGGCCCGACGGGTCGCCTTGCGTGCGATTGACCATCCGCCCGCGCTTGACCGCCGGCCTTGCGTAGATCGCATCGGCCCAGCGGATCACGTTCTTGTATTCGTGCACGGCCAGGAACTCGGCCGCCCCGTACTGCCCGAACTTCACCAGCCCGCCGTACCAGGGCCAGGTCGCCATATCGGCGATCGTATAGACATCGCCTGCCAAATACTCGTTCTCCGCCAGCCGCTTGTCGAGCACGTCGAGCAGCCGCTTCGTCTCCATGGTGAACCGGTCGATCGGGTATTCCATCTTCGTCGGCGCGTAGGCGTAGAAATGGCCGAACCCGCCGCCGAGGTAAGGCGCGCTGCCCATCTGCCAGAAGAGCCACGAGAGGCACTCGGCGCGTCGCTCGTCGGTCGGCAGGAACGCCCCGAACTTTTCGGCGAGATAGAGCAGGATCGCGCCCGATTCGAACACCCGGACCGGCTTGGGGCCGCTCCGGTCCACCAGCGCCGGGATCTTGGAGTTGGGGTTGATCGCAACGAAGCCGCTGCCGAACTGCTGGCCTTCGCCGATCCGGATCAGCCAGGCATCGTAGTCCGCGCCGCTGTGCCCCGCCGCCAGCAGCTCCTCCAGCAGGACCGTAACCTTCACGCCGTTCGGCGTGCCCTGCGAGTAGAGCTGCAAGGGGTGCCGGCCGACCGGCAGCTCCTTCTCATGCGTGGGCCCGGAGACGGGCCGGTTGATATTCGCGAAGTGCCCGCCGCTCGGCTTGTTCCATACCCAGACCTTCGGCGGCACATACTCGGCTCTATCGGACATGTCCTTGGCTCCGAATGTTCGGCCGACAAATTGGCCCCGCTGCACCCGCGGTGCAACCCGCCCCTTATTCGGCCGGTCGTTGCAGTTTCGTGACTATATCGATGATTTTCCGGCGGCCAAGCGGCCGCGCCGCTCACGCGGCCTCGGATCGCCGCAGCCGATCGAGGATCGGGAAGAGCTCGCTCGGCTCGGGCCGTTTCGTATAGTCCGCGTTGACCTCGGCGTAGGCGATGAGCCCGTCCTGGCCGATCACGTAGCGGCCCGGCATCGGCAGCGTCCAGCTCTCCTCGCCGTTGAACGTGGGCAGCGGGCCGCCGAGCTGGCGATGCACCTCGCGCATCTCCTCGGGCACCACCCAGCGCAGTCCGAAGGACGCGCCGAGCTCGCCGCCCCTGTCGCTCAGGATCGGGAAGTGGAGATCGTTCTCCCGCCGGGACTTCCGGTTGTTCGCCGGCGTCTGCTGCGAGACCGCGACCAGCGCCGCGCCGCGCGCCTCGATTTCGCCGAGTGCCGCCTGCAGCGCCTTCAGCTCGATGTTGCAGAAGGGGCACCAGACGCCGCGATAGAAGCTGAGCACCAGCGGTCCCTTCCGCAGAAGCTCCGCCGAAGGGACTTGCGCGCCGTCCTGGTCCGGCAGCGCGAAGGAAGGCGCCCGGGCGCCCGCCTTGAGCGCCCGTTCGGCCTGCCCCGAGGCGACCAGCGCGCTGATCGTGCGGCCGATGATCGGCCCGAACTCCGCGCGGAAATGCGGCTTGGGCGCGGCCTTGTAGGCGTTCAGCTCGTCTTGCAGGGTCATCGCGGCCTCCGGTTTGTAGCGAGCGATACAAATAGGAACCCGCCCCGCGCCTCTGTCAAGAAGATTCTTTAACGCCCGCTACAAACCGGCTATAGCGGTGCGATGACGCGCGCGATTTCTTTCGACTATGAGCGGACCCTGGGCAAGGCGACGCGGCTCTTCTGGAAGCGCGGCTACGCCGGCACTTCGCTCCGTGCCCTCCTGAAGATCATGGGCATCGGCGAGGGCTCCTTCTACAACACGCTCAAAAGCAAAAAGCGTCTCTATCTCGCGTGCGTGAAGCGCTACGCGGAAACGGAGGGGCGCAAGCGCATGCACGCGCTGATGTCTGCGCCTAGGGCGAGCGAGGGCATCAGGGCGATGTTCGCCGTCGTGCTCGACTGCCTGGACGATCCGCGGACGCCCTCGCGCCTTTGCATGATGGCGGCGATGGTCTCCGATGAGGTGCTCTCGGATCCTGAGCTCCGAAACTTCGTCGAGGACGGCCTCGATAACTTCCGCGCGCGCCTGGCCGGGCGGCTGAGCGAGGATCGGACCAAAGGCCTGCTGCCCGCGGCGCTCGACCCGCAGACAATAGCGTCGATCATCGCGACGTACGCGCACGGCATTTGGCGCATGGCGCTGGTGGACTACGACCGGCCCCGTTTCGAGCGCCAGATCGATGCGTTCCTCACCGGCCTTGGGCTTTAGCGTAGGACGGCCTCGCTTCCCCACCCGCCCCGCTCCAAAACCCCCGCCACCCCGCCTTCGCGGCCCGGCCGCCAGCGCGCCGGGGGCCCACGGGCGATCCAGCCGTTGCAGGATGCTGGAATCGGGGCTTATGCTACTTTTGCGATGGCGGAATCGTCCGCTCATCGGGTTTATCCCGGATAAAGAAGATCCTCACGAGGCAAAGACGGCAACGGACATTGCGATACGCATAACCGCACGAAGGGAGGGGCCATGACGGTCGGTATGAGTTCGCCAAGCAACTGGCAGACCGGGCGTGTCATGCGTAGATTGGGGCGAAGAAACCTTCTACGCGGCGCGGCCGCGGCACTGAGCCTGCCGGCCGCGCTTTGCAGGCCTGCGATCGGCCGTGCGGCGGGCACGAAGACCATCACCATCGGAATGGATTTCGCGTTGACCGGGGCCGAGGCTGAGGAAGCTACGGTTGAACTCGACGGCGCGCGGCTGGCAGTGGAGGAAGCGAACGCGAAGCACACTGTGCCGGGCTACGAGCTTCGCACGATCGTGCTCAATGACGCGACGACGACCGCCGGCGGATACGACCCGGCGCAAGCTGCAACCAATGCGAGGATGTTTGCAGAGAATCCTTCCGTTGTTGCGGTTGTCGGACCGATCGACAGCGGCTCGGCGATGGCCATGCTGCCAATTCTTTCGACGGCCGGCCTTGCCATGGTGGCGGGAAGCACGACGAGCCCGGCTCTAACCAGCCCGAAGTTCGCCGCCCAGACGAGACAGAATGGCGTGACCCTGGTGTTCTTCCGCACGTGCGGGAACGAGGCGTTCGTCGAGCCGGGCATGGTAAACTTCTTCTACGGGAAGCATAACGTTCGGAGCGCGTATATCCTCGATGACGGCAGCGCGGGCGGGACAGGCATCGCGGATGCCTTCCAGGCAGCTGCGAGGAAAAAGGGCATTAAAATCCTTGGCCGCGACACGCTCAATGCCAGGGAAGCCGACTATACGACGATCCTCACGAAAATTAGTGGCCTTCGGCCGGACCTGCTTGAATATGGCGGGACTACGCAAGGCGGTGCGAAGTTGGCGAAGCAGGCCTACGATATCCTTCCAAGCACAACGCTCAGATCCGACGCGAGCGGCATCTACGAAGGGGACTTCCTGAAAGCGGCGGGGTTCCCGGCCGCGGAGGGCTGGTACGCGACCTCAGCCGCGCCGCACATTTTCGATACTCCGGCTGGACAGGCGTGGCAGCGCGGATACCTCCAGCGATGGAACAAGCAGCCCAGCGACTACGCACTGACGACCTACAATGCGGGGGTCGTAGTGGTCGACGCGATCGCGCAAGTCGCAAAAAGCGGTCGGCCGATGAACCGAGCGAACGTAAGGGCCGCTATTCAAGCGACGAACATACAAACGCTGCAGGGTTCGATTTCTTTTGACCAAAACGGCGACCTCCAGCACCCAGTCATCAGTGTGTTCCGGGTGACTCGCAATACCAAGTATTCGGACAGCGACTTAGCCCAATTCAAGTATGTTGGGACGACCACCCCGTAGCGTTGTGCGGTCCAATGACGCGCGGGAATTCGCGCGTTCTTCGCCCTCGTGCTCGACTGCCTGGAGGATCCGCGGACGGTCGCGTCGATCATCGCCACCTACGCGCACAGCATCTGGCGCATGGCGCTGGTGGATTACGACCGGTCCCGTTTCGAGCGGCAGATCGGTGCGTTCCTCACCGGGCTCGGGCTTTTAGCCGGAGGGCCTCCCTTCCACTCACCCGCCCCGCCCATTGCTTTCTCGCGGGGTCGAACGCCTCTGACGATCACGCCCCAACCGCCCAGGGCTGCGCCCTGCCTCCAGGCGACTCGCGAGCCGCTCCGAGCTATGCTCGACGCACTTGTGTCGGAGAGGAGCCTCCCATGCCGGATGAAGGAACAGGCGTGACGCAGGAATTGTCGATCAGGGAATTCGTGACGGCGGTCAGCCAAGAACTGATTGCATCCCAGAAGGAACGGGAGGCGCGGGGCGACCCGGCCCTTTTTCGAATTGATGAGATGACGCTCGAGATTTCGTTCGTCGTGACAAAATCGGCGGGCGGCAAGGGAGGATTCGACCTCACGGTGGTCACAGCGAGCGCCGGCGCGAAATACGAAAGCCAGGAGATCCACAAAGTGACCTTGAGCTTTGGCGTCGAGAGCGGCGAAAAAACAGCCATGACCCCGAAGCCGGGCCTGTTCCCGCGCTAAATCGCCGCTGCGCCCACGGACATCAAGCTTGGCGTCCGAAATCCAAGGCTTCCGGATTTCTCGGAAGGTGTGACAGCAATGAAAATGCTCCGACTATCCTACGCCTTGATCTTCCTCGATGTGGACGTTGTCGATCCAATTGCGCGCTCTGCGCGAAAGGCGCGATTCAACGTCTTCTCCTTCAAAGTTCGAGTCCGCTCTACGAAGCAGAGATGGATCGACGCCCTCGAAGGTGTTGACGTTGACGACCGCATAGAGACGATTTGCGATCTCGCTGGAAACGAAGGGCACCGCCCCGCATCGGGCGCAAACGTGAAACGTGGCGGTTTGCGTTCCGAAAGCATACCTCGATAAAGCCGCCCGATCATGAACCCTCACATTCAACGTTGCTCCCGGCTTGGATGTCCACACGCCGCCATGTTTGACACAAAAAGTGCAGCCGCAGGCGCGTGCCGAGATTTCAGGGGCCGCTCCCGGCCACTCGAGCGAGAAGGCGATATTGCCGCAGTGACATTTGCCGTTGATCAGCACGGGCTCCCCCGACACATGTTGGTTCCGCCACCGGCAAGCCGTCGCAGTCACCGGCCTCGCGGACATTTTCGACGCCTGTTCCGAGGCGATGCCGGCTATGCCGCTCACCCGAGCCGCGTTGGAGTGGCCTTGCGCGATCGTACCGTAGATTGGCCGGGGGATAAAGGCTGAACCCCGGTCGTCCCTCCGCTTATCCGTGGGAAGCTCGGACCCAGGCCGCTATCTCGAGCGTATCGGAGGCGAGGGGTTTTGCGCGCCATGGCATCGCGGGTTGCTATTCCCTCATCAGGAACTGCGCCGAGGTGAGGTAATAGTTACGCGCCGTGGCGTTCACCTGCCGCTCCCCGAGCTCTGACAAAGCCGCCGCTTTGATTTGCCGAGCGGCGGCGTTCGCTGCATCGATGGCAAGCACGTAGTCCGTCAGCTCGGCCGCCCATTGGAATTCGCCGCCCTCGAGGGCTTGGCGAGCGCGCGTAAGCATTCCGTCCGCGCCTCCCGCCATCTCGAGCATCTTCGCGGCCCGCGCGGCAGGGGGAAGCGGGGAGATATTGGTCGGGTTGCCGTCGAACCAGCCCACATAGTCGGCGTAGATGCCCCGGACCGTCCACGCCACGCTGCCGTAATATTCCTGCAGATAGGGGCTCCTCGCCAGTTCGGGCGGCAGCTTCACCTGCTGCACCAGCTCGTCCGGCGTCTTGCCTTGCCTGATGCCCTCGAGCGTTTGGTCGAGCACGTTCTCGATGCCGTCTCTGTAGACCGTCAGGGCCTCGCGAACATTCTCCTTGCCGAGGATCGGCCGCATATGTCCCTGAACGAGGCAATCGGCATCGAGCGCGATCATCCTCTCGAGGCTCGCGATCCATTTCTCGGGAGGCCGCAAGCGAAGACCGCGCAGCGGCGAGAGGTTTGGATAGGCCTTGTAGAAATCATCGCCCGGCAGAAGGATGCGCTTCCCCGGAATCCAGACGGCAACGTTCTCCGGCGACTCGCCGGGCGTGTGGATGAGACGCATCTCTACGCCCCCGACTTCGATCGTCTCCTCCGCGCCGCGGAAGGTACGGGTCGGGGGCAGGAACCCTTCGCGGGTATGCGGCGTCCTTCGCCCATACTCCAGTTGGATGCCGGCGTTGATGAAGAGCGCGTCCGGCAGGTCCGTGCCGAACGCATCGCCGCCCCCGCGCGGCCCGCGTCGGAACTCCGGCTTGGCATCGACCAGCGTTTGGTGGCTGTAGATTTCCGGCGCGTCGCCTTCGGCGAACACCTTGGCCCCGCCGGAGTGGTCGGGATGGTTGTGCGTGTAGATGATCGCACGAACCGGGCGGCTCAACCGCCCGCCGAAGGCTTCAACGATCTCGCGCGCATCGACCGTGTTGGCCGAAGTATCGACGATGATCGAGCCGCGCCGGCACTGGATGAGCGTCACGTTGCTGGCGGAAAACCCGACTGCTGCGAATACCCCCTCGGTAATCCGGACGATCTCGCGCCCAAACTCCGCCGAACTGGCGCGGAGCTGCTCCCGTCCTGCAAATGCGTCACCGGCGGCAGGGGCCGGGGAGGAAACGACCGCCATAGCTGCTCCTCATGGCAGGTTCCACAAACGCTCCCATGATGCCCTCTGCGCGGATAAACCGAAACCAAGGGGGCGGCACGAAAGTCAGGGCTTTCCGGCATGCTCATCGACCCAATATCGTCAATGGGCTGCAAGCTCCATAAGGCATGCCCGATAAGAGCCCGCACAACCGCCGTCTCGGCTGCGCCCGCGTCAGCGCCTGCGGGCAGAGCCTTGCCGCGCAGCTTGAACGGGGACGCGCGGCGGGCCGCCCGCCGAAGCTCGCGCCGCAGCAACAGGCAGAAGCACGGCCGCGGCGTGCGGAAGCTGCGACCCTCAGGGAATTCGCCGAGAGTGTGATGACTCGAGGCGCATGTTCCTCCGACATTTCCGAAAGCTGGCGAAGGCGAGCCAGGAGAGAAGTGCCTTGCCCGACGCCCCGCCCGTCGTGCTTCTCGTTTTCCCGCATGCACCTCGTTCTCTTTTGCGGCTGAAAAGCTTGGGGTTTGCCCGGCACCGAGGAATTGGCGCATAAAGCGCGTCCGCGCCCGGATCGGAATTGGTGTGGGGGAAGGACTCCTTGCCGAAACGCTTCCTTTGTCTCGCTCTCGTGCTGACGGCCGGCTTCCTCGCCGTTCCCGCGGCGGCATCCGCCGCAGCACTGCCGGTCAGGGTCCTGGTGCTCACGGCTTTCCCGCCTGAGCTCGCGCCATGGCGCGCGCATCTCGATCACCCGGCATCATTCGATGTTGCCGGCGCGTACGCGCCCGTATGGTGCGAGGCCGACGGCCTGTGCGTGACCGAGACGGGCGAAGGGCAGGTGAACGCCGCGGCCAGCGTCGCCGCCATCCTCCTGAGCCCCGCCCTCGATCTTTCCCGCGCCGTCATTCTCCGCGCCGGGATCGCCGGCGGGCCGCCCTGGCGCGATGGCACTCTCGGCGGCGCCTATTGGGCCAACTGGGTTGTATCCTGGGATTTCGGCTATCATCTGCCCGCAATCTCGAGCGGCCAGAAGGAGCCGGGTTTTCTGCCGCTCGGCAGCAGCAAGCCGCCGCTTGGCACGCAGGCCTTTCAGCTCAACCCCGCGCTGGTCGCGCTGGCCTATGCCGCGACCAAAGGGACGCCGCTCGCCGACGACGCGGCTGCCGTCAAGGCACGCACGCTCTATCCGGGGCAGGTGGGACGCCGGCCTGCGCTTGCGATCGGCGCGGTCGTCGTCAGCGACCAGTTCTGGATTGGCGCCGCGTTCTCGCGCGAGGCGGAGGCGATCGTCGGCGCATACAGCAACGGCGCGGCGCATTACGCTGCGTCCTCCGAGGAGGACACCGGCGATGCCGGCGCGCTCGCCCGCCGCTCGATGCTCTCGCATTATCTCAGCCTGCGCGCGATCAGCGACTTCGATCAGCCGCCGGCCGGAGAAACCCCCGCCGCCATGGCGCTTTCGGACACTTTCCCGGGCGGCGACATCGCAATCGAGAACGCGTACCGGCTCGCGCGTGTCTTCGTTGCGTACGTGCTTGCCCACGAGGAAGCAATCAACGAGGCGATCAGCGCCGATGCGTTGCCGCACCCGAGCTACCCCCTGGATCCCGCGGAAGCGACCGGAAAATAGTCGGCCCGGGCCCAACCACCGGAAAGCCTAGCAGGCTGCTGAAAAAGTCGGACGGAGTGGCAACGAATGACCAAAAAGAATCGCCTACGGCTGCCACGCGAATCAATCCTGCGCGGCACGCGCCAATCGCGAATTAATGCTGCGCCGCGAGC
>Ga0335075_10005267_pt1 | contig 20126 bp, 17 predicted proteins | sample Lox_Sample_24_FD_206723 | JGI IMG/M metagenome (GOLD analysis project Ga0335075, IMG submission 206723) | Soil microbial communities from Loxahatchee National Wildlife Refuge, Florida, United States - Lox_Sample_2.4 | ecosystem: Environmental > Terrestrial > Soil > Wetlands | place: USA...
CTCAAACCTCCCGGCCCGGGCTTTGCGGAGGCGGCCACAGCCTGCCAGGGGCGCCTCCGAAACGCCCGGGCGCACGGTCCCCAGCCGATCCCGCCCCCGAATCGCGCCGATCCCAATCCACCTGGCCCGACCCTCACGTGGAACTCCCCGCTCCCGCCGCCCTCCCCGTACTGCTCCCGCCCGCACCCGCCGCCGCCCGCGCCCGCACCCGCCGCCGCCCGCACCCGCCCGCCGCCCGCGCCCGCACCCGCTGCCGCCCGCACCCGCCGCCGCCCGCGCCGCTACCGCCGTCCGCGCCCGCAACTGCCCTTCGCCGTGCGGCCGTCGATGCAGAGCTTGGCGAGGTTGTCGTCCCAGACGTTGCCGCGCCACTTGGTCACCGACGGGAAGTAGTCGGTCATCACCCCGTAGGCGCCCGAGTTGGGGTAGAAGCCGCTCGAGTCGGGGCCGCCGACGCAGGGGTGGGCGCCGCCGTCGGGTTCGTAGGTTTCCTTGGTCCGGCAGCGGGCGAAGTGGTTGCCTTCGACGGTGAGGCGGCTCGTGCCGGGTCCTTCGGCGTGGGCGCAGGGGTAGAGCGAGTAGCCGCCGCCGGCGATCAGGCTGCTCCGCACGGTGATCCGGTTGCGGCAGGCGGGGGTTTCTTCGCCGCCATTGGAGTCGCCGAAGATCACCGCGGTCTGGCCTACCGGGTTCAGGAGCGTGTCGTGGATCGCGGTGAAGCGGCTGTCGTCGAAGTAGACGTTCTCGACGTGGTCGTCGGCGATCGCCAGCCGGGCGAGGCCGTAGGAGTCCTTGACGATGCCGCCGCCGTAGACGTTGGAGTCGCAGCCGCGCATGTAGACGCGGATCAGCTTCATGTCGGGCCCGGCGCTGTTGCGGACCGAGTGCTCGCAGGTGGTCCCCGGGGCGGTGAGGAATTCGCTGTCCTTCACCACCGTGCCGGTGGAGCCCGCTTCGACGTGGAGGTCGTAGTTGCCGCAGGTGGTCTGGGTGCCGCAGCCGGGCCCGGTGAGCGTCACCTTGGTGTCTTCGATCGTGACGTCGTCGGCGTCGACCTCGATCGTCCCCGTCACTTCCAGGCCTTTGACCACGGCGCCGTCTTCCTTCACTTCGATGCTGCCGCTGGGCTTCAGCGACATCCCCTTCGGCACCCCCGTGTTGGAGGCGTCGGGAAAGCCGCAGACGTGCGGCGAGGAGAAGCAGTGGGCCTGGTGGACCGGCTTCACCCCGGGGCCGGCGAAGGCAGGGCTCCCGGCGATCAGCGCTGCGAGGACGGTGATGAGGCTGGTGAAGGCCATGCGATGCAGAACCCGTCCAGCATAGGGACTACGGGGCCGGCCGCCGCGCCGGCCCCGTCGAACTTCATTCGCAGCCGGAGCTGCTGCCGCTGATGCAGACCTTCGCCAGGTTGTTGTCCCAGACGTTGTTGCGCCAGGTGGTGACCGCGGTGAAGTAGTTGGTCGCCACCCCGTAGCTGCCCGACTTCGGGTAGTAGCCGCTCGAGTCGGCGCCGCCGACGCACGGATGGGTGCCGCCGTTGGGTTCGTACCCTTCGGCGCTGACGCAGCGGGCGAAGTGGTTGCCTTCGACCTTGAGGCTGCTGGTCCCGGCCTGGGCCGCGTGGGCGCAGGGGTAGAGCGAGTAGCCGCCGCCGCCGAGCAGGCTTTCCAGCACGGTCAGCTGGTTGGAGCAGTTGGTGACGTCGTAGCCGCCGCCCGAGTTGCCGAAGATCACCGCGGTCTGCTCGACCGGGTTCAGCAGCGTGTCGTGGATCGCGGTGAAGCTGGTTTCGTTGAAGTAGATGTTCTCGACGTGGTCTTCGGAGATCGCCAGCGCGCCGATCCCGTAGGAGTTCTTCAACGTGGTCGGGCCCACCGCGTAGACGTTCGAGTCACAGGCGTGCAGGTAGGCGTATTCGATCGTCGTCGTGCCGCCGGTGTTGCGGATGTCGTGCTCGCAGGTGTCGCCGGGCGCCGAGGCGGTCTCGACGTGGCGGATCGTCGTCCCGCTCACCCCACCTTCGATGCGGATCGCGTAGTTGCCGCAGGTGCTGCGCGTGCCGCAGGTGGTGTTCTGCGTGACCTTCGTGTTTTCGATCGTCACGTTGTTGGCGAGGACGTTGATCGTCCCGGTCACCTGGCGGCCCGAGATCACGGTGCCGGCCTGGGTGACGTTGATCGACCCGCTCGCGGTCAGCGACGTCCCGGCGGGGACACCGGTGTTGGTCGGGTCGGGGAAGCCGCAGAGGTGGGGCGAGGAGAAGCAGTGGGTCGTCTGGTTCGGCGTCGTCGGGGTCGACGGGGTTTCCGCCGGCGGGGTGGTGACCGGAGGCGTTTCCGTGACCGGCGGGGTCGCCGGGGTTTCGGTCACCGGCGTCGTCGGCTTGGTCGGCTTGGTCGGTGACGTCGGCGCGGTCGGTGAGGTCGGGGACGTCGGTGAGGTCGGCGCGGTCTTCTTGCCACCCGTGCCGGTGCCGGTCCCCGTGCCGGTGCCGTTGCCGCCGGCGGGGGCCGAGTTGCCGACGCCGGAGCTGTCACCGGTGTCGCCGCCGGTGCCCGGGATGCTGACGCCGGTTTCGGCGACGCCCCGCGGCTTGGTGTGGCGAGCCCGATGCCGGCGGGCCTTCCTCTTCCTCTGCTGCTTCTTCGAGACCGCGTGCCGCGTTTCGATCTTCGGCAGGTTGGAGCCACTGCGGAGGCCGTTGGCGATGCCCTCCGGGGCCTTCGACCCGGCGGCAAAGGCCCCCGCGCTGAGTGCGGCGAGACCTGCGATTACTGCGCATAGCGCGCAGGCTGACGTGAGGAAAATCCCGTGCCTATTCATTCCGACCTCCCAATCGGCTGCCTTGGAAAAGGGCCCCAGCCTAATCGAACCCTATGGCCGTATGTACTACCCGTGTGGCAGACGTTTAGGCGTTAAGGAGAAATTTCCTAAACGTCAACGAATTGTTACTGCGTGCGACGGGTGCACGATCGAATGAAATAAGTACTAGTACGCGACCGAAATTTCGCCGCGCGGACCGACTACTGCGCGAGCGAGGCCGCCGGGACGGCGGCGTGACGGGAGCGTCGCGGGAGGAGCAGTCGGCGCAGGAGGTCGAGCCGGCTTTCGCGCACCGGGCCCATCGCGAGGGCCCGCTCGTAGGCGGCCAGGAGGGCCCGCTCCTGGTGCTCCCAGGCCAACACCTCTTCGGCCCGCCGGCGGCCGGCGTCGCCGAGGGCGCGCCGCCGCCCGGGGTCGTCGAGCAGCCCGGAGATCAGGTCGGCGAATCCGCTGAAGTCACCGGAGGCGGCGAAGAGCGCCGCGTCGCCCGCCCCGACCCGGGACTCGGCCAGGTCGAAGGAGACGATAGGCCGGGCCATCGCCATGTACTCGCCGAGCTTCACCATCGAGGAGAGGTCGTTGAGCGCGTTGCGCGGATCGGGGGCGAGGCAGACGTCGGCGGTCGAGAGGACGGCGGCGATCGTGTCGTGTTCCACCCAGCCGCTGAACTCGACCAGGTCGGCCAGCCCGAGCTCGGCGGCGAGCGCCTTCATCTCGTCCAGCACGTCGCCGTCGCCCATGAAGATCGCGTGCCAGTCCTGCCGCTTCGCCGCCAGCGCGGCGAGCGAGTGGAGAGCGTGGTCGACCCCGTCCTGGGCGCCCATCACGCCGACGTAGCCGAGCAGGAAGTCCTTGCCGCGCTTCAGCCCCGGGTCGGCTTTGACCGGGACGAAGCGGCTGAGGTCGGGGCCGGTGCGGACGACGGCGACGTCGGCGGGATCGCGGTGGCCGCGCTCGATCGCCACCCGCCGGTAGGAGTCGTTGACCGAGAGGATCACGTCGGCGGCGCGGAACGCCACCTGCTCGGCGAGCAGCGTCGCCTTCTGCGGCAGGCCCTCGCCGTAGCGGGTCGCGTAGAGCTCCGGCGTCAGGTCGTGGTGATCGAAGACGAAGCGGGCGCCGTCGCGGCGCAGCTTCAGCGCCGCCAGCAGGAGGAAGTCGGGAGGGCTGCAGGCGTGGACGAGGTCGAAGGGGCGCTCGCGCGCGAGCCGACGGGCCAGCTTGCGCATCGAGAGCAGGGCGGCGCCGTACTCGACCGCGTATTCGGCCGCCCGCTCGCCTGCCGGCCGCGGCCGGTAGCGGTGGATCTTCACGCCCTCGAGCTCGACGTAGGGCTCGTGGTCGCGCTGCTCGCCCGCCGGGCAGATCACGGTCACGTCGTAGCCGCCGCCGACCAGCGCCCGCGCCTCGTTCCAGACGTGGCGGTCGTGGGGGAGCGGCTCGTTCTGGAGCAGGATCAGGACGCGCGCGCTCATCGGGCGGCCACCGCGTCGGCGGTCGTCGGCACCATTGCGCCGTCGGCGCGGACCCACTCGATCCGCGCCCGCTCGCTGCCGGGGCCGACCACGTGGGCCGCGTCGGGCCCGTCGCTGACGCAGCCGAGGTCGCGGCGCAGGCGCCACCAGTCGGCGACGTCGCGCGGCAGCGCGTGCCAGCCGCCGTCCATCTCGGCGAGGTGGGCGAGGAATTCCTCGTACATCCGCAGCCGGGCCGGGGTGTCGAGGTAATCGGGGTGGGTGATCAGGTTGACCAGCCCGCCGTTGGCGGCGATCCAGTCGCTCTTCTCGGTCCAGAGGTCGATCGTGTCGCGGCGCAGGATCTCCCACAGGGTGTGGTCCTGGACCAGGGTGATCGGCAGCTCGACCATCTCGCCGAGGAAGAAGGGGAGGATCGAGCAGCAGCCGCCGCCGAGCGGCTCGAACGGGTCGGTGTCGGGGAAGGAGCTGTCGTAGGCGGCGCCCAGCTCCTCCATCCAGTCGGCGTTGCGGTGGGTGGCGGGGGCGCGGAAGCCGACCGCGTCCCACTCGCGCAGCTTGCGGTGGATCTCCGGCAGCTCGGCCTCGAAGTTGGCGCGGCTCTCGAACAGCTTGCAGTCGTGCTTGATCCCGTGCAGGCCGATCTCGTGGCCTGCGGCGCGCACGTGGTCGAAGAGGCCGGCCTCGATCGGGTACCAGTCGCCGACGAAGTTCCAGGAGGAGCGGAAGCCGTGGCGCTGCTCGATCGCCATGATCTCGCGGACCAGGGCGACGCCCTTCGGCCCCTCGACGTCGTGGGTGAGGATGGCGGCGAAGCGGTGGCCTTCAGGCCAGGTGGCGACGGTCGGCAGGGCGGTGGCGCCGCTCGCTTCGAGCTCGGCGCGCAGGGCCGCCTGGCGGCGCTCGACCAGGATCGGCTCGATCGGCCAGCGGGGGAACTCGACCCGTGCCTGGCGCACCGCGTAGCGGCGGCGCATCGCCAGCTGCAGCGAGCGCGGCAGCAGGGGCTTGACGTTGTAGTAGGCGCTCATCAGGCGCGAGCGGCCCTCCGCCCGGCCGCGGTAGCGTTCCTCGCGCAGCTCGCGGTCGTCGAGGTCGGCGGGGGAGGGGTCGGCCGCGGCGACTCCCGCGCCGGCGTTCGCCGCGTAGGGCCCGTACGGCGGCGGGGCGCCGAGGGCGACCTTCAGCGCGGCGGCCTCGTGGGCGGCGCGCTCGCGGTGGCGGGCGCCGGCGAAGAGCCCGAGGACGGTGCCGGAGAAGACCCGCAGGGCGTGGCCGAGCGCCAGCGCGCCGCGGATCGCCGCCGCCCGCACGCGACCGTAGTGCTTGCGCGCGAAGAGCATCTTCGAGTGGGTCAGCTGCGGTTTCAGCACCCCGTCGGAGCCGCCGCCGCAGTGGTGGACGACGGTCGCCACCGGCAGGTGTTCGACCCCCCAGCCGGCGCGCTTGAAGCGATAGCACCAGTCGGTCTCCTCGGAGTAGAGAAAGAAGCGCTCGTCGAGTGGCCCGACCTCGGCGACCGCCTCGGCGCGGGCGATCAGGAAGGCGCCGGACATCCAGTCGGCGTCCCCGGCGCGTTCGTAGCGGGGCCCGGGGGCCACCGGCTCCTGCAGGCCGCGGCCGAGCGGCCAGTGGTAGGAGAAGAGCGCTTCGCCGATGCCCCGCAGGACCGAGGGGAAGCGGCGGATCGAGGGCTGCAGGCTGCCGTCGGCGTCGGTCTGGACGACGCTGGCGATCCCGGTGCCGGGCCGGGCGTCCATCGCCGCGACCAGTTCGGCGAGGTTGCCGGAGGAGAACTCGACGTCGGGGTTCAGCAGCAGCACGTAGCGGCCGCGGGCGCGCTCCAGGGCGACGTTGTTGGAGGCGGCGAAGCCGCGGTTCTCGCGCCGCAGCACCCGCACCGTGGGGAAGCGAGCTTCGATCGCGTCGGGGGTGCCGTCGCCCGAGCCCGCGTCGACGACGAACCACTCGGCGTCGATCCAGCCCTGCGCGGCCTGCGCCGAGGCGAGCGTCTCGAGCGCCTTCCGGCGCCCGTTGTGGGTGACGACGACGACCGAGAGGTCGGGCCGCGAGGCCTCGCGCTCAGCCGACATGGCGGTAGAGCACCTGGCCCGCGAGCCGGCCGACGACGGCCGGGCTGCGACGGATCGTGGCGGTCATCAGCCGCTCTTTCAGCGAGGGCTCGCCGAGCGGCGCCGGCTCGGTCAGGTAGGTGTAGGCGAGCGGGATTTCCTCGGCGCCGAGCGAGCGCTTGAAGCGGCGCAGGCCCTCGTTGTCGAGGTCGGTGCGGCCGAAGTCGAAGACCTCGAAGCCGCGCTCGGCGTGCTCGCGGATCGCCTCCAGCATCAGCAGGTTGTTGGGCCGTTTCTGCAGCCCCGCCGCCGCCGAGGCGCCGTACTTGTAGGTGACCAGCTTGCCGTGGGTGAGGTAGACCGCCGCGGCGATCGGCTCGCCGCCGTCGCGGACCAGCCAGACGCCGCCGCGGCCCGCGTCGAAGAGGCGGGCGAAGCGGTCGATGAAGCTCTTCGGCTGGGTCGGCACGCCGAGCCGGCGGCGGGTCTCGAGGTGGAGGCGGTAGAAGATGTCGAGCCCGTCCTGGTCGGTCCGCTTCTCCACCGCCAGGCCTTCGCGGGCGGCTTTGCGGGCGCCCCGGCGCAGGCTTTTCGAGGTGTTGGCCTCGGCCTGGTCCGGATCGGCCGGGAGGGCGAGCAGGTGGCGGACGAAGCGCTCGGAGACGTGGCCCGCGGGCAGGCTCGGCAGCGCGGCGTGGACGGTGAGGTCGAGCCTGCTCTCCTGGGCGTGGGCGGCGAGCGTGTCGCCGAGCAGGCCGAGCGCCTCGAGCCCCGCGTCGGCGGCGAGGACCGGCGGGCAGTGGTCGGAGAAGGGGAGGGCGACGAGGCGGTTGCCGGTCAGCCGGCTCTTGATCGTGGCGAAGGGGATCGCCGCCTCGATCCGCTCGTCGTCGCGGACGCAGCAGGCGCCGATCTCGTAGCCGTACTCGTCGCGCAGCAGTTCCAGCCAGAGCCGGTCGTGGAAGATCTCGGCCCCCTGGCCGGCGGCGACCAGCTCCGCGTAGCCCGGGTCGAGGAAGGGATCGATGAGTTCGGTCCTGCGCATCGGGAAAGCAACGCGCCGCCCGCTACGGTTCTTTCGGCCCTCCTGGCGGTGAAAGAAGGCCGCCGGGCACCTCGTTGGTCAGTCGATGGCTTCCGACCGCAATTCTCCCAGCGCCGCCGAGCGCCTGCGCCAGGCGCGGCGGCTGCTGCGCAGCGAAGGCGCGGCGGGCGTGATGGGGCGCCTGCGCGGTCGCGCCGCCGCGGCGCTGGCCGGGTCGAGCCCGGAGGAGCTCCCGGTGCTGCCCGCCGACCTCGCGCTGGCCTCGGAAAAGCTGGCCGCCGGGATCGCCCCGCCGGGGCCGAAGCCCTGGCGCGCGGGCGAGCCGCTCGAGGTGGCGCTGGTCTGCGGCCCGGCGGGGGAAGGCTCGGGCGGCCACACGACGATCTTCCGCATGCTCGCCGGGCTCGAGCGCCGCGGCCACCGGGTCACCGTCTACATCTACGACCGCCACGGCTGGGAGATCGAGCAGCACCGGCGCCGGATCCGCCGCTGGTGGCCCTGGCTGAAGGCCGAGGTCAAGGACCTGGCCGACGGGATCGACGACGCCCACGTCCTCTTCGCGACCAGCTGGGAAACCGCCTACCCGGTGCTCGCCTCGCCCGCCAAGGGGCGCCGCTGCTACTTCGTCCAGGACTTCGAGCCGCGCTTCTATCCGGCGGGCTCGCTCGCCCTGCTGGCCGAGGAGACCTACCGCTTCGGCTTCCAGGGGGTGACCGCGGGCCGCTGGCTGGCCGAGGTGATGCGGCGCGACTACGGCATGCCCGCCGACCACTTCGACTTCGGCTGCGACCTCGAGCACTACGCGATCCGGCCGGACTCCGTCCACACCGACGTCTGTTACTTCTGCCGCCCCTCGACCCCGCGCCGGGCCCACGAGCTCGCCGTCCCGGCGCTGGCGATGTTCCACGCGCGCCACCCCGAGGTGACGATCCACACCTACGGCGAAAGCGCCGCCGACCTGCCGTTCCCGACCGTCGACCACGGGCTGACCACCCCCGCCGAGTTGGGCCGGATCTACAACCGCTGCGCCGCCGGGCTGGTGCTCTCGGCCTCGAACGTCTCCCTCGTGCCCTACGAGATGCTCGCCGCCGGCTGCGTCCCGGTGATGAACGACGCCGAGCACAACCGCGTCGTCCTCCGCAACGACCACGTCGCCTACGCGCGGCCGACCCCGGCGGCGCTGGCCGACGCGCTCGGCCAGATCGTCGCCGCGCCCGCCGCCGAGCGCGAGGCGCGCGCCCGCGCCGCCGCCGCCAGCGTCGACTCGACCTCCTGGGAGACCAGCGCCGACCAGTTCGAGCGGATCCTGCTCGAGGCGGTCGCCGCCGCCGACCCGACCCCCGTCCCGGCATGAGCGCGCTGGTCAAGGTCATCGTCCCCTGCTACCGGTACGGGGACCTGCTCGAGGACTGCCTCGCCAGCGTCACCTCGCAGGAGGGGGTGGACGTGCGGGTGCTGGTCGTCGACGACTGCTCGCCGGACGACACCGCCGTGATCGCCACCCGGCTCGCCGCCGCCGACGAGCGGATCGAGTTCCGCCGCCACGAGCGCAACGTGGGCCTGATCGGGACCGCCAACGAGGGCCTCGAGTGGGCCGCCGACAGCGACTACGTGGTGCTGCTCTCGGCCGACGACTTCCTCACCCCGGGCTGCCTCGGGCGGGCGGTGAAGGCGATGGAGGACAACCCGCGGGTGGGCTTGGTCTACGGCCGGCCGCAGTTCTTCGAGCCCGGCCCGCGGCCACAGCCCGAGTCGACCAGGTGGCGGGGGACCGCGGTCTGGTCGGGGAGGCGCTGGATCGAGCGCCGCTGCCGCACCGCCCACAACTGCATCGCCTCGCCGGAGGCGGTGGTGAGGACCTCGGTGCAGCGCCGGGTCGGCGGCTACGACCCCGCCTGCTACCACACCTCGGACCTCAACATGTGGCTGCGGATCGCCGCCGTCGCCGACGTCGCCTACGTGCGCGGGGCGGTGCAGGCGATGTACCGGATCCACGCCGACAGCATGCTGCGCTCGGACGCCGACCCGATGGTCGACCTGCGCGAACGCCGGGGCGCCTTCGAGCGCTTCTTCGCCGAGGCAGGGAGCGCGATCGAGGGCCGCGCGGGGATGGAGCGGGCGCTGCGCCGCACCCTCGCCCGCCAGGCGCTCTGGCAGGCCAGCCGCGCCTACGACCGCGGCGAGCTCGACGGCCCGGGCGCGGTGCCGGTCGCCGAACTGGTCGAGTTCGCGCTCGAGACCTGCCCGGAAGCGCGGCACCTGCGCGAGTGGGCGGGCCTGCGCCTGCGCCGCAGGATCGGCGCCGGCCGCTCCCTCCTCTTCGTCCCCTTCCTCGCCACCGGCGCCGGCCACCGCGTCCGCGGCCACCTGAGTCAGCTGCGCTGGCGCCTCAGCGGGGTCTAGGAGGGATCGGCGAAACCGTCCCGATGCGGCGGTCAGGCTCCACGGCCGGGGCGTGGTGGGATCGATTTGACCACGCAAGTCATGGCCGTCGTCGGCCGTTCATGAAGAAGATGACCGAACTCGCGACGACCGCTCCGGCGCCTTCGGCGTCGCCCGCCGCTGCTCCGGAGGCGCCCGTCTCCTTCAAACGGCGGCTCGGACGCCAGATCCTGCGACCCGCCCTGGAAGCGATGGCGCAGCAGCCGCGGATCCAGAAATACCGCCTGCTCTCGACCTGCCGCAAGGTCAGCGGCACCCCGGTCGCCCTGCAGCCGATCCTCTTCGTCGGCCCCGGCGAGGTGGCGCTGGGGGAGGGGGTCCAGTTCGGCTGGAAGAACTCGCCGCTCTTCTACAGCGGCTATTGCCACGTCGAGGTCAGCAACGCGGCGGCACGGATCGAGGTCGGCGACCGCACCGAGTTCAACAACAACCTGATGCTGAAGAGCGAGGGCGAGGGGATCCGGATCGGCAAGGACTGCCTGTTCGGCGCCGAGGTCCAGATCTTCGATTCCGACTTCCACGAGCTGACCCCGGGGCGGCGGGTCGGCGGCACGCCGAAGACCGCCGCGGTCGAGATCGGCGACGGCGTCTTCGCCGGGATGGGCGTGAAGATCCTGAAGGGCGTGACGATCGGCGACGACGCGGTGATCGGCGCGGGCTCGGTGGTCACCGCCTCGATCCCGGCGGGCGTGATCGCCGCCGGCAACCCCGCCCGCGTGATCCGTGAGCTCTGAGCGCCGATGACCGAGGTGCCGAGCAGGCTGAGCCAGGGCCAGGAGCTGGTCGACGAGGGGGCGCGCTCGACCGCGGACCTGACCCAGGCGGCGGCCGAGGGGCTGCGCTGGATCGCCTACGCGCGGGTGATCATCGAGGTGGCCCTGTTCGGCTCGGCGGTGATCCTGGCGCGGATGATGCCGCCCGCCGCGTTCGGGATCTTCGCCGTGATCGTGATCGTCCAGGAGCTGGCCGTGACGATGCCCGCGGAAGGGGTGGGCGGCGCCCTGGTGCAGCGGCCGCAGCTGGCCCGCGAGCACCTCCAGGCGGGCCTGGCGATGACCGTGCTCACCGGCCTGGCGATGGCGGCGCTGACCGTCGTGGTCGGGATCGTCGTGGTCGGGCCGCTGTTCAACCACGAGACCGAGGTGCTGACGATCGCCCAGGCTCCCTACTTCCTGATGGGGGCGATCTACGCGGTGCCGATCGCGGTGCTGCGGCGGCGGCTCGACTTCCGCCGGGTCAGCATCGTCGAAACGCTGCAGAACACCACCCGCGTGCTGGCCACGATCGGCCTCGCGCTGCTCGGGCTGGACGCCCCGGCGCTGGTCTTCGGCTGCACGATCGGGATGGCGGTGGCGCTCGTGGTGGCGCTCTGGTTCGCCCCCGTGCCGCTGCCCCGCTGGCGCACCCAGGCGGTCCGGGACCTGCTCCCCTACGGCGGCCCGGCGGCGCTCGCGACCTTCGCCTGGACCGGCTTCCGCAACGGCGACTACGCGGTGATCGGCTCGGTGCTGGGGCCCAACGCGGCGGGCCTCTATTGGCGCGGCTACCAGCTGGCGGTCGAATACCAGGGCAAGGTCGCGGTGCCGATGGTGCAGATGGCGTTCCCGGTCCTCGCCCGCACCGAGGACACCGAGGAGCTGCTCGGCCTGCGCCGGCGCATGGTCCACCTGCAGACCGTCGTCCTCTTCCCGCTGCTGGTCGCGCTGCTGGTGCTGGCCCCGGTGGTCGTGCCGTGGCTCTTCGGCGCCGACTGGGAGGGCGCGGTGGTGCCGACCCAGATCCTCGTCGCCGGCGGCGCCGCCTCGCTGGTGATCAACGCCGCCGGGTCGGCGCTGCAGGCCGAGGGCCGGGCGAAGGCGCTGCTCGGCTACGGCGTCGCCCACTTCGTCGTCTACGTCGGCGCCGTCGTCGCCGTCGCCCACATGGGGCTCGCCGCGGTGGCGATCGCCGGCTCGGTGGTCCACGGGATCTTCCTCGCCGTCGCCTACGTGGTGCTGCTCGGGCGCCGCGAGGGCAACCCGCTGCTGGCGCTCTGGCGCGACCTCTACCCGGCGCTGGCCGGCTGCGCGGCGATGGCGGCGGTGGCGTTGCCGCTGGAGCTGGCGCTGCGCGCGGGCGGCGCCCCGGTGCTGCTGCAGACGGCGGCGGTCTGCCTGGCCGGCGGGATCGCCTACGTCGCCGTGCTGAAGCGCTGGTTCCCGGCCGCTGCCCACGACCTCTTCGCCGCCCTGCGCCGGGTCTCCCCGGTGCGCTTCGGCCTGCGCCGTCGCGACGGCGCTCCCGCGGGGGCGGAGGCATGACCGCCCCGGCCCGCATCCTCCTCGCCAGCCCGGTCTTCGACGAGGCGGCGCACCTGGAGAAGACCGCCCGTGCTCTCGCCGCCCAGACCCTGCCGCCGGCCCGCTGGGTAGTGGTCGACGACGGCTCCCGCGACGGCACCCTGGCGCTGGCCCGCCGGCTGGCCGCCGAGATCGATTTCATGGAGGTGATCGAGGCCGACGGCGGGGTGGGGCCCGGCGCCGACAACCTGGCGCTGGCGCGCGAGGCCCGCGCCTTCAACATCGGGCTGAAGCACGCCGGCTGGCGCGGGTACGACTTCGTCGGCAAGCTCGACGGCGACGTCGAGCTGCCGCCCGAGTGGCTGGCCATGCTGGTCGAGCGCTTCGCCGAGGACCCCGCCCTGGGGCTGGCGGGCGGGCGCCTGGTCGAGGCCGACGGCGACGGCGGCTGGGCCCGGATCGAGATCCCCGCGCACCACGTCCACGGCGCCGTGAAGCTCTTCCGGCGCGAGTGCCTGGAAGCGATCGGCGGCATCCCCGAGCGCCTCGCCTGGGACACGATCGACGAGACCTACGCCCGCATGCGCGGCTACGAGACGCGCTCCTTCGAGGGCCTCGTCGCCCGCCATCACCGTCCCTGGGGCTCCGCCGACGGCCGCCTGCGCGGCCGCGCCCGGCACGGCGAGTGCGCCTGGATCCTCCACTACGGCCCCGCCTGGGTGACCCTGCGCGCGGTCAAGGTAGGCCGCAGCTCGCCCCCGGTGCTCTCCGGGTTCGCCTTCCTCTGGGGCTACTGGCGCGCGGCGCTGCGCCGCGTCCCCCGGGTCGAGGACGCGGAATTCCGCGATTTCACCCGCCGCGAGCTGCGCGCCCGCGTGCGCTCGGTCCTCGACTTTCGAAACCGAACCGAAGTCAGGCAAAAGATCGACGCCGCCGAGCCGTTGATTTCCCAGCGACCCCACCTCTAGGGCTCGGGAAAGACACAGGAAGAGAAGGGCTATGGACCAGATCACCAACACCCACAAAGGTCCCGCGAAGAGCAGGATCGCGGGTAAGCGGATGCTCGTCACCGGCGGCGCCGGGACGATCGGGTCCACCCTGGTGGACCAGCTGATCGAGGCCGGGGCGGCCGAGGTCACGGTCCTCGACAACTTCGTCCGCGGCCGGCAGAGCAACCTCGACCGGGCCCGCGAGCACGGCAACCTGACCGTGGTCGAGGGCGACGTGCGCGACCGCGGCCTGGTCCGCGAGCTGACCGTCGGCGCCGACATCGTCTTCCACCAGGCGGCGATCCGGATCACCCAGTGCGCGGAGGAGCCGCGGCTGGCGCTCGAGGTCCTCGTCGACGGCACCTTCAACGTGGTCGAGGCGGCCGCCGAGGTCGGCGTCGAGAAGCTGATCGCCGCCTCCTCGGCCTCGGTCTACGGGCTGGCCGAACGGTTCCCGACCACCGAGACCCAGCATCCCTACGACAACGACACGCTCTACGGGGCTTCCAAGGTCTTCAACGAGGGGCTGCTGCGCAGCTTCCACGCGATGAGCGGGCTCGACTACGTAGCCCTGCGCTACTTCAACGTCTACGGCCCGCGCATGGACGTGCACGGCCTCTACACCGAGGTGCTGGTGCGCTGGATGGAGCGGATCGCGGCGGGCAAGCCGCCGCTGATCTTCGGCAACGGGCAGCAGACGATGGACTTCGTCTGCGTCCCCGACATCGCCCGCGCCAACGTGCTGGCCGCCGAGGCCGACGTCACCGACCGCGTCTACAACATCGCCTCCAGCACCGAGACCAGCCTCAAGGGCCTGGCCGAGGCGCTGCTGCGGACGATGGACTCCGACCTCGACGTCGAGCACGGGCCCGAGCGCGCCGTCAACGGCGTCACCCGCCGTCTCGCCGACGTCTCCGCCGCCGAGCGCGACCTCGGCTGGAAGCCGGAGATCGGGCTCGAAGAAGGGCTCGCCGAGCTGGTCGAGTGGTGGCAGGCGGAGAAAGCCCTCGGCCGTGAGCCGGCCCTGGTCGGCTCGGAGGCGCGCTGATGGACGTCCCCTTCGCCAAGCCGTGGTTCGGCGGCGGTGAGACCGAGGCCGTGGGCGAGGTGCTCGCCTCCGGCTGGCTCACCCAGGGCCCCCGGGTGGAAGAGTTCGAGCGCGCCTTCGCGGCCCGCGTCGGCGCCCCCGAGGCGGTCGCGACCACCAACTGCACGACCGCCCTGCAGCTCTCGCTCTACGTCTCCGGGGTCGGCCCCGGCGACGAGGTGATCGTCCCTTCGCTCTCCTTCATCGCCACCGCCAACGCGGTCTGGCAGTGCGGCGCGACGCCGGTCTTCGCCGACATCGACCCCGCCACCTGCAACCTCGACCCGGTCGCCGCCGAGCGCGCGATCACGCGGCGGACGAAGGCGATCATGCCGGTGCACCAGGTCGGCCTGCCCGCCGACATGGACGCCTTCGCCCTGCTCGCCGACCGCCACGGCCTGGCGATCGTCGAGGACGCCGCCTGCGCGATCGGCGCCGAGCACCGCGGCCGGCCGATCGGCTCGCTCGGCAACCTCGCCTGCTTCTCCCTGCACCCGCGCAAGGTGATCACCTGCGGCGAGGGCGGGATGATCGCGGTCTCCGACCCGCTCGTCGCCGAGCGCCTGCGCCGCCTGCGCCAGCACGCGATGGACCAGTCGGCGCTCGACCGGCACGCCGCCGACCGGGTGGTGGTCGAGCACTACCCCGAGCGCGGCTGGAACGCGCGGATGACCGACCTGCAGGCGGCGGTCGGGCTGAAGCAGCTCGAGGTGCTGGAGGTGATCCTGGCCGAGCGTCGTCGCCTCGCCGAGCGCTACAACGAGCTCCTGGGGGGGATGCCGACGGTGGAGACGCCGACGGACCCGAGCTACGCGCGGCGGACCTGGCAGTCCTACCCGCTGCGGGTGCTGCCCGAGGCCGGCGTCTCCGCCGCCGACCTGATGGACGCGCTGCTGCACGACGGCGTCGCCACCCGGCGGGGGATCATGGCGATCCACCACGAGGCGAGCTACGCCAACTGCGCCGGGCCGCTGCCGCACACCGACGCGGCGGTGCGTGACTTCGTCCTCCTGCCGCTCTTCCCGGGGCTCACCGACGAGCAGCAGGACCACGTCGTCGACCGGGTCGGCGCCTGGACCGGGGCGGTGATCGGGGCGTGACCACGAAGACGGCCCGGGGAAAGGCCGAGGCCCTCGCCCGGCCGGCGATCCTGCCGGCCGACACGCCGCGCGCCTCCGATATCGCGATGCGCGGTCTCGACATCGCCGTCTCGGCGCTGGCGCTGATCGTCCTCGCGCCGCTCCTGCTGGTCGTCGCGGTCCTCGTGCGGCTCGACTCGCGCGGCCCGGCGATCTTCCGCCAGGAGCGGATCGGGCGCGACCTGAAGCCGTTCCGCGTCGCCAAGTTCCGCACCATGCGCCAGGGCGTCGCCGCCGATCCGCACCGCGCCTACGTCGAAGAGATGATCCGCGAAGAATCCGAGGCCGAAGGTCGGCAGAAGCCGATGATGAAGCTGCGGGAGGACCCCCGGATCACCAAGGTCGGCCACTTCCTGCGGCGTACCTCGATCGACGAGCTGCCGCAGCTGTGGAACGTCCTGCGCGGCCAGATGTCGCTGGTCGGGCCGCGGCCGCCGATCCGCTACGAGGTCGACGCCTATCCCGCCCGCGCCTACCGCCGCTTCGCCGTGCGCCCGGGGCTGACCGGGCTCTGGCAGGTGAGCGGGCGCAGCCTGGTCACCTTCGCCGAGATGATCGACCTCGACACCGAGTACGTCGAGCGGCGCTCACTGCTGCTCAACCTGAAGATCATCTTCCTCACCGTGCCGACCGTCCTGCACGGCAAAGGCGCCGAATAGCCGCCGGAGCGAGCGCTCCCCGCCGATGGCCGACCAGCCCGCCAACGAGGCGCCCTACCGTCTGCTCCGCGAGGTCGAGTTCGGCGCCGGGGCCCGGGTCTTCTCGTTCACCAACCTCTACGGCTGCGAGGTCGGCGAGGGCTCGCAGGTCGGCACCTTCGTCGAGATCCAGGCGGGGGCCAGGGTCGGCGCCCGCTGCAAGATCCAGAGCCACACCTTCATCTGCGAGGGGGTGACGATCGAGGACGGCGCCTTCGTCGGCCACGGGGTCACTTTCGTCAACGACAAGCGCCCGCGGGCGATCGCCGCCGACGGCGGGCTGCAGACCCCCGACGACTGGGAGCTGGAAGAGACCGTGGTCGAGGCGGGTGCCTCGATCGGCTCCGGGGCGACGATCCTCGGCGGCGTGCGGATCGGCCGCGGCGCGCTGGTCGGCGCCGGGGCGGTCGTCACCCGCGACGTCGAGCCGGGGGCGACCGTGGTCGGCAACCCGGCCCGGCCGCTCTGAGCGGGGCGACGTGGCGGCTCCCGCGATCAATTCCTTCAGCGTCGCGAAAGCGATTGCATCCACACGCCGTTACTTCCATATATGTCAGTCGTGAGCAAGCACGAGGACGTCGTCCCGACCGGGCCGGCGTCCTTTCACCCGATCGTCGTCGCCGAGTCGCCGAGCCTGCGCCGCGAACTCGTCGCGACCATGGACGCCGCGGGCATCGAACTCGAGGCGGTCGCCCGGGCGGAGGCGCTGACCGAGTACGAGATCGGCGCCCTCACCGTCCTGATCTTCGCCTGCGACGTCGACCGTCCCACCGACATGACCGCGCTGCGGCGGCTGCGCCGCGACCACCCGGCGCCGCCGATCGTGGTCGTCTCGCCGCGCTCGACCGCGACCGCCGTGCGCCGCACGCTCGACGCGGGCGCCGACGCGATCGTCTTCGAACCGGAGATCGACGTGGCGCTGGTCGCCAGCGTCCGCGCCGTCGAAAGCGGCCAGTCGGTGGTCCCGCGCAACGTCCGCGCCGGGGTCGAGCGTCCCAACCTTTCCCATCGCGAGCGCCAGGTCCTGAACCTGGTCTGCGAGGGCCACACCAACGCCGAGATCGCCGAGGCGCTGTTCCTCGCCGAAAGCACGATCAAAAGCCACATGGCCTCGATCTTCACCAAATTGGGAGTCCACTCCCGCAAGGAGGCGAGGGCGGCGTTCCTCGACCTCAACTCAGGCGTTCCCAGTCCCCAGTCCGATCCAGACCTCGAGGAGATGCAGATATGACCGCCCCGTCCGCGACCACCGCGGCGCCCGCCCGCGTCCCGTTCGTCCGCCTCGACAACGGTGACCAGGCGCTGATGGACGAGCTGCTGGCGACCGTCGCCGACGTCGCGGCCCGCTCCGCCTTCACCCTCGGCGCCCCGGTCGAGCAGTTCGAGCGCGAGTTCGCCGACTGGTGCGGCAGCAAGTTCTCGGTCGGCGTCTCCTCCGGCACCGCGGCGCTCGAGCTGGCCCTGCGGGCGCTCGGGATCGGTCCCGGCGACGAGGTGGTCGTCCCCACCAACTCCTTCATTGCCACCGCCGAGGCTGTCAGCGCCGTCGGCGCGACTCCGCGACTCGTCGACGTCGACGAGGAGACGTCGCTTCTGACCGCGGAGATCGTCGCCGCGGCGCTGACCCCCGCAACCCGCTGCGTGATCCCGGTCCACCTCTACGGCCGCACGGTCGAGATGGGGCCGCTGGCGGAGCTCTGCGAGGCCCGCGGTCTCTACCTGATCGAGGACGCCTGCCAGGCCCACGGCTCCACCTACGAGGGCAGGCGCGCCGGCTCGATCGGCCACGTCGGCTGCTTCAGCTTCTACCCGACCAAGAACCTCGGGGCGTGGGGCGACGGCGGCGCGCTGGTCACCGACGACGAGCGGATCGCCGAGCGGGTGCGCCTGCTGCGCTCCCACGGTGAGGGTGCTCGCCACCACCACGAGATGCCCGCCCGCACCGACCGCCTCGACGGCCTTCAGGCGGCGATCCTGAGCGTCAAGCTTGGCCACCTCGACGCGGCCAACCAGCGCCGTCGCGAGGCCGGCGCCACGCTCACCGAGGCGCTCGCCGGCTCCTCCGTGATCGCCCCGGCCGGGGTCCCCGAGGGTCGCGACCACGTCTTCCACCTCTACGTCGTCCGCTCCGCGGCGCGCGACGCGCTGCGCGCCCACCTCGAGGCGGAAGGGGTCGCGAGCGCGATCCACTACCCGACCCCGATCCACCTGCAGCCCGCCTACGCCGACCTCGGCCAGGGCCCCGGCAGCCTCCCCGTCGCCGAGAAGCTGGCGGGCGAAATCTGCTCCCTGCCGATCTTCCCCGGCATCGAGCCCGCCGAGATCGCCCGCGTCGCCGAGGCCGTCGCGGCCTTCGACCCCAGCTAGCGCCGAAGCCCCGGGCGGCCAGGCCCCGCCCATCGCTGCGGGCCTACCTGAGCGCGCCCACCCCGGCGCGCGCTCCCGATCTATCCCACCTACCGCGCCGGTCAGGTCGACCGCGGCTGTGGGCGCCCCGGGTCGTGGGGCGCCCCGGACGGGTCAGAGGCCGTAGGCCTCTTTCAGCTCCGGGTCCTTGGCGGCCAGCATTTCGGCCAGCTCGACCATCACCTTGCACTGCTTCCAGGTCGCATCGTCCTGCATCTTGCCGTCGATCATGTGGACGCCGCGGCCGTCGGGGATCGCCTCGAGGACCTTCTTGGCGAAGACGACCTCGTCCGGCGGCGGGCTGAAGACCTTCTTGGCGATGCCGATCTGGACCGGGTGGAGGGACCAGGCGCCGACGCAGCCCATCAGGAAGGCGGCGCGGAACTGGGCCTCGCAGCCGGCCACGTCCTTGATGTCGCCGAAGGGGCCGTAGAAGGGCAGGATCCCGGCCGAGGTGCAGGCGTCGACCATGCGGGCGATCGAGTAGTGCCAGAGGTCCTGCTGGGCGGAGACGCGGCCCTCCTCCGGGTTCTCCGGATCGGGCGGGTCGTTCAGGACCAGGTAGCCGGGGTGGCCGCCGCCGACCCGGGTGGTCTTCATGCGGCGCGCGGCGGCGAGGTCGGCGGGGCCGAAGCTCATGCCCTGCATGCGGGGCGAGGCGAAGGCGATCTCCTCGACGTTGACGACGCCCTGCGGCGTCTCCAGCAGCGCGTGGACGAGGATCGGCCGCTCGAGCCCGGCCTTCGCCTCCAGCTGGGCGAGCAGGCGGTCGACGTAGTGGATGTCCCAGGCGCCCTCGACCTTGGGGACCATGACCACGCTGAGCTTGTCGCCGATCTCACCGACCAGCTGCTCGAGATCGTCGAGGATCCAGGGGCTCTCCAGCGAGTTGACCCGGGTCCACAGCGAGGTGGTGCCGAAGTCCGACTCCTTCGCCGCCTGGATCAGCCCGGCGCGGGCCGCCTCCTTGCGGTCGACCGGCACCGCGTCCTCCAGGTTGCCCAGCAGGATGTCGGTCTGCTTGGCGATGTCGGCCGCCTTGGCGACCATCTTCGGGTTCGAGAAGTCGAGGAAATGGATCATCCGCGACGGGGTGACCGGGATCTCGCGCAGCGGCTCCGGCGCGCCGATCGCCTGCGGATGGAAGAAGTCTCTGGGGTGTCTCAAGTCGCCTCCTGCCGTTTTTCTTGCCGGCGGAATCTATTCGACGGCGCACACCAGAGGCGAAGTCCAGGTCGAGGAGCTGGGGCCGAGGGCAAAGAGGACCCGCCGGTCAGGGGCGATCCCGACGGCCAAGGGACGCGGCGGCCCCGCGGCCGACGCGTCCCGGGCAAGGGACGCCGAGGGACCCGCCCTCCCGGCGGCGGCCCGGGCGGGCTGAGGCCGCCGCCGGGAGGGCGGGTCCACGGGGAGAGGTGCAAGGGACGCCGGGGGTGCCGGGGGCATCGCAGGGACGGAAACTCCACGAAGACGGGAGGAACTCCACGGAGACCGGAGGAACCCACGAAGGCGGGAGGAACTCCACGAAGGCGGGAGGAACGCACGGAGACGTGGAACGCCAAGGAGACGTGGATCGTCACCGGGACCTGCCCGAGGCTTTGACCTGTCCCCAGACTTTGCTCGAGGGTCTGCGTGGAAACATTTCGGGTGCCTGACACCCGAAACGTTCCA
>Ga0335075_10005268_pt1 | contig 20121 bp, 15 predicted proteins | sample Lox_Sample_24_FD_206723 | JGI IMG/M metagenome (GOLD analysis project Ga0335075, IMG submission 206723) | Soil microbial communities from Loxahatchee National Wildlife Refuge, Florida, United States - Lox_Sample_2.4 | ecosystem: Environmental > Terrestrial > Soil > Wetlands | place: USA...
CGCATCAGGAACGTCGCCACCGCGCGCTCGTGGCGGCGGTAGAACCCGGCGAACGCGTCGGCGTCGAAGTTCTCAGAGGAGCGGATGGCGCGCATCTCACCCTGTCAGTCGTACGGGCGCCTGCGATTGTGACCGTGCCCCGGCCGGTCAGGCGCCGCTCGAGCCGAAGCCGCCGGCGCCGCGGACGGATTCCTGAAGCTCGGCGACCTCGGTGACCTCGCCGAGACCGACCTCGACGAGCACCAGCTGCGCGATCCGGTCGCCCGCCGACCAGGTGAACGGCTCAGCGCGGTCGGTGTTGAGCAGGAGCACGCGCAGCTCCCCGCGGTAGCCCGCGTCGATCAGCCCGGGCGCGTTGACCAGCGCGATGCCGTGCCGCGCCGCAAGGCCGGAGCGCGCCAGCACGAGCCCCGCCTGCCCGTGGGGGATCTCGACCGCGATCCCGGTGCCCACGCTGGTCCGCTCGCCGGCCGCCAGCGTGCCGCCCTCCAGCGCGCACAGGTCCAGGCCCGCATCCCCGGGATGCGCGCGGGTCGGCAGCACGGCTCGCGGATCAAGCCGCTGCACCCGCAGCGGCGCCGGCGTCGCGGACACGGGCCTCACGCCTTCGAGGCAGCGCTCAGCCTGAACGGCGCGAACCGGGCGGCCACGCCCGCGGGCAGCCGTGCCGAGATCCGCACGCCGTCGGGGGTGTCCACACGTTCCAGGTCACCCGCGATCTCATGCAGTTCGGCGAGCCGGCCGCCCTCGCGATACGGGACGAGCAGCTCGACCGGGGCCAGCCTGCGGCGGAACTCGGTCTCGATCCGGGTCACGAGCTCGGGCAACCCCTCGCCGGTCCGTGCCGAGACGAGCATCGCCTCGGGGTGACGATGGGCGAGCTCGGTGCGCCGCTCGGCGTCGATCTGATCGGCCTTGGAGAGCACCAGCACACTCGCCGCGTCACCGGCATGGATCTCCTCCAGCACATCCTCGACCGCGCGGGTCATCGACTGCAGCTCCTCCTCGTCGGCGGAGGCGTCGGCGACGTGCAGGATGAGATCGGCGCGGATCGTCTCCTCGAGGGTCGCGCCGAACGCGTCGACCAGTTGGTGGGGCAGCTTGCGGATGAATCCGACCGTGTCGGTGATCAGGTAGTCGCGTCCGCCGGAGCGCATCACGCGCGTGGTCGGATCGAGCGTGTGGAACAGCCGGTCGCGCACCGGGACGTCGGCGCCGGTGAGCGCGTTGAGCAACGTGGACTTGCCGGCGTTCGTGTAGCCGGCGAGCGCGACCTGCGGGAGGTGCGCCCGCTCGCGCTCGGCCCGCATCACGCCACGGGTCGATCGGACGTGCGCCAGCCGCCGCTTGAGCGCGGAGATCCGATCGCGCGCCAGCCGCCGGTCGGTCTCTATCTGTGACTCGCCCGGACCGCGGGTGCCGATCCCACCGCCGAGGCGCTCGAGGTGGGTCCACAACCCGCGCATGCGCGCGAGGTTGTACTCCAGCTGCGCGAGTTCCACCTGGAGCTTGCCCTCTGCGGTGTGGGCGTGGTCGGCGAAGATGTCGAGGATCACCGCGGTGCGGTCGACGACGGGCATCTCCAGCGCTTTCTCCAGGTTGCGCTCCTGGCGTGGGGTCAGCTCGTCGTCGCAGGCCACGACGTTCGCATCCGCCGCCTTCAGCTCCGCCCTGAGCTCCTCGAGCTTGCCCGGGCCGAGGTACGAGTTCGGATGCGGCGCGTCCCGGTGCTGGATGGCGCGTCCGACGGCGGCCACGCCCGCGGTGCGCAGCAGCTCCTCGAGCTCGTCGAGCTGATCCTCCTCGCCGGCCGGCAGCGCGGCGATCATGAAGGCGCGCTGCCGGGCCCGGCCGGGTGGCCGGGCGTCTTGCGGACGGCGCGAGGGCCGGCTGCCGTTCGTGCTGATCTCAGACGGAGCCAAGCACACTTATGGTAGCTGGGCCCTCCCCGGGCCCGGCCTGTGCGCCCGTAGAATCCCGCCAGTGGACGGGGCCTCCGCCGCACCACCGGTCGGCACGATCGCGATGTTGTTCACCGACATCGCCTCCTCGACCGAGCTGGCGCGTGGGCTCGGACCGGCGTGGCAGGACGTCCTGGCCACCCATCATGCGATCGTGGGCGGCGCGATCGAGGCCGAGGGCGGTTGGATCGACGGCACCGAGGGTGATGCATTCTTCGCCACATTCGCCGACCCGGCGGCGGCGGGACGGGCGGCGACCGCCGCGCAGCGAGAGCTCGCCGCCCATCCATGGCCCGCGCAGGCGGGACCGCTCAACGTGCGGATGGGGCTGCACGTCGGCCACGTCGAGCGAGCGGCCACCGGCTACGTCGGCCTCGAGGTCCACCGGGCCGCCCGGATCGCAGCTGCCGCCCACGGCGGCCAGCTTCTCCTCTCCGACGTCGCGGCGCGGATGCTGTCCGGGACGGTCCTCAGCGAGTCGCTGGGTGCGCACCGGCTCAAGGACTTCCCTCAGCCCGAGACGCTGTTCTGCGCGGTGATCGACGGCCGCGGCGCGTCCGCGTATCCGCCGCCGCGAGCGGCGTCGAGCCGCCCGACCAACCTCCCGGCCGGAGTCCCGGCACTGGTCGGCCGCGATGGGGATCTCGCGCGCGTCAGGGAGGCGTTGGCCGGCGATCACGAACGGCTGGTGACGATCACCGGCCGTGGTGGCACCGGCAAGACGAGCCTTGCCCTCGCGGCCGCGACCGAGCTGCTCGAGGAGTTCCCCGGTGGGGTCTGGCTGACGGGTCTGGCGAACGTCACGCGTGCCGAGGACGTGCCGGGCGCCATCGCCTCGGCGGTCGGTGCCACGCACGAGACCGAAGGGACCTACGCCGCCGCGATTGCGGCACGGCTGCGGGAGCGCGGCCGGACGCTCCTCGTGCTGGACAACTGCGAGCACGTGCTCGCCGCGGTGCCGGAGCTCGCCGGCCTGCTGGAAGCGCTGCCGGACCTGCAGATCCTCGCCACCTCGCAGGCACCGCTGCGCCTCGGCAACGAGCTCGTGCTCGCCCTCGACACGCTCGGCGAGGATGACGCGCTGGCGCTGGTGGCCCGCATCGCCGCGCGGCGTGGCGCCCGGGTCTCGGTCAGCGGTCGTGGCGCCGAGCCGCTGCGCGAGCTCGTCCACATGCTCGACGGGCTCCCACTCGCGCTCGAGGTCGCCGCCGCCCGGCTGGCCCTGCTCTCCCCCGCCCAGCTGATCGAGCGCCTGCGCGCCTCGCCCGACGTGCTGCGGGACGATCGCTCCGACCGGCCCGCGCGTCAGCGGTCGCTGCGCGCGACCGTGGAGTGGAGCCTTGACCTGCTCGATCCCGGCGCGCGCACGCTGTTCGGACGGCTCGGGGCGTTCGCGGGGGCGGTCGAACTCGAAGAGCTCGAGATCGTGTGCGGCACCGACGGACTGGACGTCATCGGCGAGCTCTTCCGGCTACTGGACGTCGCGCTGGTGCAGCGCGTTGAGCACGGCGACGGCCGGATCCGGTTCGGGCTGCCCGAGGGCCTGCGGCGAATCGCCGCTGATGAGCTCGAACGTGCGGGTGACGGGTTGCGGTGGCGACGCGCTCACGCCGAACGCCAGCGCGACATCATCTGGCCGGTCCGGGTGCCGTCGGTCAGCCAGGATCAGTACGACCGGGCTGTGGCCGCCGTCGCCGAGCGCCGCCAGGCATTGCAGTGGTCCCGATCGCATGCTCCCGAGATCGCGCAGGCGATCGCCGGCGGACATGCGATCCTCGCCGCCGATCTCGGCCAGCTGCGCGAGGCGGTCGAGACCGTCGAGCCGCTGCTCGCCGACCCGCCCACGAGCACCGACGCCGTCATCACCGCGGGGATCGGGGCGGTGTGGGCGCTGCTGCTCGGACGCGCCGAGGAGGCGATGCCGCTTGCCGACCGCGCCGTCGCCGCCGCCGACGACCCCCGGACGCGGGCCGCGGCGCTGATGATGCGCAGTGTCGCGCTCACGTTCATCGGGAAGGCCACAGACGGCGTCCGGGACTGCGAGGAGGCGATCGAGCAGGGGCGGCTCGCCGGCGACGGCGACCTCGCCGCCGCGCACATCATGCATGCGCAGGCCCTGGTCGCCGCCGGAGAGTTCGACGCCGCCGCCCGGACACTCGAGAGCGGGGCCGAGCTCGCTCAGCACGCCGACCTGGCGCTCGGCTGGAGGCGGTTCACGGTCGCGGGTGACATCGCATGCGCCCAGGGCCGGCTCGCCGACGCACTCGAGCTCTACGCCGTCTCGCTGCAGGAGGCCGAGCGGCGACGCAACGAGAGCCAGGTCCTGTTCGACCTCGCCGGAGCCGCGGCGGCGCTCGCCGGACTCCGCGCCGACGAGGCGGCCCTCGAGGTCGAGGCGATGGCGCGCGGGCTCGCCGCAGAGCTTGGCGGCCCGGGGATCCAGGTCATCCACCTGCTCGACCGCTCGGAGATCGACCGCGCGCGGGAACGACTCGGGGCCGCCGGTGCAGCGGCGAGCGATCGCGGCCGGGCGACGCCCGCCGACGCGCGCGTCAACCGCGCCTGCGAGCTGGCGAGGATCGCCGTCGCCGCCGGGACGCCCTCGGTCAGTCCCGCAGGCGGCTGAGCCGATCGACGGCCTCGGTGAGCCGTTCCTCGGGGCAGGTCAGCGAGATCCGGAAGAACCCCTCGCCGCCCGGCCCGTAGGCGCCGCCGGGGGAGATCACGACCGCTGCCTCCTCGAGCACGTGCTCGCAGTACGCCGCGGCGTTCTCATACCCCTCCGGGATCGGCGCCCACACATAGATCGTGCCCTTGGGCCGGGTCACCTCGACACCGGCGGCAGCGAGCGCGTCGCACACGAGGTCGCGGCGGCGAGCGTAGACCTCGCTCATCGCGCGCACCGATGCGTCGACCTCGGGCTGGAGCGCCGCCGCGCCGGCCAGTTGGATCGCCTCGAACAGCCCCGAGTCGACGTTCGACTTCAGCCGCCAGAACTGGGCGATCGCCTCGGCGTTGCCCAGGATCGCGGCGCATCGCCACCCGGTCATGTTGTAGCCCTTGGACAGCGAGAAGACCTCGACGCCGACCTCCTTGGCGCCGGGCGTCGCCAGAAACGACGGGGCGACGTAGCCGTCGAACGTCGTCTCGGAGTAGGCGTTGTCGTGGACGACCAGGAAGTCGTGGGCCCGCGCCAGCTCGATCGCCCGCTCGAACAGCCCGTCCGGGACGACCGCGCCCGTCGGGTTGTTGGGGTAGTTGAGGAACATCAGCCGTGCGCGGTCGAGAACGTCGCCGGGGATCGCATCGAGGTCGGGCGCGAAGCCGCGCTCGGGCTCGAGCCTCATCAGGTACGACTCGGCCCCCGCCATCAGTGGGCCGCCGGTGTACACCGGATAGCCGGGATCTGAGGCGAGCGCGACGTCGCCGGGGTCCAGGAACGCGAGCGAGAGGTTGAAGATGCACTCCTTGGCGCCGATCGCGGGCATGACCTCGGTCGCCGGGTCGATCGCGACGCCGAAGCGACGGTCGTAGAAGGTCGCCAGCGCGTCGCGGAACTCCTGTCGGCCACGGTTGGTCGGATAGCGATGGGTTCCCGGGTCCGCGATCGCCTGCTGCGCCGCGGCCACCACCGGCGGATAGGTCGGCGTGTCGGGATCGCCGATCCCCAGCGAGATCACGTCGACGCCCGCCGCCTGCTTGTCGGCGATCTTGCGCTCGAGCTCGGCGAACAGGTACGGCGGGATCTGCTGCAGGCGCCTACTCGGTTGCATGGAGCTCCTCGACGAATTCATCGGACAGGCGCCCGGAGAACACCGGGACCGCCCAGCCGCTCAGCGTGACGTGCAGGTCCTCCCCCACCTCGACCACCAACTCGCCCCCGTCGAGCACCACGGTGACCGGGGAGTCGCCTCCCGCCAGGACGTGGGCGATGGCCGCGCCGCTCGCTCCCGTCCCCGAGGCACTCGTCTCGCCCACGCCCCGCTCGAAGATGCGCGCGCGGATTCGATCGCTCGCCGTCGGGACATACCAGGAGACGTTCGTCCGGTTGGGGAACAGCTCGTGGGACTCGATGCCCGGCCCGAGATGTGAGAGCTTCAGATCGGCGAGATCCGCCTCGCTCCCCATCCGGATGGAGCACTGCGGGTTGCCGATCACCACATGCTGGAAGGACCAGGTGTGCGCGTGGCCACCGTGATCATCGGTGAGCTCCCCGCGCCCGTCGGATGCGCCGCTCGGGTAGTCGGCGGTCTGGAGTCGGGCGCGGCCCAGGTCGACCGACGCGGTCGTCGGCGAGGTGATCGTCGGGCGAACCTCGCCGGCCTCGGTCTGGATCGAGAACTGATCCGCGCTCGCCCAGCCGCGGCGGCGCAGGTAGAGCACCGCCTCACGCGAGCCGTTGCCCGACATCTCGGCCTCCGAGCCATCGGGGTTGAAGATCCGCAGCCGCGCGACGAAACCCGGCTCGTCAGGAGCGGAAAGCACCAGGATCCCGTCGGCGAACACGCCGGTGTGGCCGGCGCAGATCGCACGGATCCGGGGGGGCGTCAACTCGAACGGCAGCGCATCCTGCTCCACGATCAGGTAGTCGTTACCGAGGGCGTGCCACTTTTCGAACTCCACGCGGCGGCAGTCTAGGCGTCCTCATGACCACGACCCCTCCGGCACCCCTCCGGGCGCTGCTGCGCTCCCCCGCCGCGCCTTTGCTGGTGCTCGCGCTGGTCTCGCTGCTCTCGCTGGGGGCGCGCACCTACCAGCTCGGCCAGCCCTGCACGGTGCCGTGCCGGACCGCGGACGACCACGCGCTCATCTTCGACGAGGCGTACTACGTCAACGCGGCGAGGGTGATCGCCCACATCCGCCCTCCCGCCGGCTCCCACTACGACGAGTCGCCGCTGGGGACCGACCCGAACGCCGAGCACCCCCAGGGCGCAAAGCTGCTCATGGCCGGGGCGATCGAGCTGTTCGGAGACGGGCCGTTCGCGTGGCGGATCGGATCGGTGATCTTCGGCTCGCTGGCGATCCTCGGCATGTACGCGCTCGCGCGCGCCGCCGGGGCCGGACGGTGGTCGGCGGTCTGCGCAGCCTCCCTGATGGCGGCCGACAACCTGATGATCGTCTCGGGCCGGATCGGGACGCTCGACGTCTATGCACTCGCGCCGATGCTGTTCGGCGCCGCGTTCTACTTACGCGGGCGGCTGGTGCCCGCGATCCTCCTGCTCGCGCTCGCCGACTGCATGAAGGAGGTCGCGCCCTACGCGCTGATCGTGCTGGGGCTGCTGGAGCTTGGGCGGGTGGTGCTCAGACGACGCGACAGCTCGCTGCCCGCGGCATGGCAGCTGCGCCCAGCGCTGCTGCGCTTCGTGCTCATCGTCGTGGGGAGCTTCGCGGGGTTCATCCTGGGCCTGTGGGTGATGGGGTTGATCGCCACCCCGTACGCCGACAGCGCTCACCAGCTCATCACCGGTGGCCCGTTCGATCACCTGTGGCACATCGTCACCTACGCCGAGGCGCTGACCGACCCGCACGGCGCCAGCGGCATCGCCTCCTACCCGTGGCAGTGGCTGTTCGACAAGGGGGCGATCACGTATGAGGGCGTGAGCGCCCCGTTCCCCGGCCAAGCCGCCGGGATCCTCCCGGTGTGCCAGTTCCTGGGAGAGATCAGCCCGCCGATCCTCGCGCTGACGATTCCCGGGCTCCTGCTCTGCCTGGTGCGCCTCGCCGGTTGGCCCGACCGGCTCGCCACACGCTCGGCGGACGAGGCCCAGTTGGCGCTGCTGGCGCTCGCCTGGTTCCTCGGGACCTGGGGCCCCTACCAGCTGCAGAGCGCGTTCGAGCACCGCATCAGCTACCTGTACTACATGCTCTCGGTCATGCCGGGGATCTACCTGGCGGTCACCCTGATGGCATCGGCGGTGTGGCGCACCCGTCGAGACTGGGCCCGGGCGCTGACCGGCACGTTCGGTGTCTCGGTCATCGTGTTCGCGGTGCTCATGTATCCGTTCGTCGCGGCGTTCTAGAAAGCCACCTCGCCGGAGGCCACCGTTCCCGCCGTCCGGCCCGGAGCCTCCTGGTGGGTCCAGTACAGGTTGGTGTGTGCGATCACCTGCTCCGGGGGCGGCGCGCCGTAGGCGCTGAGGTCCTCGGTCGTGTGGGCGTCTGAGACCAGTGTCGTGTCGTAGCCGCGCGCGAGCGCGCCATGCAGCGTGCAGCGGATGCACTGATCGGTCTGCGCTCCGGCGACGAGCAGACGTCCCACCCGAAGCTCGGCGAGCACCTGCTCGAGCGACGTCTCCTCGAACGCGTCGCCATAGGACTTCTCCACGAGCGGTTCGGGTTCGGCGCGCGCGAGTTCGTGGACGATCTGCCACGCGTCGCTGCCGCGCTGCAGTTGCTCGTCGTGGTGCTGCACCCAGACGACCGGGACCTCCTGCGTCCGGGCACGATCGACGAGCGTGGCGATGTTGGCGACGACCTCGTCGCGTCGTGGCGCGCCGTCGATCGCGCCGTGTTGGACGTCGACGACGAGCAGTGCGGTGTGCGGGCGGTCCGGGATGGTGGTCATGCCCGGCAGCCTCCCACCCGCCGCGCCGCTCGGCAACCTCGCGGACTGTCGCGCTGGTCTCATGGAGTGGCAGTCGCCGGCACGCCGTTGAGCGCGTCGACCGCCTGCATCAGCCCGCCGGTGCGGAAGAAGTTGACGGCGACGAGGTTCGGCAGGTGGTCGCGCTGACGCTCGCAGGCTCGCAGCCGGCGCAGCAGCGGCGTCCTGGCGTTGACCTTGGCCGCATTGGAGGCGAGCGGGACGGGGTCGGTTGAGACCCAGTTGTTGACGAGCAGCAGCGGCGCTCCGGACTTCGGACCGCGACCCGGGCGACAGCTGCGGTTCAGCTGTGCGGGATCGGTGAGCTGGGAGGCCTTGGAGAAGGCGTACGGCGTCTCCTCGAGAATCCGCTTGTACGCGAGGTGGTACCAGGGCGCCGCGCCTGCGTGGTGCTCGGCGAGGAACACGACGCGGCCGCCGGAGGCGATCATCTTGCCCAGCGTGGGCCAGCGCCCGGCGGCGGTGGGGCCGCGGTAGGCGAGCGCGCCCAGCCCGGATGCGTCGACCGCCTTGACGAACGCGCTCGGCGCCACGTAGTCCTCGTTGATGATCACGAGCACCTGCTGGGGATGGGCGACCAGGTAGTCGTCGATCTCGTCCAGCGCGGTGGCCAGCGGGGTGCCGCCGAGCTCGCAGAAGCCGTGGCAGAGGTACAGCCCCCGCGGCCCGCTGCCCTTGAAGCCGATCTTCTCACGGAGGCGCTCTGCGGACTGGCGCGCCTGAGCCGAGACGTCGCTGAGCGGCCCGCCCGCGTAGGGCCCGCTCAGCACGGTGCGCAGACGCCCGTCCTTCAGACGCTGCGCTTCGTAGGTGTCGATCAGCAACCCGCGAATCCCGGCCTGGAGCTGGCCGGGGATCCCGACCTCCTGCTCGGCGCCGTACCACCCGGGCAGCGGTGCCGACATCGCGTTGTGCGTGGCGGCCAGCGCGACCTCGGGCAGCGGTCGGTCGCACAGCCGGCGGCTGCCGTCGCAGGGCGCGGGAGCTGGGCCGCTCGCCTGCAGGGCGTGGGAGCCGACCAGCCCGCCGACGGCGCCGCCCAGGCAGATCGCGACCGCGACCACCGCGAGGGCGGTGCGGCGGGCGGGGATCCGCCCGGTCTCGAGGTCCGCGGCCCGCCGGGTGGTGGCACCGGTTTTCCGCGCCGGCATGCGCGGCCCGATCAGCTCGTGCATGAGCCCGAGCAGCGTCGTGGCGCCGCGATAGATGAGCGCGATGCCCAGCGCGGTGGCCAGGAGCGTCACCACGGCGCCCACGTCGAGCACGCAGAGCGCCCCCAGAGCGAGCAGCACGACCCCGCGCAGCGCGCGCTGCCAGCGACGGCGGGGTTCGCCGAGGATCAGCGCGGCGAGAGCCCGGATCCGTTCCTCGACGGCGGCCGGTCGCACGACCGAGGCCGCCGCCGCCGCGATCACCGCGCCGAGCGCGGCGACCACCCACGCCTCGGTGCGCAGGTCGCCGAAGAACGCCCGGTAGATCGCCTCGGCCGCGGCCCGGTCCTCGCCGGCGGCGACCGCGTGCCCGACGAGCACCGATCCGACCTGCCAGGCGACGACGAGCAGCAGCCCGGCAACGGCGACCGCAACGCCGAGCCCGCTCAGTGCCCGGCGGCGGTCCGTGGCGAGGAGCACTGAGCCGATCGCGGCGAGCAGGGCGATCGCTCCGAGCACGATCGTCGTCACGCGTGCGCGCGCCGCGACCCGGACCAGCACCGCCCCCACGCCGGCGACGTGATGGCGGAACAACTCGACGCGGTCCTCGATCCGGAGCTTCTTGGCGAGCGAGGGGCGCACCAGGTCCAGACCCGAGGCCGCGAGCGTCCCGGCGTCGGCAACGGTGAGGGTGACCGTGTCCTGATCGCCGCTCACCGCGGCGCGGTGCAGATCCCGGACGCCCGCCCGGAACAGGTCTCCGAACGCGCGACTGCCCACGGCGGCCGCGACGGCACCCTGGACCAGCGGTCGGGCTGCCAGCAACTGGCCGGCATGCCGTATCACCAGATCGTCGGTGACGCGCCGGGCGACGACCGTCCGGACCGCCGGTGCCTGCAGCGCGCTCGTCGCACGGTCGGCGAATTGATCGGAGCTGGCGGCGATGTCGTGCACGTAGCCGGCCGCGAGTGCCAGCACGAGCGCGAGCCCCGCGAGCACCCCGAGCGGTCCGGACAGGCGCGATCGAACGGGTGGGCCGGGAGGCGCGGCTGTTGGAGCGGGTGCCCCGTCCGAGGTGGTCACGGGGCGATGCCCTCGTCGAGCCGGTGCTCGATCTCCGCGGCCACGTCATCCGGCTCGCGAGCGGTGACGTCGATCACGACGATTCCGGCGAGCTTGCGCATCCAGGTGAGCTGCCGGCGGGCGTAGTTGCGGGTGCGGCGCTTCATCGATTCGACGTCACCGGCGAGCAGGTCGTCGAACCCGAGCGCCTTGCGCGCGGTGCTGGACGCCCCGGCGTCGACAGCGCGTCGCACCTCCTCGGCGGCGCCGGCCGACACCATCGCGTCAACCCGCGCGTCGATCTGGGCGTAGAGCGCGGCACGGTCCATCACCAGCCCGGTGAGGAGCGTCGGTCGGCGCGTATCGGCGGTCCAGAGCTCCGACTCGGGCCGGCCGGGCCAGTCGCCGCGCGGCGGATGCAGCGCGCCGCTGTCGAGCAGCTCGAGCGCGCGGACGATGCGGCGACCGTCGGTGAAGGGCAGCGCGTCGGCCGCCCAGGGGGCGCGCTCGGCCAGCCGCGCGTGCAGCTCAGCGGGCCCGATCCGTTCCAGCTCAGCCACCCAGCGCTCACGGACACCCTCGGCGGGCGGTGGGAGCAGGCTCAGCTCGGTGAGGGCGGCGCGCAGGTAGAGGCCGGTACCGCCCACCACGATCGGCTGCCGTTCAGCGCCGATCAGGGCGTCGATCTCGGCGTGGGCGAGCTGCGCGTAGCGCCCGGCGCTGAACTCCTCGGAGAGCGGCACAAACGACAGCAGGCGGTGTTCGAGCTCGGCCCGGTCCGCCGGCGTGGCGGCGCCCGTGAGGATCTCCAGTCCGGCGTACACCTGGAGAGCGTCAGCCGAGACCGCGACCGGGTCCTCGCCACGGGCGCGCAGCCGGCGGGCGAGCGCGATGGCGACCGCGGTCTTCCCGACGCCAGTCGGCCCGAACAGAGCGATGACCTGCCGCGGCGCCACACCCGGAGTATCACCCGCCGCAACGGGGCATAGAGTCCTCGTACATGCCCTCCGCCCGCGTTCAACTCGATGGAGCGACCGCGCTCGTCACCGGCGCCAGCGGTGGACTGGGCCAGGCGATCGCGATCGCGCTCGCCGAACGCGGCGCCCAGCTGATCGTCAGTGGCCGCCGGGAGGCCGAGCTCCAGCTGCTCAGCGACGAGATCGGCGGCCGCGCCGTGGTGGCGGACCTCGCGGCCCGGCACGACGTCGACCAGCTGATCGCGGAGGCGGCTGATGCCGACGTCCTGGTCGCGAACGCCGGGGTGCCGGCCACCGGCCTGATCGCCGACCTCTCGCGAGCGGACATCGACCGGATGCTCGAGATCAACCTGCGCGTTCCGATCATCCTCGCCAAGGAGCTCGCCGCGGGCATGGCGGCGCGCGGCGGCGGTCACCTGGTGTTCATCTCCTCGCTGGCCGGCAAGGCCGCCTCGCCCGCCTCCTCGATGTACTCGGCGACGAAGTTCGGCCTGCGCGGGTTTGCGCTCGCACTGCGCCAGGACCTCGCGCGTCAGGGCGTCGGGGTGTCGGTGGTCACGCCGGGCTTCATCCGCGACGCCGGGATGCATCACGACAGCGGCGCGCGACTGCCTCCGGGCGCGGGGACGAAGACTCCCGCTGACGTCGCCGCCGCGGTGATCCGTGCGATCGAGGAGAACCGCGCCGAACTCGACGTGGCCCCGGCTCCGCTCCGCGTCGGGGCTGCGTTCGCCTCGCTTGCCCCCGGCCTCGCCGCACGGGCGGCCCGGCGGATGGGCTCCCATCGCGTGGCCAGCGAACACGTCAAGGCACGGTCCGAGCGCAACTGAGCGCGCCCTGACCGCGGGGACCGAGCGACTGAGGGCGCCCAGCGGCCCGGGGCTCGCGTGCCCACGCGACCGGGCGGAGCGCCCCGCTAACGCGTCTCGGCGGCCTGGTGCTCCCCGGTCACCGACGCGAGCGCGGACATGATCTCGTCGGCGAGCCGCGGCCCGTCGTCGGCCAGCTGCGGGGTGGCCTGCACGCGGATCACCACGTCGTCGCCGTCGACCTCCTCGAGCACGACGCCCTTGGAGCTCGTCGGGGTGCCGATCTCCTGATCGAGGATCGCCTGGACCTGGCTGGGCCGGACGCCGTGGCTGAGCCGGACCTTCACGTCGACCGAATCAGGCTCCTTGAGCGGCACGACGACCGCCGCGAGCACCACGTTGTTGGGGATCATCCATTTTTCCGGGCCCTGGGTGAGCGTCGTGTAGAGCAGGCCGAGCGAGCTCACCACGCCATCGATCTGCCCACCGGTCGCGCCGGCCTGGAGGCGCACTCGCTCGCCGACCCGGAACGGGCGGGCACTGAGGAGCACGATCCCGGCAAAGGCATTCCCCAGCGTCTGCTGCGCGGCAAGACCGACGACCACCGCCGTGAAGCCGCCGCCAACGGCGAGCGTCTTGATGCTCGTCCCGGCGACCGAGAGCAGCGCGAACAGGATGATGATCACCGTCACGATGCGCACGACGAAGCCCACCGTGCCCGCGGTCGCGGGGTCCATGCGGCGCAGGAACGTCGGCCCCGCGAGCTTGCCCAGGTCGCCGGCGAGCTTCCAACCCACGACGATCAGCGACAGGAGCGTCGCGATCAGCAGCACCGTCTGCCAGGCCGTGTGGTGCCTCAGGTGGCCGTAGTGGTGGTGGACGTAGGAGATGTGGCGCAGGATCTCCCAGTGATGGCTCCAGAAGACAAGGATCGCGACGAACAGCGGCAGCAGCAGCGCCGCCTCACGCCGAGCCCGCTTCACCACGCGCTCGTTGAAGCCCACCGATAGGCCGGCGGCCTCCCACGCGTCGCTGCGCGTCTCGAACATCCGGTCGAGGTTGAGGTCCTTAGGGGATTTGAACTGTCGTGGCATCGCCTCTCAGGGTTGCACGCGCTGTCGTCGGAAATAACCGTGGGCGTCGTCCGCTGACATCTTGGAGCACGCTAGGCGCGATTTTGGAGGGTTTCAACAGAGATCGAACAGCCGCTCCTGTCCGTCCGCGGCGGCGCTCGCCGGCGGCGGGGTGCGCAGTGGCGACTCGAGCTCCCTACCGCGTGCCCACTCCCCCTCCACGGGGCCCTGTGAGCGATCGAGCAGAGCTGCAAGCCTCCGGCGCTCGCCGGCCGGCGCGTACGCCCCGCGCCGGTATAGCTCACGATAGCGATCGACGAGCTCCGGCCGTTCGGCGCGCAGCCACTCCATGAACACCTGCCGCACCCCGCTGCGCAGGTGCAGCGCGATCCCGGTCACGTAGGAGGCGCCGGCCTCCGAGCACAGACGCAGGATCTCCCGTACCTGCTCGGGATCGTCGTTGATCCCCGGCATCAGCGGCGCCACCAGCACCCCGGTCCGGATCCCCGCGGCGGTGAGCTTGGCCACCGCTTCCAGCCGGGCCCGTGGGCTCGGCGTGTGCGGCTCGGTCGCCCGCCACGCCTGCTCGTCGATCGTCGGCACCGACAGCGCGGCGCTGAAGTCCGCCCGCCGATTCAGCTCCAGCATCAGATCCAGATCGCGCAGCAGCAGCGGGGACTTCGTGAGCACCGACCCCGGGTTGCGCGCATCGATCATCGCCTGCCAGATCCCCCGCATCAGCTTGTACCGGCCCTCCACCCACTGGTACGGGTCGGTGTTCGTCCCGAGCGCGATGTGCTCACCATTCCACGAGGGCCGCCGCAGTTCGACCCGCAGCCTCTCGGGCGCGTTGACCTTGACGACGATCTCGCGCTCGAAGTCTCGGCCGGCGTCGAGGTCGAGGTAGGTGTGCGTCGGGCGAGCGAAGCAGTTGTGGCTCACCACGCCGTCGGCGATGAAGTCCCCCGTCCCGGTTGTGATGTCGTACAGAGGGAAGTCTCGTCCGAGCGGCTCGATGGCAGTGACGCGCAGCCTTGCGGACGTCTTGACAATCTGTCCTTCGATAGACCTCTTTCGTGTGATCGCCGGGTCGGTGAGGTGGAAGAACCGCAGGTGCGCCGTCAACCCGCCGCGGATTCGGACGTGCTGGAGGCCATTCTCGTTCTTCGTCAGATCAATCCCGACATCGAAGCCCAGCAGTCGCGCACACCGCTGGACGTGGCCCAAGATTGCCGCGTCCGTGTTCGAGATGCGCAGTGCAAACGCGCTGCGGCAGCCCTCCGCATCGAAGATCCCTGCGAGGAATCCCCGAGACCAATCCAGAGTGGGGACGGTCGGCCAGTCGGTGAGTTCAGTGATACGTCTCAAGGCGTGTTCATTGGAGGCACCGATTGCCCTGAGCTCGCGCCGCGTCGCGGTGGCGGCCGAGAACAGCCGCTCAGTCGTTGGGACATCCCCAAGCGTGAGGAACAAGGCAGTCCGAGCGAGTGCCTCACCGTCGGCGAGCGCGAGACGGAACTGGTGATGCTTGACAAGGCGTCCCGATGCGCCCGGATATTTCCGAGATGAAAGGTGGCCGTCACCTCGCACCATCCCGGCCAGATAGCCCCGCCGGTACTCAGCGTTCTGCACAGGCTGCGGCGCGAAGCGGCCGGTGCCGACCAGCGAGTTCTGCACCGTCAAATGAGGCCGATCGCACTCACCCCGCGGGGTATTGAGTACGTGCTTCCATCCGCGGTTCGTGAGAAGCCTGTGGTCCGCGCTCAAGATCAGTTCGGTGCCGTCCTCGAGGAGGACCCGGTACGCCGGCTTGACTGAGATCCACTTATCAAGCACCGTCGTGGTCGTGTATCGGCGGTAGACGCCACCTCGCTCCGTGCCGTAGATCTGGTCGCCAACCTCGATCGCCTCAATTGGCTTGTGACGGCCGTCAGCCATAAGCACCGGGGTCCCTCCCCAAGCGCAATAGCGGCACGCGTGGGTGCACCCGCGAAACGGGTTGATCGTCCAGCGGAACGGCATCCGCGACGCCTCCGGGACGCGGTTGAGGATCGACTTGGCGCGGACCTCGTAGAAACGGGTCGGGACCGAGTCCGGGGCCTCGAAATGGCGCACCACGGCCTCGTCGCGATAGCCCGGCAGAGAGGTCTTCTCCTCGGCTTCAATCGTCTGCTGGCTCCAACGCACGAACGTATGTTCGCATGCGACGCGGACGGAACGCAAACGGCGTTGGCTGGGGCGGCGCGGGCGGTCCCCAGATCGGAGCCGGCTACTTCCCGGTGACCGGGTCCGCGCCGCCCGCGCGCTCGGCGTACAGCGCGAGGATCTCGTCCCGGGGGATGACCCCCACCCGGGCGGCCCAGGCCTCGTACGCGGCGGCGAGCTCGGCGACCCGATCGGGTCGCTCGGCGGCGAGATCGCGTTCCTCGGTGCGGCTCTCGGAGAGGTCGTAGAGCTCCCATGGGCCTTCATGCTCACGGACGAGCTTCTCGTCGCCGCGTCGCACCGAGCTGTTGCCGATGTGCTCCCAGTAGAGGGCCGGTTCAGGGCGTGCCGGCCCCTCCCCGCGCAGGATCGACAGCATTGACTCCCCCTCCAGGGGCAGGAGCTCCCGTCCGTCCGGCGCGGCGTAGGGCGTTCCGGTGATCTCGAGGATCGTGGGGACGAAGTCGGGCAGCTGGAACGGCGCAGTGAGGATCGTCCCGTCCTGCAGACCACCCTCCGGCCAATGGACGATGAGCGGGCACGCGATCCCACCCTCATGGACCCAGCGCTTGTACAGACGAAACGGTGTGTTCGAGAGATTCGCCCACGCCCGGCCGACGCTCGCGTAGGTGTCCTCCGGGCCGGGTTCGATGTCGGGTTGATTGCCGACCCGCATCGGCCGCCCGTCCCGAGTCTGCGCAGGAACCAGAGGCCGCCGCGCGGCGAAGCGGACGGGGTCGCCGAGCGGGAGCTCCTCCGCACAGGCGCCGTTGTCACTGAGGAAGACCAGAACGGTTCGCTCGAGCAGCTCCAAGCGCTCCAGCTCGGCGACGATCTGCCCGATGCCGCGATCCATCAGCTCGACCTGCGCCGCGTACACCTCCATCCGCCGGGTCCACCACGCGCGGTTCTCGACCTCCTGCCACGCGGGGACCTCCGGGTCTCGGGCGCTCAGCTGAGCATCGTCGTCGAGCAGACCCTCGCGCTTCTGCCGGGACAGCCGCCGCTCGCGCAGGATGTCCCAGCCCTCGTCGTAGCTCCCGCCGCAGCCGGCGATCTCGGCCTCGGGCGCGTGCAGCGGCCAGTGTGGCGCCGTGAAAGCCACGTAGGAGAAGAACGGGCGCGGTTCGCACGCGGCCGCGCGGATGAACGACGCCGCGTCGTCCGCGATCGCCTGCGTGTAGTAGTACGACGGATCCGAGGCATCGGCAGAGGCGTCCTCCTCCCCGCGATGCAGGGTCGGGGGCTGGAAGTAGCTGCCGGCGCCCGCCAGCGTCCCGTAGAAGTGCTCAAAGCCCCGCCGGGTCGGCCAGGCGGCGTTCGGCTCGGCCCAGTCGTGGCACAGGTGCCACTTGCCGGACATCCCGGTGGCGTAGCCGTCGGCGGCCAACACCTCGGCGAGCGTCGCGCAGCGATCGTTGAGCGACCCCGGATAGCCGCGCGGGCCGTCGTCGTCGGTGAGGATCCCGATACCGGTCTGGTGAGGGTGCAGCCCGGTGAGGAGCGAGGCGCGCGACGGACTGCAGCGCGCGGTATTGAAGAACTGGCTGAACCGCACCCCGTCACGCCCAAGGCGGTCCAGCGCGGGGGTGCGAATCTCCCCGCCGAAACAGCCGACATCGGAGTAGCCGAGATCGTCGGCGAGGATCAGGACGATGTTGGGACGCGCGTCGACCGGCGGATCTTACATCGAGTCGATCGGCATGGTCCGGTTGCGGCGGTTAGCCTCGGCGAGCGTGAGCCCCTGCTGTGCCCCCGGGCGCGGATGGCGATCCGACCACGTCGCGGCGTCGGAGGTTGTCGCACGCCCCGCCCCGGACCCGCTCGAGATCGCGCGTGGGATGGTGGCCATTCCCGCCGGGCCGTTCTGGATGGGCAGTGACGATCCCCAGGGTTTCCCGGCGGACGGGGAGGGCCCGATCCGCGAGGTCACGCTGTCTGCGTACCGGATCGACGCGCGCGCGGTGGCCAACGCCGACTTCGCATCCTTCGTGCAGAACACCGGTTACGTCACCGAGGCCGAGCAGTTCGGCTGGTCGTTCGTGTTCGAGCGCTTCGTCCGCGGCCCGGCGCGAGCGGCGGTTATCCCACGGCGGCTGCCGGACGCGCCCTGGTGGCTCGGTGTGGCCGGCGCCGACTGGCAGCACCCGGAGGGCCCGGGCTCGGACATCTCATCGCGGCCCGATCATCCGGTCGTCCACGTCTCATGGGCCGACGCTTCGGCCTATGCGGCGTGGGCCGGCAAGCGGCTGCCGACCGAGGCCGAGTGGGAGAAGGCGGCCCGCGGCGGGCTGAGCGGCAGGCGGATGCCGTGGGGCGATGAACTGCGTCCGCGCGGCGAGATCCGCGCGAACACCTGGCGCGGCCGGTTCCCGACCGTCCACGAGGACGGAGTGGACTTCCGCGGCACCATGCCCGTTGGGGCCCTGCCGCCCAACCGCTTCGGCCTCTACCACATGGCGGGCAACGTCTGGGAGTGGTGCGCGGACTGGTTCAGCCGCGATTGGCACGTCGAGTGCTCGCCGGCAACGCGGGTCGACCCGCAGGGCCCCCCGCGCGGCGCAGAGCGCGCGATGCGCGGCGGCTCCTACCTCTGCCACGCCTCCTACTGCAACCGTTACCGGGTGGCGGCCCGCACCTCCAACACCCCGGACGCGGGCAGCGGACACCTCGGCTTTCGCTGCGCGGTTGACGAGTCGGCGCTCGGCTGACTCGCTGAGCGACCCGCGCGGCCGTCAGACAACCGCGCGCGAGAGCAGTGACGCCTCGCCGGTGAGCGTCTGGCTGGTCGCGCCGGTGATCTGCACCTCGACGTACTCCCCCGGTCCACCGAGCCCCTCGAAATTCACGACCTTGTTGTGCCGCGAGCGACCGCGCAGCCGGGTGGGATCGGTCCGCGAGGGCCCTTCGACGAGCACCTCCATCGTGCGTCCGACGAACCGCTGGGCGCGCTCGCGCGCGCGGCGCTGGACGACCTCGACGAGGCGCTCCATGCGCTCCACCTTCACCTCGTGCGGCACCTGGTCCTCCATCTCGGCAGCCTCGGTTTCCCGCCGCGGTGAGTAGACGAAGGTGAACGCCCCGTCGTACCCGACCTGCTCGCAGACCTCGAGCGTCTGGGCGAAGTCCTGCTCGGTCTCGCCCGGGAAGCCGACGATGATGTCGGTGGTGAGCGCGCAGTCCGGCACGTGCTCGCGGATCAGCGCGACGCGGTCGAGATAGCGCTCCCGGGTGTAGGTCCGCCGCATGCGCTTGAGTACCGGGCTGGATCCAGACTGCAGCGGCAGGTGGATGTGCTCGCACAGCGAGGCGAGCTCGGCGTGGGCCAGGATCACGTCCTCGCGCATGTCCTTGGGATGGGGGCTGGTGTACCGGATCCGGCGTATCCCATCGATCCCGTCGAGCGCGCGCAGCAGCTCTGAGAACGTGATACGCGACTCGGGCGGCAGGTCGCGCCCGTAGGAGTTGACGTTCTGGCCCAGCAACGTGATCTCGCTCACCCCGTCGGCGGCGAGCGCCCGGACCTCCTGGACCAGCTCCTCGGCGGGCCGGCTGACCTCGCGGCCGCGGGTCGAGGGCACGATGCAATACGAGCACACCGAGTTGCAGCCGACCGAGACCTGGACCCAGCCCTGAAACTCCCGGGCCCGCTTGGCGGGCAGGTGGCCGGTGAACCCCTCGAACTCGAAGAACCCCTGGGCGGTGAGCGAGTCGCTGGTGAGGAACTCGGCGAGCCGGTGGACCTGGCCGGGGCCGAACGCGACATCGACGAACGGGAACTGGCGGAAGACCTCGTCCTTGACCGATTGCGCCCAACAGCCGCCGACACCGACGATCCGCTCCGGATGCTCGCGTTTGAGGCGCTTGGCCTCACCGAGGTGGGCGACGAACTTGCTGTCCGCTGCCTCCCGGATCGAGCACGTGTTGAACAGGATCAGATCCGCGCCCTGGCGGTCGGGCGACTCGCCGTAGCCGAGCGACTCGAGCATCCCCTTCATCCGCTCGGAGTCGTGCTCGTTCATCTGGCACCCGAAGGTGGTCAAGTGATACCTCTTGACGGACATCGAGAACGAGGCTATCCGAGCCCGATCAGCGGGCGTACTGGACCGCCCGAGACTCGCGGATCACCGTGACCTTGATCTGGCCGGGATATTCGAGCTCCTTCTCGATCTCGCGTGCGATCTCGTAGGACAGCGCGCTTGCCGCGTCGTCGTCGATCGCGCCTGGGGCGACCATCACACGGATCTCCCGCCCTGCCTGCATGGCGTAGACCTTCTCC
>Ga0335075_10005270_pt1 | contig 20119 bp, 20 predicted proteins | sample Lox_Sample_24_FD_206723 | JGI IMG/M metagenome (GOLD analysis project Ga0335075, IMG submission 206723) | Soil microbial communities from Loxahatchee National Wildlife Refuge, Florida, United States - Lox_Sample_2.4 | ecosystem: Environmental > Terrestrial > Soil > Wetlands | place: USA...
CGGCATTCTTGGCAGCCTGTTGTTTGGCCGTGTGCGTGACGACATCGGCGCATGGGTCGGGCTGTTTGGCAGTAAGAATGCGTTTGCGGCGGTCGCGGCTGGGCTGGCGATCTGCTCGATCGCGCTTCTGCTCGACCGGAGTGCGTCCCGCTTGCTCCGGTTGGCTGCACTCGCCGGTCTCCTATCCGCGGGGCCAGTTCTGGTGCTTGCGCAGTCCGTCGGCACCATGACGATCGTTCTTCCCGCGATCGCTGTCGCTGCTGTGATCATGGCCAGCCGCCGGATGAGCGGGGGTCAGAAGGTTCTGGCCGCGATTGTCGTCGCCCTGGTTGCCGTGATTGGCTCGATGCTTCTGATCGTCCACGGCGAAGCGCTCTTCGCGAACTACCTCGAATTCTCCGGCAAGGACGTCACGCTAACCGGCCGCACCGATCTTTGGGATGTGGGGCGGGACCTGATCGGCGAGAACCCCTGGCTGGGCCTCGGCTACCAGGCCTTCTGGGTGCAGGGAAACGAGATGGCCGAGGTCTTGTGGGCGATGTTCGACATCGACGCCCGGAAGGGGTTCAACTTTCACAATACCTACATCAACAATGCCGTCGAGATCGGCCTTGTCGGGGTCGGCCTGCAGGTGCTGCTGTTCTATGGCGCCTTTTTCGGGGTGATCGGCTGGGCGTTGCGCGCACCATGTCCGGAGAACGCTTTTCTCGCGGCGTTCCTCGCTTTCCTGATTGCCGGAAGCTTCATCGAGGTTGTCGTTTTCTTCCAGTTCAGCATTGCCTCCATCGTGGCTGTGGCCGCCTTCGTCTACGCGTCTCGGTATCGCGAATGGCGCAGGGAAAGCACCCGGTTTTCCGAGCCTTTACGCGTTACCGGCGACCTCATGAGGTTGCCGCGTCATCCCGGCTCCGGGCAGGCATGGGGAGCGCGGCCATGACGCCGGTTGTCACATTCGTCATCCCGGTGCGTCATCAGGACAACGCGAAGGATTGGCATGCGCTGAAGGCCAATCTCGCGCAGACCATCGCCTCGATCGCCGGGCAGACGCATCCGGGCTGGCGCGCGGTGATCGTTGCGAACGATGGAGCCGATTTGCCGAAAGTGCCGACGAAGTTCGAGATCGTTCGCGTCGACTTCCCGCCAAACGCGCTGCACGAGCAGCGCGGCGCCGACAAGGAGACGTTCTATGAGGCGTTTCGCGTCGACAAGGGGCGGCGCGTGCTGAAGGGGATGCTGGCCGTTCCCGACTCCCGCTTCTTCATGATCGTCGATGATGACGATCTCGTCAGCAACCGGATCGTCGAATTCGCTGCCCGCAACACGTCCTGTCCCGGCTGGACGATCTCCAGGGGATATTCCTGGAGCGCGAATGGCAGCCTGCTGTTCGACCTGCCGGACTTCCACCACTATTGCGGCACGTCGTTGATCGTCCGTTCCGACCTCTATCGCCTGCCGGAACGGTTCGAGGATGCATCCCTCGAATTCGTGACGACGCGGCTCGGTGGCCACCGGCGCATCGTCGAGCTTCTCGCCGAGGAGGGAAATCCGCTTCAGCCTTTACCCTTCCATGGCGCCATCTATCGCATCGGCCATGCAGGCGCGCATAGCGGCTCCTCGGATGTGCTCGGCATGTATTTCCTGAAGCCGGAAATGTTCGCGCGGCCGCACAAGCTCGTCACCAATCTGTTCAGGCTGAAATTCGTCAACCGCGCCGTTACGGCCGAATTCTTCGGACCGCCGCCGCGACCCGCTGTGCCCGAGCGCGCCGAAGGGGAGGGTGTTTTCAGTGAACGCTGAAGGCATCGCGCGGCGGCTTTTCAAAGGCAGCATCTGGGTCAGTGCGGCCCGCGCCATCACCAATGTGCTGGCGGTGCTCAGCACCTTCGTCCTGGCGCGCCTGCTCGATCCTTCGGATTTCGGACTGGTTGCGCTGGCAACGACGATGCTGGCGCTAGTCACGGCGTTTACCGAAGTCTCGATGAACGAGGCTCTGGTCCGGCACCAGGACCCGACACCGCAACATTTCAGCTCGGCCTGGACGGTGAACGCGCTGCGTGGCTTGCTGGTCTTCGCGCTTTTCGCGGCGATCGCGCAACCGGCCGCGGCATTCTACGACGAACCGCGGCTAATGCCGGTAATGTTCGCGCTCGGCGCCGGCATCCTCGTCTTCAGCCTCGGCAATCCGCGACGCATCATGCTCCAGCGCGACCTGGTCTTCTGGCAGGACTTCGTGCTGAACGTGTCGCAGAAGCTGGTCGGCGTGATCGCCTCGATCGCGATCGCCTGGATCTATCGGTCCTACTGGGCGTTGGTCGTTGGCATCGTGCTCAGCCAACTCACCTATTTCGCGCTTTCCTATCTGATCCTGCCGTTCCGCCCGCGCGTGACGGTGAAGCATGCGCGCGAACTGATGTCGTTCTCGATCTGGCTGACGCTTGCCCAGATCGTCAACACGCTGAACTGGCGCTTCGATCATCTGCTGGTCGGCAAGTTTCTCGGCCGCGCCGATCTTGGCTACTATTCGGTCGGTAGCAATCTCGCCGCGATGCCGACGCGCGAGCTCGCTTTTCCGCTGACCATGACGATCTTTCCCGGCTTCGCGATGATCGCCGGAAACCGCCCGCGTCTCGCTGCCGCCTATCAGCGCGCGCAGAGCTTCGTCTCGGCGATCGCGCTGCCTTCTGGCATCGGCGCGGCGATCCTTGCCGATCCGCTTGTGCGGCTCGTCATGGGCGAGAAGTGGGAGCCGGCGATCTTCATCATTCAGGCGCTGGCGGCGGTCGTTGCGTTGCAGACGCTGGGTTCGTTGGTGCAGCCGCTGGCCATGGCGCTCGGCCAGACGCGATTGCTCTTCATCCGCAGCGCGCAGATGCTTGCGCTCCGCCTGCCGATCGTCATTTTCGGCCTCTACATCGACGGGCTGCGCGGCCTGGTGCTGGCGCGCATCGCGACGGGACTGATTGGCGCACTGGTCGACATGCTACTGGTGAAGCGCTTCACCGGCCTTACGGTTACCAGCCAGCTCGCGGTAAACCTGCGCGCGCTTTTGAGCGTGACTGCGATGGTCATCGGCGCGCTTTTGCTCGGGCACGAAATCTCCTTCGATCGCACCACGACTGGTCTCGTCCAGGAGGTTGCGACCGTCGGGATGACCTGTGCACTCCTCTACAGCTTGACCACGCTGGTGCTTTGGCAACTGGCCGGTCGGCCGCTTGGGCCGGAAGCGCAGATCATCGAGCTGGCTCGAAACATCTTCAGGCGGCTCGGTTTCAGCAGGGGCCGAAGCGCATGAAGCTAGCGGAACAGCACGACGTGAAAAGGACCGGCCGATGAATGCCCAGCCGCAGCGCGTGACCATGGATGCCGATCCGCGCCTTGCGCTGGTCGACAGACTGCAGGATGCAATCCACGCCTGCATCGCGGAATACATGACCGGCGAACCGTTCGCACTGGTCGACTTTCCCGACTATCGCAATGTCGGCGATTCCGCGATCTGGCTTGGCGAGATCGAATATTTCCGTTCGAACTTCCGGGCGAGGCCTGCATACGTCTCCGCGTTGACCGACTTTTCGCCTGAGGAACTCGACGAGGCCGTCCCCTCTGGGCCGATCTTCATTCACGGCGGTGGCAATTTCGGCGATGTGTGGGGCGGGCACCAGGATCTGCGCGAACGCATCCTCGAGCGCTGGCCCGACCGGCTCGTCGTCCAGCTTGCCCAATCGATCCACTACAGCTCAATGGAACGGGCCGAGCAAACGGCGCGGATCATCGCCAAGCACAAGAATTTCGTTCTGCTTGTCCGCGACGTCGAGTCGAAAGAGTTCGCCGAGCGGCATTTCGACTGCGAGGTCAGACTCTGCCCGGACATGGCGTTTTCGATCGGCCCGATCGAACCGGTGGGGCAGGTCGAATTTTCAGTGCTGGCAATGTTGAGGACAGACGTCGAGCGGGTCGGGTCGCACGATTTCAGCCCTTATCCCGATATTCCAGTAGAGGACTGGATCACCGAACCGCGGACAAGGATGCGCGCGGTGAAGGCGCTGGCGCTGGCCGGCGCGGCCGCGAGCTTCCAGTTTGATCGGTTCAAGGCTGCAAAGTTCGACGCCGCTGCGAACGAACGCTTGCGGCGCGGCGTCAGGCAGCTTTCGCGCGGCAGCGCCATCGTCACCGATCGCCTTCATGTCCATATCATTTCGCTGCTGCTCGGCCGGCCGCACACCACGCTGGACAACAGCTACGGCAAGGTTGGCCGCTTCATGGCCGCTTTCTCCGGCGGGACGGATTTGTCCCATCGGGCGGAGTCGCTTGACGACGCGATCGCGTGGGCGCGAGCGCAGGCCGAGCGTTTCGAAAGGCAAAGCGCCGCCTGAAGGTTCCGCGCTAGGCGACCTGCCGGCGTGACCGCACAAATCCATGCAGGGCCGCGAGCGCGCGTTCGGTCGCTTCGGCAATTTTCTCGTCGCGGCTGAGCTGCGGTTCGCACGTGGCGAGCTTGCGGAGCTGTCGCGCGGCCCGGTAGGTCAGCAGTTTGTTCAACGGATGGAAGACGGCATGCTGGTTGATGCGGCCGGCGCGCCCGCTCATGCTGCCGCGGCCGCCCGTGAGGCTCACATAAAGCTCCATGATGTTCGTCGGCGCGAGCTCGTGGTGGCGAACCTCCAGCGACAGGGCGCCTGACCAGTCGCGCCATTTTCGGTGATGGGCGCGGTTGATTGGCCACACCGCCACCCACGGCGTGCGCAGCGCGTCCGCGACGATCGCGCCATGCATGGCCTCGGTGATGAGGAGTCGGGTCGCGCGAAGCTCGGAAATGACCGTCTCCACATTGGCTCGCGGATCGATCAGCTTGATGCCGGCGAGCCGGCAGGCCTCTTCCCAGAGCCCACGGTCGAGGCTCTCATAGTGTGGCATGAACGCGACGTCGATCGGCGCTGTGGGTTTCGGCAAATCCAATGCGCGCAGCAGGATTGCCGCGTCGCAGATCGCCTTTTCTGCGGGTATACCGAGAAGCGAGGCAGATTCCGGACCACGCACGAACACGATCTCCCAACTGCCGTCATGCACGTCCGGAAGTGCGGTGTAGCCGGCGTAACCGGCGCCCATCACGATCTTGCGGGCATGCCCGGGGAAATTGTTCCAGAGGATCGATCCGATCCCGAGAAACAGTTCGTTCTCGTTGCCGTCGAGGAATCCGGCCGGGAGAAGCTTGCGCCACATATACGGGTTCAGCTCGTCACCGAAGTTCGGGACTTTGCCCTTGAAATAGACAAGCTTCATGACGGCTTTCCGTATTGCAGATCAGGATTTGTTCGTGCGGAGCCGGTGTGTCAGTCGAGGCCGCACGCAACCGACTCCGGGAACTGGCACTCTTCGCCAAGCTTGGTGAAGGCGACACGATCGACCTTCAGCGTTACCGGGGCGCCGGGATCCTTGAACGTGCCCAGCCATTCGCTCATCGTGTCGCTGCCCCAGATGCTGACGAAGATTTTCTGCGGGTTGGCGGGAAGATCATCGCTCGACACTTCGTGCGCCAGTTTGCCGTTGACGTACCAGCGCATGCGGCTCTCTTCCCAGACGAAAGCGTAGTCGTTGAACTGGCCGTCGGTGCCGCCGGGAACGTCGATCGACTCGCCGTGTTTCGCCTTGCCGGCGACGAATGTGTTGACGGTAATTTTCGACGTGTCTTGCAGCAGCACCTCGAAGTCGATCTCGTCATGCTGCGGCTTGCCGATATAGGTGAAGAACGCGCCATTCAAACCGACGCCCGAACCCGTTTTGATCCGCGCTTCGTAGGTGCCGTAATGGTAGCGTTTTTGTGATTGCACTTCGCCGCAGGAATAATCGCGTTCCTTGAACGGCTGTTTCACAAAGTGAAGCTTGAGCACGCCGTCCGAGAGCGCCACCTGACGCTTCGACCAGGTGCAGTTTTGCCACTTGCCGTTGACCCAGCCGTCCGATGCGAACCAGCGTGACTTGTCGAAGGTCGAAAAGTCATCGACGAAGGATGTGTTTTCCTGCGACAGCGCGATTCCGGTGGAGCCGGAAAGACAAAGCGCGAGCGCCAGGCCACGCGCTGTAAGCTGCTTTACAATCGGGGTTTTTCGCTTTTTGTCCGGCCGTTCGATGTGCATCGGCGATACCTTTCAAGAGAGCGACATCGACTGTCCCCTTGACGCGCCGCGCTGATTTTCCCGCCATGCCCGTGCTGCATTGCAACAAAGGATGCCATCATCGAGCTGCCGGTTCAACCGCGTTGATTTGCTTGGAGTTCACGTTTTGCCTCGCACCGTCATTTAAGAGGAAGTGGCGCAGTTTCCTCTGCAGGTTGTTGCAATGCAAAATGCGCGGCGTTATCCTTGTCGTGGCGGGTACAGGAGTTCGAAATGAATGTCCGTCCCGCCCGCGCGCGAGGGCCGTCGATCTCGCCCGCTCGACGATCCGCTTCCCTGCTTCATTGCCCGTTGAGTAAACGCGCTTGACTTCAGCGCCGCTTATTTCCGTCATCATGGCGAACTATCGCGGGGCCGACTACCTGCCTGCCGCGATGGCGTCCGTTCTTGCCCAGACGCAAGGCGATCTCGAGCTCATCGTCGTCGACGATGCATCGCCCGACGGCAGTGCAGACGTTGTCGCGGCAGTGGCGGAAAACGATGCGCGCGTGAAGCTGCTCGTCGCGCCCGAAAATGGCGGGCCGGGCGCTGCCCGCAACGCCGCGCTCGAACAGGCGCGCGGCGAGTGGATCGCGATTGTCGACTCCGATGATATTCTCCACCGCGAACGCTTCGAGCGTTTGCTTGCGGCGGCGCGGCATCTGAGCGCGGACGCCATTGCAGACGATCTTCTGTATTTCTCCGAAACGGATCTGAGTGGCGGGGCAACGCTGCTCGGCGCATACGCTTCATCAGCGGCGCGGCAGATATCGGCGGCCGAGTTCATCGTCAGCAACACCGCAGGCCGCGGGCTGCCACCGCTCGGCTATCTCAAGCCCATGTTCCGGCGAGCCCGTCTCGGACAGCTCCGTTACGACGAGACGGTCCGCATCGGCGAGGACTATGATTTTCTGCTGCGCTTCCTGCTGGAGGGAAGGCGTTTCTTTCTCGCCTCCACGCCGTTCTACCTTTACAGGCGGCACGCGGGATCCGTGTCGCACCGGCTCTCCGAAGCCCACCTGGCCGCGATGATCGAAAACCACCGTGCTCTCTTCGGGCGCGGTTATGCTCTCTCCACTGATCTGCGCGGTCTGCTCCACCGGCGCTTTGAGGTGTTGAACGAAGGGCTCGAGTATGAGCGCCTTGTCGCATCGGTGAAACGAAAGGATGTTGCAGAAGCCTTTCGGCAGCTAACGGCGCGGCCTTCGCTGATCCGGCCGCTGGTCGCATCGGCGCGTGAGCATTTTTCGCGGCGCGGAAGAGAACGCGAAAGGGAACGTTCGCCGAAGCTCGTTTTCCTGACCGCCAATGCATATGCATCAGGCCCCTCGCGGCTGCCGGCGGCGTTCCCCGAAGCAACCACGATCGAAACGATTCAGGTGCCTGACTATGCCGAACCCGGGACTAACCGGGACGCCACCGCCGAGACGCGCCCTCTATGGTCGAGGCTGGCGCACCTCGGCGCGAGACACGAGCTGGGCCTGGTCGCCCACGGGCTGGCCGGCCTGTACGCGGCTTCCTTTGTCGCGAAGCCTCACGACATCGTCTTCCTTGCCGATGAAAATGACGATCAGCAGCGGGCGCTTCGCCTGGCGAGGAGCCTCGGCGCTCGCGTTCTCGACGGCGGGCGCATGCCTCCGGCGGCCAACGATGCTCCCCCGCATGGCGATCAGCGTCGGGCGACGACGGATCTGCGGCCGAGCGTCCGCGTATCATGACCATGGCTGGTGCAGCGATGAATGTTCCCGAACTCGTCCACGTCCGAACCCCGACCTACAAGCGGCCGGAAGCGTTGCGCCGCTGCCTGGAGTCGTTGATCGCCCAGGGCTGGCAAAACTGGGTGTGTGACGTCTTCGATGACGACCGCGACGCGGGTGGGTTGGAGGTCGTCACGCAAATTGCCGATCCGCGCATCTTCTATCATCATAACCAGCCGCAGCTCTTCGCGTCGAAAAATATCGACCAGTGTTTCTCGCGCCGGAACCCGCACGGTGCGCGCTATTTCTGCGTCGTCGAGGACGACAATTTTATCCTCCCCACGTTCATGGAAGAGAACGTCGCCATCTGCCGCGCTGAGGTTGCGAAGGTCGTCTTCCGAAATCAGCTTGTCGAATTCAACAGCGGCACACCGAATGCCGCGCTCAGTTCATTCGGCATTCTCGACGAGATGTTCAAGGAAGGGTTTTACGAACCCGACGAATTCCGCCTGTCACTGTTGCCCGGCATCGGCATCTCCAATGGCGGCGTATTCTGGACCGACGATGCGCGCAGTGAGCTCGAGATCGGTTACGATTGCACCGCGACGCTGCAGGAATACATGCGCACCTTCTCGATCGACGATCGGGTCTACGTCGCCATGCAGCCGCTCGCCGTGTGGGCACAGAACGGCGAGCAGACGACGCGCAATCTGGAGATCGGCGCGTCTTACATGAAACGGGAGCTCGATCTGAAACGCGCTGTTCAGGTGCTGCAGAACGAGGCCTGGCGGCTGGCGCAGCCTTCAGAGAGGAAGGCGTTCCTGAAGTCGGACCGGTTCGCTTATGAACCGCGGCTTCGCGCGCAAGGCATGGTGAAAGGACTGATATCGGCCAGAGTGGGGAGGGTGCTCGGCGCGCGCGAGAAGTTGGACTTGATCGGCCGTGGTCTGCTCATCCGCTTTGGCGGACGCCTAACCGAGGATTTCCAGCAGTTTGTCGAAAGCCGCAAGCGAGCCTTCGCAAGGCATGCTCAAGGTTAACGGCTCGGCGCTTTACGGGCGGCCAGCTTTCCGGCTAGAGTCTCCACGCGTGGGGCGCCGCCGTCTGGGAACAACATCCCGCGGCCGAAAATTTATGGCGCGCCATGGGCTACAGGAAATTCCGTAACGATGACGGCCCGCAGTTCGGGCCGCCCTTCCTGGGATTTCTCATTAGCCTCTCGGTAACGGGCATCGCGCTGCTGACCATGGCAGAACCTCGAGGCCCGATCGGTGCGCTCCGATCGTCGCCGGCAGCGGCCACGCAGCCGATGGAAGAGACAGAAGCGTTACCTGCAGAACCCTACCAGAGTTTGCCTGCCGGCGATGTGGACAGCGTCGCGACATCCGCGATGACAAACGGCAATGGTGAGACAGGCCCGGTCGATACCGTCTCTTCAAACGAGGCGCCTGCAGCCGCTAAATGCAACGTCGACCTCTGCGCCAAGGCGTATAAAAGTTTTCGTGCTTCCGATTGCACCTACCAGCCCTTCGAAGGCGAGCGGCGGCTCTGCGCGCGGTAGGGTCGTTCGCGCACTACGAGCTGGCCGGTCGATGGGTTGATGCAAAGCGCCAGCCCCAGCGCAGAAATCTCCCGAGAAACCAGGCAATAAGGGCGGCAATCGCAAAACCGGCGCCAGCCCAGCCGAGCCCCTCGATCGTCACCGGCACCGCCGGGCGAAAGTCACGCCATGTCCCGGCAAGCGTCGCCTCGTCACTGTCGGCGAGCACGACCGGCTGCCAGAAGGGCGAGGCTGCGGCAAAATCCGCCTGCTGCCGTAGCAGCGTTTGGAATCTCTCGATCGACGCAGACGCGCTCTCGCCGCGATCCCGGAAGAGCGGTTCGGGAGATTGCGCATGCCTGTCGAGCGCTTCCTCGCGGGTCAGGCCGTTCGCCGCGGCATCGCGGTCGAACTCGGCGACGACTCGGCCGAGTTCCTCGATCGCGCCGCCAATGCGTTGCCGGTACTGCTGCGCGAATTCAGGCAGTTGCGACGCACTGACCGCGCCGCCTAGTGCCACCACGAGGATCAGATTTTGCCTGATTGCACCCATGCTCGCGATCCTGGCTGCTTCAGCCTGAAAACCCGTTGAAGTAAGATCGGTTCCGCGCCGCCTAGCCCGGTGGGCGGGCGGTGGCCTCCTTGCCATATTGGCCGCGCTCGAAGATCACGACGACGACAAGCGCGATGATCAGCGGGATGATCAGGTAGAACAGCCTAAAGACGATCAGCGCGGCCATGACCTGGGCCTCGTCCATGGTGGAGAGCCCCTTGAGCGCCACATATTCGAACACGCCGATGCCGCCGGGCGCATGGGTGATCGAGGCGATCGAGAAAGCGACGAGGAAAACGCCTAATACGACGATGAAGCCTGGATTGCCGTCGGCCGGCAGCGCGAAATAGAGAATGCCGGCCGCGCCGAGCAGCTCCAACGGGCCGATGGTCAACTGACGCCAGACGATCGGCAGCCGCGGATAATAAACCTCGAAGGCGCCGATCTTCAGGGGCCGGAAGTGCACCCAGCTTCCGTAGACGTAGAGCGCGACCAGCGCCAGCAACACGCCACCGCCGATGGACGTGACAAACCAGGGCAAAGCATCGCCGAAACGATCGAACAGGTCGGGCTCGAGGATCAGCACGATGCCGAAGGTGAAGACGGTGGCGAGGATGAAGGTGAACCAGCACATCGCGACGAGCACGCCGACCTCCTGCGCCGACAGGCCACGCGAACCGTAGGCGCGATAGCGGATGACGGCGCCGGAAAACACCGAGCCGCCAATATTGTGCGACAGCGCATATGTCGTGAAGGAGCAGAGCGAGACGAAGAGGAACGAGACCCGTTTGCCGATATGGAGCAGCGCGATGTGGTCGTAGCCGGCGAGCGCCGCATAGGCGACGCAGGCGGAGCCGAGCGCGAGGAGGTAGCGGTGCGGGGGGATCTGGGTAAGTTCGTCCCAGATGTCGTTGAGGGAAAGCCCGCGTAGCTCGTGAAAGAGCAGCCAGATTGACAGGACTACCGCTGCCGATCCGATCACCGGCCAAATGAATTTCCGCCACTTCATCAGGGGTGCAGGTCTTCCTTTTCGATGTTTCGCTCGCCGCCCCGCGCGGACCCAAGCTTGCCTATAAAAACACACCAAGCCCGACATGGCGAGCTTCCGATGGGTGAGACGGTGCCGAATTGTTTCGCCGGCTCTTGGTGATTCGAACCTCGGCTGGTACTCTGTCGCCAACAGAAAGAACAGCAGCGCTGCAGCGTCCGGGTTTCGGTTCGCGCGGCGCGCGAAGGGACAAAGAGTGGAAGACCCCAGCAGCGGCGCGATTGCGCCAGCCGGCGGGGCGCCACGGGATGCCGCGAAAAGCGCGGTTCCCCCTGCCGGGCAACCGAGCCCGGCGGGCAGCACGTCCGGATCGGACGGGCGCGGCGCACCCGGGCACAAATCGAAGAAACGCCGCAAGCGCCGGCGCGGCCGCAAGGTTTTCGCGCGCGACGGAGTGACGCCCGCCAACGGGCGGCCGAGCGTGCCCGAGCCGGCCGTGGAGCCGTCACCCGCGGCGATCCAGCCTCCCGTTCAACCGCCCCCTCTGCCGATACTCGTTCCACGGCGGACCTATCAGCATGATCTGCCGGTCTTCGCCGCGCTCGACCTCGGCACCAACAATTGCCGGTTGCTCGTTGCGCTGCCGAGCAGGCCCGGACAGTTCCGCGTGATCGATGCGTTCTCCCGCATCGTGCGGCTCGGCGAGGGATTGTCTCTCACCGGTCGCCTCAGCGAGGCGGCAATGGACCGCGCAATCGAGGCGTTGAAGATTTGCGGCGAGAAACTGCGGAACCGGCGCATCGCCAAAGCCCGGCTGATCGCCACCGAGGCCTGCCGCTCGGCATCGAACGGCGCGCACTTCCTTGCCAGGGTCAAGGAGGAAGCCGGCATCGAGCTCGAGATCATCGACCGCGAGACCGAGGCGCGGCTCGCCGTCTCCGGCTGCGGCTCGTTGGTCGAGCGCGAGACGGAGGGCGTTGTCCTGTTCGACATCGGCGGCGGCTCGTCGGAAGTGGCGCTCATCGACTTGACCAGCGGCAAGCGCACGCCGCGCCTGGCCAATCACATCGTCTCGTGGACGTCGCTGCCAGTCGGTGTGGTGTCGCTTGCCGAGCGCTTTGGCGGCCGCGACGTCACGCCTGCAACCTTCGGTGCGATGGTTGCGGAAGTTCGCAGGCTGCTGGAGAATTTTCCGGGCAGGGGCGGGCTCGATCATTTGAAGGCGAGCCCAAACTTCCACCTGCTCGGAACCTCCGGCACCGTGACGACGCTGGCCGGCGTTCATCTCAATCTGGAACGGTACGACCGGCGTCGCGTCGACGGGCTCTGGATGGATCGCGAGAACGTCGACCGCATGGTGGAGAAACTGCTCTCCTGGGATTTTCCGGCCCGCGTCGCCAATCCCTGCATCGGCGCCGACCGCGCCGATCTGGTGCTGGCCGGCTGCGCGATCCTCGAAGGCATCCGCGCGGTGTGGCCGTCGGAACGGCTGCGCGTCGCCGATCGCGGCTTGCGCGAAGGCATTCTGTCCGAACTGATGGGTGAAGCCGGCGTGTGGCGGCACGGCTGGCGGCCGAACGCATGAAGAAGCCCGGCACGCCAAAGAGCGGGAAGGTGAAAGCCGGAGCGCAGACGCGCGTGCTGAAGCAGCGCGTGAAGAAGTCCGGCTCGATCAAGGAATCGTCGCGGCGCTGGCTGGAGCGTCACATCAACGACCCGTACGTTCAGCGCTCGAAAGCCGAGGGCTATCGCTCGCGTGCGGCCTACAAGCTGATCGAGATCGACGACAAGCATAAGCTTCTGAAGCCGGGGGCGAAGGTGGTCGACCTTGGCGCGGCCCCGGGCGGCTGGTGCCAGGTCGCCGCGCAGCGCGTGAAGTCGCCGGTCGACAAGCCGATCGTCGTCGGCATCGACTATCTCGACGTCGACCTGGTGCCGGGTGCTGCGATCCTCAAGAAGGATTTCCTCGACGCCGATGCGCCGGCGCTGCTGATCGAGACGCTGGGTGGCGAGCCGGACGTGGTGCTCTCCGACATGGCGGCGCCGACGACAGGCCACCGTCGCACCGATCATATCCGCACCATGCATCTGTGCGAAGTGGCGGCCGATTTCGCGATAAGCGTGCTGAAGCCGGGTGGGCATTTCCTGGCGAAGACCTTTCAGGGCGGCACCGAGAACGAGCTGCTCGCCATGCTGAAGAAGAATTTCCGCTCGGTCCATCATGTTAAGCCGCCGGCCTCGCGCGACGAGTCGGTGGAGCTTTACCTGCTCGCCAAGGAATTTCGAGGCCGCTAGACAGTCGCCGGCGGTTCCTCTCCTGCGTCCTTGCGGCGATGTCCCGAGACGCTGCTGCCGGCGTCCGGCGCCAGTTTCAGGAAGGGCAGGGCGCCCAGCGCGGTAATCGACGCGACGATGACAAACGCCGTCGAGAAGGCATGCAGGCCCAATGCCTCACCGGAGAAATGGGAGAAGCCTTCGAGGATGAGGCCGGCAAGGGCGACGCCGACCGCGATCGAAATCTGCTGCGAGAAGGCGAGGATGGCGGTTGCCTGGCTCGCCGCGCGGTCGTCGATCTCGGCGAAGACGAGCGCGTTGCACGAGGTGAAGAACAGCGAGCGCAGGAAGCCCGAGCCGAGCAGCACGGCGACGATCACGCCGGCCGGCGTGTCGGGCGTGAAGAAGCCGTTGAACGCGATGAAGAGCGAGGCGAGCAGCGTCGAGGCGATGAGTACCCGCCTGAACCCGCCGGTGCGCAGCGTGAAAGGCGCAAGGAACTTCATGGCAAGCGCGCCAAGCGCTGACGCGAAGGTCAGCATGCCGGACTGGAACGGCGTCATGCCGAAGCCGAGCTGGAACATCAGCGGCAGGAGGAACGGCACCGCGCCGTTGCCGATCCGGAAGATGGCGCCGCCGGCGATCGCCATGCTGAAGGGCACATTGTTGGAGAACAGACGCGGGTCGAGAATAGGGCTGGTCCGGCGCCATGCATGGCGCATGTAGATGAGGCCGGCGGCGACACCCAGCGCCAGCGTCGCGAAGCCGATCTCGGGCGGCAGCGCCGGCATGCTCACGACCGACAGCCCGAAGACGACGCCCGCCGCGGCGATCGCGGTCAGGCAGAAGCCGAAATAGTCGAGCGTCGGCACGGGCGACGGGGGGAGCTCCGGCAGGAAGCGGGTTGCCAGCACAATGCCGATCAGACCGATCGGCAGGTTGATGATGAAGATCCAGTGCCATGAGAAGAACGTCGTGATGAAGCCACCGACCGGCGGGCCGACCAGCGGACCGATGAGGCCGGGGATGGTGAGCCAGGCCATGGCCGCGACGAGCTCGCTGCGCTGCGTCGCGCGCACCAGGACCAACCGAGCGACCGGCGTCATCATCGCGCCGCCCATGCCCTGGATGAAACGCGAGATGACAAAAGCGCCGAGCGAGTTGGAGGCCGCGCAGCAGAGCGAGCCGACGACGAACACGGCGATCGCGGCGCGGAAGATGTTCTTCGGCCCGTAGCGGTCGGCCATCCAGGCGCTGATCGGGATGAAGATGGCGAGTGACACGAGATAGGCGGTGAGCGCGAGCTTCAGCGCAACAGGGCTGGTGCCGATGTCGGTGGCGATCGCCGGCAGAGAGGTCGAGATGACGGTCGAGTCCATGTTCTCCATGAACAGCGCGACGGCGAGGATGAGCGGAACTGTTCGGGAGACGGCCATGAGGGGCGGTTAACACGGGAAATGGAGGACTGTCGCGCAGTTTTGGCTGCGCCAGCCTAGTTTTTATGAACCCTTCGCCTTCACTTCCTCGGCATAGCGTTTCGTCTCCTCGATACGCTCCGGGGTCGCGGGATGGGTGGAGAAGAAGTCGGCGTTTGAGGTGTCGTGGAACTTGTCGCGGATCAGCTCGAAAAAGCGAACGATCGCAGCAGGGTCCTTGCCGGCCTTGTACATGAGCTCGACGCTGTTGCGGTCGGCCTGGGTCTCGGCAGAGCGCGAGTGCGACAGCGCGAGGAGACCGGTGCCCTGAACCAGGAGGTCCTCGGTGCCGGATCCAATGTCGCCGCCGATCATCATGATGAGCGCGGTGACGCCCGCCGCGCGATAGAGCTGGCGCAGGCTGTGGTCGTAGTCGACGTGGCCGATCTCGTGCGCCAGCACGCCGAGGATCATCTCGTCGTCCTTCGCCATGTCGACCAGTTCGTCGGTCAGGATCACCGTGCCGTCCGGCAGGGCGAAGGCGTTCGGGCCGATGAATCCGCCCTTGCGATAATGGAGATGATAGCCGTCCTTGCCGCGCGGACTGAGCGCCTTCAACTGGTCGAAGCCGTCGCCGATCGCTTTCTGCTTGTCGGCCGAGAGTCCCGTCGGCTCGAAGACCGCGCCGTCGAGAGAGGCAAGCACGCTCTTGCTCATCAGTTCGGGAACCACCGGCGGCGTCGCGGCGATGGCCACCTCGACCAGGACCGGAACCGCAAAGCGGTAGATGGCGAAGCAGAGCGCGATGACCGCCACGACGAAGATCGCCAGCCGCGGCCGGAATTTCTCCAGCCCATGGACGAAGCTCGTGTGCTTCCTGCCGCTGCCTTTCAGCAGCCGGTCGATGGCGTCGTTGTCGGATGTCTCGAAGGTGCCGGCCTCGATGAAGTCGAGGCGGCGCGGGATCGAGCCGACGCGGTCGGAGATCATGATCGCCGCGAGCGGCGCTTCCGCGAATGTGGTGCTCGACGACGGGTCGGTAACGCTGGCCAGTCCGCCGGACGCGACCGAGAGCTCGGCCTCGTGGCCGCGCGCCTTGTCTTTCTGGCGCCAGGTACCGTGAATGGGTCCGTCAGAAGCCAAGATCAAATCCCTCGACGTCCAGATACTCGGCTCCCACCGCAGCGCCGCTGTCCTGGATCGAACCGAAATATTCTTCCAGCGAGCTGGTGGCGTCGAGCGCGGTGACGCTCGCCATATATTTTGCCATTCGTATGGCGGCCCAGGGGCGCAGCAGACCGAGCGTGGCGATCGTCGCCACAAGGTTGCTGATCGAAATCCAGGCGAAACGGCCGCGGTGGATTTCGGAGGACATGATGTGGCGGCCGTCGATGATGGTTTCGTTGAGCGCCACGTTGCGCGTGCCGGCGCGGTAGATGAGCGCCGCGATGGCATAGAGGATGAAGAACGGGATCAGGATCGAATAGACGATGATCAGGACCGTCATGGGCGAGGGGGTGTTCACATCGCCCTCGCTGCCTTCGGTGCGACTTTCCTGCAGCGACTCGCCGACGATGGCCAACAGTTCGCCCAGGCGGTCGGAGAAAGTCACAGCAAGTCCGATGAGCACAGCGACGATGACAATCCATCCGAGGACGAGGATACCGGCCGGCAGCCACCAGATGCCGTAGAGTTTTTCGAGGCGCGGATCGCATTTGATCGGCCGGTTGCCATATTTCAGATTGCCGAGCGAATAGTTCCACATCCACTGCGAGGCGAGCGGCGCCAGAATGCCGCCGGTGCCGTAGACCAGCGCGCCGCCGAGCAGATAGGCGAGGAACGCGCCGCCATATTTGCCGGTGAAATCGAAGCGCACATTGCGGTAGCTCGTGACGCGCGCATTGAAGCGCATGCCGCGCGAGACGAAGAACGGCAAAAGGAAGATGAAGGCGACGCCGATGATGCCGCTGACCAGCGGCGCGAAATAGGCCGTGGCCTGATAGGCGACGAGGAGCGTAACGACGATGAGGCGCCCGATCAGGATCTGAACCGGCCGCGCGTGATATTCGAAATTCGCGCCGGCCAGCCAGGTGTTGCCGTAAAAATAGCGCTGGCGGCGTACCTTCGCCCAGGCCGAATAGATGCCAAGGGTGAGGATGGTCAAAAGCACGTTGACGATCCAAATGCCGAAATATTCGCGCGTCGTGCCGGTGAAGGTGAACGGCTCGCGCTTGAGGCTGACCGGGGCTGGCGTTGGCGCACTGCCGGTTGCGATGTCCTGATCCATCAAATCTCCCCGAATGCCGTTCCGCCTAGGCAAGGATTCGGGCCGAACTTTGCCGGTTTGCGCCGACGGGACAAGGGCTGCCGGGATGTCTTCCTGCGCCGGCGAGGTATGGCTGGGTTCCCCGGGCGCGCCAAAACCTCCACGGCCTTGCGGCCGGGAGTGCGCGGCGGGATGGCGATGCCATTCCGCGCGTCCGATTCCGAGACTCGGAATTGCCGCGTCGCTCATGACGTATCAGGCTGCTCCAGCACTTCGCGGGCGAAATATTGGAGGTCCTTGAGCACCTCGTCGATTTCGTGTTTCGGCCGGCGCGTCCAGCCGGGCGGATGGCCGGGACGCAGCGGCCAGACGTGAAGGGAGCGCGGCCGGGGATGCGGGGCAGGCGTGCCTGAAACCTCGCGCTCCCTCTCGCGGGCGCGGGCGGCAAGGCGCAGTGCTCTCAGCCGCGCGAAACGTTTTGCCTGACCCGGCAGATCGTCGAGGGCTGCGGCAAGGGTTGCGAGACGCTGGTGGATACGCGCCGCACTGACGCGACCGCCGGGCAAGGGCGGTTGCCTGACCGGGATGGGGAGGCGCGCGCCAACGCCTGGGTCGCTGATGCGCGGCACGCCGCGGTTTGGCATTGGGCGGACGTAGAAAAATCGCTTTCGCGGATCGAACAGGGGCAGCGATGGGATGCGGGGCGTGGGTGTTTCCACGATGCCCCCTACACCACGCTCCGCGTGGTCCCCTTCCCCCGTGAACGGGGGAAGACCCGGCGTCGCGGCCGGCCGTGCCCCCTGCTTGGGCATGATGACGCCCCGCTTCACGACAAATCCGCGTGGCAGGATGATGCCGGTACCGCCCTTGCGGGCCAGCGACGTCTTCTTCGGCGTGCGCGGACGAAACGGCGGCAACGTCACCACAAGCCCACGCGCCATGACGACGATCAGCCGCCGCGCCGCGGCTTCTGCCGGACGCAACACGCGCAGGATGGCGGTGTGGAGAAGACGCGGCAGCGTGGCCGCGGGTTCCACCTCCCCCTTGAGGGGAGGTCGGCGGTCGTCAGACCGCCGGGTGGGGGTATCTGCCGCGTCGCCACCCCCACCCGACGCTTCGCGTCGACCTCCCCCGGATTTAGACCCTTGGGGGGAGGTGAAGATCGCGGCGTCGGCCATGGCGACGAGCTCGGCAAGGATGCGCTTCAGCACTCTATGATTTCCCTCGATCACCGCATTCCAATCCACAGGCATCGCTGCCCTCCTTTCCACGCGGGCATTATCGCGCGGGTGCGGAGGGGCGTGGACAAAGACTGCTGACAGATCCTGACAAAGCGCCGTCCATCCCTCCCCCTTGCGGGGAGGGTGGCCAGCCGCAGGCTGGCCGGGTGGGGTAGGTGCGGCAGTGCTCCGACTCTATCTGCGACGCAGGAAGAGGGCGTGCCCTTCAGAAGCTACCCCACCCGGCGGCTTCGCCGCCACCCTCCCCGCAAGGGGGAGGGAGCGCGCTGGCGCACCGCCGCACATGCATTCCTCGACCGCAGAGGTACCTGTTGAAATCGGCCGCGGCGATGAATAAATGCGCGCCTTCCTCGATCAAAGGATGTAGAGACCGCGCCTGGAACGCGCCGGCATCGGGTGCGTTTTACAGGCAGGATCGAAGCGCCGAAACAAGCAGCGATAACAGGTGGCGAAGATGGCAGCGGAACTCGAAGCGTGGGCGATCCCCGAACGCGTAACCCAGGAAATCGACTCGCTTCTCGACCGGCAGGCCGGCGTCGGCAGCGTCGAGAGCATCATCACCTGCCTGCGCACAAAGGTGCCGGGACTGGCTGTCGATGACGGCGCCTTGCGCAATCTGGTGACGCTGCGCGCGTCGCGCCGCGCCCGATAGCCTGCCTCGGCCGTCCACTCTCCCGGAACCAGAACCGCGCCAGTTTCGTTGATCTCCTCAATGCCGTGCAGGAGGTTCGGGATGACCAAGGTCACGTATGAAATCGTCGAGCATGATGGCGGCTGGGCCTACAAGGTCGGGGACGTCTTTTCCGAGACGCATCGCAGCCGCAACGAGGCCGTCAGGGCGGCGCAACATGCCGCGCAGGAGCAAGAGCTTTCAGGCGAGTCGGAAGAGATCGAATACGAGGACGACAAGGGCGAGTGGCATGAAGAGCATGCCGACGGCCGTGATCGTCCTGAAACCGACGTCAAAGACTAGTTCACCGATCAGAACTTTGCGCTGACGAAGCGGGAGCCTTCGAGCCCGAAGCGCCACGGCTGATCGACGGCGCGGGTGATGCCGATGCGCCGGCCGTTGGCTGTCGCGACAGGTTCCGATGGAAGGGCGAGGCGGAAGGGCGGTTTGCTCAGCGGCAGCCCATCAAAGGATATGTCCACGCCGAGCGCCTGGCAGAGCTTGCCCGGCCCCGAACACAGCAGACGTAACGTTTCCAGACCGCGACGCTCCTGCATCGTCTCGATGCCCGATCGTGGCTCGATGGCGCGGATGAGAACCGCGCTGCCCGGCAGGCAGACGACGTTCAGGCACCAGTGGATGCCGTAGGAGCGGTAGACATAGGCGCGGCCCGCAGGCCCGAACATCGCCCGGTTGCGCGGCGTCGGTCCACGAAAACTGTGCGAGGCCGGATCGTCCGGCTCGTAGGCTTCCGTCTCGACGATGATGCCGCCGGTTCCGTTGACCGAGAGTTCCGCGCCGATCAGGTCACGGGCAATTGCGATCGAGGAGCGGGCGAAGAAGTCAGAGAGATTTGTGCGTCGTTTCATCGGATTCGGAACATTCACGGCTCACAGCGAGTTGCAATCGCAACGCATGAAACGTCAAGGAGCGCGACATGGACCGCAAGATCAAAGATCAGCCAAAACGCGAAGAGCTTCCCGAGGTGCCGGGAATAGCCGAACAAGACTGGGATGCGCTCGACAGTGGCGCGCTGAAGCCGGAAAGCATGCCGGACAATGGCGACATCCGCTACGACGAGGACGAGCCGACCGGTGAGCTGCCCGAGGAAGACGACGACAATCCCGATCAGGAGAGCGACGAAGCCTTGCCCGATGATCGCGAGGAGAGGGCGATTGCGCAGAATCCGACCAAAGAGGCCACGCGGTTCGGCGAGGTCGGCGCGCGCAAACGCTAGGCGGCTTTCCAGCCCTGCTCGCCGATCAGCCGGACGAAGCGGACCTCGCCGAGCGATTCTTCCTTGAACTGATCCTCGGCGGTCCGGAC
>Ga0335075_10005272_pt1 | contig 20112 bp, 19 predicted proteins | sample Lox_Sample_24_FD_206723 | JGI IMG/M metagenome (GOLD analysis project Ga0335075, IMG submission 206723) | Soil microbial communities from Loxahatchee National Wildlife Refuge, Florida, United States - Lox_Sample_2.4 | ecosystem: Environmental > Terrestrial > Soil > Wetlands | place: USA...
TGACGGTTGACCAGGTTGCCGAGCTCTCCACCGATCAGATCGGCGCGATCAGCACCAAGGCGATCATCGGCCTGACGGCGACGCAGATCGGCGGCATGACCACCGATCAGGTCGCGGCGGTGACCGCGGCACAAGCGGCGGTGCTTAGCGCCACGCAGCTCGGCGCCCTCGATGCTGACGCCATCGCCGAATTTTCGACCGACGAGATCGCGGCGCTCAGCACCAAGGCAATCTCCGGCCTCTCCACGGATGCCGTTGCCGCGCTTTCGACCGATCAGGTCGAAGCGCTGACCACCGCGCAGATTGCGGTTCTGAAGACCACGCAGGTGGCGGCGCTCACCACTGACCAGCTCGGCGCGCTGTCGACGGCCCAGGTCGGCGCAATGACGTCAGCGCAAGTTGCAGCCCTCACCACCGACCAGATCGGTGATCTGTCGACCGACCAGATCGGCGCGATCAGCACCAAGGCTGTGGTCGGCCTCACCGCGGCGCAGATCGGTGCGATGAGCACGGATCAGGTCGGCGCGTTGACAGCCGGTCAGATCGCCGTGCTGAACGCCACGCAGATCGCGGCGATCAGCGCTGACGGCATCGCCGAGTTCTCGACCGACGAGATCGCCGCGACCAGCACCAAGGCCATCTCCGGCCTGACCACCGATGCCATCGCGGCTCTTTCGACCGATCAGGTCGAAGCCCTGACGACGGTGCAGATGGCGGCCCTGAAGACCACGCAGGTCGCGGCCTTCACGGCGGACCAGATCGGCGCGCTGTCGACCGACCAGGTTGGCGCGATGACCTCGGCCCAGGTCGGGGCGCTGACGGCGGACCAGATCGCTGAGCTCTCGACCGACCAGGTCGGCGCGATCAGCACCAAGGCCGTGATCGGCCTGACGGCAACCCAGATCGGCGGCATGACCACCGAACAGATCGGCGCGCTGACGACCGCGCAGGTCGCGGTGCTCAGCGCCACGCAGATCGGCGCGATCAGCGCTGACGGCATCGCCGAGTTCTCGACTGACGAAATCGCCGCGACCAGCACCAAGGCCATCTCCGGCCTGACGACCGACGCGATCGCAGCACTTTCGACCGGCCAGGTCGAGGCGCTGACGACGGCGCAGATCGCCGCGCTGAAGACCACGCAGGTGGCCGCCTTCACGGCGGATCAGATCGGTGCGCTGTCAACCGCACAGGTTGGAGCGCTGACATCGACGCAGGTCGCCGCGCTGACTACCGATCAGCTTGGTGAACTCGCCACCGATCAGGTCGCCGCGATCAGCACCAAGACCGTTGTCGGCCTGAAGGCTGACCAGATCGGCGCCATGACCGCCGACCAGGTCGGCGCGCTGACGGCCGGCCAGATCGCCGTGATGACCACCGCGCAGATCGGTGCGATCGGCGCGGACGGCATCGCCGAGTTTGGCGCCGATGAGATCGCCGCGATCAGCAGCAAGGCGATCGCCGGCATGCAGACCGCCACCGTGGCTGCGCTCTCCACCGAGCAGGTCGAAGCGCTCACCACCGGCCAGATCGCCGTGATGACGACCGTGCAGGTGGCGGCATTCACCACCGATCAGGTCGAGGCGCTCAGCGCCGCTCAGGTGGGCGCGCTAACGGCCGCGCAGGCCGCGGCGCTGACCACCGAGCAGGTCGAAGTGCTTTCCACGGACCAGGTGGCCGCGATCAGCACCAAGGCGATCGCCGGCATGACCTTCGCGCAGATCGGCGCGATGAGCTCCGACCAGATCGAGGCGCTGACCGCGACGCAGGTCGCGGCACTGACCTCGGGCCAGATCGATGCGATGGAAATGGAAGACCTCGAGACGTTTGCAACCGACGAGATCGCCGCGATCAGCACCGGCGCGATTGCCGGCCTGTCGGCGGACGACATCTCCGGCCTGAGCGGCGATCAGGTGCAGGCCTTCACCACCGCGCAGATCCAGGTGATGAACGACGCGCAGGTCGCCGCGGTCATCGCAGCCTATCAGGCAATCTAAGCCTGACGATAACGAAAAACGGCGCGGCCAATCGGCCGCGCCGTTTTCTTTTGTTCGTCTCCAGGCGGCTCAGTCTGACAAACCCTTCACGAACTGCGGCGTCGCGAAGCGTAGCTCCGACGGACCAGCGAGCAAGGCTGCCGTCTCCGCCTGATAGTCCTTGTACCAGGACTGCTTCTGGAAATCGCCGGCGTGCGCTTCGTCCTGCAGTCCGAACACGACGATCGAATCGGGATCGTTGTTGTCGTAGCAATAGAAGCTCGCCAACTGGCTTTTCGTGCTCTCGGTGTAGGACCGCGCGTATTTTTCCCAGATGCGCCTGACCTCGTCCCGCTTGCCGGGCTTGGCGGTGTGGCGGATGTAAAGTGCCTGTGTGCTCATGATCGTCTCCTTTATCGGACGGCCCGTGGCCGTCATCGATCGGGCCGTTTCAGCCGGACCTATACAGAAGACGAGTGAGAAACGGCGTTTGTGACATACGCGAAAATAGTACAGGGATTTTCGAGCTGCGCCGAACGGGAGGAGCACGAAAATTGCTCAAATCACTACGAAATCCGCCGCGCTGATCACCGGCCTGGTGGAGAGCGTGGCGAAATGGATGCCCGTCATAGGCCCTGTCCCATCGGGGTCGTAGAACAGCCGACCCGTATCGGTCTCGCAGATGATCCGGTCGGTGGAATCGCCTGCGGTTCCGGTCGCGTTCTTGGCGAATGCGGCGGGCGCCAGTGGCCCGGCATTGCCCACTTTCTTGAACACCGCGTTCTGCAGTTGGATCGTGTCGTCCAACCGGTTGAAGTCGTGGATGGTGTCCCGGTTTGCGCTGGTCAGGCCGGCGCTGAAAATGAAGATGTCCTTATCAGCGCCGCCGTAGAGCCTGTCGTTTCCGGTTCCGCCATTGAGCCTGTCTTTCCCTGAGTCGCCCTTCGGCACGTCGTTGCCGGCGCTGCCGATCAACGTGTCTGCGCCTGCGCCGCCCCGAAACTCGTTTCCGTCAATACCGCCGGTCAGCGTGTCGTTTCCGTCGCCCCCGAGGACCTTCCCCGTCAGCCTGCCGGATGCGCCGGCATAGATGTCGTTGCCACCACTCAGATCGATGTCGCCGGTCATTCGGCCAGAATTTTGTATCAGATCACGGTTGGTGGAAACGCCCTCAAATCCGTATGCTTTCGTGCCTGAAATCGTACCGGTATTCACCAGCCTTATCGTTTCGGTCTGTTCATAGCGCGTCACACCGAAGCCGTTCTCCCCACGAAGGATGCCGCTGTTGGTCACCGTGGTTACGGTACCGGCATGATCCCCGCTGAGAAAAAGACCACCGAGAGGACCGGATACATAGCCGCTATTGGAGAAGGTCGTTCCCCAACTGAAAATCGTGACGGCATACGTGATGAAGGATCTGACGTCGCCGGAGGCTTCGATGATCAACGTGTTGGCGGAATGGAGAGCGCTGTCGTTGCCCAGCGCGATCCCTATGCCGAAAGACGCAGCGGTTCCGGCTACGGTGATGTGGTGGGTGCCGCCGACACTGCCGTCGAGCGCCCGCTGGCCCGTTGAAGCCAACACGACGCCGTCCGCGATAAACACATCGTCGCCATCCGCGAGGGTAAGGGCCGTAGCGGCGCCAGTGGTTGAAATCGGGATATGCAAAGCCATGAGAGTCCTCCGGACAGGTCAAAAATTTCGGCCTCGGCGCGCGTCATCTCGCGCTGGAATGCGGGGAGCGGTCTCAGCTTCGCCGCCGGCGCGAGATAGCGTGACGATCCACCTCTCTCCAACTCGGGGGAGAGAGGCGTTCGTGCCGCGCCTGTCCGCATCAACGATCAGGTCTCGATGCAGCGCACGGCGCTATCTGACCTCAGGTCGCTTCGAGCACCATGTTGAGCGGCGTCTGCGCCGCCCGGCGGACCTGCGTGAAGCCGCCCGACAGGATCACCTCGGTCAGCCGCTTCTCTCCGGCTTGCGCGCCGAGTGCCAGCCCGGTTTCCTGCGCTAGCGAGGTGGGAACGCAGATCATCGTCGAAGCCGAATAATAGAGCCGTCCGACCGGATTGATGTTGTCTTCCAGTGCGTCGCCGGCGACCGGCTCGACCACCATCCACGTGCCACCCTTTTTCAGGGCCTTGCGGATGTGTGCCGCTGCTCCCTTGGGGTCGCCCATGTCGTGCAGGCAGTCGAAGCAGGTGATCAGATCGAAGTCGCGCCCGGCAAAATCCTGCGCACGGCCAACCTCGAAATCCACATTCGTTACGCCGTGCGCTCGCGCGTGAGCGGTAGCAGCCGCGACTGAAGCCTCGTGGAAGTCGATGCCGGTGAAGTGCGATTTCGGGAACGCCTGTGCCATCAGGATCGTCGACAGCCCGTGGCCGCAGCCGACATCGGCGACCTTGGCGCCGGTCTTCAGCCTGTCGGCGACGCCGTCGAGCGCCGGCAGCCAATCCTGCACCAGCGCGTTCACATAGCCAGGCCGGAACAGCCGCGCCACGGCGCAGAACATGCAACCGGCCTGCTCGCCCCAGGCGACACCGCGCCCGGTCTTGAACGCCGCCTGCACCTTCGGCTGGTTTTCGACCATCGCGGCGGCGGTGTCGAACGCGCCGATCAGATTCACCGGGCTGTCGGGCTCGGCGAAGATGAACGCCTGTTCGGGTGTCAGCGAGAACTTCCCCTGCTCATGATGGACATAACCGGAGGCCACCTGAGCCGACAGCCACTCGCGCACATAGCGGGGCGCGCAGCCGGCAGCTTCGGCAAGCGCCTCGGCCTTGACGGGTCCAAGCCGCTTCAGCGTGCCGTAGAGGCCAAGTGCATCGCCGATCCGCACCAGCGGCACGCTGACGGCGCCGCCGAGATCGCCCAGGATGCGGCCCACGAGTTCGTTGAGCGTCGTTTCGTTGATTTGTGTCATGTGAAACTCTCCTCCTTGCCAGAGGGCGTCGTGCCGCTCCATCGTTGGAGGATCGGATCAGCCGTAACGAGGCGCATGAGGCGGATGTCCCGCGCGAGCGATATAATCTTGCAAGATATGGGACTGATGCCCCGTCGCCCGCGATATGCGCGGATCAGCGCGCCAAGGTCTTGACGATCGCCTGCGAGCGGCTGTGCACGCCAAGCTTGCTGAAGATCACCGAGAGCTGGTTGCGCACTGTCTTGACGCTCTTGCCGAGGCGGTCCGCGATGGCCCGGTTGTCGAGCCCCTCGGCGACGAGGTCGAGGATGGCAGCCTCGGCGGGTGTCAGGCCAGCGTCGCGGGCGGCGCGCGGCTGGCTGGGCTGGTCCTGGCCGAGGAAGCTGGCGAGTTCGCCGTGGAACACGCTCCATGCCGGCTCGTCCGGCAGAAGCACGTGGTTCTTGCTTTCAAGCGTGATGAAACGCGCGCCTGGGATCGCGGCCGCAAGCTTGCAACCTTCATCGAACGGCACGCGCATGTCTCCACGGCTATGCGCGATCAATGTCGGGACGCGGAGCTTCGCCGCCAGGTCGAGCACGTCGAACCCCTGCATGTGCCAAAGCAGTTGCGCGGCGACGTCGGGGCTCGCCGTCACACGCTCGAGATCGCCCCACCAGCGATGCTGTTCGGGCGTCCCGTCCGGGATGAAGAGGTTGGTGAAGAACTGGCAGAAGGCCGGATTGTCGCGTCCCCAGCCGATGCGGATGAAATTGACCAGTGTTTCGGCTTCGAGCCGTTCCGCCTCCGTCTTCGCTCGGGCACGCCCGCCTTGACCGTAGGCGTTGAGCAGCACCAGATGCGACACGCGCTCGGGATGCATCAGCGCGTAGACTATCGCGAGCGCGCCGCCCTGCGAGAGGCCGAGAAGGACGAAACGCGGCTCCTCGATCGACGCCGCCACCGCTTCCAGATCGGCATTCCAGGCGTTGATGGACAGGTCGGCGACATGCCGGTCGGACAGGCCGCAGCCGCGCGGATCATAACGTACGAACCGGTTGCGGGCCGAAAGCGCCTGCAGCCAAGGCCGCCAGACCGGGCTTTCGAGATCGTAGTCGACATGGCTCAGCCAGTGGGCGGCACGCAGAATCACCTGCCCCTCGCCGCACGACGCAACCGCGATGCGGGTGCCGTCCGCCGAAGTGCAGAAGCCGATGCGCTGACGGAGTTTCATTGTCCGATGATATCCGCAGTCGGGATGGCGCAACAGCCCAAAGCAGCTCCATTTCGGGCGAGGCGGCATCCTCGCCCGGCGATCAAATCCTTTACAGAATCTATCGCTGGCGGCCTCATATTAACCGCCGGTTAACCATGTTCCCGATACCCATAACTGGCAAGGGAACGTTAAGAAAAATGACCGAACCGCTAACAGACACGCGCGCCATTCGCCTCAAGGGCCGGTCCTTCCTCGCCCTCACTCTTGCCCCAGAATTGCCGGTCGAAAACTGGCTCGCCAGGCTGGATGACCTCGCCTCCCGCTCCGCCGGTTTCTTCCTCGGCCGCCCGGTCGCCCTCGACCTCGAAAACTGCGACATCACCAAGGCGCAACTGAAAGAGCTGCTCGCCGAACTCGGCAAGCGCAATGTCTGGATCATGGGCATCGAAGGCGCGCGTCCGTCGCTGCTCGGGCCCGGCATGCCGCCAGCCATGAAGGGCGGCCGTCCCGGCCCCGATTTCGAAGCGCCGGCCGCCGAGACGGGCGAGAAGAGCGCCCTGCCGAACGCCGAAAAGCCTGGAACGCTGGCGGTTTCGCCGGACCCGATGCCGGGCCGGCCCATTCCGTCGATCATCGTGCGGGAGCCGGTGCGCTCCGGCCAGTCCATCATCTTCCCCGAAGGGGACGTCACCATTCTCGGTTCGGTCGCCTCAGGCGCGGAAGTCATCGCGGGCGGCTCGATCCATGTCTACGGCACGCTGCGCGGACGCGCGCTGGCCGGGACGGTCGGCAACGGTTCGGCACGCATCTTCTGCCGCAAGCTCGAGGCCGAGCTGCTGGCGATCGACGGTCTCTACAAGACCGCCGACGACATGGACCGCAAGCTGCGCGGACAGGCTGTCCAGCTCTGGCTGGAAGGCGACGCGATCATGGCCGAAACGCTGAATTGAGCCTGACACAAACATAGAACTGGGCTGGAGAAGGGAAATGGCGAAAACTATTGTGGTTACATCTGGCAAAGGCGGAGTCGGCAAGACGACCTCCACCGCTGCCCTCGGCGCCGCGCTCGCGCAGCGCGGCGAAAAGACGGTTGTCGTCGACTTCGACGTCGGCCTGCGCAATCTCGACCTCGTGATGGGTGCGGAACGCCGCGTCGTCTACGACATCGTCAACGTCATCCAGGGCGATGCGAAGCTGCCGCAGGCGCTGATCCGCGACAAGCGGCTCGAGACGCTCTTCCTGCTGCCGGCATCGCAGACCCGCGACAAGGATGCGCTGACCGAAGAAGGTGTCGAGCAGGTGATGGAACTGCTCCAGCGCTATTTCGACTGGATCATCTGCGACAGCCCGGCCGGCATCGAGCGTGGCGCCACGCTTGCTATGCGCCATGCCGACGCCGCGGTGGTCGTGACCAATCCGGAAGTCTCGTCGGTGCGCGATTCCGACCGCATCATCGGCATCCTGGACTCCAAGACGCTCAAGGCCGAGCGCGGCGAGCGGATGGAGAAGCACCTGCTTCTCACCCGCTACAACGCGGCCCGCGCCGACCGCGGCGACATGCTCAAGGTTGATGACGTGCTGGAGATCCTGTCGATCCCGCTGCTCGGCATCATCCCCGAGAGTATGGACGTGCTGCGCGCGTCGAACCTCGGCTCACCCGTTACGCTCGCTGACCCGCGCAGCGCGCCCGCAATCGCCTATGGCGAAGCCGCGCGCCGCCTGGCCGGCGAAACGCTCCCGGTCACCATCCCTGGCGAAAAGCAGGGCATCTTCGGCAAATTGTTCACGCGGAGGGCCGCATGAAAATCCTCAACTTCTTCAACCGCGGGAATTCGGCGCCGAAAGCGCGCGAACGCCTGCAGATCCTGCTGGCGCACGAACGAACGATCGTCGGCGGCAAACCGGATCTGGTCGCGATCCTGCGCGAAGAGATCCTCGCCGTGATCGCCAAACATGTGACGATCGACCGCGACAAGGTGAACGTGAAGATGGACCGCGGCGAAAAGGTTTCGACGCTGGACATCGACATCGAGGTGCCGGTCGCCGTCGAAGTTCGCGCGGCCTGACGCACCAATCGTTCTCGGGCGGCGGACATTCCGCCGCCCGAATGATTCCGGCAGATTCATAACGGCGCTCGCCGCCGACCCGAAGGAGACCTATTATGACGCGTGGCGCACTTCTCTCGCGGCTCCAGGAACTGCAGCGGATGCCGAAATTCCAGAACCGCGACATCTGCACGATCAGCGCGATCCTGTCCAAGGATGCACTGGCCAAGCATGTCGAGCATTGCGAACTGACGGCCGATGCGGCCAACCGCGCGGCGGAGAAGCGGTCTGAGCATTGATCGGCTCGCATCTGCGGCCTGAACCGCGGACCCGTTTCTGAGCAGCCTGGTTCAGCTTCGCACAAGTTAACGCCTTCAGTGTGAGACCGCGCCGCCAAAGGAAACTTTGACGGCTGTGTCGGTGCATTGTCCGCCGGTATGTGAACAACGCGCCGTCGGACAAATCAGATCGTCAGCAGGGGCGCTGTCTTGTCCACCATCTCTTCGCTTACCGCCAGCCAAATACGAGCGCTGCCTCCCTCGACCATCGCGTCGTGGGAAGAAGAGGATGTGGCGGAACTCTCCACCACGCAGATCAAGGCGCTCTCCTCGAGCCAGGTCGCTGCCCTGCAGACCGACAGCGTCGCTGCACTCACGACCCAGCAGGTGTCAGCGATTGCACCCTCGGCGATCAAAGGCCTGACGCTGGAGCAGATCGACGCCCTGGCGACGGACCGGATTTCCAATCTCGCGACGTCGCAGGTGGCCGCGCTCGCCAGCACCCAGATCGCAAGCCTGAGCACCGACCAGGCGGAAGCCCTGACCTCATCGCAGGTCGCCAGCCTGACGTCGAGCCAGGTCGCGGCCATGGGCGCCGAGCTGATCGAGACCTTCTCGCCCGCCGACATCGCGGCCATCACGCCGAGCGCCATTCGGGCCTTGTCGGCGGACGCGATCGCATTGCTGAGCGAGGAGCAGGTCGCCGCGCTGAAGCCAAGCCAGATCGCGGTCATGAGCGCGAGCCAATTCCAGGCCATGAGCTCGTCTCAGATCGGCGCGCTGTCCGTGGCGCAAATCGCGGCACTGAGCACCGTGCACGTCGCAACACTCGACGCTGCGGATATCGGCACGTTCTCGGCTGCGGAGATCGCAGCGATCAAGCCCGCCTCGCTGGCGGCACTGCCGAGTGAGAGCATCGCGGCCCTCAGCGCCGAGCAGATATCCGGATTGACGACGGGCCAGATCATCGTTCTGAAACCCGCCCAGGCTGCAGCCTTAACCCCGGCACAACTGGCTGCGCTGACGCCCACGCAGGTCGGCGCCCTGACGGCTGCGCAGATTGCCGCGCTGAGCACCGATCAGATCGCGGCCTTCTCCCCGGAGCAAATTGCTGCCATCAGCATCAAGGCCGTGGCTGGACTGACGGTCGCACAGGTCGGCGTTCTCACCGCCGATCAGGTCGATACCCTGACCCCGTCCCAGATCGCGAGTTTGAGCGCCAAACAACTGGCCGCTTTTTCCGCCGCAGCGCTCGAAACCTTTTCGGCTTCGGATATTGCCGCGGTCAAGCCGACGGCGCTGTCAGGCTTGTCGTCCGCGCAGACCGCGGCCCTCAACCTGGATCAGATTTCGGGGCTCACGTCCGCGCAGATCGTTGCGCTGAAGCCAAGCCAGGTCTCTGCATTCACCACCACGCAGCTCAGCGAGTTTACGCCGGCACAGATCGGCGCGCTGACCTCGGCGCAGCTTGCCACGCTCAGCGTCGAAACTCTTGCAACTTTGGCGCCTAGCCAGATTTCAGCGCTCAGCACGAAAGCCATTCCCGGTCTCACCCTGGCGCAGATCGCCGGCATCACGGTCGATCAGGCCGACGCGCTCACGCCGGCGCAAATCTCCGCCTTGAGCGCGAAGCAGGTGGGGGCGCTCAGCACCGCGGCGCTGGAGACATTCACGCCGGCAGAGATCGCCGCGCTCAAGCCGGCTGCGATCACAGGACTTTCTGCCGGCAGCATCGTCTCCCTCGGACCGGATCAGATATCGGCACTCACGACCGGACAGATCGCGGCGCTCAAGCCGGCGCAAATCGCCGGGCTGACGCCCGATCAGATCGGCGCCCTCACGATCACGCAAACGCGGGCGCTGAACAATGCCCATATCAGCGCCTTTGGTGCCGACCAGTTGGCCGCTCTGTCGACGGAGCAGATCGCGGCGCTCAGCAGCAAGGCCATAAGCGGCCTGACAGCGGCGCAGATCGCCACCTTGGGCACGACACAGATCGATGCGCTTTCGTCCACGCAGATCGGAGCGCTGAGCGCTGCGCAACTCGCTGGCCTGACGCCAGCCGCGTTCGAAGCCTTTTCGACATCTGACATCACCGCGATCAAGCCGGCATCCATCGGCGGCCTGTCAGCCGCGGTCATTGCATCGATGAACGCCGAGCAGGTTGCCGCGCTTTCGTCGACGCAAATCGCTGCGCTGAAGCCTGCACAGATCGCAGCGTTGACGCTCGAGCAATTCGCCGCGCTTACGCCGACGCAGATCAAATATCTGTCGTCGACGCAAATCGCGTCGGTGAGTACAGCCGCCATGGAAGCCCTGTCCGCGGAGCAGATCGCGGCGCTCGACACCAAGGCGGTTACGGCGCTCTCCGGCACGCAATTCGCGGCCCTGAACGCTACGCAGGCTGAAGCGCTGACCACGAATCAGGTTGCCGCGCTGACTGCCATGCAACTCGCAGCGCTTTCTCCGGATGAGATCGTGACGTTTTCGTCGGAGGATATCGCGGCGATCAGGATCACTGCCATCATGGGCCTGACGGCCGAGAGCATTGCCGCGCTTAGCCTCGACCAGATCGGCGCACTGACGAAAGCCCAGATCGGCGCGCTGAAGCCGAGCCAGGTGGCGGCGCTCACGCCGACGCAGATTGCCGCCCTTTCGACCGATCGGGTGTCGGCGCTGACCTCGACTCAGCTTGCTGTGCTTAGCGCTGACGAGATTGCCTCGCTGCCGGCCAGCCACATAGCCGCCCTCGATCCGAAGGCGCTCTCCGGGTTGAGCGCCGTGCAGATCAGCGCGCTGCCGCTCGACCGGATCGAAGCCCTTTCGGCCACGCAGATCGCGGCGTTGACCGCCACGCAGATTGGAGCTCTGGGCGCTGGCGCGGTCGAGACGTTCGCGCCATCCGAGATCGCCGCGATCAAACCGGCGTCGATCACCGGCCTGCCGGATGAGACCGTCGCTGCGCTCGACCTGGAGCAGGTCGCGGCTTTGACTCCAGCCCAGATCGCGGCGTTGCGGCCCAGCCAGATCAGCGCCATGTCGGCCGGCCAGCGTCAAATCCTGACAGACGCGCAAATCGGCGCTCTGACCGCGACCCAGATTTCGCTTATCGGCACCGAAGTCGTCACGGCATTTTCCCTCGATCAGATCGCCGCGCTGAAGCCGGCTGCTATTCCCGGATTGACCGCGGCCCAGATCGCCGCGCTCGACTCCAATCAGATCGACAGCCTGACCACCCCGCAGATCGGCGCGCTCGGCGCAACCCAGGTCGCAGCTCTCAGCGTCGAGGCCTTGCAGACCTTCGAGCCTGCGAAGATCGCAGCACTCAACGCGGCCGCCGTCGCGGGTCTCTCGTCCGATCACATCGCAGCCTTGAGCGCGGAGCAGATTTCGGCGTTCACCGCCGCGCAGGTCGGGGCGTTGAAGCCCGAGCAGATCACCGCGCTGAGCGCGACGCAGATCGGCGGTCTGAGCACAACGCAGATCGCAGCGCTCACCGCTACGCAGACCGCGGCTCTGACGAATGACGATATTGCTGCCCTATCGCCGGAGCAGGTCGGTGCAATCGGCACCAACGCCATTCGCGGCTTGGGCCAGACGCAAATCGCGGCGCTGACGGCAGAACAGCTTGGCGCACTCTCGACCACACAGATCGCCGCGCTGACCGCCACGCAGTTGGAGGCGCTGAACCCCGCCGCCCTGCAATCCTTCGATGCAGCGAGGATCGCAGCGATCGATGCGGCGGCGATCCCTGGACTTTCGGCCGCCAGCATCGCCAGCCTGACATCAGGCCAGATCGAAGCCTTGAAGCCGGCGCAGATCGTCAAGCTGAGCTATTACCAGATACGGGCGCTTACGCCCGCGCAGATCGGCGTGCTTTCCAGTCTTCAGCTCGGCGCGCTGAATGCGTTGCAGGTCGCGACGTTTGGCACGGATAAGATCACGGCGCTGACTGCGCAGCAGATTCCGGCCCTCGACCCCAAGGCTATCAAGGGCCTGACGGTTCAGCAGATTGACGCGATGAGCACGGAACAGATTGCAGCACTGACGCCGACACAAGTCGCGGCGATGACCGCCGAGCAGATCGCCGCGCTCAATGGCTCGGACCTCGCCGCGTTCTCGCTGGAGGACATCGCATCGATTGGCACGGGTGCGATTTCGGGCCTGTCGGCTCAAGCCATATACGGGCTGAGCCGTGAGCAGTTGCAGGCCTTCACGGCCGCTCAGGTTGACGGGCTGAATTCAAGCCAGATCGAAGCAATCATCACCGCCTACGAGGAATTCTGAGGCACTGAGCCGCAAATCTCACGCGGCCATTTCGGCAAACAGCCAGTCGCGGAACGCTTTCACCTTCTTCTGCCGCAGCGCGCCTTCGGGATAGACGACGTAATATTTCGCCCGCGACTTCAGCGCCAGGTCGAAGGGCCGCACCAGCCGGCCGGAGGCCAGGTCGGCGGAGACGAGCGCGCTCCGGCCGAGCAGCACGCCCTCGCCATGCACTGCCGCTTCGACAGCGTAGGTGGCGGAATCGAACTTCACGCCAGCATTGGGATTGATGCCCTCGACGCCCGCATGCTCGAGCCACGTTGCCCAATCGATGCGAAAATTGTCGTGGATCAGCGTGTGATGCTTCAGATCGCTCGGCGTGCGGATCGGATGATCTCCATTCATCAATTCCGGGCTGCAGACGGGTGAGACATCTTCCTCGGACAGGAACTCCGACACCACGCCTTCATACCCGCCGGCGCCATAACGGATCGCGATGTCGATTCCGTCCCGGATGAAATCCGCGAATACGCCGGAGGTGGAGAGCCGCACGTCGATGTTGCGGTTGGCGCGGTGGAACCGGTGGAGCCGGGGCACGAGCCAGCGGCCGGCAAACCCGTCCGACGTGCTCACCGTCAGCACATTCGCCGAGCGCGCCGCGGTGGCGACGAGCGTCGCCGCGCCGATCCGGTCAAGGGCGGCGCCGATCTCGGCGGCATAGAGGGCGCCTGCCGGTGTGAGCTTCACCGACCGCGTTCCCCGCTCGAAGAGCTGGATGCCGAGCCTGTCCTCGATGTTGCGGATCGCCCGGCTGATTGCACCGTGCGTCAGGTTCAGCTCGGCGGCCGCATTGGTGAAGCTCAGATGCCGAGCGGCGGCGTCGAAGGCGGGAAGAGCGGTCAGAGGCGGCAGTTTTCGCGGCATGGCTATTTGTGAGCGTTGATCACAAATCCTGCACGATTACTCGTTTGTCGTCTAGCCCTGAATTGCCCAGATTACCGCCATTCCAACCCGCCGCAAACGCCGGCGCAACCCTTGAAAGGAACGAGCTGTGAACACCCTTCATGCAACGCTGAACGCCTCCACCGCCGTCGAAATCACCCACGTGCGCGCTCCGCTGGAGGCGTTCAAAGCCCTGCGCACCGCCGTGACCGCCTTCGCCACCCGGCTCGGCACCGGCATCCAGCACCGCTGGACCATGCGCACGCTGGACCGCTTCTCCGACCGCCGCCTGCACGACCTCGGTTTCGAGCGCGACTGGGACGGAACCGTCATCCCGATCGCCGACGGGCAGTAAGTCGCCGCCCTCCCGCAGCCCCAGAGAGCGATCCCTCGCTCAAGTCAACAATCATCAAGGATAAGAACCATGCCAAAGATCTTCCCCCACCTCTGGTTCCAGAACCAGGCTGAAGAGGCGATGGAATTTTACATGTCCGTGTTCAAGGACTCGAAGGTCCTGAAAACCACGAACATCCCCGACCTCGAAATCTCCGTCGTCCGCTTCGAGCTGGCTAAACTGCCGGTCGTCGCGCTCAACGCGAATTCGCGTGCCAAGTACAGCGAAGCCTTCTCCTTCCTCGTCGAGACCGAGGACCAGGCCGAGACCGACTATTACTGGAACGCGCTGATCGCCGATGGCGGCAAGGAACAGCCCTGCGGCTGGCTGACCGACAAGTTCGGCGTCTACTGGCAGGTCACGCCGACCGCGCTGCTCAAGATGCTGTCAGACCCCGATCGCGAGAAGGCGGAACGCGTCCTGCAGGCCATGTACAAGATGAAGAAGATCGTCATCGCCGATCTCGAAGCGGCCGCCGCCACCTGCGGCTGACGGACCCCACCCTCACCCACCACCACATCATTATCGGAGCAGTGTCATGACGTCTCTCGACGGCAAGAAGGTTCTTATCTTTGGCGGCAGCCGCGGCATCGGCCTCGGCGTCGCGAAGGCAGCACTCGACCGCGGCGCGGAAGTGTTCATCGTCGGCCGCTCATCGGAAAAACTGAACGCGGCGAAGAAGGCGCTCGGCAAGAACGCCAAGGTGCATGGCATCGCCGCCGACATGACGAAGGAGGCGGACGTTGCTCGCGCCTTCAAGGAAGCTGGCGCGATCGATCATTTCGTCACGACCGCCGGCACGCCGCCGCCGAACGATGCGATCGGCGAAATCGACATCGATGCGACACGCCGATTCATCGACGAGAAGATGATCAGCTCGATGACGCTCGCCAAGCACGCATCGAAGGCGTTGAAGCGCGGCGGCTCAATGACCTTCACCTCCGGCATCAACAAGGACAAGCCGCCGGTGCCGGGCGGTTCCGTGGTTGCCGCGGTCGCCCAATCCTTCGACGCCTTCGCCCGCGCGCTGGCGCTTGAACTTGGTCCGACGCGCGTCAATGTCGTATCGCCCGGCTGGGTCGACACGCCGATGTTCGACGAGATCGTCGGCGATGCGAAGCACGGCTATTTCGAGGAACTCGCTGCGCGCCTGCCGTCCGGCCGTGTCGCCAAGGCTGAAGACGTCGCGCCGGCCTACATCTATCTGATGGAGAGCGACTTCACGACCGGCGAGACGGTGCATATCGACGGCGGGCACAGGCTGATCTAGCGCAATTCGCCCGAAGTCGATGCAAGGGATACGCCGAGTGGCCGGCGAGCGCGGATGTCGACGATATCCTCGCTCGCCAACCCGATATCGGTCAGCAAATGATCGTCGAGATGTGCGACATCGGCATGGTCTCTGCGGCCGCGGTTCCAACGCTGCGGCGAGGTCATAAGATCGACTGCGTCTATGAGTGTGTGAAGCACGGGATGGGTCTCGGCGGTAATCATGTGCGCGTTCATGGCCTTTCTCCTTTCTGTTTGACGCCTGGATTATGTGCGCTATATCTCTTGGCCGAAATGACTAAGTTCCCTCGTTTCAGGACACGGCGATGACGCGGCAGATTGGTGTGCTGATCTATCCCGAGTTCCAGTTGCTCGACGCGACGGGGCCGATCTCCACCTTCGAGCTTGCGACGCGATTTGCGACCGACGCCTACCGCATCAAATTGTTCGCCGAGGAGCCGGGGCTGGTAAAAAGTTCGTCCGGCGTGGCCCTGCAGGCCGGGCCCTTGCCCAACCGACCACTCGACACGCTCGTTGCTGTCGGCGGCAATGGCTCGCTCGCGGCGGCGGGATCGGCGAGGACCCTCGCGTGGATCAGGAAAGCCGCGCGCAGTGCACGGCGCGTCGCGAGCGTTTGCGACGGCACATATCTGCTCGCCGCTGCCGGTCTGCTCGAGGGACGCAAGGCGACCACGCATTGGGAAGTCAGCGCCGACTTCGCACGGCGGCACCCGAAGGTTCACCTCGATGCCGAGCGCATCTTCATCAAGGACGGCAATGTCTGGACCTCCGCCGGCATCACGGCCGGCATCGACCTCGCGCTGGCGCTGATCGGCGAGGATCTCGGCGAAACGGTCGCGCGGCGCACGGCGCAGAAGCTCGTCGTCTACCATCGCCGTCCGGGCGGGCAGTCGCAATTCTCCGGGCTGATCGAGGTCGACCGCCAGGACGGGCGCTTCGCGGAGCTGCTCGACTGGATGCGTTTACATCTCGACGAGCCGCTCACGGTCGAGCGGCTTGCCGATGAGGCCGCGATGAGCCCGCGCCACTTCTCCCGCGCCTTCACGTCGGAGACCGGCATGACACCGGCGAAGGCGGTGGAGCGGCTCCGCGTCGAAGCCGCGCGGGCGCGCGTCGAAAGTTCGAGCGATCCGATCGATCAGATCGGTCTCGCGCTTGGCTTCACCGATCCGGAGCGCATGCGCCGCGCATTCGTGCGGGCGTTCGGCCAGCCGCCGCAATCGCTTCGCCGCGCAGCGCGCGGCGCCGGCGTCACGCTGAACTGATCTCGGTTTTGCCCTTGTCCGAAAACGAGGGAAGTTAGACATTTCGGCCTCAAGGCTCGTGTGCATACTTGAACCCCTTCGATCAACGAGGAGTTCAGATCATGACACACACGACCACACACATCGTCTTTCCCATCTTCGACCGGATGACGCAGCTCGATTTCACGGGACCACATCAGGTCTTCAGCGGCGTCCCCGACGCCCGCATCACAATTGCCTCGGTGGACGGCCGAGACGTTGAAGCCGCCGGCGGTCCCACCTTCACGAACCTCACCAATCTCAGCGAGGTCGAGAGCTGCGACGTTCTCTGCGTGCCGGGCGGCTCCGGAACAAGCGCGGCAATCACCAACGAAGCCTACATGCGCGAAATCCGCCGCCTCGCCGGTGGCGCGAAGTATCTGACGTCTGTCTGCACCGGCTCGTTCGTGCTCGGCGCCGCCGGACTGCTCAAGGGCAAGCGCGCAACGACACACTGGGCGCGGCGCGAACTGCTGCCGTCGTTCGGTGTGGTCGTCGAGCACGAGCGCGTCGTCCGCGACGGCAATGTGATCACCGGCGGCGGCGTCACCGCCGGCATCGACTTTGCGCTCACCGTGGTCTCCGAGGTCTTCGGTCGGGATACGGCCGAGGCGCTGCAGCTCCGGTACGAATATTCGCCAGCGCCGCCGTTCGAAACCGGCCGACCGGAAGATGCACCGAAGGAGCTTGTCGCGAGCGTCCGGCAGGGCCTCAGCAAATCCGAGGCGTCGCTGCGTGCGGCCATCGACAAAGTGCTCGCCGCGAAAGTCTCGCGCGTCGGCTGATCGGACCGGACCTCAGAAAGGACCACAGTATCATGCTGAAACGTGTCTCCACGACTCCGGACGTCTACGAGCCCTTCCTCCTCTCCCAGGGAATCCGCCTGGGCGACGTCCTCTACATCTCCGGACAGGCCGGATATGGCGATGACGGCAAGATCGTCGACGGCGGCTTTCTCGCGCAGGGCGAGCAGGCGTTTTCGAATTTGCGCCGCGCGCTCGAAGCAGGCGGCTCGAACCTCGCTCATGTCGCGAAGGTCACGATCTTCCTGACGGACATGAGCCACTTCAAGGAGGTGGTCGAGCTGCGGCGGAAATTCTTCACCCCGCCCTATCCCGCCGACACGATCGTCGAGATCGACGCGCTCTACACGCCCGAAGCGATGATCGAGATCGAGGCGGTCGCGGCCGTCGTCACGGATGGAAGCAAAAAACAATGAACCGAAATCGGAGCGGCCTTCGCCGCGACGAAGAAAGGAGCAAGACAATGACTGTTTATCTTTTCGCCTATCACGGACCCCGCCTGCCGCGAGACAAGACGAAGGACGCCGATGCGATCGCCGCCTGGCGTGCCTGGATGGACCAGCTCGGCTCGGCACTCGAAGGCAGTAACAACCCGGTCAACATCACGAAGACCGTCAATACCGACGGCTCGATCAGCGAAGGCGGCGGCGCCAATCCCGTCGCCGGGCTGAGCTTCATCACCGCGGACAGCATCGACGCGGCACTCAAGGCCGCGAAGACATGTCCGCAGCTCGCTGCGGGCGGCTCGATCGAAATCGCGGAGCTGGTACCTCGTTAGCTGACGCTCCGCTGCGGCTACGAGCGCAGGCCGGGGGCTTCCTGGCCTGTGCTCGCGACATATTCGGTGTAGCCGCCGCCATAGGCGTGCATGCCGTCAGGCGTCAGCTCCAGCACGCGGTTGGACAACGCCGCAAGAAAGTGCCGGTCGTGGCTGACGAACAGCATCGCGCCTTCATATTTCGACAGCGCCTCGATCAGCATCTGCTTGGTTGCGATATCGAGATGGTTCGTCGGCTCGTCGAGCACGAGAAAATTCGGCGGATCGAACAGCATCTTTGCCATCACCAGCCGCGCCTTCTCACCGCCTGAGAGAACGCGGCACTTCTTCTCCACCTCGTCGCCTGAGAACCCGAAACAGCCTGCGAGAGCACGCAGCGGCGCCTGGCCGGCCTGCGGGAAACTATCCTCGAGCGATTCCAGCACTGTCCGGTCCCCGTCCAGCACCTCCATCGCGTGCTGCGCGAAGTAACCCATCTTGACGCTCGGGCCCCGCGCGACGCTGCCGCCGTCCGGTTCTGACGCACCCGCCACCAGCTTCAGCAGCGTCGACTTGCCGGCGCCGTTGACGCCCATCACGCACCAGCGCTCGCGCCGACGCACCTGGAAGTCGAGCCCGTCATAGATGGTGCGGCTGCCATAAGCCTTGCGCACATTCTTCAGCGTCGCGACATCCTCGCCCGAGCGCGGCGCCGGCTGGAACTCGAAACGCACCGTCTGCTGGCGCTTCGGCGGCTCGACCTTGTCGATCTTGTCGAGTTTCTTGACGCGGCTCTGCACCTGCGCGGCGTGGCTGGCGCGCGCCTTGAAGCGTTCGATGAAGGCGATCTCCTTTGCCAGCATCGCCTGCTGCCGCTCGAACTGCGCCTGCTGCTGCACGTCGGCCAATGCGCGCTGCTGCCGGTAGAATTCGTAATCGCCGGAGTATGTTGTCAGCGCGCCGCCGTCGATCTCGACGATTTTGCCGACGATGCGGTTCATGAACTCGCGGTCGTGCGAGGTCATCAGGATCGCGCCCTCGTAACCCTTGAGGAAAGTCTCCAGCCAGATCAGGCTTTCGAGGTCGAGATGGTTCGACGGTTCGTCGAGCAGCATCGCGTCCGGCCGCATCAACAGGATTTTTGCCAGCGCGACGCGCATCTTCCAGCCGCCCGACAGTTTGCCGACGTCGCCCGACATCATCTCCTGGCTGAAGCCAAGACCGTCGAGCACCTCGCGCGCGCGGCCGTCCAGCGCATACCCGTCGAGCTCGTCGAAACTGTGCTGCACCTCGCCGTAGCGTGCGATGATGTCGTCCATCTCGTCGGCGCGATCCGGGTCAGCCATCGCGGCTTCCAGCGCGGCCATCTCGGCGGCCAGCGCGCTCACCGGCCCGACGCCGTCCATCACCTCCGCCACGGCGCTCTTGCCCGCCATGTCGCCGACGTCCTGGCTGAAATAGCCGATGCGTGACCCACGATCGACCGACACTTGCCCCTCGTCCGGCAGCTCCTCGCCGGTGATCATGCGGAACAGCGTCGTCTTGCCGGCCCCGTTCGGCCCAACCAGGCCGACCTTCTCGCCGCGCTGGATCGTCGCCGAGGCTTCGATGAAGATAATCTGCTTGCCGTTCTGCTTGCCGATGGATTCGAGGCGGATCATGCGTACGGAGTCCGGGTGATGCGGACTGCTACGCCTCAGGCGACACCCGCGAAAATGGAACGCGCCCTAAACCACTGCCGGCGGTCACATGCAAGGGTGCGTCACGCGGCGGACAGTCGCGGCGGCTTTCCACCTCCCCCTTGAGGGGGTGAGGAGCCGGTTCGCCACAGGCGAATTCGTCATGCCGGTGGCATGACGAAAGGCTTCGAACGGGCGGGAGCTGCCGGAGGCAGCGGGTCCCGCCCCTAGTCGGCGGGCGCAGCCCGCCGGGTGGGGGTGACGGAGGGGGTGCTACGCCC
>Ga0335075_10005273_pt1 | contig 20111 bp, 10 predicted proteins | sample Lox_Sample_24_FD_206723 | JGI IMG/M metagenome (GOLD analysis project Ga0335075, IMG submission 206723) | Soil microbial communities from Loxahatchee National Wildlife Refuge, Florida, United States - Lox_Sample_2.4 | ecosystem: Environmental > Terrestrial > Soil > Wetlands | place: USA...
TGAAGTTCAAGAAGGAGGGCAATGCCCCGTCCGCGAAGACCACGGTTCAGATTCCGCGCAGTTATGCGCTGGTGATCGGCATTTCCCATTACCAGAATCTGCCCAAGGACGCCCAGCTGCAGTATCCCAATGTCGACGCCGAGGCGATGTACACGGTGCTCATCAGTCCCGAGGGCGGCCAATTCCCTGCCGAGAACGTGCATAAACTGATCGACGACCAGGCGACCTCGGCCAACATCCGCAAAGAACTGGAAACCTGGCTGCCCTCGGTAACCAGGCCGGACGACCGCGTGCTCATCTACTTCGCCGGGCATGGATTTGTCTCGGGCGGAGTTGCGTATATCGCACCGTACGATATCGACCTGAACAATATCCCGGGCACGGCGTATCCCATGGATACGCTGGGCCGCGACATCGGCTCGAAGATCAACGGCAAGTGGAAGGTGCTGATCACTGACTCCTGCCACTCCGGGGCCATTACGCCGGAGGCCGACCGGTCGACAGTCAACAAAACCCTGCTCGATCTTGACAAGTCGCTGTTCTCGATTACCGCCAGCCGGGACCGCGAGCAGAGCTTCGAGAGCGCGAACTGGGGCGGAGGCCACGGCATATTCACCTACTACGTGGTCAAGGGCCTGGAAGGCGAGGCCGATACCGACGGCGACGGCGTCGTGAGCGCAGACGAGCTGGCAGAGTATGTCCATACCAACGTGCGTGAGGCCACCAACGCGGCGCAGAACCCGACCTCGGAGCGCGGCAGCTTCGACCCCAACATGGTGCTGGCCTATAACCCCACGCACGTCACCGCGGCCAAGCTGCCTGCGCCGAAATACGGCTCGCTGGTGATTGAGACCAACATGGATAATGTCGAGGTCTTCGTCGATGGACAGAGTGCGGGCGTGGTGAACAAAGCCGCCGCGCTTCGCCTGCCCGGCATCACGCCAGGCGCCCACACGATCAAGGCCGTCCACATGGGCTATGAGCCGGATGGGCCGCGGGAGGAGGAGGTTTACCCAGGCCAGGAAACCACGGTGAGCGTGCGCATCCTCATCGTACGAAACCGTAACAAAGCCGCCGTTGATCACTTTGATCGCGGCATCGAGTTCTATAACAAGGGTTCGCTCGAGAATTACCGCAAGGCTGCCGCGGAGTTCGAACAGGCGCTCGGCATCGACCCGAAATACAGCCAGGCCGCGCTTTATGCCGGCCGGGTCTACAACGCGCTCTACGAAGACCAGAAGGCCCTGGAGTTTTTCGGCTCCGCCATCTCCGTCGATCCCGATTACATGGAGGCGCGGGCCAGCTACGCCGGCGCCCTGATCGATGCCGGCGACATGGATGAGGCTATCCGGCAGCTCAATGTCGTGACGCAGCGCGACCCGGAGCGGGGAATGGCCTGGTACCTGCTCTCGGTCGCCTTCGCGCACAAAGGCGATTTCGACGACGCGGTGCGCGCCGGACGCGAAGCCGTTCGCCTCACGCCCAACAACGGCGAGGCTCACCTGTGGCTGGCTGAGTCGCTGCGCAACCAGGGTGGATACAGCGAGGCTGAGACCCAGTACAACGCCTATCTTTCGCTATCGAACTTCGACAGCGGACTCGCGGGGCAGCTGAACTACTTCCTCATCGGATCGTTCTTCGGCGCGGGCGTCAAGAAGCGGGCCGCCCAGACCGACATCTGGAAGGAGCAGCACGGACAGGCGAATACCGGATTGTGCGATTGCGAGTATCTGCAGAAGCGCTACGACACGGCAATCCCCTACTGCCAGACCGCGCTCACCTTTACGCCCGGCGACCTCTACACCAATTACAGGCTTGGACTTCTCTATTCGCAGAAATACAACCAGTCCGGCGGTGTGGCCCTGCTGGCCGCGGCGCGCAAGCACTTCGAGGACGTCATTCAGGAAAACCCCGACGCCAATGAAGCCGACCGCTCGCGGAAATATGTGCAGAACATTGATGCCGTTCTTGCCCAGCAGCCGTAATCGCGTACTAGAGCACCAGTTGCACAAAGAAGAAGAGAACGGCCGCCGTGAGTCCCAGGATGGCGGCGCGCAGGCGGTCCGACTTGACCTGACGCAACGCCGAAACCGTGATCACCTCATCGCACATGGAGCGGACCAGATCGATATCGCGCGCGTTGACCACGCTGGCCTGGTATCCATCGTGCGATACGCTGAGCGGGTTGCCGCTCGCCTTCCACACGCTCCTGAGAACGCGGAAGCGGCTGTGCCTGTGGGGGAGAAAGAATGCCGGCGACGCCGGGCCGGTGGCGGAAAACGCGCCCTGCAGATGGACGGTGGGAAAGATGACCTTGAGGCAGAGAGCGAGCGTCAGCAAGGCGGCAGCGGCAAAGATGCCGAGCGCGATCGTATGCAGTTGGTGAGCGTGATGGATCTGCGCCAGCGGCCCGAAGGCCGCCGCCATCATGGCGGTGAGCAAGGTAACGCAGAACGCGGCCTTGGTGTCGAGGAAACGGATCGTCTCCTGCGCGTCGACCACGATGCGATAGAGGAATTCGAGCCGCGTCGAATACTCGAAGGGTTGCAATGATTCCGCGGCCGATCCCGGAGGCGGCTCCTGCCGGTCAACCTGGCTCATGCCACGGAAGTGTAGCAGGAAACCTTCGTGATCCGGATGCAAGACCGGCCCGAAATAATTGCTGACTGCGAGCGGGCGTTTGTGATATCAGGACACATCTCTTTTGACAGCACTCCCAGCGAACTGGAGGCTCCGTGCGCTTGTGGCCGAGGGACTGGGCAATGCTTTGCTGCGCCGCAGCGCTCTTGTGTTGCGCGCCGCCCCCACGCATTCAAGCGCAGGCTTCCACTCCCGCCGGTGAAGCGCAGGAAACCTCACGCCAGGGAAGTCCGCCGCGCCGTGTTCCCAGGCAGACAACCGCCGAGTCCGCGTTGCAGGGGCGGGTTCTCGACCGGGATGGCCGCCCCGCCGGTGGACTGACCGTCTCGCTCGATCCGCGGCAGACAGGCTGTCCCGCGGCGAGCTCTCGATGCGGAACGACCGACGCGGATGGAATCTTCCGTATCCTGGCGGTAACTTCAGGAAACTATCCATTCCTTATCTATCAAGACGGCGTGCAGCTATTCAGCAAAAACAGCCTGCATATCGGGACCGGAGAAGTTGTCACGGTGCAGATAGAGCTGGGGTTCAACCTTCCCGCGGGAAAGGAATCGCTGATTCCCCGCCATCCCTCGGAGGCGAATGAATCCACCTATCGCGAGCTGAGCCGCCATTCGCTGAACGACGGCATGATTGTTCCGCCCATGCAAAGCCTGCCCACCGACCGGCAGCTCTACCAGCAGATGCCCGACCGCTGGAATATCCAGATGCCGGCCTACAAGCGGTACGCCAACGATCCGCGGTCTGAATACGTGCTGGGCCACTGGTACGACCCCTTTAATCGCAATGTGTACAAGGGCGACTATCCCATCTTTGGCCAGCAGACTTTTTTCACCTTCAATGGCGAGAGCATCACGGCGCTCGACGGGCGGCGCCTGCCCACGCCCTCCAGCAATTACCCTGCGCAGCCCGGCGAATACGCCTTCTTCGGCAACGGCGGCCAGTTCTTCCTCGCCCAGACCTTTCGCATGAGCTTCCAGCTCTCCCACGGCGACGCCTCGTTCCGGCCGATCGACTGGCAGATTCGCATCACGCCCGCAGCCAACATCAGCTATCTGAAGGTCCGGGAGAACGGGGTGGTCAATGTAAACCCCGCCGCTGGGACTTCGCGCGCCGACGGCTGGGTGGGAGTGCAGGAAGCGTTCTTCGAAAAGAAACTCAAAGATCTCAGCCCCAACTATGACTTTGTCTCGGTGCGCGCCGGCATTCAGCAGTTCGCCTCCGATTTTCGCGGCTTCATCTTTGCCGACGAGCAGCCGGGAGTCCGCATCTTCGGCAATCTGCGCTCTAACCGCCTGCAGTACAACGCAGCGTTCTTCGATCTGCTGGAGAAGAACACCAACAGCGGCCTCAATACCTTTCACCGCCGCTACCGGCAGGTGGGCGTGGCCAATCTCTACATCCAGGATTTCGGATTCAAGGGCTACACCACCGAGTTCAGCTATCACTCCAGTTACGACGACGCCACCGTTCATTACGACGACAACGGCTTTATCGTGCGTCCGGCGCCGGTCGGCTCGGTCGCGCCGCACAGCATTCGCTCCTATTACGCGGGCTGGACCGGCGACGGCCATGTGGGACGGATCGATGTGGACCATGCCTTCTATCAGGCGCTGGGACAGGATTCGCAAAACGAGATCACCGGCCGCAAAGCCAATATCAACGCCCAGCTTGCGGCGCTGGAGCTTTCGCTCGACGAAGACTGGGTGCGCTTTCGCGGATCGTTCTTCTACGCCTCCGGCGACGCTCATCCGCACGACGCGAAGGACCGCATCGCGCGCGGATTTGATTCCATCGTCGACAACGAGAGCTTCGCCGGAGGGGAGTTCAGCTTTTTCAACCGGGAGAGCATTCGCCTCACCGGCACGGGTGTCGTGCTCAACTCCGGCGACAGCTTTCTACCCGATCTGCGCTCATCGAAAGATGAGGGACAGTCGGAGTTCGTCAATCCCGGCCTTTATCTATGGAATGCGGGCGCCGACTTCAAGCTTACCCAGGACATCAAGCTGGTCTCGAACGTAAACTACATGCGCTTCGTACGCACCGAGCCGCTGGAATTTCTGCTCTTTCAATCGCCGATTCAGCACGGCGTCGGAGTGGATTCGAGCCTGGGCCTAATCTGGCGCCCGAAGCTCTCCGACAATATTGTCGTCAAGGCGGGATTCGCCGATCTTGTACCCGCCCAGGGCCTGCGCCAGATTTACCAGAGCAAGACGCTGATCTCCGGATTCGGCGTGGTTACGTACCGGTTCTAACTTATGCGCGAGCAAAAAAGCCCAACACGCACCGGCCGAAGGAATTTCACAGCTCTGACCCTCGTCATCGGTGCTATCGGCGCCTGCTGGTTTAGTTTGCAGGCCTGGGATCGCCCCGCCGGCGTCCGTGCGCAGACCGCTGTGGCGTCGATCCCGCGCGGCGAATCGCCGGAGCAGGCGCAGCAGCAGAGCACAGGCTGCGTAAGCTGCCACACCACGACCGACGCCGCCAGCATGCACGCGGAATCGACGGTCGTGATCGGCTGCGCCGACTGCCACGGCGGAGATCCCGCCGTAACGGCCTCAGGGCAGCCGGGGTCCTCGGAGTACGAAACCGCGAAGCGCAAGGCGCATGTGCTGCCCAGGTTCAGCGAGGACGAGGCACGGGGAGGACATCCGGTGCGCGTCTACACGCGCTGGCTCAAAGAAAGCCAGGAGTTCGTGCGCTTCGCCAATCCCGGAGACCTGCGCGTCGCCGAGCAAACCTGCGGATCATGCCATGCACAGGAAGTGATGAACGTGCGCAACAGCATGATGACCCATGGCGCGATGCTGTGGGAGGCCGCGCTCTACAACAACGGCGCCTTCCCTTACAAGAATGCGCACTTCGGCGAATCCTACTCGGCCGACGGCACGCCGCAGCGGCTGCGCACCTTTCCTCCGCCCACGCCCGAAGAGACAAGGACCAAAGGCGTGCTCCCCTATCTCGATCCCCTGGAGCGCTGGGAGATATCGCAGCCCGGCAATGTGCTGCGCGCCTTCGAGCGCGGCGGCGGGAAGAAGCCGGAGCTCGGCATTCCCGATCCTGATGAGGACGCGGGCGATCCTGATGAGAAACTGAGCAATCGCGGCTTCGGCACGCAGCTGCGCACCGATCCGGTGTTCCTCGGCCTGCAGAAGACGCGCCTGCTCGATCCGATCCTGTCCTTTCCCGGCACCAACGAGCAGCCGGGCGATTACCGCGGCAGCGGCTGTACCGGCTGCCACGTGATCTATGCCAACGACCGCTCGCCCGAACACTCCGGCTACTATTCGAAATACGGTCACGACGGCACCAGCATCAGCACAGATCCCGCGGTCTCAAAGACCGAGTCCGGACACCCGCTGCGCCACGTGTTTACGCGCTCCATTCCGTCGAGCCAGTGCATGGTGTGCCACGTGCACCCCGGCACCAACATGGAGACGACCTACTTCGGCTACACCTGGTGGGACAACGAAGCCGACGGCAACGCGATGTATCCGAAGCAGCAGAGGAATCCGACGCCGCGGCAGTATCACGATGCGCGTGTCCGCGATCCCGAGGATTCGACGGCCAAGGGCAACTGGAGCGATGTGGATTTCCTCAAGCAGGTCGGCTCACCGGAGTTCAACAAGCAGCTCAAGGACACGCAGTTCGCCGACTTCCACAGCCACGGATGGATCTTCCGCGCCGTCTTCAAACGCGACCGCGAAGGCTACCTGCTCGACACGGACGGGACGCGCATCTCGAGCGAGGACCCGGACAAGTTCGCCAAGTCAGTGCACCTTGAAGACATTCATCTCGAAAAAGGCATGCACTGCGTCGACTGCCACTTTCTGCAGGACGTCCACGGCAACGGCAAGCTTTACGGCGAAACCCGCAATGCGATCGAGATCGGTTGCGAGGATTGCCACGGAACCATCGAGCACAAGGCCACGCTGATCACCAGCGGTCCGGCGTCGGCCGGCGACAACTCCAGCAATCTTGCCCGCTACCGCACTCCCTTCGGGGAGCGGCGCTTCTACTGGAAGGACGGCCGCCTCTACCAGCGGTCCAACCTTGAAAGGGATAAGGAGTGGGAGGTGGTGCAGGTGCTCGACACCATCACGCCGGGCAATCCGCATTACAGCGAAAAGTCGCGCTATGCAAAAACGATCCAGAAGGACGGCGTGAGCTGGGGCTCGCTTGACGATCTCTCGCATCTGGCCCACAGCAACAAGCGCATGACCTGCTATGCCTGCCACACCTCGTGGACCACGTCGTGCTTCGGCTGCCACCTCTCGATGAGCGCCAATCAGCGCATGCCCATGCTGCACAACGAAGGCCTGATGACGCGCAACTGGACGGCATACGACTTCCACGTGCTGCGCGCCGACGTATACATGCTCGGCATCGACGGCACGGTCACCGGCAATCGCATCGCGCCGGTGCGCTCCGCGTGCGCCGTGGTGGTGAGCTCGCAGAACGCCAACCGCGATTGGATCTACCAGACGCAACAGACTGTTTCCGCGCCCGGTTTCAGCGGCGAAGCCTTCAGCACCTATGTGCCCCATACGGTGCGCGCGAAGGAAACCAAGCAGTGCACCGACTGCCATGTTTCCGCGGCGAAGGACAACAACGCCTGGATGGCACAGATCATGGTGCAGGGCACCAACTTCCTGAACTTCATGGGCAAGTACATCTATGTGGCCGCCGGGCGCAGCGGATTCGAAGCCGTTCCGGTGACCGAGAGCCAGGAGCCGCCCGCAATTCTCGGCAGCGATCTCGACGCGATGGCCTATCCTGACAACTACAGCAAATTCGTCAAGGGCGGCCGCCAATTGCGTACCGCCTACAAACATCGAGGCGATGAGGTCGAGGACGTGCAACTGCGCGGCGAGTATCTCTACGCGGCGCTGGGTCACGCCGGCATTCGCATCTACGATGTCGCCGATGCGGATGTGAAGGATGTATCGGAACGCATCATCACCGCACCGGTCTCGCCGCTGGGCCAGAAATTTTATGTCAAGACCAGGGATGCAGCGGCAATCGCATCGCCATCAACGCTGGCGCTCGATCCGCTGCGCACGCAGATTCCCGAGAATGAAGAGCAGCCGATCAATCTCTTATATGCCTTCCTGTACGTCGCCGACCGCGAAGAGGGGCTGGTGGTCATCGGCGATCCCCGGAAGGGCGTCGGCACGCTGCTCGACGGCGACCCGCAGAACAACTTCCTCAGGCGCGCGCTGGCCTTCAATCCGGGCGGAAAGCTGACCGGCGCGCACCGTATCACCATTGCGGGAGTTTATGCCTATGTGCTGTGCAACGCCGGACTCGAAGTCGTCGACCTCCACGACCCGCTGCACCCGAAGATCGTCGACGAGATCGCCGCACCAGTTCTCGACCATCCGACCGGCGTGGCGGTGCAGTTCCGCTACATGTTCGTCACCGACGGCGCCGGTCTCAAGGTTTTCGATGTCACGCACCTCGATCACCCCGCGCTGGTGGCCGGTGCCCGGGTGGCCATCGGCGAGGCGCGCAACGTCTACGTCGCGCGCACCTATGCTTATGTCTCCGCCGGAAAGAACGGCATTGGAATCGTCGACGTCGAGCGCCCCGAACATCCCAGGCTGCTCGAAATGTTCAACGCCGGCGGCGCGTTGAATGACGTGAACGACCTGAAGATCGGCATGGTCAGTTCGGAGCAATTCGCCTTCGTTGCCGACGGCAGAAACGGTATGCGCATCATCGAACTATTCGGGCCGAAGACGCAGCCAAACTTCTACGGCTTCAGCCCCGCGCCGGTACCCAAACTCATCGCCACCCGCCGCACCTCGGGCCCGGCGCTGGTCATTTCGAAAGGTGTTGACCGCGACCGTGCCGTAGACGAAAGCGGCAACCAACTCGCGGTTTTCGGCCGCCGCGGCGCGCGCCCCTTGAATCTCGAAGAGATGCAGCGGTTCTATCTGCGCGACGGAAAGCTCTACACCGTTACCGACACTCCTCCGGGACCGGCAGCCGGGATGCAAAGGCCGGGCAACGGCGGGACGCGGTAATTTCCTTATCGCGGCGGCGCCAGAAGCCCGATCTCACGGAAAGATTTCGGTTGCGCGCGCCCTCCGAAGGTTCCGGGGCGGTTCCAGCCGTGATACTCGTGGCAGAGGAAGCAGCCGCTCTCGGCGTGGCCGGCGCTGAGCACCGGGCCCTGCGGCCTGCTCTCTCCGTTGTGGCAACTCCGGCAGCTCTGAATGTCCGGCAGCAGGATATCTTTCGCGCTCTGGCTGAAGGTGACACGATTATGGCACTCGATGCAGGCCACGGCCTGGTGTGCTTCGTGGCTGAAGACCGCATGGGTCAGCCATCGCACGGGCTGGCGCGTGGGTGCGATCGCCGGCAGCGACTCGGCGCTGGCGAGCATTGCCGCGAGGTCGCGCGATGTGGCATTCGGCGGCAAGTCCGGCGTCTGCATCACGTGGCAGAGATTGCAGGCGACACCCCAGATGCGCCGCTCTGCCTGGGCGGTGCGCAGCGCGATCCACTCCTCCGAGTTGTGTGGAGCAGGCATGGCCAGCATCCCCGGCACACGCTCGAGCTGGTCCTTGTCCCAGTTGCGAATCTCTTCTGCGACCACCTCGGGCCGCTGCGCGGCGAAGGAACGCATCTTCATCGCGATAAATTGCCGCACCTCGGCTGGAGAGGCATGCGGCGCTTCCTCGTGGATATGCTTGTCGAAGAGCAGCGTGTGGCAGTCATGACAGCTGGGGCCGTACTGCACCGGCGCCATGTAGGCGCGGCCATGATCGCGGGCGAGAGCATCGGCCGGAGCGGCGGAGCCGAATGCCGCGTCCTCCAATCGCATCGTTGCAGGTGGGGCAGGCCAGCTCATGCGCGCGTCGGCGAGCGTGCGATGGCAGTCGCTGCATTGACTCTCGACGATGGCGCTGGAGCCGGGCCGCTTCACCTTCATGTGCTCGGAGTGGGCGAACTTGAGGGCCTGCTGATCGGAAAAGCCGGCGCGCAGCGGCGCGAAGTCCGGATGCCCTTTCATAAAGGAATCGATCGCTGTTACATATTGTGGCGCTCCGCTCTTCACCTGCAGGCCGGCATGGCACTGGGTGCAGCTCGAATCCGCGGTGTGGGCCAGCATCATGGACCCCGTGTGTTCCACGTGGCAGCTGCCGCACCGGGGAGGGAAGGTCTGGTTCGCCTGGTGGCCGGGAACGTTGTGGCACTGGCGGCAGGCCGCATCCGGCACGTCGCGGCGGAAGCCGGCGCGATGAAAGAGATTGCCCTGCACGGGCAGATGGCAGGCCTCACATTTTTCGCCAAAGACGGCGTGTGACGACGAAATGGGGCCCTTGGACAGCAGCTGCGGTCCGCGAAACGCCCACGCGCCGATGACCCAGAGCACGCCGCACCCGATCGCGGCCAGCGAGAGAATGCCCTGCCACCGGCGCAGCCACGATCCCTTCTTGAAGTAGTTCAGATCATGCCGGCGGGCTACGGATTTCGACGAGCGCTTGCGTATCTGCATGGCGAGACCCTAGTAGCGGAGCGCTCCGATGGCATGGACGAATCCGAGGACGATCAGCGCGAGCGAAAGCGGAATGTGGCAGAAGAGCCATGCGTGCAGCACGCCGTGCAAGGTGCGCTGGCGGTCGAGCTGCCGTTTCTCTTCGCAGATTTCTTCGAGCGCGACAGCCGCGGGCCGGGCGCGTTCCGGCAGCAGATCGCGCAGCGTGCGGAAAAACTCGCCGGAAAAGGCGCGCGAGCGCAGCGGCGATTGTTTTTGTACGCCGGTAAGGTATGGCCGGATCTTTTCTTCGAAGGCCGCGTTGAATTCCGCGATCTCGGTATTGATCCCGGGAACCGCGCCAAGATACGTAAGCACCACCGTCGCCCCGGCGCCGCGCCCCGGCGCCATCTGCTCCGCCACGCCTTGCACCCGGCCTTCGGCTTCGGTCACCAGGCCGTCGCGGATGCGGTCGATCTGATCGTAGATCGTCTCGTAGGCAACTTCGCGCATCATGCGTGTGGGCAGCGTGTGCTGCAAATAGGCACCCACCAGCCCGCTCAGCGTCACCACGATCAGCAGAATCATGAGCAGCGTGGTGAGCCATCCGCCGAAGTGAAAGCCGGCATGCAGAAAGATGATAGGAAGCGCCAGCGTGCCCAGCCAGAGGTGGCCGCGCATCCAGTGCTGGGCGCGTCCAATCCGCCAGATGGGATAACGCTTGCGGATGCCGAGGGCGGCGGCGAAGAGCATGAATCCGAATCCGGTGACGCCGAAGAGGAGACCGATCGGCGTGCCGCCGCCAATCGTTGCCGAAAGCGCGGCATAGGCAATGTAGACGGCAATCGATGCGCCGAGGATCAGGCCGCTGGCGATGAGCCAGGGCCGGTGGGTTCGATCAATGCGCATCGCGCGCTGCTCCGGCGGGCTGTTTCTTCAGCAGGTCGGCGAAGAAGATGTCGGGCTGGACGCGATGCGCCGCGTCATGCGGGCAGGCGTACACGCAGCTCGGCTCGGGCAGGTTGTGGCACAGGTCGCAGGAGGTCGCCTTGCGCACCTTCGCCGGCCCATGGCTTCCCTGCGCGACAATCTCCTGCAGATTGATATTTCCGTACGGACAGTTATTCGCGCAGAGGCCACAGCCCACGCACCAGTCCTCGATGATGACCTCCAGCGAGTTGCGGCGCCGGATCGAACCCACCGGACATCCCACCATGCACAGCGGATCGCGGCACTGGCGGCAGGAGGTCGCGACCAGGAAGTGGTCGAAGCGCAGGCCGTCGCGCAGCAGTCGCGTAACGCCGTCGTGCGCATCGGCGCAGGCGCGAACGCACTGATCGCAGCGCGTGCATTTCTCGAGATCGAGCAGCAGCAGGCTCTGCGCATCCATCAGCCCCTGGGCAAGGTATTGGTCGAGCGGCTGATCGCGCTCGGTGCGCTGCCGCTGGGCGAGGTTCTCCGCGGCGCGCTGCCGTGCCACTTCCTCGAGGCTGGCGCGCACTTTCGGAAAGCGTTCCAGCATGAGGCGGAAGTCTTCCGCGGAGATCTTCACCACCTCCACGTGATCGAGGGCCGTGCAAGTCGCGTTGCGCTTTCCTCCGTCGGCCGTGCCGGCCGTAAGCAGCCCCATCTCGCCGAAGTAGCCGCCGCGGGGAAGATAGGCAATCACCAGGCCTTCACCGCTGCCGTGCTTTTGGCTTACCTTCACAAAGCCGATTCGCACCAGGTAGAACGCATCGGCCGGAGCGCCTTCTTCGGTGATCACCTGGCCCGGAGCGAAGCGGACCAGTTCCACGCGCTGCTGCAGGTGAGCGATAAAGTCCTGGTCCAGTTCGGAAAAGATCGGAACGCTGCGCAGGTGCGTGCCCAGCGCCCGCTCGCGATAATTGCGATCGAGCTGCGCGCGGAATGTCTTGTTCTTCTGCAGCACGTCAAGGACGTTGCGGAGCATCTCCAGCACCACGCAGTCGGTTTCCGCACGCACCGTCGCCGAGCGGGGATAGAAGCTCATGCATGTCATCTCGCCGAAGAGTTCTCCCGGTCCGAGCTGCGCGACCGGATTCAGATAGGGGAGATCGACCGGCGCGTCGATGGGAATATAAGTGCGGTCGCCGGCTGCGCCCTCGCGCTTGTCTTCCTTGTTGGAGCTGAGAATGCTTGCGATGCGCGCAATCAAGCCCTTGCTCTGCTCGGCGGTTGCAACGTGGGCGCGCGGCGAATTCAGATATACCTCGACGGTGCCGTCGAGCACGTAGAAGGCGGTCGAGCCATTCTCGCCTTCGCGGACGATCGTCTCGCCGGCGCGGATGCGGCGCTTGATCACGGCGCCCTGGTTCAACTCCAGGAATGTGCCGGAGACGCCGCGAAACACCGGCATGGCCAGCAGCTCTTCGGCGGATGGAACCACCGCCTCGGGGTAAAGGTCGAGCAGGTTCTGGCCGAGGACGCGGCGATTGGTGAGCGCGCCCGTGGGGCACGAAACCATGCACTCGCCGCAGGAAACACAGGTCGAGTTGCCCATCGGTTTGTTGTCGTCAAAGGCGATGGCGGCCAGATATCCTTTGCCCTGCCGGGCGATCACGAAGTTGTGGCGAATCTCCGAGCAGCCGCGCACGCAGCGATCGCAGAGAATGCAGGCCGAGTGGTCCACGAAGATCGACAGCGAAGAGTCGTCGGGCAGCAGCACCGGCACCGAACGCTTCGGATATCGCGTGGGCGCGAGTCCGGCAGCGGCGCCGAGTCCCATCTGCGCTGCCTGCATCTCGAGCTCGCAATCGCCGCTCTGCTGCTGCCGTTTACACGGCGAAGGATGGTCCGCCAGCAGCAGCTCATATAACGTCTTGCGCGCGGCCAGCACGCCCGGCGAGGCGGTCTCGACCTTCATGTCCGGCTCGCATTCGCGGATGCACGCCGCCTGGTAGGCGCGTTCACCGCAGTCGACGACGCAGACCCGGCACACCGCGACGGGAGTCTGATTCTGCTGATGGCAGAGCGTGGGAATGGGAATCCTGTTCAGGCGCGCAGCATCGAAGATGGTCGTTCCATGCGGCACCGAGACGCTCTGCCCGTCGATGGTCAGCGTTACCAGCCCGCCGTGCGCGTGCTCGCTCACTGGGCCGCTCCGGTGCGCGAGAAACAGACGCCGGCGCGGCAGCGCTTTTCCTCGAGATGCTCGCGGATAAGATCTGGAAAGTGCTTCATCACCGACTGGATCGGCACCGGAGCGATCTGCCCCAGGCCGCAGATCGAAGTCTGTTTCAGCGCGTGCGAAAGCTCGTTGAGCAGCGTCACGCCGCCCGCCGCCTGCGATCCCGACATCCACGCCTCCAGCATCTCCACCATCTTCTGTGTGCCCACGCGGCAGGGCACGCACTTGCCGCAGGATTCGTTGCGGAAGAAGCGCACGGAGTTAAACGCCATATCCAGCATGCAGGCGCGATTCGTGCACACGATCACTGCACCTGAGCCGACCATCGATCCCAGCTTGGCGAGCGTCGCCCAATCGAGCGGTGTATCCAGCATCGACGCCGGCAGGTATCCCGACGAAGGCCCGGAGGGCGCGAACCCGATAATCTCTTCGCCAGCCAGCGGCCCCCCGGCATAGTCCATCACCAGCTCGCGATAGCTCAGCCCCATCGGCACTTCGAAGGCGCCGGGATTCCGCACGCGCCCGGTGACGCCGACAAATTTAAGCCCCGGATAACCGGGCCGGCCCTGCGCCTTGTACCACTCGGGGCCTTTGCTCAGGATGCTCGACGCCAGCGCGAAGGTCTCGACGTTGTTGAGCGCCGTGGGCTTGCCCCACAGGCCGGAGTTCACGGTGCGCGGAGGCTTGTTGCGCGGCTCGGCCCGGTGGCCCTGGATTGCCTCCATCAGCGCCGTCTCTTCGCCGCAGATGTAGCCACCGGGACTGACAAAGACCTCCAGCTCGAAGCTCAGGCCGCTGCCGAGGATGTTCTGGCCGCAGAGCCCCAGTGAATAGGCGCGTGCCAGCTCCGTGCGCAGGATTTCGATCTGTTGCTGGTACTCGTGGCGAACGTATAAGTAGCCGCGCTGCGCACCCGTAACCAGCCCGCAAACAATCATGCCTTCAAAAACCAGGTGCGGAAGATGCTGCAGGATGAAACGGTCCTTGATCGTGCCGGGTTCGCTTTCATCGCCGTTGCAGATCACGAATTTCTCCGCATCGCGCGCGTTTCTCGCCCCCTCCCATTTCCGGTACGCGGGGAAGCCTGCGCCTCCCATGCCGCGCAGATCGGCGTCTTTGAGAACGGCCAGGATCCCATCGAAGTTCCGGTCCTCGACCAGCCGCCGCACCGTCGCATAGCGGTCGCCCTCTTCCGCGTAAGGGTCGGCCTGGAGCGAAAGTCCGCGCTCGGCAAAACTGGGCGGCGCCGGATCGACAAAGTTCTCTACGCTCGAAAGCGCATCGAGGATCAGGCCGGTAGTGGATGCCAGATCGGCGCCCTCGCGCACTCGCTCGTTGATGCTGATCACACAGGGCCGGTCGCAGCGCCCAATGCACGAGATATCGCGGACCAGCACGCCATCCTGGCCGGCGAAGCGCTGTTCCAGTGCTTCGCGAAGCTGATGCGCTCCGTGCAGATGGCAGGTCATGTCGTCGCACACCCGCACATCCACCTTGGCCAGCGGCTTGAGCCGGAAATGCGGGAAGAAGCTGGCCACCGTGTGCACATCCTTCACATGCAGCTGACGGCGTTTTGCAATCACCTCGAATTCCGCCTGGGGTATATAGCCGTGCTCTTCCTGCAGCAGGCGCAAGTCCTCGACGACTCCCGCAGTTTCACGGCCGGGGAGCGGCGCTGCGGGTACGGACTCGGCGTACTTTGAATCCATGGGAATCGCTGAAAAGAAATTGCCGCGACTGTAGCAAACCGCGCGAGCCCCGTCCACTAATAATTGCTTCAACCATTTCCGTACCGTTGGTGCATTGCCGGGCGATGGTAATGGGGAAAAAACGAAAGAAAGAATTGCATCTGCCCGCTGATGCCGGTATAAGGGCAGCCATGCTCGAAGCAAGATCCCTGCTGCTGGCGGCGACCGTAAGTTGCCTTTCCCTGGCCGCCGGGGCCCAGACAACGGCGAGCCGCGGTGACCGGCTGCCCGGGCTATTGCGCGCCTCGACCATGGGCGCGGGAATCAGGGCAGACACAGTTGCTCAGCAAATGAAGTACCTGGGCCCGGGATCGTGCGCCGCGGCCGCCTGCCATGGGGGCATTCAAGCCCGCGATAGCACCAAGGTTCTGCAGAACGAATACAGCACGTGGATCGTGCAGGACCGTCACTCGCGCGCCTACACCGTGCTGACCCAGCCGCTGGCCCAGCGCATGGCTGCCAGGCTGAAAATCGGCGCTCCGGAAAAAGCGCAGAAGTGCCTTATCTGCCATGCCCTGGCCCCGCCGGCGGCGCAGATGGGCCGCCAGTTCGACCCCGCCGAAGGCGTTAGCTGCGAAAACTGCCATGGCCCCTCCTCGCTCTGGCTGGGTCCTCATGTGCAGGCTTCCGCGCGCCACGCGGACATGGTGAAGCTAGGACTGGTCGACAACAAAAATCTGGTGATTCGCGCCGAGCGCTGCCTCACCTGCCACCTGGGTGCGGAAGGCATGCAGGTGGATCACGAGATGCTCGCCGCCGGCCATCCCGACCTGACCTTCGAGCTGGACTCTTTCAGCTCCATCGAGCCGCCCCACTGGGTGGAGAAAGCGCCCGATGAGAAGCAGCCCATCGCCGACCCGCTCTACGGCGTCCGCATCTGGAGTGTCGGCCAGGTGGTGCAGCTGCGCGAAAGCATGCTGCGGCTCTCCCGCTACGCCAGCGGTCCGGTGTGGCCCGAGTACACCGAGATGGACTGCTTTGCGTGCCACCACAGCCTCACCCGGCCGCAGGACAGCTGGCGTCAGGCCGCGGGATACGATGGACGGCGGCCCGGCAATCCGCCCTACAACATCGCCCGTTACATCGTCTTCCGCCACTTTGCCCGAGCGGTTGATCCGGCAGGCGCGGCGCAGCTTGAAAAGAACATGGCGGCGGTTTACGCTCTGGCCTCCGAACTCCAGCCCGACCGTGCAAAGCTGGCTGCGGAGGCGCAATCGGCCGCGCAGACGGCACGCGAGCTAACGGCAAAAGTCGAGAATGCTGCCTACGACCGCGCCCGCACCGCATCGCTGATGCGCGATATCTCAGCCGACGCCGATGCGATCTCGCTCGACGGCGAGCGCTCCGCCGAACAGGCCACCATGGCTCTCGACTCGTTGTACATCGCGAGTACCCAACAGGCGCAGCCAAACCCGGCCGTGCGCTCGGCCATCGACAGCATGTACAAGCTGCTGGACAATCCTTCCGCCTACAATGCTCCTGTCTTCGCGGCGCAGATGAAGAAAGTCCACGCTGCTCTGGATTGAAGAGCCTGTCTTCGGGCGACTGGGAAGAGCGTGGTGTGGGCTGCGAATCAGCCGCAGGCGTGGCGTGGGCTCACGCACTCAGATACTTGACTAAAAGGACCTCGTTTCCCTTTTCGTTATAGAGAAGATCGTCGACGAGTTTCCGGCTCATCAGGATGCCGAAGCCTCCCGGCCGTATGCCATGCTCGCTCCGATAACTCGCGTGCTCGAATGGCTTGTCCTCCGGATTCCCTACCGCCGAATGAGGCAGGTGATCCAGAGAAAAGCCGGTTCCGGGGTCGCGCAGGTGATAGAGAATCATTCTGCCGGTGCGTACATAAGAAAGGACGATTTTAGAGCCGGGATCAAATTGGCCTCCGTGTTCCATCGCGTTCAGCAATATCTCGCGAAGAGCGGCCCCGATCGCGTCCCGGTCGGCCGGCCGTAAATCCGACTCCAATTCGCGCATAAATTGGAGGACGCGCTCCGCAGTCACGGCGGTCGAGGAGAGGCGAAGCGATAGCCAGTCCAGCCGCGTCGACAGCAGTTCGATTCCATCCGTCCATTCGTCCTCGGCCAGCGCGTTCGCAATCATCGCCATCAAGGAATCAGGGCAGAACGGCACGTGGAAATAGCTGAAGGCGTGCTCCCGGATGGCGTCGATCACGTCGTTCTTTTTGCCGTCAAAGGAGAGGGCGATCAGCTTGATTCTGGAATGAGCTCTTCGCACCCGGGCATAGAAGGCAAGATCCTCCGAGGCCCGCGTCGCCGGAGTCGTGATGAGAACGTTGTAGCTGCGCTTCGACAACTCGGCGAGGGCGTCCTCCATCGAGATGGAAACATCCGTTCTCCACTGTTGCTTGGCGGCGAGCAAGTCCAGCAACTCCCGGAGAGATGGATCGCCGATGACCAGTATGGACGGACGCGTGTCAGCAGTCGACATGGTTGCTCCAGTTCAGGCGCGTCTCTCCGGTCATACTAAGATCGCAGCCTCGCCCGGTACCCTTAAGAACGTCGAACCGGTTCATTGGATGAGCCGCTACTCTTCCGGGTTTCGAGGAAACTTCTGATAGGGCAACGGCACGCCGCGAATCGAGTAGTTATCGGCGCGTATATTCGCGGGAGCCTCAAAGCCCGCGGCTCCGGCGGCTGCGGCGAAGTCGTCCTGATCCACACCATCACCCGACACTCCGATACCCCCGACCAGTTGGTTGCCTTTATACAGCGGAGCGCTGCCCGGGAAGAAGACGACGCCGTTGCGGAACGAGTTGGATGGCTGGTGCCCCTGTGTGCATGGATTGGCGAGATCGAACTGGTAGAGGCTGAAGAATGGCCCCGGTTGTGTGCCGTCGATACCCGAGGGGAAAAAGGGCTGCGCCGCAAAGCCGATGGTCCGGTTGGTGACTGCAGTTCCTTGCGGCAGCGGCGAGAGCTCATTGGGGGCGGAGGAGAAGTAGATCACGTTGCGCGACTTGGCGACCGCTACGTCGACCGAGAACATGGTTGCATCGGGCATGCGATAGAGGGCGAGCAGGTGCCCGTCGAGATCCGCCACTGCAATCACGAACCGCGCCCGCGAGCCGATAGGCAGACGCAGGACCGCGCGGGTGAGGTTGGCGGTCGTGATGGTGTTCTGTACGATCTGTTGCACCTCAGCCAACGACAGGCCGCCCTGCGTGCTCCCGGTTTCGGTAATCAGATCTCCCTCCGGAGCCGGGCCGGGACTGGCCGCAGGGCCGATCTCGTAGGCTCCATCCGCGGCGCCGGCCGACTCGCCCGCAGGCCGGGATGTTTGATTGACGAACGGGAGAGCCACGCCATTGACCACCACCGCGCCCGGCGCGGGTATGGGCGAAAGCGCGAAGCCGTTGGCGAATGTGCCCGCCAGCGCGGCGAACTCGTCGGTTGCCGGATCCGCGCCGGTGACTCCGATGGCGCCGGCGACCTGGTTGCCCTTGAAGATGGGAACGCCGCCTGGATTCACAGCCAGGTTGTCCGAGTCGAGCATGTCGGGCTTGCCGGTAAGGATACCCTGGCTCGGACCACCGCCGAGCGCGGTTGGAATGGGCAGGCTCTGCGCGGGCAGATAAGTCACGCCGAATCCGCAGCCGCGATTGGTGTTCTCAATTCCATAAAGCGGACCACTTTCCGTGCCGGCAATGCCGGGCGGGAAGTGCGAGGCCGAGATATAGCGTACGGTGCGCGTCGAGATCGGCGCCTGATCGTTGGAGAAGAAGGCGGCGCTGCGCGCCAGAGCCACAGCTACCTGATCGGATGGCTGCATCTGTCCGAAGTTACCCAGCGAAGTAACCGAAGCATTCGCTTTCAGGTAAACCGCGAGGACGTTCCCCATCCGATCGCTGACTGCAATGGTCAGCGGAACATTGACCGATGCCGCCGCGGCCTGCACGATGGACTGGACATCGCCAGCGGTGAGCACGTTGGCCGAGGTTTGCGGCTCAGCCGCTGCCTGCCCGGGTGGAGCGACGTGCACGCCCATGCAGCCGCCGGCAAAGAACGCCAGCAGGGATGCGGTGACCAACCTTGCGACAGTCTCCGGCTTGCTTCGCAACCTGACTCGACCTCGGCGGAATTTCGCCAAGAGTCTACCCGGCGGGCGGGGCAAAAGCCAGAGCATGTTTCCGATGGAGTTCCATTCCGGTCCGCGCTTCGACCGCGGTGTGCGCAGGTTGTCCGCAGAAGCTGCACCGCTAATGAAGCACGCAATCTGCGCGGATCGCTGTGCTACCATGAGGCCCGATAGCGCCCCGAATCAAGGCCCGGCCGGGAATCCTCTTAACTCTCCGCCAGCCTTTGCTGAAGGGGCTCCAGCATGATGCGCCGCCTTCCAGATCGACTGATCGTAGCCGTCATCGTCGCCGCTGCCCTCACCGGGCTGCTGGCCGCTCTCGGAGACTGGACTCCCTACGGCGATCTGAATAACTGGACTTACGACTTCCTCATCAATCACGGCCGCTATGCTGCCACCGCCGAGGATGTAATCTTCGTCGACTTCGACGATCAGACCTTCGCCAAAATCCAGAAGTATCCGATTCCTCGTTCCACCATTGCCGAGGTCATCGAACGGGTGGGGAGCGCCAGGCCCGCGGTCATCGGACTCGACATCTTTCTGTCCGAAGCACGCAGCCCGGAAGAAGACGCCGCCATGCAGCACGCTCTCAGCAGCGCGGGAAATGTCATCCTCGCGGCGCAGTCGGGAACCGGACAGCTGCCGCCGGTGCTGCCTCTGCCTCTTTTCTGCCAGCCGGAAAACTCCGGCATGCCGACCGGCTTCTGCACCGAGGGCAAGCCGGGAGCATTCGCCTATGCGGCGATCAACATGCCCATCGACAGCGACGGCTTCATACGCCACGCGGAGTTGTTCGCCTGGGGCACGCGGCCGGCCGAGAGCTTTCCCGTCTTTGTGGCCGAGCAATATCTTGCGCAGGTTGAGCCCGATTGCAAAAACTGCACTCTTCAGCCGCTCGACAAACGCAACGCCCGGTTTCGCGGATTCCGCGTGCCCTATGCCGATCCCGTGACGAGGAGTTTTCTTATCGGCCACTGGTCGCCGGAACCGGCCG
>Ga0335075_10005274_pt1 | contig 20109 bp, 20 predicted proteins | sample Lox_Sample_24_FD_206723 | JGI IMG/M metagenome (GOLD analysis project Ga0335075, IMG submission 206723) | Soil microbial communities from Loxahatchee National Wildlife Refuge, Florida, United States - Lox_Sample_2.4 | ecosystem: Environmental > Terrestrial > Soil > Wetlands | place: USA...
CGGCGCGAAAGGTGAAGCGGCCCGCGCTCGGCTGCGACGATGGTTCGCGTCATGCATGGCTCGAGGCCCGATCACCAGGTTGGCCCTAAACATGTTGGCCCAAGGGTTTGGCAGGAGTGTGCTCGCCGTCTGGTCGCCAGCCGCCTATATCCAATGCGCCGCATGGGGATGCTTATGGCCGAAGAGGGAACCTCGAACCGCGCTTTGATCGCGACGCTCTCCGCCGGCAATTTTGCCATCGGCATGGGTGCGTTCGTCGTCATCGCCGTGCTGTCGCCGATCGCCTCGGACCTCGGCATGTCGAAGACCGAGGCGGGCATGGTGATGACGGTCTACGCGCTTGCCTATGCCGTTCTGTCGCCGCTGCTGATTTCGCTGTCCGGAGCCATCGACAGGCGCACGGTGATGATCGCCGGCCTTCTCATCTTCATCGCCGCGTCGATCCTGGCCGCGCTATCGACGGAACCGTGGATGCTTTACGCAGCGCGCGTGCTCGCCTCGATCGGCGGCGGACTGTTCACGCCGGTCGCCGCGAGCGTCGCCTTCTCGATCAGCAAGCCGGAGAAGCGCGGCTCCGCACTAGCCGCCGTGTTCTTCGGCATGACCCTGGCGCAAGCGCTCGGTTTGCCAGCGGGCAGCTTCCTCGGCTACACCTTTGGCTGGCAGTCGGTGTTCTTCGTCGTGGCGCTGCTGTCGGTCGTCGTGCTGGCGCTCGCGCTGATCACGGTACCGCGCCGCATTCCCTTCCAGGTGAATTCGCTGGCGACACTCGGTGCCGCGCTGGCCGACTGGCGCAGCATGCTTTCAGTGCTCTTCACCGCCACGTTCACCGCCGCGGCCTATATCGTCTACACCTATGTCGCACCGCTGCTTGAGGCGAAGATGGGCTTTGGCCGCGACGGCGTCTCGCTGACGCTGCTCGCTTATGGCGTCGGCGCCGTGACCGGCAGCCTCGCGGCGGGCTGGCTGACCGATCGTTTCGGCTCGCGCAACACGATGCTCTTCGTCGTCGCCTGCCAGATCGTCATCACGCCGGTCTTTTCCTTCCTGCCGCTGCCGATCGTCGTCTTCGGCGCGGTCACCTTCCTGTGGGCGCTGCTTGGCTGGTCCTTCATGGTGCCGCAGCAGGCGCGGCTGGTGAGGCAGACGCCCGAGCGGCAGTCCGTTGTGCTCGCGCTCAATGCGGCGTGCATCTATGTCGGCGCGGCCATCGGCGCGCCGATTGGTGCCGTGGTCGCGGAACGTTTCGGACTGGAATCGCTGGGCATCGCCGCCTCGCTTGCGATGATCGTCGCGCTCATCCATCTCGTTCTGTCGGAGCACTTTGCGCCGAAAGGGTAGCCGTTGCAGATTCGCGCATTCGAGGCGAAGGACTGGCCGCAGCTCTGGCCGATCATCCGCGAGATCGTGCGCGCCGCCGACACCTTCGTCTACGACCCGGCGATGAGCGAGGCCGAGGCGCGCGCGATCTGGATCGACAAGCCGCCCCTGCACACTGTCGTCGCCGACGAGGGCGGCGTCATTCTGGGCAGCGCCAAGATCGGGCCGAACCGCGCCGGTCCGGGAGCGCATATTTCGACGGCGAGCTTCATGGTTTCGTCGCAGGCGAGGGGCAAGGGCGTCGGCGGCGCGCTCTGCCGTTTCGCGCTCGATTGGGCGAAGGCGCAAGGCTACGCCGGTATGCAGTTCAATGCGGTCGCCGAGAGCAACGTCCACGCGATCGACCTTTACAAACGTCTGGGCTTCTCGATCGTCGGCACGATCCCGGGCGGTTTCGAGCATCCGACGCTCGGCCGCATCGGCCTGCACATCATGTATTGCCCGTTCTGAAACCTCCCGCAGTTTCGGGCGCCTGGCGGCGCGCTTGACTTTAATCATTCGATTGATTAATTTAATCGGATGACTAAATCGCCTTCTCCGTCCGCTCGCTCCGCCAATGGCTCCTCCGCAGAGCAGACGCGGCTTGCGCTGATCCAGGCCGCGCTGCGGCTCTTCGGCACGAAGGGATATGACGGCACCTCGACGCGCGAGATCGCCGCCGCCGCGAAGGCCAATATCGGCTCCATCGCCTATCATTTCGGCGGCAAGGACGGGCTGCGCGCGGCCTGCGCGCAACATATCGTCGACACCGTTCGCGGCGTTGCCGCCAAGGTGCTCGCGCCGGGGGAGGACGCCGGGCCGCTGACGCCGGACGCCGCGCACAAGCGGATCGAGACGGCGCTGGACACGATGGTCTCCTTCATCATCGCCCGCCCGGAAGCCGGTGAGTTCGTGCAGTTCCTGCTGCGCGAGCTGGCGCAGCCGACGCCGGCGCTCGACATCATCTACAACGGCGTGTTCGTGCCCGTGCACTCGCAGCTCTGCCGCGTCTGGGAGGCTGCGACCGGCGAGCCGGCCGAGAGCGAGCGCACGAGGATCACCGTCTTCACCCTCATCGGCCAGGTCGTCTATTTCCGCATCGGCCGCCTCGCCGTGATGCGGCGGATGGGCTGGGACAACATCGGCGCACAGGAAGCCGGCGCCATCGTCTCCGTCGTCAAGGACAATCTCGCCGCGATCATCGCATCGCGCGGAAAGGAGAAGCCATGAGCTTCGTCTGTTCCATTCCCCTGATCGCTTCGCTGTTCGGCTGCGTCACCGACGCGCCGCTCGCCGTCGGCTACGTCGAGGGCGAATATGTGCTGCTGGCGCCGATCGAGGTCGCCGAGGTTGAGGCAGTGAATGTGCGGCGCGGTGATCGCGTCGCGCCCGGCGTTACCATCGCGTTGATGGATGCCGGCGACGCGAAGATCGCTGTTGCGCAGGCCGAGGCCGCGCTCGCCCAGGCCGAAGCGCAACTCGCCGACCTGCAGGTCGGCAAGCGGCCGGAGGAGGTGGCGGTGCTGGAAGCAGCGCTTACCTCAGCACTTGCGCAAGAGAAGGAGGCGCAGCGCGTTTTGGACCGCGTCTCGGATCTTTTGAAGCGTGGCATCGCGACCCAGGCCGATTTCGATCAGGCCTCCACGGCTCTGGAAGTCGCGCGTGCCGCCGTCGGGCAGGCAAGGGCGAACCTCGCGGTCGCCGGCCTGCCCGCGCGGCCCGAAGCGATCAAGGCGGCTGAGAACCAGGTGAAGCAGGCAAATGCCGCGCTCGACCAGGCTCGCTGGCGGCTGACGAAACGCTCGATCCAGGCGCCGGCCGCGGGCCGCATCGACGACGTGATCCGCACCGCCGGCGATCTCGCCGGGCCGTCAGCGCCGGTGCTCTCCATGCTGCCGGACGGCGCGGTGAAGCTGAAGCTCTATCTGCCCGAGGAGAGTTTTTCGTCGGTCGCGGTCGGCAGCAAGCTTTCCGTGCGCTGCGACGGCTGCGCGCCCGATCTCGTCGCGCGCGTCAGCTACGTCTCGCCCGATCCGGAGTTCACGCCGCCGGTGATCTATTCGCTCGAAACGCGCCAGAAGCTTGTCTTCCTCGTCGAGGCGCGGCCCGAAAATGACGGGCAGTTGAAGCCAGGGCAGATCGTCGACGTCGCTCTCGCGGCGAATGGTGAATAGTAAAATGGTGAATGGTATCGCCAGCACCGTGAACCGCGAAGCAACGCCATGGGGCTCACTTCGTACCATTCGCTATTCACCATTCACCATTCACGCGCCGTGCGCACCATGAACGCCATCGAAGTCCGTAACCTCGTCAAGCGCTTCGGCGACAAGACCGTCGTCGACCATGTGTCGATGGACGTCGCCGAGGGCGAGATCGTCGGCTTCCTCGGACCGAACGGTTCGGGCAAGACGACGACGATCCGCATCATGTGCGGCCTGCTGACGCCGGACGAAGGCGAGGGCAAGGTGCTGGGTTACGATCTGCGCACGGAAAGCCTGAAGATCAAGAACGAGGTGGGCTACATGACCCAGAAGTTCTCGTTCTACGAAGATCTGACCATCGCCGAGAACCTGATGTTCGTGGCGCGGCTCTACAGGCTGTCGCCGCCGCAGGAGCATGTCGATCGCACGCTGGAGGAACTCGGCCTGACCTCGCGCCGCAACCAGTTGTCCGGCACGTTGTCGGGCGGCTGGAAACAGCGCCTGGCGCTTGCCGCCTGCATTATGCACAAGCCGAAGCTGCTTCTGCTCGACGAGCCGACGGCGGGCGTCGATCCAAAAGCGCGGCGCGAGTTCTGGGACGAGATCCACGTGCTGGCCCGCCGCGGGCTGACCGTGCTTGTCTCCACCCACTACATGGACGAGGCCGAGCGCTGCCACCGCATCAGTTACATCTCCTACGGCAAGATGCTGGCGTCCGGCACCGTCGATGACGTCATCGCCAATTCCGGGCTATCCACGTTTGTCATCACCGGTCCACGCCTCGATGAAGTCGCGTCCGAGCTCGACGGCAAGCCGGGCGTCGAGCAGGTCGCGCCGTTCGGCACCACGCTGCATGTCGTCGGCTCCGATCGGGCCGCCCTCGAAAAGACGCTGGCGCCGTTCGAGACGCGCAAGGACACGACCGTCGCGCCGGGCGAGACCAGCCTCGAGGATGTCTTCATCCAGTTCATGGGCGCGTCGAAGGACAATATGCAATGACCTTCTTCTCCTTCCGTCGGCTCGGCGCTCTGCTGCAAAAGGAGTTCATCCAGATGCGGCGCGACCGCATCACCTTTGCGATGATGCTCGGCGTGCCGCTGGTGCAATTGCTGCTCTTCGGCTTTGCCATCAACAGCGACCCGAAGGGCTTGCCGGCGGCGCTGGTCGCCACCAGCAACGACCAGTATACGCGCGCCATGGTCTCTGCGATGCAGATGACCGGCTATTACCGCTTCGATCATGTCGTTGCGACCGCCGGCGAGGCAGAGGCGCTGATCGCCAAAGGCGACGTCGCCTTCGTCGTCACCATCCCGTCCGACTTCGCCCGGCGCGTCGAGCGCAAGGACAATCCGCAGATCCTGATCGAAGCCGACGCGACGGACCCGGCGGTGGCGAGTGGCGCCATCTCGACGCTCTCGACCGTCGCGGGGCAGGCGCTGCTGCGCGAGCAGGGCATGGAAGCCGAGGCTGCGGAGAATGCGCGCGGCCAGCTCCAGGTGATCGTCCACCGCCGCTACAATCCGGAAGGCATCTCGCAATACAACATCGTGCCCGGCCTGCTTGGCGTCATCCTGCAGATGACCATGGTGATGATGACGTCGATGGCGCTCACCCGCGAGACCGAGCGCGGCACGATGGAAAACCTGCTCGCCATGCCGGCGAGCCCCACCGAGATCATGCTGGGCAAGATCCTGCCCTATCTCGTCGTCGGCGCGGTGCAGGTGACGGTCGTGCTGACCACCGCCAAGCTGCTGTTCGCGGTGCCCTTCATGGGTTCGCTGACGCTGCTTCTGTCGGCGATCCTGATCTTCGTGCTGGCGCTGGTGCTGCTCGGCTACACGATCTCGACGGCCGCGCGCACCCAGATGCAGGCGATGCAGCTCACCTTCTTTTTCTTCCTGCCGTCGATCCTGTTGTCCGGCTTCATGTTCCCGTATCGCGGCATGCCGCAATGGGCGCAGTGGTTCGGCGAAATCCTGCCGCTGACGCACTTTTTGCGTATCGTCCGCGGCGTCATGCTGAAGGGCGCGGACTTCCCGGCGATCGCCGTCGAAGTCGGCTGGCTGACCGGCTTCATCGCGCTGTTCGCGGCTGTGGCGCTGGTAAGGTTCAGGCGGACGCTGGATTAAAAGCACCCCCTCACCGTCACGGCTACGCCGTGACTCCTCTCCCCCTGCCCGGGGGAGAGGAGAGCCGGCCGCAATGTTGGCGCCAATCATTGAAGCGCTACTCCTCGCCCCCACGAAGTGGGGGAGAGGTGCCGAGCGAAGCGAGGCGGTGAGGGGGTTATTTTATATCCAGCGCTTTCCCGCGCGCGTAAAAATCCGCCCACGGGTCTTTCGCCTTCAGCCGCGTCGCCAGTCCCTTCGAGCCGATCGCATAGTCCGCCGGATTGACGCCGTCTTCCACCATCTCCCAGGTGATCGGCATTGCCATGGTCGCGCCCTTGCGCGCCCGCGACGAATAGGGAGCAACGGCCGTCGCGCCTTTGCCGTTCCTGAGATAGTCGATGAAGATGCGCCCCTTGCGGGCCTTCTTGGACAGCGTCGAGGTGTAGCGGTCGGGCTGCTGCTGCGCCATCGCCTGCGCGAAATCGTGCGAGAAGGTTTTCACTGTCGCCCAGTCGGCTTTCGGCTTCAGCGGCACGACGACATGCAGCCCCTTGCCGCCGGTCGTCTTGACCAGATTCGGCAGGCCGAGATCGTCGAGGTGCGCGCGCACCTCAAGCGCTGCCTTGCGCACATCGTCGAAGCCGAGCCCTTCGTCCGGATCGAGGTCGAAGACGATCTGGTCGGGCTTCTCGATATCCTTCGTCTTCGAGCCCCAGATATGGATCTCGACCACGCCGAGCTGCACCAGCGCCGCGACACCCTCAAAACTCTCGACGTAGAGAAGCTCCTCATTGTCTTCGGGATCGTTCATCCGCAGCACGCTCTTCGGCGTGCCGGGCAGCGCGTGCTTCTGGAAGAAACGCTGGCCGTCGATGCCGCCGGGCGCGCGCACCAGCGCCAGCGGCCGGTTGACGAAGAACGGCTCCATGCGCGGCCACACCGTCACGTAGTAGTCGAGCAGGTCCTTCTTGGTGACGCCCTCGTCCGGCCAGAGTTTTTTGTCCGGGCTGGACAAAACGATCGTGCCGGCTTTCACCTCGGCGGGTTTTGCCTTCGCACCCGCCGTGGGCGCCTTGTCCTTGGCGGCCGGCTTGGCCTTGGCCGCCTTGGTCTTCGGTCCGGGCTTCTCCATCACCACCTCGTCCGCCGGCTTGTCCTCACGCAATCCCTGGAAGGATGCGTGACGGATGTTACCGTCTCGCGTCCATGTGCGAAACTCGATTTCGGCGACAAGCTCGGGCTTGATCCAGACAACGCGCTTTTCCCGTGCGGCCGCACCCTCGTAAGGCGATGTTTCCGTCTTGAGCTTCTTCATCCGCTTCAGAAGGTCGTCGGCGACGGGCGTCGAAAAGCCGGTGCCGACATGGCCGGCCGGCTTCAGTTTGCCATCCTCGCGATAGCCGACGACGAGCGAGCGCAGGCCGCGCCCCGTCTTCTCGGAGGGAAGATAGCCGGTGATGACGAATTCCTGCCGCAGCGTGCATTTCGACTTGATCCAGTCGCCAGTGCGGCCGCTGCGATAGGGCGCGGCGGCACGCTTCGAGATCACGCCTTCCAGTCCCATCCGGCAGGCGTGCTGCAGCATCGTCTTGCCGGACTCGTCGAAATGTTCGCTGAAGCGGACCGTTGCCTGTTCATCCGTACCGGCGAAGAGGTCTCGCAGCCGCTCCTTGCGATCGAGCAGTGGTTCCTTCCTCAGGTCCGCGCCGACGAGCTGCAGCAGGTCGAAGGCGTAGAACAGAAACTTTTCCGTCCGATTCTCGGTCAGCGCCAGTTGCAGCTCGGCAAAGTTGGACACGCCCTTCGAGTCCAGCACCATGATCTCGCCGTCGACAATCGCGCTGTCGCAGTCGAGTTCGCGCAGCTCAGCGGGGATCGCCGCGCCGAAACGTTCCGTCCAGTCGAGCCCGGTGCGGGTCAACAGCCGCACGTCGTCGCCTGAGATCAGCGCCTGCATGCGATAGCCGTCGAACTTCACCTCGTGCAGCCAGTCGTCGCCGACGGGCGGCGTCTGTTCAAGCCTTGCCAGACAGGGCGGGATGAATTTGAGCGATGCCGATCGATGCTTCTTGGTTTTGGCTTTCTTTGCACGCGCCTTTTTCGCCGGTGCTTTTCTGGCTGCGCGCTGGCGCGGCTTCTTTTTGCCTTCGCCGACCTCCTCGATCGTCGCCCCGGACTTCACCGACTCCGGCGCGTCTTCGAGAATGTCGCCCTTGCGCTCGGCAAAGCTGTCGTCCGATTTGATCAGCAGCCAGTTGTCCCGCTTTTCCTTCGGCCGGGCGCGCAGGCGCACCAGATGCCATGCGCCGTTGAGCTTGTTGCCCTTCAGCTCGAAGCTCAGATGTCCTTTCTTCACGGCGGCGACCGGGTCGGATTCCGGAATCCATTCGCCGTCATCCCAGACGATCACCGCGCCGGCGCCATACTGGCCCTTGGGAATGACGCCCTCGAACGAGGCGTAGTCGAGGGGGTGATCCTCGACATGGACCGCCAGCCTCTTCTCCGACGGGTCGAGACTCGGACCGCGCGTCACCGCCCAGCTCCACAGCACCCCATCATGCTCGAGCCGCAGATCGTAATGAAGCCGCGTCGCATCGTGCTTGTGGATGACAAATCGGGCTCCCGCCTTGCGGTGGCGGGCCCTGCCCGCACCGGACGGTTCGGAGGTGACGCGGAAGTCGCGCTTCTCACGATAGGTGCGAAGCGAATCCATGAGGCGTCAGGCTGCCTTTTTGGTCTTCTTGCGGGCGGCGGCGCGCGGCTTCGATTTCGCGCGGGCCTTGGTTTTTGTCGGTGTGTTCTTGTTGGCGGCTTCCCGCGGTTTGCTCTTGCCGTCGTCTTCCGACAGGCTCTTCTTCAGCGCGTCGAACAGATTGACGACGTTGGACGGCCGCTCGGCGGGTTTGGTCACAGGCGGCTTCTTGCCCTTCTTCTTGGCATCGATCAGCTCGGCCAGCGCTTGCTCATAATGATCCTCGAATTTCGAGGGATCGAACTTCGCCTTCTTCTTGTCGATGATGTGCGTCGCGAGCTCGATCATCTCCTTGTCGGTCTTCACGTCCTTGATGTCGTCGAAAACGTCGTCCGCCTTGCGCACGTTGGCGTCGTAGCGCAGCGTGGTGAGCAGCATGCCCTTGCCGAGCGGCTCCAGCACGCAAGGCCGCTCGCGGCGGTAGAGCACGATGCGGGCAAGGCCCGCCATCTTCTTTTCCTCCAGCGCCTTGCGGATGACGGCGAACGCTTCCTCGGACACCTTGTCGGCCGGCGCGACATAATAGGGCGTGTCGAGATAGACCTGCTCGATCGAGGCCTTCTGGACGAAACCGTCGAGGTCGAGCGTGTGCGAGGACTCGATCTGGATCTTCTCGATCTCCTTGTCCTCAATCAGCAGGAACTCGCCGTCGGAGAGCTTGTAGCCCTTGACCTCGTTCTTGCTGTCCACCGGCTTCTCCGTCGAGGCATCGACATATTGCCGCTTCACCGTGTTGCCGGTCGCCTTGTTGATGACCTTGAAGTGGATCTTCTCGCTGTGCGTCACGGCGTTCGACAGTTCGACCGCGCAGGTGACGAGCGACAGTTTCAAGTAACCTTTCCAGACGGGGCGCGCGGCCATGGGGAATCTCCGGGCAAGTCGCGGGGACGGGCGGCTTTTAGCCGCCTCGGTCCTTCTCAACGCCCGTGTGTAGGCTGCGGTTCCGCAAGCTGGGATCGACTCAGAAGCGCTTCAGCGCCGCATGCGGGCCGGACGCCAGTTTTAGGAAGATGCGATCCTCCTTCAGGATGAATTTTTCCCGCCGCGCGAACTCGTAATTCTCCTTGCCGAGCGGGTCGGCGGCGAGCCGCGCACGGTAGGCTTCGTACGCCGCCAGGCTCTCGACAGTGTAGACCGCGTAGGCGGTCGTCGCCGAACCCTCATGCGGCGCGAAATAGCCGATCAGGTCGGCGCCGTTCTGTGGGATCGCCTGGCCCCAGGTCCGGGCGTATTGGCCGAACGCCTCTTTCTTGAACGGGTCGATCTCGTAGCGGATGAAGCAGGTGATAGTCATCGTATCCTCGTTTTTGACATGCATGCTTCGATCAGGATCGAAGCAGCTTTGGTTTCGATGGCCGATCATATGGCTTGCCTGACAAGAATGCTTCGACTAGAATCAAACTATGCGTGACGGACCCGACATCGCGAAAATTGCCAGTCTGGTTGGCGATCCCGCCCGCGCCAATATGCTGACCGCGCTGCTGGACGGCGGCGCGCTGACGGCGTCGGAACTCGCTCTTGAAGCCGGCGTCGGCCTGCCCACGGCAAGCTCGCACCTCGCCAAGCTGACCGAGGGCGGCTTGCTGACGCTCGCGGCGCAAGGCCGTCACCGCTATTACAGTCTCGCCGGCCGGCAGGTCGCCGCGATGCTGGAATCGATCATGGGCGTCGCCAGCGCCGTCGGTCCCAAGCGCACGCGCCCCGGTCCGCGCGACGCGGCGATGCGGGAAGCCCGCGTCTGCTACGACCACCTCGCGGGCGAGCGCGCCGTCGCTATGCTCGACCGTTTCCTGGAGAAGAAGATTGTCAAACGCGATGGCGACGCGCTCTCGCTTGGCAAGGCCGGTCCGTCCTTCTTCGAGGCGGTCGGCATTGATACGGCAGGCATCGCCACGCCGCGCCGGCCAATGTGCCGCGCCTGCCTCGACTGGAGCGTGCGCCGTTCGCATCTCGCCGGTGCACTGGGCGCGGCGATCCTCGACAAGGTGATCGCGGAGAAATGGGCGCGCCGCCCGGAAGGCAGTCGTGTGGTCGAATTCACGCCGCCCGGCAGGACCGCGTTCGAGAAGGCGTTTCTTTCGGCATAAAACAGGTCGGCGAAGAAACAGGCCGGCGAACGAGCGCCGGCCTGCGGTCTAATCCGCGACAGCCTATTCGGCCGCCTGCAGATTGACCTTGCTTTCCGCCAGCGCCGTCAGCTTCTTGTCGGTCGCCTTTTCCTCGTCAAGGTTCTTCTGCAACACCGATGCGCAGTCGGCCCGGCCGAGCTGCTTGGCCCATTCGACCAGCGTGCCGTAGCGGGTCATCTCGTAATGCTCGACAGCCTGCGCGGCTGCGATCAGCGCCGCGTCGAGCACATTCTTGTCGTCGACCTCGCCGGCAACCTCGTTTGCCTCTTCGAGGATGCCGTCGATCGCCGGGCAGTTCACACCCTTGGCCTCGACGCCGTGCATCTGGAACACCTGCTCGAGGCGCTGGATGTGACCTTTGGTCTCTTCCAGGTGTTTCTTGAAGCCGGCCTTCAGCTCGGGGCTGGTCGCCTTGTCAACCATGTCCGGCAGCGCTTTCACGATTTCATGCTCGGCATAATAGATGTCGCGCAAGGTATGCACGAAGAGGTCGTCGAGCGTTTTGATGTCCTTCGAAAAGAAGCCCATGGATATCGTCCTTCCTGTTTCTTGGTTTTCTTGCGGACGCCGTCGTCGCACCCTCAACACGGGAACGCCGCCGCTGGCCGAGGAACGTCCGCGCTGCGCGACTGTTCCGCGTTAGCGAAAAATTATGTGTCCCGGAAACCACAGCGCCGGGAAAGAAATCGGCGCGCACCGAAATGCCGCGAATCAATCGCAATGCGGTCACGTTCCACGGCGATTCCGACCGAAGATTAATTTGCCGTTCACCGATCATTCACTGGCGACATGTATGGTTGCGGCAATCGGAAGGGACATCCGAAGGGTACAGGGACTGGGACTATGAACTTCCTGCGTTACATCGCCGAGTATGCGATCGCGATCCGCGAATTCATCGCGCCGACCTATCGGCCGGAGCGTCATTACATGCGCGGACCCGGACCGGCTTGCGCGCGCCGTGGCTCGCTTATGGAGGCTCGCATCAGCATCCGCTGAACCGCGACGATACGCCATGAAATCCGCATGCCATCACGACAGCCGGGTATGCCGGCCGACCGCCGATCCGCGCGCCACGACCTTTCGCACCGGGCGCCCGCGCTTGATCGCCGCGTCTGACGCGGCGCCATAGACTAGACACGATCCCGACGCATCGAAGCCCAACGTCCGCGAGAAATCGCAGGTGTCGGAGAGTGTTGGTGAATCGCGGCAGAACGATCCTCGCAGCATGCCTTCTGGCCGGGCTTGGCTTCCTCGCCCTGCCGTCGCTGCTCGTCCAGAGTTTTGCCCTCGACGATCGCATAGAGCGCCTGATTTATGGCGCGGCACTTCCCTCCACCGATGAGCTTGCCGATCTGGCCAACCACTGCCAGGTCACGGCGGTGTTTGGCCCGGAAGCGGTGCTGTGTCCGGCCGGCTCGTCCCTTGATGCGTTCTCGCCGCACCTCGCCGCCGCGGTGATCGCCGCCGAGGATCGGCGTTTCTACTGGCACGATGGCGTCGACCGCGTCGGCCTGCTGCGCGGCATTGTCGGCCTGATTGGGCCGGGCAACCCGAGCGGCGGCAGCACCATCACCCAGCAGGTGGCGCGCACGCTCTTCCTGCAGCCGTCGCGGCTGGCCTGGGCCGACCGCACGGCCGAGCGGCTTGACTGGTGGCCCTGGGCGGCGAGCCATTTCCGCGAACTCGGCGCGCTCGACCGCAAGCGCAAGGAATGGGTCGTCGCGCGGCGGCTCGAGGATATCTGGAGCAAGAAGCAGATCCTTGCCGCCTACCTCAACGTCGCGCCGCATGCCGATGGCCTGCTCGGCTTCGAATCCGCGTCGCGCCATCTCTTCGGCAAGACCGCGCGGGAGCTGACGCTGGACGAGGCAGTGATGCTCGTCGCCATGCTGCCCGCACCGAATCTGCGCCATCCCGAACGCCATCCGGATATGCTGCTCGCCGCGACGAGAGGCGTGCTCTCCGACATGGCGCGGGAGAATTTCATCACGGCTGACGAGCGCACCGCCGCGCTGAAGACGCTTGAGAAGCGACTGACAGGCCGCCGGGTCTTCACCGGCAGCCGCAAGCTGCAACGGAGCGCACGCCGCCCATTCGAGTACCGTCGCCTCCGCGATCTTGCACGGGAGCAAGCTGTCGCGCGCGGCGTTGCTCTGGGCGACGTGTCGCGCCTCTTCATCACGCTGACGCCCGAGTTCCAGGAAATGGCGGACGATGTCGCGAAGAAAAGCCCGCGCGGCTACGACACCTCCGCTGTTTTTGTCGACCGCGACTCCCGCGTGCTGGCCATGGCTGGTCCGGACTACGGCTCCCTGCAGTATAACGCCGCCTTCGAGAGCGTCCGTTCGATCGGCTCGCTCGGCAAGGTGATGCTCTACGCCGCCGCGCTGCAAAAGCCCGGCGTTGCCGACCGTGCCTATTCGACGGAGCCGCTCACCGGATACTCGCCGCGCGAGGACGCGTCGCGCTGCCGGGGATCGCTGACGCCGGCCGAGGCGATCGTCTATTCCTGCAACCGACCCTTCGCACGACTGGCGATCGAGCTCGGCGCCGCAACCGCGAGCCGGACGGTTCGCGACTTCGGATTCACCGCGCCCGACAACCCGCGCCTGATTGCTACCGGCGGCGTCGAGGGCAATGCGCTGATGACGACGCGCCTGTTCGCCGCGTTAGCCAATGGCGGCATGATGTGCGATCCGATCGCCTTCGCCGGCGCCATGGATGCGGACGGGCAGCTCATCGCATCACAGCCGCCTGCGGAGCCGCGCCGCGTGCTGCCTGCCGGCGTCGCCGCACGCTTGGCGCTTGTGCTGCGCCGTCCCGTCGCCGATGAGCATGGCACCGCGCGGCTCGCCGCCGGCCGCAACCAGGCGGCACGAGTCTCGGGCAAGACAGGCACCAGCAACGAAAGCCGCGATGCCTGGTTCTCCGGCTTCACCGAGGATTTTGCCGGCACCATCGTCGCGCAGGCGCGCGGCCGGGGAGGGCGGCTCACCGGCGGCGGTTTTCCGGCGCAGTCCTTCGGCGACATCGTCGATCGGTATTGGACGGAACGGAACTGGCAGGCGGGACCTGAAGGTCGGGCAGCCGCGGCGCAAACCGTGCCCGGGCTGAACTTCTCCTGGACGCGCATCCGCGCATTGCAGCCAGAGATGCTCAGGCTCGTAATGATCGTGCTCGCCGGTTTCGCCGTCATCTATCTTTCGCAACGGCGCGATGAGCGTCCCGCTTTGGCAGGCGAGGGCAAATCCTTGATCGGCAGCCTGCCTGGCAGCACGCGTCCGAACGCACTGCCACTGCCCGGCGCCTGACCCGCGACACTCCGCGCGTGGAAGCCGCGCCCGGGCGCGGCTACATGTCCTCTATGGCGACACCGGGTATCAGGGACGAGGGTCTGGCGGCTTTGTTGCCGCCTGAACTCGGCGACCGCCATCTCGTCGTCTTCGACGGCGTCTGCGTGCTTTGCTCCGGCTTTGCCAAACTGGTGCTGCGGCTCGACCGCAACGACCGCTTCCGCTTCGCCACCGCGCAGTCGCCGTTCGGCGAAGCGCTCTTCCGCCGGTATGGCCTGCCGACGGACGTCTACGAGACCAATCTCGTGATCATCGACGGCGTCCCGTATCAGCGGCTCGACAGCCTTGTCGCGACGATGCGCGCGCTGGGCTGGCCCTGGCGGGCCGCAAAGGCTCTCGACATCCTGCCGGAAGGCTTGCGCGACTGGCTGTACGGCCGCATCGCCCAAAACCGCTATTTTCTGTTCGGCAGGAAGGACCGTTGCGAAATTCCGTCCGGCCCGCTGAAGGATCGCCTGATTGGCTAAGGTCCTCGTCCTCGGCGGCTACGGCGTCTTTGGCGGCAAGCTCGCACGGCGTCTCGCTGCCGAACCGGGGATCGAGGTGCTCGTCGCCGGCCGCTCGCTGGAAAAGGCGCAAGCATTCTGCCACGCGCACGGCGGCGCGCCCGTCGCGCTTGACCGTGACGGCGATCTTTCCGCCGCCCTGAACGAAGTGCAGCCGGACATCGTCGTCGATGCGGCCGGACCGTTCCAGAATTACGGTGGCGACCCCTATCGCGTCGCGCAGGCGGCAGTCGCCGCGGGCGTGCATTATGTCGATCTGGCCGACGACGCGGCCTTCGTCGCCGGCATCGGCGCGCTCGACGCTGCTGCGAAGGCCGCGGGCGTTTCGGTCATCTCGGGCGCGAGCAGCGTGCCGGCGATTTCTGGCGCAGCACTCGACGAGCTGACGCGCGGCTTGACGGACATCGCGCTTGTCGAATCGATCATCCTTCCCGGCAATCGCGCGCCGCGCGGGCTCTCCGTCATGCAGGCGATCGTCGGGCAGGTGGGCAAGCCGCTGAAAGTCTGGCGCGGTGGGAAATGGACATCGCCGCTTGCCTGGGGCGACGTCAAAACGGTCGACCTGACCGTTCCGGAGACGAAACCTGTACCGGGACGGCTCGCGAGCCGCATCGGCGCGCCCGACCTGCTGCTTTTTCCCGCGCGGTATAAAGCGCGGTCGGTCGAGTTTCGCGCCGGCCTCGACCTGAAGCTGCTGCATCTCGGTCTTTGGGCGCTCGGCTGGCTCGTCCGCGCCCGTCTGCTGCAATCCCTCCATTCGCTCGTCCCCACCATGAAATGGATCGCCGACCGGCTGGAGTTTTCGGGATCGGATCGCGGCGGCATGCTGGTGCGCGCAATCGGCCGCCGCGAGGGCGAAACCGTCGAGCGCAACTGGACGCTGATCGCCGAGGCCGGTGACGGTCCCGAGGTTCCGCCGACGCCGGCCTATCTCGTTTGCCGAAGGCTCATCGGCGAAGCGGTACCAGCCTACGGCGCTTACCCTTGCCTCGGCATGCTCACGCTCGCCGAAATCGAGCAAGACCTGTCGCCGTTTTCGATTCGCTTTGCCCGCAATGAAGTGCCGGCGCAGCCGCTGCTTGAACAAGCAGTCGGTCCGGACGCGGCATCGATGCCCGGCGCCTGGCATCGCCTCGCCGATGTCCACGACCAAGACCGTTTCGCCGGCGAGGCGTCGGTGGAGCGAGGATCGTCCTTCTTGTCGCGGCTGGCCGGAGCACTCTTCCGTTTTCCCGCCGCGACCGAGCGCACCAGCGTCGAAGTCATCAAGGAGAAGACGCGCGCCGGCGAAACCTGGACACGCAGGTTCGGCGAAAGCGCCTTCGTATCCCACCTGTCTCGCCGTGCTTCCGACGGACCGGGCATATTGCGCGAGCGCTTCGGCCCGTTACTGTTCATCATGCGACTGAGAGTTCGGGACAGTCGCGTCGAGTGGCCGGTCGAGCGCTGGCGGTTTCTAGGGCTTCCGATGCCGGCCGCGCTCAGGCCGAACAGCGAAACGTCGGAATTCATCGACGGGGAGGGGCGCTTCAACTTCGACGTCGCGATCTCCGTGCCGCTCGCCGGAAAAATCGTCCGCTATCGCGGCTGGCTCGAGCCGTCGTCTGATGGTTCAGCCGAGCAATAGTTGATCTTCACCGGGGTGTTGTCGAACGAGAAGAAGTCGAAACACCTGCCGGGAATGCAAACGGTCCATGCGCTCGGTGTCGTCCCTGACGAGGCCAGCACCAATTCGCTGCGCGGCGGCACATTCGGGCGATAGGCCCACCAGCCTTCTTCCAACACCGCGCCGTCCGACGGCTCCATGCCGGCGCCCGATCCCTTGATGCGGGCCTCGACGATTTCCAGCCGGTTCGCGCCGTCGATGCGCCAGTCCTCCTGCCACTCGGTCTTTTGCACCGAATGTGTCCAGGAGAGGGTGAACGCAGTCGCGGCGATGACCGTGGTCTTGCCGGCGGCGATGAGGCAGAGGCTCATGCCGGTCGGGGCGTCGCAGCCCGCGCCCGCCACCAGTGCTGGCCGACCACCAGCGCTGCCAGCGCCCAGCCGGCTTCGTCGGTGAGCGGCAGCGCCAGCACCAGCAGAACGCCCGCCGCGAACGTGAGCAGCCGCTCCCAGATCGCCATGCGCGCGAACAGGAATCCGGACACGGCCGCGCCCCAGAGCGCGATGCCCGTGCAGGCTTTCAGGAAGATGTACGCCACCTCGCCAGGGTAACCGATATAAGCGGAAAGCGGCCCCGCATCCTGCAGCATCAGCGCCGGCGTATAGACGGCCATGAAGGGCACGACGAATCCCGCCACGGCGAGCTTCACGGCCTGTATGCCGATCTTGTTGCCCGACACTTTTGCCATAGGCGCGGCGGCATAGGCGGCGAGCGCCACGGGCGGCGTCAAGTCCGCCATGATGCCGAAATAGAAGACGAACATGTGGCTGACCAGCAGCGGCACGCCGAGCTCGAGCAGCGCGGGCCCCGCGAGCGACGACGTGATGATGTAGTTCGGGATCGTCGGAATGCCCATGCCGAGGATCAGGCAGGTGATCATGGTGAGCACCAGCGACAGGAAGAGATTGTTCCGGCCGATGTCGATGATTGCGCCGATCAGCGTCGAGGCGATGCCGGTCAAGGTCAGCGTGCCGATGACGATGCCGACGATGGCGCAGGCAATGCCGACCGGCAGCGCGTTCTTGGCGCCTTCGGCCAGGCTGTCGACACAGATCATCAGCGTCTCGCGCCCGCCCTTGAAGACGAGGCAGGCGGCAACGAGAAGCCCGAGCACCAGCGCCAGCACGTTGACGCCGTAGCGCATGAAGGCCGCCGCCGCGAGGCCGAGCGCGATCCAGAAGACGACGCGGAACGCGTAAGGCCCGATCAACGCCGCGAGCGGCGCGCCGAGGATCAGCACGATGACCAGCGCCAGCCCCATCGTGCCGGCGAAGATCGGCGTATAGCCGGCGAAGAGCAGGTAGACGAGCGCGGCGAGCGGCAGCACCAGCGGCCAGTGCTGGCGCACGGCGTCCCATGGGTTCGGCAGCTCGTCCTTGTTCATGCCGCTGAGGCCAGCCTTGCCGGCCTCGAGATGCACCTGCCAGAAACACGCGCCGAAATAGAGGATCGCGGGAATGATCGCCGCCTTCACCACTTCGGCGTAGGGGATGTTCAGCGTCTCGGCCATGATGAAGGCGACCGCACCCATCACCGGCGGCATGATCTGCCCGCCCATCGACGAGGTCGCCTCGACGCCGCCCGCGAAGGCGGGTCTGAAGCCGAATTTTTTCATCAGCGGAATGGTGAACTGGCCGGACGCGACAACGTTGGCGACGCCCGAACCAGAGATCGTGCCCATCAGTGCGGACGACAGCACGCAGACCTGCGCCGGTCCGCCGCGCCAATGGCCGACGAGGCCGAGCGCGAAATCGTTGAACAGTGCGATCATCCCGGCGCGTTCGAGGAAGGCGGCGAACACGACGAAGATGAAGATGTAGGCAGCCGAGACATAGACCGGCGTGCCGTAAATGCCTTCCGTGCCGAAGGCGAAATAGTCGACGATCTGCGTAAAATCATAGCCGCGATGGATGAGTGGCGGCGGCAGATACTGGCCGAGGAAGCAGTAGGCGAGAAAGATACCGCATAAAATGGTGAGCGGCAGCCCCATGATCTGCCGCGCCGCTTCGAACGTGACCACGATCAGCACGACGCCCACGATGATGTCTGGCGTGATCAGGAAGCCGCTGCGCTGTAGTAGCGGCACATATTCGATCCAGTGGTAGATGCCGGTCGCGAATCCCGCGATGCCGAGCGCCCAGAACCACGCCTTGCCCGTCGTGGTCTTGGCGCGCAACTGCGCCAGCAGTCCGAAGCCGAGCAGCAGCAGGAAGGCCACGTGCATGGCGCGGATTACCTGGCTGGGCAGGAAGGCGTAAGCCGCCGTGATGAGCTGGAAGGCCGAAAACGCAATCGCGATGGCGAATGTGATCTTGGCGCCGAGTCCAGAACCCCAGCCAGGCGGCAGGCCTTCCGAGTAATCGTCGCTGTGGGGAAGGGGTTGAGCGGTGTCGGCTGTCTGCATTGCCCCAATTGACCCTGTTGCGAAAAATGCGTCAACGCATAAGCCGGAAAAGCCGGCCGAATGCGTGTTCACAAAGAACGGGGAATACTATAGGTTCCGCCGCCAATCGGGCCTCCCACACGGGTTCAGGCCGCGAAACCCCGAAATAAAGGTACCGAATGCCGAAGGAAGAAGTCCTCGAATTCCCTGGTCTTGTCACGGAACTCCTGCCCAATGCCATGTTCCGCGTGAAGCTTGAGAACGGCCATGAGATCATCGCCCACACCGCTGGCCGCATGCGTAAGAATCGCATCCGCGTCTTGACCGGCGACAAGGTGCAGGTCGAGATGACGCCCTACGACCTGACCAAGGGCCGCATCACCTATCGCTTCAAATAGCGTCCCGCCCCGAAGCTTTCCGCCCGAATGAGCGTCCTGCAAAAACTGGTACTTGCCTCGGCGTCGCTTCGGCGCATCGAGCTTTTGCAGCAGTCGGGCATCGAGCCTGACCGGCTGGTGCCGGCCGATGTCGACGAGACGCCGCTGCGCGCCGAGCATCCGCGATCGCTCGCCAAGCGCCTGTCGCGCGACAAGGCGGAGCGCGCGCTGAAGATCCTCAAGGAAGACGGCGAGGCGGAAGGCGCCTTCATCCTTGCCGCCGATACGGTCGTGGCGGTTGGTCGCCGTATCCTGCCCAAGGCGGAGATGATGGAGGAGGCCTCGAACTGCCTGAAACTTCTCTCCGGCCGTTCGCACCGCGTCTATTCGGGCGTGTGCCTGATCACGCCGCAGGGGAAGCTCCGCCAGCGGCTGGTCGAGACGCGCGTGCGTTTCAAGCGCCTGTCGCGCGACGAGCACGAGGCTTACCTTGCGTCCGGCGAGTGGCGCGGCAAGGCGGGCGGCTACGCGGTGCAGGGCATTGCCGGCACCTTCGTGGTGAAGCTCGTCGGCTCCTATACGAATGTCGTTGGTCTGCCCCTATATGAGACGATGGGCCTTCTGAACGCGGAAGGCTACCACGTCCACTTCAACTGGCTGGCGGGCGCCAACGCCTGAGCCGGCGAAAGAAAGATGCCAACAGACGACACGAACAAAGTCACGCCGCTCAGGGCGCGCCGCCCCTGTCCGGAATGCGGCAAGCCGTCGGCGCGCGAGACCTACCCGTTCTGCTCGACCCGCTGCAAGAACATCGACCTGAACCGCTGGTTCTCGGGCGCCTACGCGATTCCGGTGAAGGACGACGAGGACGAGGAGGGCCGCTCGAGCCCGCCGGAGACCTGACCCGCGCTTGCCGGGGCTAGACAGCCGGAAGCCGGCAAACCCGGGCGGGGTCAACTGTCCGCACTTTCAGGGAGCGCGGCGCTGGACAGGTCGATTTGCCGTGCTATATAGCGCGCGCTTTCGGCGGCCTCGCCGGGTCCGGCCTGATCGATATTTTCGGCCGCGACGGATGCCCAGGTAGCTCAGTTGGTAGAGCAACGGACTGAAAATCCGTGTGTCGCTGGTTCGATTCCAGCCCTGGGCACCATTTCCCCCAAAGCTCTTCTCAATGCTTAGATATGGTGTCCGGAGTTGATATCCGACATTGACTGGAACTCTTATCCAGATCCAGTCGAAAGTGTCCGCCGCCCCCCCCGATTTACCATCCGA